>JAABUL010002368.1_pt1 | contig 31514 bp, 4 predicted proteins | sample 5559151 | NCBI WGS metagenome assembly JAABUL01 (sample SAMN10711876, study PRJNA513368) | rock metagenome | isolation source: Antarctica rocks | place: Antarctica: Victoria Land, Pudding Butte sud
GTCCGGATGCTGAAGCACCTGGTTCACGACAGAGCAGATGAGTGCAGACGTGGTGTCTGGCGCCGCGACCATCATCATGAGCAGCTCTGCGTTCAGATCGTTGTCACTGATCGAGTTGCTTTGTGTAGTTTTCATCCTTTCGAAGCTTCAACTCAGGTTTTAGTAAGCGACGTCTAGCCGAAATGAGCTGCTTACGATCCCAGTAAACAGAAAACCTGCCGACTATGTGCTCTATATTCCTTCACGAGGTCGCCTCTACGCTGCGAAAGAGTCAGCGCTAGTTTGTCAATCCTGTTTGGTACACGGACCTTCATAATCTTCCCGACCCCCTTGCTATCGCCACTGTGAGGAAGAGCAAATCTCTTGACGATAGGAAGCTTCACGATCGGGTTCAATAGATAAGGAAACATTGCCATAAGACCGAGAAACCAAATGGAGCCTCGAAAAGCATCAAGTAAGCCATCAACATCGCGTCCTTCATCAATGAATCCAATCTTCTTCCCGAAAATGAGGCTCGTTGTGGTGTCATACAAATACCATCTGCATCCACTCTCAGCGTCCACCTTCACTAAGAGGTCTCTCTTCTCACCTGGCCCAGTTTGAAAGATCAAGCTTTCGTCCAGGGACCACAAAACGCGACTGCAGATTGCTGTGGAGCTCTATAATGCTGTCATCCGCTCTATAATGCTGTCATCCGCTCTGCCCTCGAGTTCCAGTAAGCTCTTCATAGAGAGCTATATACGACAGTTGCAAAGCTTTCCTGAATCCCTACCTTGATAAAGAACCTACCGCTGACCCCATAAACTTCCGCTTGCGCATATGTTCCCTGTGGTCCAAGGTTTGAAGAAGAGGCAGGTGCTCGCCCAGCACGCCATGTTTCCAGAAATCATCTTTATCGGATTTCCTGTGGTACACCAAGGGAACGTCCAACGGATCGCTGAAAGCCAAGAAATTCGAGGCCACGCGCACTTTGCCTCAGTTCTCAAAGTGAAGTTGCCAAGCCCCTAGCGAGTCGACATGCTAAGTCGTTGACTAACATTAGAAGCGCTTTTACGTCTAAGCTCAAAACTCTTAAATACGATTCTTGATACACAAATATTTGTTGCAAGTTGTAACAAAATATAGAGTTAAAACTAATATTATAGATTAGATATTAATATATCTATACTATTTGTTTTTGTAATTATTTTATATATTATTATATATACTATTAATTACAATTAACTAATTGTTGTTGCATTTATTATACTTGCAAAACTATTAAATTCTAACAATATTAAATATTGCGCAATTAACTTAAAATATACACAAGATACAAGCTTTTTTTCGACTTTCTTTAATTCGAAATAAATTAAAATTACATTTTAATTTCGATTAAATATTGTATTTTATTTTTATATATTTTATTTTATATAGTGTAACAATATAGTTTTTGTAATTATTGCAATAAAGTATTGCAATCTAAAGATATTATATATAGTTTTTCGAATATAGAAGTTTGCTCTTTAAATATATTAAAAATAATAATATAAGTTTGCAATATTACTTAATATTATCTATCTTAAAAACTAACATAATTATTATAAAAAATAAATCTAGAATTATAAACTTAAATATATATATAATATATATTATTTGTTGCAAAGTTTTGCAAACAAATATAATATTGTTTTTTTTAATATCTATTTGTTTTGTATTTTGTGTTATAAAGTTTTAAAAATACAAAAATTGTTATTTTTTTTAATACTTTTTTAAATTGTATTTTTATTGCAAAGCTTTATTGTTAATCGATAATTGCTATATTTTTAAATATTAATCTAAATTATATATTGTATCTATTTTGTAAATAAAGAGTAAACTATTTTCTAAAATATATATATATCTTGCGTTCTAATATTATTATTAGATAGAAAACTTGTTGTTTCTTTTAATATCTATTTAATTTTTGTTTTAATACTATTTTGTAAGCAAAAAAAATTGCAATTTTTGTTAATACTTATTTAAATTGTATTTCGATACTATATTAATAATATCAAAATATTGTTGTAATATTGTATCAACTTTTAATTTTTCTAGTATTTAGAATTAATATATTTAGCTATTTAACAAAGAACAATAATATATTGTTGCAATAATAATAATATTAATTTATATCTATTAGTATTTTAAGCAAACAACAACAACTATATCTTTAACAACAAAATATTAAATATATTTTTTATCTTAACTAAAGTAGAGATATATTAAATATTGTTGTATAATATATAATATTAATTTAATATATTAGTTGTTAATATTTTTAATAATAAGATTTTAATAACAAAGAATACAAAATAGATCTTAAATAATTAAAAATTTAATATATTAATCGATTAATTTATAATAAATAAATACTTAGTATTATATTATTTGTATAAAAGATCTATTTTTATATTGTAACTTTATTATATATATATATATATAATAAAATAAATATTGTATATAATTTAATTTATTAAATAATTACTTAATACAATATTCTTATTAAGAATTAAATATATTGCAATCTTTATATATTTGTATAAATTTAAGATTTACAAAATTATATCTTTGTATAAATTTAATATGTTTAAGATTTTGCTTTTATATAAGTTTAATACTTACAATATTTTGTTATTATATAAGTTTAGTATTTACAAAGTTATAACTTTGTGCAAATTTAATATTTAAAAAATTATATTTTTATACAATCTCGAATTTACAATATTAAATACGCTAAATATATTATAATATTTTTAATAATTTCGAATAATAGCAACGCGTATATAACTTGTTTGTATTTATTTAATAAAACAAATATATATATTAGCTATTGCTAGTTTTGTATTGTATTAAATTGCAATATATAAATTGTTAGTTTTGTATTTAAAATTTTTAATATAATATAAAATATTTAAATTTAAGTATTGTTTATATTAATTGTTGTCAAATATTAAATAATTTGTTTTTTTATTATTGTATTTTCTTAAATAAAATATATTTTTAATATTGTTAAATATAGCAAGTAATAGACTTACTTAAATATATATATTATATAATAAAATAATAGAAAGATATATAGTTGTTGCAAAGATAAAGAGCTTAATATAAATTATAATATAATATATAATAAAGCAATTTATTAATTTAGACTTAAAGATTACGTAAGATTTATTAACAATATATATAAAAATTATGTTTATTAATTAATATAAAATTACTTGTATAGTATTAATATAATATAAATTTTATTTTTGTATTAATAAACTACTTATTTATTAGAATTAATTAAATAAATAGTATAAATAAGTCTTATTAGTATTGCGAGATAAAAAAATAAGTATTATAATATGCAAAGAATGATACAATATAATATAATATAATATCTATAAAGAAACAAAGATTTTTTAAAACTTTATTTGTTATAAATGTAACAAAGAAAATATAAAATAAATAAAAAAATTAGCGAGAAAAGTAAAGAGAGAAGTGTTTAAAAATTATATCTTAACTTAATTAAAATTAGATAATAAAATAAATACTATAATTAAAGTTGCGTTGCGTCAATTAATTTTTATTTTCATTTTTAAAAAAATAATTAAATATTCTATATGTTTATTATTTAATTAATAGATACGCATCTCTTTATTTGTTATATTTCTAATTTGCTTAAATATATTTTTAACAATTTTAACTCTCTATTATCTTAATATTGTCTAAAAAGAGATAAAAGTATAATATTTAATATATTATTTTAAATATATTATTTTAAATATATTATTTTAAATATATTATTTTAAATATATTATTTTAAATATATTATTTTAAATATATTATTTTAAATATATTATTTTAAAGTTTAATTTTAAGATATATTTAAACAATTGTAGCAATATCGAATAATCTTAATATCTTAATCTAAATATTAATTGCAACGTTAATAGATAAATAATTAATAATTTATTTTTTTAATTTGTTAATATAAATTATTTAATAATATATTTTGTAATCAATTTTTTATTTGTAATCGAAATACTTTCTCTTTAAATAAAACGCTTTAATTTTTTACTTTTTTATTTGTTAATTGTTGTTACTTATAAGTAAATAAATACTCTTTTGTTACTTTATATAAAAACTCTTTTTACTCTTTTTTGTTATTATATACTTATTAATATTTTTGTTATTAATATTTATCTTAATTCTTGTCGAATTACTTAAAGATATTTGTGTTATTTAAATTATTTTTGTTGTATTAAAGTCGACTAACTAGTTCTAAACCAAAATTGCAAAAATTTTAATAATTTTAAGAATTTAACTAATTATATAATTGTCGATTCAAATATCTTTTGTAAATTTTTTAGTAATATCGAATAATTGCAAATGTAAACTATAAAATAAATAATAGTTGTTATAGTTTGCAAAGATAATATCTTTGCGTTTTGTAACAATTTTATACAATATATTATTAATAATATCTTTAATTTATTAAATATAATAATTTAAATATATTTAATTAGGTTTGTCGTAATATTTCGCGTCGATTTTATTGCTATATTAATGTTTAGACTAATTATATTAAATATAAAACTCTTTTCTTTAATAATTGAATTCGCGACCTTTATAAATAAATTTGCAATTTATATAATCAAATTTATTGTTTTGTTAATATTAGTATTTGTTTGCTTTTATATCTTCTTTATTAATAAATTAGTTTTGTTTTTTTTGAAATTGTATTTTAACTTTTTAGTCGAAAATAACAATACAATATATTTAAGATAAAATTTTATTGTATATAAATACTTAAAATACAAGAATTGCATTTATTGTTTTTAGTTAAAGCTTGCTAAATAAAAATATTATATCTTGATTTAACAATTAATATAATTTATTAAATTTTTATTATTGTTTAAATCTTTGCTTTTTTCGAGATTTTTAGAAGTTATTGTTAAAACAAAGAATAAATATAATATATAATTTAATTAATATTGTCTTCAAACTTGTATATACTTTATAATAGTCTTTGTATTAATATTAGCAAATATAGAAGATAATCTTTAAAATAATATAAGAAACAAGATTGTAATATAGCAATTAATATTAAAATTTTAACAAATATTTAATAGTTTAAATTTAAAAAGTTAAGAAATATATTAAAAAAATATTTAAATACTTTAAATTACAAATTAATTAAAGTAAATTATAAAGTAATAAATAATACTTAAGTTTAGGCAATAAGTTAGGCAATAAGTTAGGCAATAAGTTTAGCAATAAGTTTAGCAATAAGTTTTGGCAATAAGTTTTGGCAATAAGTTTTGGCAATAAGTTTTGGCAATAAGTTTAAACAATAAGTTTAACAATAAATTATAACAATAAAAAATAACAATAAATTAAAAAGCAAAAACAAATTTATCGATTGCAAAATCTTAACAACAAATATATATATAAGTATTTTGTCTTTATTTTGCGTTATTTTTAATCTCTATTCTTGTAATTAGTTATACAACAATATCAATATACTTAGCGACAATAATATAGAGAGAATATTAAGTTGTTGATTTTTGCTCTCTATCTTAATTATACTTAAAGACGTATTATATAAATAGCAATACAAATACTTAAAGAGACGCAATTTAAACAAATTAAACAAAATATTACAATATAACGATTATTTTATTATTTTCAATCTTGCTATTAAATTCGAATTTATATTGTATATAAACTTAGCACTTATTATTATTATTAATCGAAAAGTTAATATTGTAATCTTAGTTAATTAAAGCAACGCTATTATTACAATAATAAAATATATATAATTAATTATAAAATTGTATTTTATTTTAAGTTTAATTTATTAACTTAAGATTAAGTAGCTATATAAAAAATATATAGTATATATAATATTATATCTTTAACAAGTCTTGCGACAAATAATATTGCAAATTTGACAAATATACAAAAAAAATATTAACTTGTCGATTAATTTAAAAAAAAATTAAAAAAGACAATTTCGAAAAGACGCGCAAAAGAAAAAAAGAGTTAAAAAATAACAATTGCAAACTTAAAGAAATATAGAAAAAAATAAAAATATACTTTTTGTATCTTTTGTTGTAAAGATATCTTAATATTCTTAAATTACGTTGCGCAATATTAATAAATTATTTATTTAATTGCAATCTTTTGAATCTTTATATATCTTATGCGCTTTATAATCTTCTTAAGATCTTAGACAAATTAAACAACAATTTTGTATACTTTAACAAAATTAAATTTATTTGTTACTTAAATTCTTGTTTTGTTTAACAAATAAATTAAGAACAATTTTGTTATTATTTTTTTGTTTTTTATTAGACAATAAAAACTTGTTTATTAACAATATTATTACTTTTTATTAGCTTTATCTTCAATAAAATTCTTAAAAATATTTATATTTTTAATTTGAACTTATATTTTAATTGTATATTTTAACAAATATTTTGTTGTTTTAATTATTTTAACAATATTAAACTTTGTTAATTAACATTTATTTAATTTGTTGTTGCTAAAGATCTTTATATTTAAAATACAACTAATAATATAATTATTAAGACGAACTTTCTTAATTAGAAATCTAAATATATTAATAATATTAGCAACGCTATTAAACAAATAATACTTCTTGTAGTTGTAATATTTTGCAAAAATGCTCTTAATTTGTATTTTCTTTAGTTTAACTTAAGTAATTTAGAAAGTTTATTTTCGATATTTAATTAATATTTATTTAACAAATTTGTTTATTAATATACAACTTAATTTTTCTTTAATATTAGTTAATATTGCTTTCTAAAATACAATAGCAATTACAATTGTTTTCTTTTTAATTATTTTCTTGCTATTACTCTTCTTTATAATAATCTTTTTTTTAACAATTTGCTTTTTAAGATTGCTAATAGCAACAATAATTGCAATAAAGACAATTTTAAAATATTTTTTTTAACTTAATATTTGCAATAACAATAGCAACAACAAAAGCGATCTTAATTGCGACAAAAATAATTTTAATATTATTTTTTAATTTAATATTCTTAATTAAAACAACAACAATATTAAGATCAAAAATTATACTTTCGACAATACTACTTTTTGCAATAATAATTATAAATATATTAATAAAATAAGAGTATTTGTATTCGAGATCTTTAGTTATCTTCGAATTATTAATATATTGTTTAATAATTATTTGATTTTTCTTTATTTGTTTGCAATATATTAGATAGATATAACTTAAAATAAACAAACAATTAAATAAAAATATAGTTTATTGTAATTTTGCAATTTTTATTAAGTTCAAACTTGTTATTGTTTGTATCTAGAAATTTATTTTTATAATTGTTAAAATTTAAAAGTTTGTTGCAATTATTAATATTTAATAGTTTATTATTATAATTATTTATTTTTGCTTTTTTGTTACTATAAGTAATTGAACTAGTTTTTAAAAAACGCTTGATTTTTAATTTTAAAAAAATAGATATAAGCGTAGACTAAGTCTTTGTGCGCTTAATTAACTTCTTAAGTTGTATTGCTTTTATATTAAATAAGCAATTTTTTAATATATTTTAGAATATTGTTTTTGCTATCTTTTTAAAGTTCGAACAACAAATTGATTAAAACATAAAAATATTGCAATATAACAAGAAGTTTCGATAAAATAATAAAGAACAAAACAAGAAAATTTAAGAAAGCAAAAAAGAATAATAAAGAGAAAGCAAAAGTAGAAAATCGAAAAAAGCAAAAAAAAAAGCAAAAAAGCAAAAAAAGAAAACAAAGCGCAAAAAAAAAAAAAAAGAACAAGAGTTTTTTTTAGATAAACTTAATATTAATTCGATTAAATAAATATTTAAGAAATTAAATTTCAAATTTATTAAAATTTATATTTAAGAGAAAGATTAAATATCTTTTTAAGACTAAGTAAATTGTAGATAAAGCAAATAAATTCTAAATAAATTTACAATATTAGAGAATTAAACTATTGTATACTATCTATTAATTATAGATAAATTAATAGACAAGATATTGTATCTACTAAAATTATATAAAAACTAAAATACTTTGTTAATATTTATTTAATCTTTTTTATCTTTATTAACAAAAATACTTATTAAAACGAAATTGCGTCTTTAAGAATATTGTTAATCGAATATCTTTAAACTTTTAAATTTGCTTTACAAAATAATTATTTCTAAACTATAAATCTTGATTAATTTTTGTTTATTGTTAATTTTTAAAGATAGAATTTATTAATATTTAAGAAGTAATTGTTCGACAAATTTAATTATTAATTGTATTAACAATATTACTTGCAAGTTGTTTTTATAATTAAACAATATTAATATTATAAATATAAACGTTGTTATTTGTTTATTGTCGAATATTTTTTTTGCGATTATTATTAAGAAATTTAAGAGTTTTGCTAATAATAAGATCGAGATTTGTTGTATTGTAAATTGTTAAATTGTTGATCTAAATGCACTAATCAAATAGTTTAACAAAATTACTTTTATATTAAATTAATTTATTAATAAACAAAAATAGATATACAATATAACAATTAAGATCTAGAAGATATTAATAAATAAATATATATAAAAGACTCGATTTATAATAAAAAAAAAAGCAAAAGTTGCTTTAAATAGCAAATATTAATATTAAATTTAAATATTAAGAAAAGCAATTTGCAACAAAAAAAATAAAACGCGCAAACTATTAAAGAAAATTAAAATCGCAATATTAACAATTAAGTCTTTCTAATTATAGATAAGACTTATTTGATATATCTTGCAAAGTATTTTATAAAGTATATATATTAAGAGATTTTTATAATAATAGTGCATATTACGTAAAATTAAATTTAACTTCGCAAAAATAAACATAATACTACAAAAAAAATTTAGATAAACAATTAATAAAAACTAAAATTGCTAACAAAAAAGATTGCAAACTTGTTGCTCTAAAAAGACTTATTAATATTGTTAAAATTAACAAAGTTCTAAATTAATCTTATTAAGTTAAGCAATAAGATTGAATTAAAATTGTTAAATAACAATACTAATAAATATTGTTGTATAGATATTGTTGTTGTATTTAACAAATAACAACTACAATATTATATAATATTAAAAGTTGCGAAAAATATATCGAACTTATTAAATATAATATTCGATCGATTGAATATAACATTTAATGTAACAATAAATCACAACTTAATATTGTTTAAAAATATTGTTAAGTTCGCAATTAATATTAACAAAGAAAATAACAAGTTAAATTTAAAAAAGAATATCGAGTTGTATTGTTGTTGCAATATTGCTTTAACTATTCTAAATTAAAATAGTAAAAAGATTAATATTAAAATAGAAACAAATTGTTTTAATATATTAATTTGTTTAATTAAATTAAACAACTTATTTTTAAAGTGCAAACAAAAGAAACAACTAGATTTGTAATATATTTGTTACGCATATTTAAAAGATCTTGCAAGCTACTTTAAAATTTAAGTAAAAACTTTTAAAGTCAACAACTTGCAAGCAATTCTCGTAGATTTCTATATATATTACAACGCACTTAATATATATAAAACAACAAACTCGACTTAATTTAAACAAAAAAATTGTCTTTTTATATTTACAAATAAGTTTAAGATCTATATTTACAAATTTGTTGTTCTTAACTTGTTTGCTTTTTTAACGTCGATTTAGACGCAATATATTGTCGACAAAATTGTTAAAGAAAAAGCATAAATTAAGTAATACAAATTTAATAATCTTATTATTTCTAGTCTCTTTACTTAATTGTAAGAAGACATAAAAATAAATAAAAGATAAGAAAACAATATTAATAACTTAATTAATAAAGAGTTCGAAATATATTTTTATTATTAGATTTAACGCAATACGCAAAGTAATAAGAGATAATTATAAATTATATACTACAACTTATTTTAACAAATTGTTTAACAAAACTTTTATTATTAGATATTTTATACTTATCTTTATTTAAATAGAAATTTACGTCTTGTAAGTTACTTGTATTACGCAAAGTATATAACTTTTGCAAATATAACAATCTTTTTTCAATATATAGATCTAAATATATTTAAGTATTTTGATAATAACTACGAAGTAAATATTATACAAAAGTCGATTTTGTTTAATAACAAATATATTGACAATTGTATAACTATAATTTTTAATTTTTATAATTAAATTAAAAAATAATAAGTTAATATTGTTGTTTATAATGTTGTTACTTACAACAATATTATAAAGTTAAATAAAAAATATAACAAAAGTAATATTAAATAATTTGAAAACTTTGTGCTAGTCTTTTGTCTTTGCAACATTGTTTATATTATAATATTTGTTATAGTTTATAATTTTATATCGAACAAAAGCAAAACAAAATAAAAAATTGTATTGTTCTAGTATTGTAATCTAAAAGCTAATAATTTTATATTAAACAATAAAAAATTAAATAGTTAAACAAACGTTTTGCGAGTTTATACAATATACAAAGATTTATATTTAATATTATTAGAACAAAACAATAAGTATAAGATTATTTTCTATAAATTTTTGACTTCTATCTAGTTTTGTCTTTACAATCTTATTAGTTGCGTCTTAGTTAATTAAATATTATAATCTAACTTATTAGCTTAATTTGTTGCAAATTTTATATTAAGTTTAAATTGTAAAACAATAAATCAAATAATATCGAAACAACATTTAAGAACATTGCAAGAATTTAAAAAAATATGAATCGAAGTTAAAAAAATAAAGAAAATAATTTATTAAAATGTTAGTTTCTTTAGATAGAGAAGTCAATTTTAATAATATTTTGTATAGTTATTTCAATTTTTATGCGAACAAAATTGCGCGATGTTGTAGTTAAGTTTACGCTATTTTATTTACAACATAATATATTGTTTAATTAATTGCTACTAGAAATTGTATTGCGCAATTTCTAATAGCGACAAATTATAATAGTTATTGCATCTTTTTGCGTTAGTTGTCTAGTAACTATTAAAATTGCAATTAACAACATTAGACAATTAGAACAAATATTAGTAATATATATTTATTATTTATTGTATTGCTTACTAATAAATATTATTATAATTAACAAAAGATTTGTTGCTATTAATAAAGTTTCTAAGATTAATAAAATATTCGAAGAAAAAAATAGAGAAATTCTAGAGTTTTTAATATATTTTTAGTAAAGATTTAATTATTTCTTATTGAAATTTCGAAGATATAATACTATTTGTATATTTATTGAGCAAACTTTAATAAAAATATATTATATTATAAAAATTATATAATATCTTTTTTATTTTTAGAGCAAATATTATTTAAAATTAAAAAGAAACAATTAGTATCTTAACAAATATATATTTTTATTATATAAATAACTACTAAAACAATTGTAAATTAATAAAGATATTTTTTTTTTAATTTTGTTAAAAATTTAAAAAAGAATATATATAATACAAGTATTATTTAGTTAGTTATTATTAATTAAGATTTATATTAGTTAGAGTCTATCTAGCTAGCATTTGTTTCTAACTTAATTATTAATTATTATTATATTATACAACTAGTTGTTTTGCTTGTTTTGTATTTATAATAATTGTCTTTCTTTTTGTATTAATATGCAAATTTGTCTATAGTATTATTAAAATTTATATATATTGTTAAAATCTTTTTAATACAAAATTTAAAGATAAATCTAAATTATATACTATAAATAGCTTATAAATACTTAGAATTTATTCTTAGATTATTTGTTAAAACTCTAAAATTATTGCAAAAATTTCTATTATTATTAACAATTAAAAGCTTAAATTAAAAAATTAACAAATTAATATTTTATCTACAATATTATTTTTATTATTTTTGTATTTGTTGTAATTGCGTTTGTCTAAAACAACAATATCTATAAGCAAAAAATAATATTCTATATTCTATATTTATTTCTTTATTATTTGTTATAATTAATTAGTTTTATTAATATTTATTTTTTTATTATTCTAAAACTAGATTAAGTATAAACAAAAATTATATATTTATACAATTAATTAATAGCTTATTGTAAGTTTAGCTATAAATAAAGTTTATTATTTAAAAAACTTGTTTAAAAGATACTAAATTTGTTAATATTTAATATAATTGCTTAACAAGAATTGTTAAAAAAAATTAACAATATAAAATATTTATTAAAATAATAAACAATTATTAATCTTATTTTATATATAATTACTAGTTATTTATAATTTTAAGTATATTTTAAATTAATAGTATTGTTTACAAGTTCTATAAAAAATCTTATTAATATATATATATTGTTTTAGATATTATAAGAAGATAATAATAGAATCTTAATTAGTAAATAATTATAATTATAGAGATAATAGAGACTTATCGCAATATATATATAAATTGTACTATATAGTTTAATAGTATATTAAGTAGCTAAGATTCTAAAATCTAAGTAAAAGAGATTACATATATATTGTAAATAAATTGCTAATACTAGTAACAAACATCTTTTAATCTATAGTCTAATATTATTTAGTTATTTAACTACAATATTAAAGAAACTTCTAATCTTTATTAATTGTTGCAACAATATATTAATTAATTAAGTTAAAATAATAAACAATTAAATATATATTAATTATCTACTTATTAAATTAATTATTTCAAGAATAAATAGTATTCTTTTTTGTATTTAATTAAGATATAAATATTGTTTATATCTTATTTGTATAAAAGTAACTTGCACAATTGTAAAATTATTATAAATATTACTTAATTTTCTTTTATTTATTAATTATATAATCTAGATATATTTAATTAAACTTAAATATTTTTTATTATTTATAAATAAATTGTAATATTTTAATTATATTTTAAAGATTATTTTAGAAACAATAATTAAACAACTAAGTTTTAATAAGTTTGCTAATATTTAGATCTTTAATATTGTTAATAACACAAAGTTTTAAAATAATTTTGCTATAAAGCAAAAAGATCGAATTAATTTGCAAATATATTATAATTTAATATTAATTTTAACTAAAATTAAAATTTTTAACTAAAATTTTTATCTAAACTTTTTAGCAAATTATTACAAACAATATAATTTAATAATATAATTTATATTTGCGCATTTAATATTATTAAAATATTGTTATTTATTTGTTATTTCTATAAAAGTAGTTTATTATTATAAAGATACTTTTAAAGATTTTTGCAAATTATAAAAGCTTTATAATATTGTATATTAGTAACTAAAAATTATAGTTATCGCAAAATATTTAAAAGATATATTTGAAATTATTCGAAAAACTTAATATAGTATAAATAACTTATATTTTATTTTTAATATTAATAGCGTAAAAATTAATTCTAAAAAATACTTTATTGCAATAATAAAGTATTTTATTATTAATTTAAAATATTAAAAGCTAAGTATTATATTTAATATCTAATATAATTTTGTTATATAAATAATAGAAGTTGTTGTTAATATTGTAAAATAAATTTATAAATCTTTGTTAACTAATATTATTAAAACTATTAATAATAAAGCTAATTTAATTGCTACTTTGTATTAAAGATATTTTATTTTTTAATATACAAAGATTAATAATTGTCTTAAAATAAAAATACAAAATATTACTTAATAAATTAAGTTTAATTTAAGAAGAAAGTATTGCTATATATAATATTTAAATAGACTAATTTTGTTGTCAATACAATATATAGTTATTGTTGCAAAATTATTTATCTTTTGTTAATTTAATTTGTTAAATTTCGAATAACAAAATATTTATTATATTAATAAAAATAATAAAGTACTAGTAATTAAATTGTCTAATTCTAAAAACAAAGAAATAAAATTTAAATTTTATTAAAAATTCTTTTGTTTAATATTAACAACAATATTATTTAAGATAATAGACAAATAATTAATATAAATTTTATATTTATTAAGATAAGATTTTATTTTAGATATATTAATTGTTGTTGTTACGGTTCCAGACTAGACAGACTTTGCTCTTTGGTTACTTTTCGGATTTCTACTCTTTAGTCTCGGGTATATTACGAATAACGTCTAGCGTCTTGACACTTATAGTATTTATATCTATTTTCTGTATATAGTTAGTTTTGCATAGTTAGTATTCTTGTCAATTAACTATATACTAGCTATCAAAACTCTAATTTTGATATAATACTAGCTATCTCTTTAAACATAACTTTGCAAATCGTATTCTAAAAATACCTATATTTGCTAACTTTTTTTCTTTAAAATGTGCTTCAAATATAGAGCTACTAAAACAATTTTAGATATAGAATTACTAAAGCAATTCTAGATATAGAGTTACTAGAATAGACGTTTTGCAAAGCGTAATTAAGTTGCAACAATAGATATTTTTTAATTGATATATAACTTAACAATATTTAATTTTGTTGATTCTCTAGTAATTTTGCTAGAAAAGATAAACAATAGATTGTTCTAACTATAGTTTAATAAATCTACTAGAATAAAATTAATAAATTTGCTAGAATAAAAAAACAATAGATTGTTTCGACTTCGATTCAATAAGTTTGCTAGAATAAAATTAATAAATCTGTTAGAATAGAATTAGTAAATTTGCTAGAACAGCAATTACAATACAATTTTGCTATTGCTTTTAAACAACACTTTTGTCTTTGTATACTAGAAAATTTGCTACGCAACAAAACAACATTTCAAACAATATCTATTTTCGATATCGAAAATTTTGTTTTGCAAATAGTATAAGTTATTTAATATCTATATAATTTCAAATATATTTAATTTCGAATTTTTACTTTTGTTTACAAATATTTATATTATTTGTATTTTATCTATATTTGCAATATAATTAACAAGAAATTAGTTTCAAAAAGCAAAATTAAATTGAACTCTAGCAAAAATCGCAAATTATTTAAGAAACTCTTAATAAATAAAAATCAATTAAATATTAATATTGTTTCTTGTTACAATTACTATTTTGTAGACTTTTTATTAGATTAAAATAATTTCGAAAACAATTTAAAGCTTAAAAAGTATTTTGATTTACTTAAATATAATATATTCGAATTTTTGTTGTTTGCTTAATTTAATTTTTACAAAACTATAATTAACAAACTAACTAAATTAAATTTGTTTAACAATATAAATTTGTTAAATATATTAATTCGATTTTTGATATATTAATTGCTAAATAGCAGTTTTGTTTAATTTTGTAACAAATATAATAAAAAAAAAAGAAAATTAAGTTAAATTAACATTGCACTCTAGTTGATTAACTCAACAATTTTAACAAAAGTTAACAAAAAATATTTTAATTTTTTTAAAAAGCAGTTAAAAGTAATATAGAGAGATAATTTCGACTACTTTATAAAAATAGTATTACTATTGTCGAATTTCAAATTAATAAAAAAATCAACTTCGACTCTATTTGTTAGTTAAAAATTTAAATTAACTTTCTATAAACTTATTTAAGTTAAGCGAAATTAACAATAAATATTTGCAACAAAACAATATATTGTTTTCGACAAAAATACAATAATATTTTAATTTAATGCAATTTGTTCAAAACTACTATATATTAACTAAAACAAGAGTTTTTTTTCTCTTAAAATAAAAAAATTGTATTTATTGAATCTATTTATATAGTTTACAATTTTAATAGTAACAACAAATATAATTACTTTTATAAATCTAGTTTACAAGCAAAAGATCGACTTAATAATATTTATTTTGTTTATAATTTTAAGTCGAAGCTACAAAATATAGAAAACAATAAATATTTTTTCGATTTTTCTATTTTTACTAAAGATTTCGAAAAGTTTAAACAATAAATTACTATATTAATTTCTACATTTAGCAATATTTCTCGATATTTTATTTTCGAGAAAATCAAACTTAGTTTTGTTATTGTTAAAATTACTAGCAATATTTTTAAAAAAATTAAATATTGTTTGTTCGATAAATCTATTAATTTTTATCTAACAATAGATAATTTGTTTGAAGATCTAAATACTTAATAGAACAATTTAGACAAAAAACAATATAATTTTGTTAAAATTATATTGTTCGAATTTGCTATAAAAAATATCGAAATCTTTAATTAATATATTAATTGCTTTATATCTATAACAACTAAAGTTTCTATATTAGAAGTCGATAAAATATATTAATTTGACAAAAATTTGAGCTATAGATTTTAAAGTTGCTATATTATTTTAACAAATTATATTATTTTAAATTAATTTATTAGATTAATTTGCAAAATCGATCTAAAATTTCAATAAATAAAAAGATTTTGTTCAACTACTATTCGAATTTCTATCTATATATAAACTATCGATAGTATTAATAAATACAATAATTGTATCGATATTTTTAAGCTCTCTAAATGTACAAATACAAATATTTGCAATATTAACAATTTTAGCATATATATCTCTACTCGCAACTAAGAACAAAATATAGAAATATAATTTTAAGTTTTTAAAAACAAAATCAAGTTTTTTAATCTTTGTCGAAAATATTTTAAATCAAAATATAGATTGTATTATAAAAATATCTTTTGCAAAAACAAATTAGCTAAAATTAAAAATAAAACTTTTGTTAAATTTAAAATTTATAATATTAGCAATTTCGAGCTAACAATATTTAGAAAAGATAGTTTCTCTAATATCTTAAATAACAATTTAGATAATTTTAGCAAATTAAAAAACTAAATATTTTCAACAAGAATTGCAATTCGAAACAAAAGCTAATATTTATACAAAAAATAATAAAAAAGTTTAAAATTATATTTAATTTACAAAATAAGATTTTGCTTGTCGAAGTTGAGCTTAGTTCTAGCATTATTAACAATAAGTTGCTCAACAATTAGCAATTAGATTTTTACGCAAAAATTTGTTTAAATTAAGTTTATTTGCTTTTCGATAAATATTATATTAAAACAATACTATTTATTGATATTAAAATCTTTAATAAAGTTTTTGTAGATAAAAAGTTTGTTAAGTTTTATAAATTTTCTACTATATTGTTTCGAAATTCTATCAAATTGCGTCTAGTTAATAACAAATTCGCTTTTAATATTATTTATATCGCTTAAGTTATTGTTAATTTTAGCAAACATATTAATATCTTATAGTATTTAATAATCGAACTAAAACAATTTGCAATTATTCTCGATATACTTTAAATTAAAAAATATAATATATAAATTAAAAACAATATATAATCTCTTAAGTTTAACTTCAATTATTGTATAGAATACTATTTGTTAAATTAACAACTATTAGAGATTTTCAACAATTAATGCAAGCAATCGAAATATTTGTTTTCGAAATTTTTCGATAAAGTCGATATCTATTAAATAAATATTTCTGCATTTTTAAAGTTTGTTGACAAAAAAAGCTACAAAACAATTGTTATATTGTTTAAGTATTTTGTTATACTAGATTAATTAAAGAAAAACAATAGATATCTAGCTTGCACTATAGACAACAATATTATAATAAATATTGCAATTATTATTTTCAATAACTACAATAAATTTTATGCAAAATTCAAACAAGATTCTTCTAGTTTAAAACAACTAAAGAAGCAAATATATTCGAAATTTAGATATTAAATTAAGCTCTTTAATTTACAAAAAGCTAACAAGCTGCTATCGAATAAAAATATTAATTATACTATTGATTTTGTTTTAAAAGCAACTTCTTCGATTAAAAAAGTCTATAATATTTTTTATTAAAAAGAAAAAATTATTAGAGTCTATCTAAATAATATAAAAAGCAAAAATCAAATTTGCAACAATATTTTATAGTATATTGTTTTTACTTTTATAGTTAAGAAGTTTAATAAAGATTTGCGCGTCTATATAAACTATAGAAATCTTAATATTCTAACAGTTAAAAATTGCAATACTTTACTATTAATTCGAGAGATCTTGCAACAATTATACAAAATCAAATACTATAGCAAGTTCGATATTATTGCAGTTTTTAACAAGATTCGAATATATTTTAATAATAAATACAAGACAATCTTTATTATTTGTTACAATTTATTTGAGTATATTGTAATATCTTTTAAACTATATAATATTTCGATTATATTTTAGTCTTTTATTAATAAAACTCTTAGTCTCTATCGAAACAATTTCTGTATTATCTATATAAATAATATTTTAGTCTACAATAATATCGAGATAGAATATAAGAATTATATAAACAAAGTTTTTGCTAAATTTTATAACGCAGATTTTTATCTAAATATTAACAAGTATATTTTTTTTATTAAGCAAATCAAATATCTAAATTTAATTATTACTATCAAAGAGATTTAAATAGATTTCGAGAAAATTAAATATATTCTTAAGTAGAAAGTTTCTATTTGCGTGCGCAATATATAGATTTTTCTAGATTTTGTTAACTTCTATCGACAATTTATTTATAACTATTCGAATTTAGTTAAATTTTTGTTAGTATTTAGTAAACTCGAAAACAAAAGTTTTAGTTTTCTATAACAATTTAACAATTTCGAAAATCTTGTGTTTAAAACTTTTAAACAAGTTTTTATTAATTAATTTATTTTGTATTATTTCGATTTCGATCTAAAAATTTAAATCGAAAACAATATTTTCGACTTTGTAATTGCTATTATATTGTTTTAGATAAATTCAAATAAATTGCTTTATTTAATAATTTATATATTTAAGATTATATTGTTCGCAAAGTACAATTACAAAATCTACAACAAAAAACTATTAATTATTGTTTATATTTTCGAGAAATAATATTTAAAGTATACTAATATATTTGTCAAACAATCTATTAAAATTATTATCGACTATTGCAATCTAAAGATTTTATAACTATTAAGCAATTTAATTGTTGTCAAACTTGTTAAATCGAGTTTTTGTTCAAATTTAATTTCAAAATTATCTATCGATTAGATATACTAGATACAAAGTTAGATAATCTAATTAGACAATTGTAGAATTTGTTTTCTAACAACAATAATTCTTGCAATTAGTTTTAACAACAAACAATTCTCAAACAATATAATTTGAAATCGAATATAGTTAAAGTTATTGTATTGATTCTACTATTGTTAAGTATTATCTACAATTCAATAATAGAGTTAATCTATTTATTTCGAGACTTTATCGAGTTTGAACTAATTGCTAACAAGAGAATCGCGAAAGCTTGCAAGAAGTTTACTCAAATTTCGCTAACAATTAATAAAAATATAGAATTATTTATATTTCTATTGTCTACAGTATCTATATTACTTTAACAAGACAGATTTTGTTCTATTAGATTTTTTCTTTTAGTCTTGTTATCTGCTATTGTTGTATTTACAATCTCCCAATTTATAGTTTTGTTGTTTTCAGCTATCGATTCTATTTTTCTTTTCGATATATTTTATCTATCTATATTTGCAATCTTTTCTATAATTTAGTTTTTGTTCGCTATTGCAATCAATTTAACAAAAAAGAAGAAATCTAAAATAGAACTTGATTTCGAAATTCTTATTCGACAAATATCGAAAATATATTTGTATAACAAAAAGATAAAACAAATTATTTAAATTAAAAAAGCTAATAAACAAAAGATTTTAACTATTTTTTGCAAAACAATTAAGCTAAAACTCGAAAACTATATAATAGTCAAATATTTAACAATTAATATCAAATATCTACTTGTTTAAGACAAAATATATATATTTTAAAATACAAATAATATTTTTCGAGTCAAAGCAATTAGATTTTAGTATAAACTATTAAGTATCAAATATTTAGATCGAACAACTATTTTCGAGAAAATACAACATTACTACTATTAATCTATATTGTATTCAAATATCAAAAAATATATTAAAAATTGTTCGATTTGTAAATATATCAAATTATATTGCAAATATAAGTACAATCTATTAAAATCTCTATCTATTTTAGACTATTATTGTTTTCGATAGAAATATTCAATTTATTATTTATTTTTGACAATATTTTTGCAAAAGATTAAAAATTAAATCTAAATTGTTAATTGCATTCTATTCAGAAATTAACAATTAAATTAAAAATACTAATATTGTTTTTAAGCAATATCTTCGAATATATATGCAATACAATTAGAATAATTGAATCAATTATTTTGTTATTGTCGAATTTGTTGCAAACAATTATATTAGCAAATCTACTAATTTATTACTTTTTTTTACTATTAAAGATTATCTATTACAATTAGATCTAAAACTATTTATAGTTTTTTCTAACAACATTACGTTCGAAGCTTGTCGCAATATAAAGATTGTCGATAAGATTGTCGAAAAAATCGAAATTTCTATCAAATTAACAAATTAAGTCTCTATTGCTTATTAATACTATTAACAATATTAACAACAATTTCGAATACTATGTTAAAAGTATCGAAGTATTACAATACAATATATACAAAAATAACAATAATATAAATTTAAATCTAATTGCTACTAATTACAAATGCAAAATACTATAATATTAAATTCTTTTTATAGATTATACAAACTACAACAATAGATCTAAATAGCTAAACTATTTTATAGCTAACAATTGTTTCGATTTTGTTGTCGATTTTTACTATTAATATTTAGATACAACAGAATTCTACTAAATATTTAAAACGTTTTCTGATTGAAAATCTAATATATAGAATAGTTTGTATTTATATATTTTTGCGCTCTACTATTACTAACGTCAAAATATTGCTTAATATATATCTATAGTTCTTGTTGTTGCATCTAGAATTGATTTCGAAAATGTATTGTTAATATATTATTATTGTTAAAAGTTATTTGCTATATATTTGCAATCAAAATCAAATTCGATATATTATTTTGTTTTCTGCTATATTTAATAAGACTTTCGAAAACACATTATCGATATATTACTATTGTCGAAAGTTAATCGATATATATTCGAGATTCTTGTTGTTGTTTCTATAGTATTTCTATTAAATATTTTATAACTATTTTTTCTAAAAAAATTTCGAATCAAAATTGATTTAATATTTCTAAATATACGCACAATTGTATATAAATTGCTGCTACAATACTTTTATATTATTTTCTCTCTTTGTATTGCAAATTTAGACAAACATATTCAAATATAATTAAAATTCGACAAATTTCGATTTTTTGTTGTTGCTATTTCTTTTGTTGTTGTCAACTTTTTTTCAAATTATATAACTAATCGATCTTTCGAATTTTTTTAAATATAATCGATTTTCCAATTTTTGTATTATATAATTCGAACTCTTTTTTAGAGTTAGAATTAGTAATTTTTTGTATTTTTTCAATTTTTTTATATTTGATATTTTCTTAAAATTTATTTATTTTTTTCTTTTTTTTCGATTTTGTTGTCGCTTAACAAATTGTTCGAAACTCGATTTCTATTATTTAACAATTGTTCGACAATCGATTTCTATTGTTCGACAATTGTTCGACATTTTATTTCGAGCATTAGATTGTATTTAACAAACGTACTTAATACTAATCGAAAATAATTAAAAGTTAACTAAAATATTATTTGTAGTATATATATTTTTTGTTTTGCATATTACTATTTTTTGTATATTTTGTTTCAAAATTTTCGATTTTTTTTTTTTTATCTAACAAATTTATTCTTTTGTTTAACATATATCGAAAATTTTAGTTTTAATTATTAAAAGATATTTAATATATATTCGACATTAATCGAAGTTTGTATTTAACAAGCACTCGAGATTAACTAAAGTTAATTAAAAACGCTAATTGAAAAATTCGATATTGTTTTGTCGAAACTTGCGAATAGAAAAAAGAGATAATATTATAGTTTTAGACTAGATAAATTTTGTTTTTTAATTATTTTTCGAATTTTTGTTCTCTAGTCTCGAATATATTACGGGTAACGTCTAGCGTTTTGATATTTATAGTATTTATATCTATTTTCTGTACATAGTTAGTTCTATATAGCTAGTATTCTTGTTAATCAACTATATACTAGCTATTAAAGCTCTAATCCTAACAGTTGTTTTTTCTTTATTGCAATATTTATATTAAATAAGATTAAATAATTTGTCTTATTATTTAAAATAAATAGTAAAAACTATCTAGAGTATTATATCTACTTTAGATAGCATATTATTAATAGTTTAAATATAAAATTAAAATAAAGTAGTGCAATTAAAATAAAAAAATAAATATTTTTGTAATGATAAAACAATAAATATATTTGCGCTAACAATAATAGAAAGATACTAAGTCTAATATAATATTATTTGAGATTTATTTAAATAGCGCGTTATTTATATATATAGATTAGATTTCTTTTTATTTATAATAATTATAATTAAATATTGTAATTTATTTGTAAATTACTAATATTAGCAAACATTTATAAATAGCAAATACAATTTATATCTAAAATTACATTTAGAATTATATATTAATATTTTTGCGTATTTTATATTTTTATATTTTAATAACAATTTAAGATTTATATAATTTTTCTAAAATAATACTTTTTTAATTGCAAATTGCTATTATTTGCGTTGTCGCTATAATAAGATACTATTAATAATCTTAATTTGTGCTAGATACGTCTATGTTAATTCTAATATATTAAATTCTAATTACAATAATTTAAATATATATAGTTTTTATTATAATAAATGCATTTAAGTCTTCTATTATATATATACTAACTTTGCGATAAATTTATATAATTAATACTAGTCTCTAGCAATATATATTAATATTTAGACAATATAGTAACAGAATTTGAATTATATTTATTAAGTTGTATATATAATAAAGTATAAATACAAATTTATTCAATAGCTCGAATATTGTTAATTAATATTTGTTAATTGCAATATATATATTAACTTCTCTCTTAAATATAAACATATATATAACAACAAAACAACAAAAAATTTAATAAATTGTTCGAAACAATTTAACGCTTATAATTAGTTGTACAATTTCGAATTTATTTGCAATTTAAATATTTTAATCTTAATAATAAATTTTCTATATTTGAAATCTTTTGTGTTCGCTAAATAATTATAGTTAAATTTGCATATATTGTCGAATCTAGCAATAATAAAATCGAAATAAATCGATAATATAGAAATGCAACTTAACAAAATATATTTTATACTAATTAATATAATAGTTTTTTAAAGTATTATATTTTGCTTAAAGATTAAAAAGCAATTAACTTTAAATATAAATTAAACTAAATATTTAAATTTTAATTATAAAAATAGTTGCAACAATTTTAACAATTAATAGAGTTAAATTTGTTAACAATTAGATACAACAATTTTGCAATAATATAAAATATATTATATATATTTATATATTTGTTGTTAATGCTTGCAAGACTTATTGTAATAATTTATACAATACAAAGTTTTATTTTGTTTTTAACAACAAGTTTTATAGATATATAAGTGTATATTTAAATTTTTTGCAATATCTTAATAGCAATATCTTTATATATAAATTAATATATTTAAGTTGCGAAATATATATTTATATTGTAGCAATTAACAAAGCTTGTTAATTGCTATTATTAAATATTTAATTTTCGCATTTATTATAATTGTATTTACTAAAAATATTATTGTAATTTGTTTGCTCAAATATATTTAATATATTTGTTATATTTAAAACTATAAATAAAAATAACAACAAAACAAATTAAAATAAGAGAGTCGACAAAGATAGTACAAATATAAGTTAATTAATATTGTTATAAATTCGATATATATCTTTAACAATAATTGCACGCAACAATTAACAAGAGTATATAAACTAACTAAATTGCATTAAGTTTATATAATATTTAATTTCTTTACAATTAAGATATCGAAATCTTTAATAACAACTTTATATCAAGTATAATTGTTTCTATTAAGTAAAATATAATTAATTAACGCGACGCAATTTTAAGAGACTAATTAAGATTAAACTAGTATTGTCGAACAAAAATTAAGATCGAAATTATAAGATTATTTGCATTATATTATTTAGTATAGCTTAACGCTTTTGTTACTCAATTGTAATAATGTTATTTTGTTTTATATCAATACGTATTGCAATTCTTAAGCGCAATTTGTACTTATACAATATATAATATCGAATTACAATAAATCCAAATAACACGTAATTGCATTATTGTTATATTGTATTTTATAATATAATTGAGCGAAGTATTAGAAGCAAAATTGAATTAAATCGCAAAAATAATATTTATTCAGACTTAATATTAAGAAATTAAGCTATTAATGCTAGAAAATAATTAATACTATTTAATAAATTATTTGTATTTTGTAGATCAATTGCTTAAGTAGTATAATTGTATTATTTACTTAGATTTGTTTCTATCTAATATACTCTATATAGTAATTGCTGTTTGTAACAAAAGACTAAAAATATATTTGTTTATTTGTTATAAATTAATTGTAGTCAATTGTATAAATATTACTTTATAACAATATTATAAAAAAGTAGAGTTTACGTGTTAATTAATAATTTTGTTTAGATAAATATTCTTTTAATTATATTAAAGAGATAACAACAAGTTAATTCTAAAAAATAAATTTATTTTATCTACTTTGTTTATTGATATAATTTGATATTTCAGTATATTATTAATTATTGTCTTATATATTGTATTTCTCTTATAAATTTATAATCTTAAATAGATATTAACAACTTTGTTATTATTTTTGTTAAAAATCGAGATACATACGCGAATATAGTTAAGATATATAATAATAGAGATTAATATATTGCTTGTATTATAATTGCAAGAGAAGATAATACTACTATTATTAATTAAAATTAACAAAACTTGATATATATAAATATAGCAAAAAAATTAACTTATTTATTTTATAAAATAAGTTTTTGTTAATTCTAGTTATATATTAGTTTGTTTCGAACTTTTTATATTTGTTTCTTTTTTATTAAAAATTTCTTTTACAATTCTTTGTATCTTTATATAATAATAGAGATAATTTTTGCAATTTTATAGCAAACTTTATTGAGATTAAATAATTAATTAATATCTAAATAGATATTAAGTATTTCGAATAAATTGTTTTTAAATTTAGATTCAAATATATAATATATTTGAATATCGATATAACAACAAACTATTTTATTATTTTTATTTAGCAATAAGTTTATTATGTTATTATATTTGCAAATAATAGCAAGAGAATATATATTAAACAATTAATTGCAACAATAAAATTAAATATTTAAATATAATATAGATTTTAGTATTTTTGTTTTTAACATTTTAGTATAAGCAAAATAATATAAGATTTGTAAAATAAAGATTACAAATTAGATATTACAAATTAAATACTATAGTATAAGAATTATATTTAAAGTTTAAAAAATAAGAATTGCAAAATACTAATAAATATAAATTTAATTGCTTTAAAAGAACGCGTTAAACGCAATATAATTTGTATTCTACTTATTTTTTATCTATAATATAGAGCGTATTTCGATCGATAATTTGCATCAATAACAAGATAAATATATAAAAATAAATATTTGCTTAGTTGTATTACAATTAATATATTGTAATAACAAAAGTATTGCAATTACTTTGTTAATACAACAATTATAATTTAACAATATTATTGTTATAAATTGCATATTGCGAAATATATTTGTTTGTATAAATAAACTAGAAATTAAAACAAATAAAATATAACTATTAATATATATTATTGTTTGCAATAGATATAGAAGATATTATTAAAGTATCTATTGCAATAAGTAATTGTATTCGCAATATAATAGTTAACTATATTTTACGTTAATATTAATTTACAATATATAAAATAAAAGTTGTTATAATAATATATAGTTGCAATATATAATATACAATTAAGATTAATTGTTGTCTATAATATTAAATTTTTTTAGAGACTTATTTGTTTCTAAGTTGTTTCTTTAACTAATATTAAATTGCTAGATATTTAGAGTTCGAATAAAATATTAATATAGAATTAAATATACTTAATCTCTTGTATCTTAATTATTATTTAATTTTAACTTAAGCAATAATCTTAATTATACAAAAAGTTTAAAATAATATCTTTATTGTTTTTGTTTTTATTTTAAATTAATTAAAATCTATTAAGAACTCTTTCTTTTTATATAATATTATTATTAGTTTTAATTTTATCTTTATTCAATCTAGAGCGCAATTTTGTTATATATTGTTTTTTGTCTCTCTTTTCTTGTTTACGAACAATTTTATCTTTATATTTGAATTATTTTCAATATTATTATTTATTATTTATTACAACAAATACGACACGTTTATATTATAGACTTGCGTCTTTATTTTTATCTTTATTTTTATTCTTCTTAATAGTATTATTGTTCTTCTTAGCTACAAGTTTATTTTATACTTATCTTATTTAAAAGTTAAGAGCGTCTTGTTTATATTTACTATTTTGTAACTTCGAAAATCAATCAAAATACAATAATAAAGAAAAAATAATAATAGTATTAAAATTAATAAGATTGTTTAAACTAAATTTAAGATTCTTTTTAATAATATTATATAAACAAATTTAAAATTAATTAGATAAAAAGATACAAAGAGCGTATAATATATTTGTAAAATTTGTATACAATAATTACTTTATTCGAACTAATTTTACAATATATATTAAGAAAGAACAACAAAGTTATTTATTGCAACAATATTGTTAAAACTAGATAATATAAATTTTACGCAACAAGATTAATACGTTATATAAAGAGTTTACATATATTATATATATACTTTTAATTAAAATTAACAAACAAGATATAATAGCAACAATTAGCGAAATTTACTTAGCAATTAAAAGATTTGTTTTAATATAATTAAAAATAATAGAAATTATAAATACAAAAACAAAATTGTTAATTATATTTAATATTAATAACGTATTGTCTATTAATATATATATTATATTTATAAGTTTACTATATTACAAAGAACAACTTAAAAAGACAAACAATTTACAAAATTTATCTAGAATATATATACACAAGAGTAGAGTTTAATAATAAGTAATTAATACTTTCAATAAATACAAAATAGTTTTATTATATAATATTTTAATACAACAAATAGATATTTTTGCAAAAAAAATATAGCAAAAAGCTCGAATAATAGATTAAAAATTCGACAAAATTAGTATATATAATAACTTTAAATATATAGAAGAAAAAAGAAACAAATATATAAACAAAAAGATTAAATTAAGATTAATAACAATATTTTTAATATTTAAAGAATTTAATTTTAAGAAGAAATTGTTAATACAAGATTTGTAGCAACCTAATATAAATTAACTCTTTATAATCAAAATTGCAAAGAAGCTAGAATTAAACTAAACAAATATAAAATATATTAAAAGTTAATATAATAAGATCTATTAATTGTATTAACTTAAATTAATTTAAATATATATATTTGAAATTAATTATTAAGTGCTTGTTTGTTAACAAATAATAAAAAGATTGTTGCTTTTTATAATTAATAAATATATTATTGCTTATAAAGTTTAAATCGAAGAAAACAATAATATAATTAATTAAATCTATATTTAAGAACAAGAATACTACAACAAACAATATTTAAATTTTGAAAAATATTTTTTTAAAACAATTTTATATTAAGAAAACCAATTTTTGTTATTAAATTTATTTGTGTTTTGTGTTTAACAATCTTAAAATCTAGTTGCATATATAATTTGTTAAAATATTGTAATATAAAATCTTAAATTACTTGTTCGATTGCTTTAATTAAATTTTGTTTAAGCTAAATTTGTAATATTTGCAACTAAATATACTTTAGCTTATATATAGAATTTATTAAGATAGAATAAATATATTTGATTTATTAATACTTTAATATGTTGTTAATAAAAAAAATTATTAACAAAAAATAACGCAATTAAAGAACTTTTAAGTATTGAAAAAACTAATTGTTTATAGCTACTAATTTTGTATTGTAAGATCTCTAATTTGTTAATTACAAAAACAAAATATATTTTTAAATTAAATTAAGAACTTGCAAGATTAACTTAATTATTAAATTGTTTATAAACAAAATAGCTAAATACAAGTACTAGAAGAAATAAACAACAAACTTTATATCTTGTTAATATTAATTTTGTCAAAAATACAATTATTTGCGCGCAACAAAGAGTAAAAGAATTATTGCAATTTTTGTGCTTATATAGAGATCTATCTTATATTGCGATATATTATTAAATACGCGAATATTAAGTTCTTGCAATATTTATTGCGATAAATTATAATTGTTTTTTAAATCGAATACAATTAATATTTCTAAATACGCGTAGATACTATTATATATATTTTATATTATTAATATATCGACAATCTTAATAAAATTGTAATAAATTATATTACAAAACAATCTTATAAATTTACGCAATAAAGAGAATATCAATTTCGAGACAAATTGTTTGTTAAAATTGTTAAACAATAGCTTAAAGATATTTTAATACAATTATACTTATTTTTTTAAAAATAGCAATATTTTTCTCGAAAACTAAATTTTTAACAATTTATATTTTATAAATTTAAAGAATTTTATTAAGTTTGTATTTAAGAAATCAAATTTAAACAAATATTTGTCAAAAAATTTTGCAAAAAAGATTTGAAATATAATTAAAAATATAATTTAAAAATCTTTTGTACAACTTTATACAAATTAGAATTGCTTCTTTTTTTATTTTGCGTTTAATTTATATAACAAGAATTTTGTAATATTAAGCAAAAATATATTTAAATACAATAAAGAGTAAATTGCAAATATAATAACAATTAGTTTTATATAAAACAAAATTAATAATATTTTGTTATTTTTTGTTTTAAATATTAATAAGTTTAATACAACGCCAATATTAAACAATTTTACTTTGTTTGCAAAAATAACAAGTAATTAATTAAATATATTTGTTAACTAATAAATGCAAATAACAAACAACAAGTTAAATAAAAAGAGTCTATTTTTGTAAATAGTTGTCTTTAAAATTTAATATATTGAAGCAAAAGTATTAATATGTCTTGCAATATTGTAAAAGTATATATATTATAGTTTATACAATAATAAATGTTAAAAGACAAATATATATCTCAAAAACAATTATACAATATTATAAATTCTAGTTTCGAAATTATTATAATAAGACAAATTGTATTATGCAATTTTATATAACAACTATTCGAGAAATTGTTTTAATATTTTTCTCTCTACTTAAGAGCGCATTCTTAATAGCACAAAAAACGCAACAATTATATTTGAGAATATCTTTCTTAATATCTTACACTTTTTGTCTCTTACTATTTTATTTTATTTATTATTAATTTTAGATGCTTTAACTTAATTTAACAATCGAATTATCTTAATTTAGCTAAATAACTTTCGACATTTATTTAGCAATACTATTATCTTAATCTTGTTTGTTATCTCTAATATATAAGTATTAATTGCAATCGCATTCTTTCGAATCTAAACAATATTGTTAAAAGCAACAATAAATTTATTAACAATTGCATTTGTTAATATAACTTGTAACAATAAAGATATACTTTTAACAATTGTATAAATATTAAGTATTGCAATATTTAAACTAAAATTTGTTAAATAATATATAATAATAATATTAACAATATTTTTGTTTGCGTCGAAATTAAGTTGCAAAACTTAATAGAAGTACAGTATTAAATATTGTTAAATAATCGAATATTGCAAGTATTTTAATAGTATTACAATATATTTTAAGTAGCGTAAATTTTCTTAAAATTCTTGAGCAATTCTTAGTTTTTGTTTAGTGTTTTAATTGTTTTAAATTAATTGTTTCCTAACTTTTAAAGCAATTATTTTCTTTTTATTAATTTTCTTTACTTTAGATTTTAATGTTTTAACAATTTTGTTGCGTTTCTTTATTTATTTATTTTGTTATATATTAAAGATCTCGCAATTTAGATTTATAATTAATAACTTAACTTAATTGTTAACAATATTTTAACAACAATTTTAAATCTTAAATATCTTGTCTTTATTATTATTTATACTTTGATTCTTTTTTATAATAAATATAATTTTATCGCAAAATTTATATGTTTTGATTTATTTTATATTAACAAATTGTTGTAGCAAAATCTTGTTTTTAATATAATTTTCGAATTTAATTAAGTTTTCGAATATATTATTTAAAATAATTATTAAAGAAAAGTAGCAAATATACAATTTAAGAGACAATTTGTATATTTTGTTTTATTTTTATTGCAACAACTTCTTTCGAAATTAATAAATCTTAAGCTTATTTCTTTTTATATTATTGTTCAATATTATATATAACTTTGTTTCTATATTATAATTAAAATTTTATAGAATATAACAATAAATAAGTTTTTAATAATTTAATATTTTGTAATTCTTATTATCGAAAAACTTTAACAAATATTTGCAAAAATATTTGTCTAAATTAAAGTTTATTAGATTTTATATATTGCAATTAAGATTTTAGTATCTTTTTAAATCTATTTGTTTTTTGCTTAATATTTAAGAATTGTCTATTATATTGTTTTGCGCTATATATTTTTTAGCTTTAAATAAAAAAATTATTTCTTTATATTAATTAAGATAAAAAAGAATAAAATAGATTTGCAAGAATTTATATTGTATAATATATTTCAAATATTATATTATTTAAGACAACAAATTTTAAAATAGTTATTAAAAAACTTTTCTAATATTAGAGTTGTTTATTTTAAGCTTATAAGTTTTTATTATTATTAATATTAAAAATTAATACAATTATTGTTTAAGATCTTAAATTAATTAGAGAATTTTGTTTTGTTATTTTTTATTATAGAATCAAAAAAAATTATTTACAATACAAATTTTAACAAATAATTTAGTATAATTATTTAAAGTTTAATTAATTTTATAACTTGCAAAATCTCTATAATAATATTTATAAAAATAATAGTTTTAAAAATATTGTAAAAACTGTTAATATTATATAATAAAATATATTAAAGATTTATTATATCTTTTTTTAATTTAAATATAAATTTTTAATTAATTTAATAAGATCTTTACAATATATATACTCTTTAAGAAATAATATTAGTTTATAATATTGCAAATATTATTAAATTTAAAGTAATTAAACTTGCGTTAAAAGACAATTTAATTAATAATCTTATATATAGTATCTTAAAATTATAGTATTTAAATCGAAATTTTTATTATTTATTATATAGATATAGTTTGTTAATATTTATTATATATAATCGATTAAAATAATTAAGTT
>JAABUL010002369.1_pt1 | contig 31509 bp, 34 predicted proteins | sample 5559151 | NCBI WGS metagenome assembly JAABUL01 (sample SAMN10711876, study PRJNA513368) | rock metagenome | isolation source: Antarctica rocks | place: Antarctica: Victoria Land, Pudding Butte sud
GATGGAGGTTGCGGTGAAGTCAATGCGGAGGAGAGGCGAGCGCCGTTCAAGGTAGCAGATTAGGTGTGGTATTTTTGGGGGTTGATAGGGGAGGGATGGCGCGGATTGGGTTGGAGATTGGGGTTTGTGGGAGGTGGTTGTTGGGTGGTATGTAAGTATTGAGAGGATGGGGCTTGGTCTTGGAGCGAGGTGTAGAGCTTCTCATGGCTAAGTTTGATAATGGTGGTGAATCTGATTGGGGGATATGTGGGTAGCTTATTCATTAATATTAAGAATATCATACGAAGGCTGGATATGTCGCTTCTTCATGGTCAACAGACCCTCCCAAGCAAGTCTCTAGCATGCTTGCCCACGCCATGCTACTCCTCCTATTACATTTATACCTTTTAGCCACCTACCGCCCTCCATCTCATGACCCTAGTGTAGGCGCTAGACATTTCGAGCACACAGCGAATTGCCCTGAACCATCCGTCCGCGAGCAGACATCAAACGGCACCTGAGCCTCCTCACACACATATGCACAACACGGATCGTAAGGTGTAGGGCAGCCGGCAGTGCTGAGCAACCTGACACTGCAAGTAGATGTAGAGAGGGATGTCCGGCTTGGCGGGGTAGTGATGGTAGGTGTGGTTGTAGGAGGGAGAGTAGGAGTGATTGTCGCGTTCAGTGTGGAGTTCGATGTCGCTGTTGTTGCGATAGGCGTAGGACATTGAGAGCACACGGCTAGCTGGGTGCGGTTGCTGGGCGAGCAGACGTCGAAGGGGACTTGAGCTTCGGCGCAGATGAAGGCGCAGCAGGGATCGTAGGATGTGGGACACGCGGCTATGCTTTGAGGTGTACAGGTAGCTGTGTTGATACTGGCGGTGGGTCTGGTTGAGGATGTAGAGGTCAGGCAGGTCTCTGCCACTGCTGCTGCGATAGTGCTGGCCAATAGGACCAGGGTGTAGATATTATGCATCTTTTATGATGTTGTTGCGCACAACGGACTTCGTGGTCGAGAGTCGAGCAGGTTGTAGGCCGTGAGGAAGAGGAGGAACAAAAGCCCAGTTGGGGGGGTGCATGGTCTTTATATAGAATAGATTGAGTGGTATGGCATATGCAGGAAGGAGCAATGCTACGTGCGTAGCCCTGCAGATACGAGGTCCCTGCTGGGTCGTATCTGAAGTAAGCCAAAGTCAAACGTAAGACAACAAGTCAACAAGCTGGTAGTCCCATGATGTACCATTGGAGCAGATCGTTGGTGTTTGCTCAATGAGTAGCTTGATGATGGGTGCCATCGTTGTGAAAGAAGGAAACACTGGGCCCTACGGAGTCGACTGCTGGAAACGGCGGGGCAGGCTCCGGATAAACTCCGGGGTTGACCATCCTGGATCTAGGCCCAATATAGTAAGGCTTTTGGCAAGGCCGGTAAGGGGCAGTGCAATATATTCCCGGCCGCAAACGAACACACTCCTCCTCTCATGCAAACACATCTCCAATCATCGTGCTTACTATACGCGTGGGCAGATCGCCTGAGAATGCTCTCGGGATGAGACTGATGCCTGAATGGCATCTTAATTACCAGGTTGCAGCTCTGGGTGCTTACTCAACCATCTTCATCGAAGCAGTCTTCCTCATACTTGGAGGTCGAATTGAGAATGCTTCGCCACTATCAATTAGTATCCTGACCAATGGCTTTGCAGTGCTACTCGCTGGGCTGGGAGGCGCCTGTGCTACGTCTTTTGCTGTGCTACGTATTTGTTTGACATCAGTCTTTCTCTTCTTCTCCATTGTTCTAGTCACGGAGGAGGGGACATTTGATGGAACGTATGCCATCCTCTGTAGCGTTGCTCAACTCTGCTACCATTGGCTCCTACGACGCAACCAGTGGGAATCAGACCGTTTCGATGGCTCCTCCCTGTCTCCTGAAAGTAATAAGGACCTCGACAATCGAGATTCGCGAGACCATGGACTCGGTGACAAAGCCTGTTGGGACGCTGAAAGATTCGAGAGAGCATTGACCTTTGAGTTTGGTGATTACTTTCACGTGGAAGGGGGTGTCCTACTGTTCACAGCACTTGGAACGGCTTTGGCATACCGCGTCTTCGACTTCGACCTAGGTTTCGGCTTGTTCTTTGCCTCCGTCTCGGCCTTTTGGTCTCTTGTTCTGCTCATTCTCATCAACTTTATGAAGCTTCGTGGAAGACAGATGGAAGTCCATAGTGCGATGCGGCGTAGATTTGTTGGCATATCGATATTTACTCTGCCTGTCAGCTACATTTTCTTCGCCCTCAACTACGGTGATATTGGATGGGCCGATGAAATCACGTGGTGGAAACCGGCAGTTGGAACAGCATGGTTCGTGTTGTTCATATCGCTAGTCTAGCACACACTTACTCTTCACAGGCTGTTCTCCCTCATTGGGACTTTTCATGTACCTCTACTCTTCTCCCTTCACGTCACCCTCTTCCCTTGTGCTACTTGCCTTCAGAGGAGAGAAAGCTTGGAAATGCCCACCAGTGATTCCATGTCTCACTGTCCTTGGGACAGTCTCATGTCGCTGCCTGCATTAGCTGAAGCAGAGCACAGATCGGAAAGTCGCACAATTTTTCATATCAAGCACCAGAGAGGTTCAGATAACGTTAATAAGCTCTGGTTGAATCGCAGCCCGTTCTGCCAACAGACTCCGTTGCACAGTGTCATCGCTTTGGTTGCATGCCTTCTCTTATTTGCTGTGAGTGTTAACTTGTTGGAAATCGAGAGACATCACGGTTTCCTGCCAATCATAAGCAACATCTGTAAAGTGGGAACTTTCTACGTTGCAATGACTTTTACCTTCACCACTACCGGACATACAAACACCAAGAATTCTCAGGACCTCATGATCTTACATGGGAATGATAGATTCCGTCTATGGTATACTGTCTCGAAAGCACTACCCGCAACGGCGTTTGTCCATGTCGCTATCAAGCTTGGAGCTGCGACACGGTGGGGATCCTCACTAGACTGGGAATGTCTAATTTCATTAAAACGGCTATTGTCGTTGGTAGTGCCAATCGCATGCGTTAGTATGACACCGTTACTGATGGCTGGTATCTCAAAGGCTCCAAGCACGCTAGATCAAGAGAACTCACACAACTCTGACAATCTGGCTACGTCTCAATTGCGCGCACGAGAGGCTGCACAACCAGAGGCCAAGCTGTGGAACATCGATTCAGCCTTCGTATATTCATCAGCGAGATTTAGACGCCTTGATCTAAGACTCCTACTCATGGGTATCGGTGTCACGGTCTACGACGCCACGGACTCGGTCTGGCGTTATGAACATGGGCCTTTGAGGCCTTCATTGCCAATCACTTCAATCGTTTTCGCCTTCACGACAGCTGCCGTGTTGTTTTTCGTAAACTGTATTCCAACCCCCAGGCGTATTGAGCCCGGCATACTCGCTGCTGCGGCGGTTGCTGTTGTCGGTGTTTGCGGTCATCAAAATCTTCAGGACCTATTCGCAGTCAACGATGATCAAGATGGCAATAGGCTAGCACTCCAAGTTTCAATCTGGTACGGATTACTACTCACGATCCTCATGATTGACAGTGACTGGGTTCCTTGCAAGCCATACGAAGGTAGGAAAAAGAACCTCTTGCTCGTCAAAATCTTCAACGTTGGGAAAGTTGAATGCATGTGGCAGCTCAAACACGTAAATTTAGTTCTCGTCTTAGGACTTGCATACATTTCGAGTTTGTCTGGCAATGACTGGCCATTTCTCATCAGCACCACGGCCGCCAGCCTACTTATACTCGTTATAATCATGGGCGTCCGTCTCGAGCCTCAAGATGGAAAAGATTGCGTACATCAGATTGCACTAGCTATCTCAATAGTGACGACGATTGCGGCTGTCTTACTAAGTCGGAATCACATCATCACCTATGCATCAGACTGGGACTCTGGTACCCGCGCTGCTCTCTTCTCGTACCTGATTTCTTCGATCGCGGTTCGGTACTCGCCGCAGTTGAGACAGCATGAACAAGGTTCCCGGGAGGTGCACTATGGCAAATAGTTGCGATGCTTGTTTATGGAATCAAATGTTTGATCGTCGTTGTGGATTGTTTCAGGTTTCTACAAATAGGACGGCTCGCCTCCGGCCCCCAACCCGATCAAATATATCGACGGCAGATCTGATGTTAGACGAATTTATGATGTCTTGGATTTTCGCTCTCAAAACACTGCGCTCAATGTCGCTCCGGATCTATCATTAGTGATTTCTTGAGTCGTTGGCCACAAATTGTTTCGAGTTCCCCCATGTGGCTTCGCTATGGGCGGAAAGACATCCCTAAACCAGGTGTTACACAATGAGATAGTCTTGAATGATGCTATTTTCATTAATCCACAGCCTCCTCCGGCTTTTCGAGAAAGAGATAAAAGCAGCTGGCCGGACCACCTCTTCAGCATATCATTCCACACTATCATCACAGCTACAGCACATCAAAGCAACTCATCGATTGAATCTCCTTGTGTCTTGATCAAGTCTATTACTTCATCAGCGTCCTACGACGAGGAAGTTGAAAGAGAGACTTAGCTTTTCAATTACCACGCTCATCATGCAAACTCGTGCAGCGTTATCGGCAATGCTCCTCTTGGGCAGCCGAGCTGTCACCTCACGCGTTGTCGAGCCAGAGGCACTTGAAGTCAGGCAGGACCCAGCTCCACAGGATCCGGGTTTACAGGAAGACGGGCTGTACGTGGCCCTATCTCATCCCAGGATATCTTATTGACCCGCATATAGCACAATCACCCTAAAGCTGCAGTCGCCAGTAGACAACCCGGACTCGCCGCCTGCAAAGCGGTCTGTGACTTCTAGGTACTTGCCAAGATTGTACACTGCGCGCGAGTCTACAGATCATGGCTGACCAAGTCATAGCTCCAACGATCTTGATCGATACATGGCATTCAGCCATGCCGGGACGCTGGACAAACGTCAGATGGTCCGACTCATCAACAGATGCCCGCAAGATGGCGCAAACATTCCAAACATGTTTGACGACTTCGTTGGCTCGAGCTGCAACCGGGGCGCCAACGACAAAGATTATACCATCCACTGCGACAACGGTGCAGCGTCCGTACCGTCAGTATACCCCCTCAACCCCTCCCAGCCCGTCGGCTACATATCCTTCCATTACCGAAACGAAACATTAACACTCAAACCTCCAGTGGCCAAGGCTCCTGCGGCAACACCGAGTTCTGCGTCGACGGCGTCCACAGCGACCACCACCCCACCGCCGCCTACTGCGTCGACATCGGCAACATGGTCAATGGCGTCCAACAAATAAAAAACGCAAACTCAAAAGGCTCCATGCAGCAGGCTATCGACCTCTTCGCCACCGGTATCAGCGGCCTGAATTACATCATCGAGGCCGTCGTGTCCGGACCCAGCGGCCCCGGTAAAGGGTACACGGCGGGGTATCTGTCGATTCAGGGAGTGGATAATGCGGGCAAGTTGATTCCTGGGACGCTGGATCAGTGCGAGAGATGTTCGAGTATTGGACTTGAGCCGTTGCCTAGTGGGTTTCATCATGCGGTTGTGCAGGTTGGGTTGCCTAATCCGGGGGATGTGGCGAATGTGTATGCGGGGATCATAGCTTCGGGAAGGGGGTTTTGAAGAGTGGATCTTGCTAAATGTGGGGATGGGATGGGTTGATCAGAGAAATACGGTATGTGGGGGAGTGAAGCTGTGCTTATTGGGCTGGAAGAGCGCATGTTTTTGTCTGTTTGCTTGCTATCCCGTTGGACTTGGATTTTCGTGTGTAATGGCGAAGATTGGCCTGACACTCTCATCGGAACGCGTTGTTTCTTCATCGGGCAGTTAGATGTGACTCGCCAGTAACATCCCTTGACTTATTACCCCTTTACTAATAATTGTAGCTGGCGAATTTACCACTATGTAGATGGCCATGAGCTCCTGACCAGCCTAGCAGGTTTATGAGACCGTTTGTACATGGCAAATATATAGCATCATCGACTCTTAACAAATAGTCTAGTTCTAATTAATTTGGAAGATGAGGCTATGGCAAGCCTTAAGAAAGTACTATGATTTCGAGTAGATAATACTAAAGTAAATCAACTAATTCTACTAGTTAAGTCTACGTAGTTATATTTCTAATATACTTTCCCTTGCTTAGAGTAATACTATATATAATATCTAATACTTCTTTAGCGATCTAAGCTATAGTGGAATTGTGTCGATGGTGGACGATTGATGTGAGATCATAGTCTAGCCTTGAAGCTTACTTTGATGCGGATCTTGGGGATGGGAGTATGTGAGGGTTAGTATGGGTTGTGGGCTATGTTTTAGTGTGTATCTGGTTTTGAGCCGGATGCATGTTTTAGCGTGCAGGGTTTTGGGTGCTGCGGGCTAAGCTAGAATGCTTGGAGGATTTTTGAGGTTATCATAGCTCTAATGTCAAGCTTCTCTGTTTGGTTGGAGATCATTAGAGTCAGGTGACTTGGAGCTTGAGTGAAAGGGAAGATATTATACGTGTATATTTTGTTGTCCGTAGAGCTTATGAAGCATGTGGATATATAAGTAGCCCAAAGGATCGGCTTTCAACAATGACTGTCATACTCGGAGAAGCCTTGAGTGTGGCGAGTTATAGGGATTTTAATGCTGGTTCGAAACATGTTCGCTTACTCCAACCCCTTTAGGCAAGGGCAGCACCGTCCTATCCTTGGTCGCCACAGCCAGCGTAGAAGGATCATCTCCCTCCATCTCGAAATAGTAAATTGCCTGCATTAGCGCCGCGGGCAAGCTCAGTGGCCACGCCACATTCACACCCCAATACTTCCCTCGATACCCAGCCTCCTTTATCAGCTGATCCGCCTCCACGAGGTCCATACGTAGCGGCAAGGGCAGCGCACCGTTCATTATGGACGTAGGGACAATAGTTAACCGTGGCTCCAGCCACTGGCCCCATGCACGGGGTTTCATCTCTATCAGAGCGGATTTGTAGGGTTCCTGGTTTCTGACGGTGAAGATTAGGCGCACGTCGGTGAGTAGCTTTGGCATTGTTGTTGGGTTCATCATTGTTGTTGCTTGGATTTCGACTAAGATGGCGGTCGAGTACCGAGCGTAGACGATGGCTGCGCCGGCGGTGATGGCCTCGTTGAAGGTGGCGCGGTTGGGTGCGAAGAGTGAGGTGATGTTTATCGGTGGTTGAGCGATTATGCTTGCAGCGTTTGTAAGGGTGGATGTCAGAGACAGAAGGACGGCAAGCAGCAGATGCATGTTTGGTAGGAATGACTTTGCAGATGTGCACAAGGATTGTAGGAACCCCACGATGAGTGGGGAAGTCGCAGAATAAATACCCACGCAAATTTTCCTGAGAATATTTCATCATCAATCAAATAAGGTTCCAGCTCTAGTTTCGGATGCCAGTCCACCAATCCAAGCGACAAGCGATCATGGAAGACTGCACCGGGTCGCACAGCCGAGTGTACTACGTAGTAGAGCCGCGCATCCCGCGTGCTCTTGCGTGACGGGTAGGAAATCAGATCAAGTGGCGGGCCAGGGAAATATGACAGACACCGGTATACCGAGCCGCAAAATGGGACCTCGTTCTGGAGACTAACATTTGCCTCGCTTGTTCAATATGGCGCATAGAGCCTCTAGAGGCGAGCGGCTCTTTCTCATTTTCCAGGATCAGAGACAAGCTGTGGATTCGGGGTAGATTGCGTTGGGGTGGATAGCTCGCCAAACATGTAATAGCAGCTGTAGCTCATCGATGTGTTGTATGCTGTGAATATTTGTTGGTGGCGAAACCGTGTGCGGAGCCTCCCGATGTTGAGATATTGCTGGCAAACTTACAAGCAAGCTGGTATATGAAGTAGATCGAAAGAGACTGTACAAAATTTGACATAGGCATGTTGTCTGCGTGCTCGTCGAAGCGGATGACCAAAGGAGGCCTTTGAGTCCAAGGCTTTGGTAATCTCTTATTGACACTGTAGGCGCTTGCAACCGTACCGTTGACTCCTTATCATTCTCTCTTCAGACCAACCTTACCGCTCCTCCTCAACCCAAAGCTACCAATACCACAGCTGACGACAGCCGAGGCAAAGCATAGCCAAAAGGCCGCACGATAACCTCTTAAGGTGGCCGAGGGGCTAGCAGACTTACCATTTGCAGCGTCCATTGTTACCGTGGACGCCACCATGGCAGTCATAGCCAGTCCGATGGAATTGCCAAGCTGAGAAACAGTTGTGAAAACACCTCCGGCCAAGGCCTGCTCGTCCTCCTTGAAGATAGCGGTGATGACCAGGTTTGAGACATTGAAGAGCACGTCACTGGCGATTGGGCTAAGACACATCGCTGGAAAAGCTGCGACCCAGTAGGTCCAAGCAGGGGATGAGGTCGCGAATAGCAAAGGAGCCACTGCGCTGAGAAGAGAGGTGACTAAAACAAGGAAGCTGGCGCGTACTTTGTCTATCAGATAGCCGCATAACATATTGGTTCCAAAACCGACTACTACCAGAGGAAGGAAGCGCAGCGAAGTCTGCAGAGCGGAGACTTGCTGTATGTCTTGGATGAAGAGTGTGACGAAATAACAAAATGCATTAAATTGAGCCCAGCAGAGGAAGACTGTAGTACAGATACTTGTGAAACCCGCCTTGCGCCATATCGAATTTGGTATGATAGCTGGTCTTTTCAACTTCTCTTGTCTGCCGACCCAAAACACAAAAGAGGGCATTAACGCTGCGGCGACAGCGACGAGAGCGATGTTGGTCGGATGACGGATAGTGGATGTGCTGTAAGTTATCATTGCGAAGACGTAAGACAGCAGGGCAATGCAGGCGCTTGCTATGAGGATACCGACCCAGTCGATGTCTTGCATCAAGCGCTTGCGACCGTCTTTGCTATCCGTAGGTCTGGGAGAGGGGATGGAAAAGAAAGCTCCAACGAAGATCAAGGTATTGATGCCACAGCTGATGTAGTAGCCTACTCGCCAGCCAATGGAGTCTACCAAAATGCCTCCAAGGACGAGCCCAAGAGCGAAGCCAATAGGCTGGCCACCGCCCAGAAAGGCAAAGGCCATGTTCCGGCGCTGACCTGTCGGAAAATTCTTTGTGATCAGGCTGACAGCTGTTGGCATGCATAGCGACAAAGCAATACCCTGTAGAGCTCTGAAGACGATGAGCTGAATGCCCGTCTGGGACAGTGAGCAGCCCAATGTGAAAGCCGACAGCAGGGCACATCCCGTCAAAAACACTGGACGATTGCCCACGACATCTGCGATCGCCCCAGATGCTAGCAGTGTACATCCAGCTGTCAACGCGAAGACGGAGGCTGGCCAAAGGAGGATATTATTTGCGAGGTTCAGATCAGCAGCGATCCGCGGCAGACCAACCGTAAGAAGACCAGAACCAAGGGTGTTAAGGAAAGAGACACCAGCAACAGTCGCGATTATGACTGATGCACGAGCTCGAGATATCGGTGGGGTGGATGCTGGTGCTGGCAGTGGTTGCGCGAGACCTTCAGAGACAGCCACCGGCTCACCATCCAAGACCAAAGCGGCTTCTGGCTGTATGGGGCAAATCTCAAGTTCTGTGACAGACATCAAAAACGCTGAACATGTGATCTAGACCCATGTACAGATGAGATTACGAAGATCGAGTTGGCTGGTTTTAGTTCCCCTCGTTCGCTTAGTTGTAGTTCTAGCCGCGGCGGGACGCCTAGACGCCCACCAATCAAGTGGAGCCTTCTTGATTAGGCATCCTTCAATCTACTTTATTGGTGTCCTTGCTTTATCAAAATGTTCAATTTTATACCTTTGCGGAAGCATTCCATCTTGCCCTCGAACGCGAATGGTGATAGAGGCTCTGCTGCATCAAAAAGCTGGGCTGCACACTTACGCGGAGTAGAATAACCGCTGGCCTCAATGTTCAGAGAACATCCGCTCCCAAGTTTACAATTATTGATCTGTGGCCTCTACGAGAATAGAACTCGATATACAACAGTACATGAGAACATGGGACGAGAAGTGCCTCGGAATACCGCTTTATACCACCTCGGTCACGATACCCGATTCAGTGTCGAACTTGAATCCCAGGACATCCACCCCAGCCAAGACTATTGACCCCTTGAGTACTTCCACATCGTCGCGGATCGTCTTCTCGAGATCGGCCCCATTGTAACAGCCATATGTCTCAACAGCATTAACCTCTTCCGCAGCATCCGGTGTCCTTGCCTTTGCGTCGGCCCGGATCTTGTCCTCTGTAAGATGGCTCATGCCACAATCTGCACATCTCATAGTCAGCATGCGTCCCACCGCTTAGAATGGCGGCAATCTATTGTTGACTTGCCGGTATGATGGATCACAAGAACGGTTTTGGCTCCCGCCAATGATCTTAGGACTGTGATGCTGTTGATGGCATCTTTCGTCGCTCGACCGCCTGCGTTACGTATCACACCAACGCCTATGTTGGGTCCGAAGAATTCTTCTGGGACACAGCGAGGATCGAGGCAGGTCACTGGGGGTATTTAACGTCAGTCTGCTTACCTCGCATTAGGGGTAGTTCCATGAGAGAGTGACAGACGGATCAGTAGGGCGCCACCACTCTTGTACGACAAAGCCCGCATTTATTCCATCGTCGGAGGCGTCTTCCATGTTTCTGCAAATTTCTTATTATTTGCCACAAAGATTGAAGTCTTGATGTGGTGTCGGTCATCTTTGCGAAAAGGTCCTGAAGGAGATCTTTGAGGGAAAATTGGTGGGATGAGATCGGCTGTTATGCCACGAGGTATGAATATCCGCGAGTTTCTGTCTCTTATACATGGATGTGGACATGGGTGCTTTCCAAACTGACCCTTGCAATTTGTTCAAATGCTGACAATGCAGCTGCAAATGATTAATATTCATCACGGATGAGCCGCGGCCACCCGCCGTGAAGCTGCGATGTTGTAGCGAGACGTATCGATCAGTAATCTTCACTTTTTCGAATTGATTTCGCGCTTGTAATATTTTTTCAAAATGCTAAGTCGTGCTAGTAGGCCAGTCACAGAAACAATCAGTGTCCAAACTCGGAAGCGGCGGAATGGCTCACTCACCAGTGCGCTTGACCAGATGCAGCACCAAGATCGGCCATCCACTCAACCTACTCTGGACAGCAACACTTCAATAACACATCAATCAGCCATCAGCTCTGATAACTCTACGTCTATTATAATAGAACACAATCCCCACACCAGCAATCTGGAATTCTACGGAGGATCCTCATCTGTGGCTTTCCTTCGACATGTTGAATCTATAGCCAACAATTACAGTGACAGGCTCGTTAGCAGGCTCGTCGGAACCATTGACTTCCATGTTGCACAAAACCGAACTTAGGCCAACTTCGACGCAGCGCATTTGTTCGTCTGGAGCCAATAGCCGGGCACACGCTGATCGATTCTACCTTCGCGTAGCTGAGAAGTTCCTTGATGCATACTGTGGTGTCCAGCAAGTTAGTTGTTAGCGCGACAGGGATTATTTTGGTGGTGTCCTCACCAAAGAAATCCTTCTCGCGCTAAGAATTAACATCCTGAATACATAGTATTCTCTGATCTTTATTAGACTAACCACTGGTAGATGAGGAGTTGTTCCTGGCTCAGTGCGAAACTCCTTGGTTCAATCACCCAGAGCAACAACGTCTGTCCTTCGTCGCTCTTCATCACGCAACATTGAGTTTAGGCAGTCTTGTCCACCATTACACCAGTCACATGAAGATGAAGCAATATATCCGACGGCGTCATACCCATCAGGAGCCTCCTATATCGCGAAATTAATCTCTGCTTAGTAATTATTACAGGAGACCTAATCGGGTAAACTCACCTGTGTTCCGAATACCGCGATGTTCTGCTCGGATTCTAAGATACCACGGGCGTCCACGTTGACAATTGCATATCCCCGATGGCACCATTCAGCGGGGTCTGGTGCTTCGAAATCCTCCAGATTACTTGTCAAACCTCGAGGAATACCGGCGCCGAAAGGGACAGCTTCTAGACTTTGAAAACCTAGGCAGACTTCAGCATATCAGGTGTATGGCAGAAATAATCGAACCATTTCCCTCCGTCCCATATGGACTCCATGCAATTATTGCGGGAACCGGCTACTGCTCATGGAACGGGGTCGGAAAACATCGGTATAGATTCTTGGCCCATCTCTCAAAGAGGTGCCAATGTCCTTATGGATGATGAAATTTTCATTTAATGGTCGACGGCCGGGAGCTTTCACCCATCCTTTATGCGGCACTTGAGTAGATTTGTCCCAGTCGAGCCAGCGTTTATTAAAGTCAGGCTTAGCTTACCGGAAAGCCGCATCAATACCCGCAATGGTGCCAATCTTTCAAATGGCAGATGTAGAAAGCTTGACTGCGAGGTTTTCCTTGACTTATGTACCTAGGTATTTCATGCTGAGTAATGAGACTACGACGATTTATAAGCCGGAGAGCGAATGTGTCATCCAGACTCCACGTCGGGGCTTCGGACGAACTGATTCTTGTCCGCCGCATGCGGGCGGTCGTGTGTTCGGAGAACAACCATCGATCTCTTACTTCAAGCGAACGTTGAGACTCGAACATATAAGAAGACGGAGATGCCTTTTCTTCAAGTTGTGACAAGCACTGCGTCAAGTTGCGAAAGCCAATTTGACACTCGATAATTCTACTGCTGTCTTGGTTTTTGGAAGAGTGATTATCTACGAAAAAGGATTTCAATCTTTCATCGACCATGGCGCTCATCAGACCAACCATCCTTCTCGTCCCGGGCTCCTTCTGCCCAGCTGCCCTCTTCTGGGATTCCGTTGTTGACAGACTGCACACCGCAGGATACGACACACTAGCAGTAGAACTCCCAACCGTTCAAGCCCCATCCACTGCTCCGGCAAACACCATGGCCGATGATGCAGCCTACATCAACGGAATCATCGAAGCTCTCGCCAACGATGGCAAGGAGGTCCTCGTCACTATGCATTCGTATGGCGGCATCCCAGGGACGCAAGCCATGCAGAACGTGACCCAGAAAGAACGACATGAGCAAGGCAAAGAAGGAGGAGTGACAGGACTACTCTACATTTCTTCATTCCTCGTCAACGAAGGGGAAAGCTCGGGCGACAGCTCCGCGCCCTTCCCAGAATCTCGAGATTTCATCGACGTTTCTGTATGCCTTGCTCTGTTGGTCGAAGACCAGACTATGAATATAGCTGACAGCGTCAGGGCGAATATCTCTACTTAGAGCCCACCGCAGCCGCCGCTGTCGTATTTTCGGATGCGCCAAAGGAAGTAGGTGAAGCATGGACCCGGAAGATGCCTGGACAGGCGATGGGTTCGTTTCAAGAGAAGATGACCAGCACAAGTCATTATGATGTTCCTGTCACCTACCTCAAGTGTACAGATGACCATGTCATCCTGCCGGCTCATCAGCAGAAGATGATCGACGACTTCAAATCCGTCACCCGCAGCTCCGTCAATGTGGTTGAGATTGCTAGTGGACATTGCCCCATGGTAGTGCACGTTGAGAGGACTGCTGAAGTCATCATGGAGGCCGCTGGGAGGGCGTCATTGAGGAAGACTTAGTCCCCTAGGAGAATGATAGAGCTCGAGAATACTACGTTCAACCTCGTAAATTGAGAAATATGTGTTTTGATGATTGCATTGAAAACAAGAAGGATCTAGGTAGAGTGTATTAGAAATTACTATACTAGTAGCTTAGTAATAGTAATCATTAAATAACATAAGTATAATTATATACTATATACTCTAAGGAGGTAAGTATAAAAGGGGTTAAAGATATAGAATATTCTTACTATTATAAAGCTACTAGTATAATATAGCTAAATATCTTAATTTCTAATCCTTCATCTTAAGTAAGTATCCTAGCTAAGAATTAGGATTACTTTCACACTCTAACTTTTCACGTTCTCTAGCCACTTGCCTAAGCCTTCACGGGCTTGATTGATAGTATTACCTCGTTGTTACTTACTAGCACGTCCTAAACCCTACTCTTAATCACGGACATCCATGTGCCAGTCACAACGGAGCAAGGAACCAACGAACTAGCCGCATTTTCCGCGCATCAAGCTCGGCCTTTGGCTACAAAGGCTACGTTCTATCATACAGACTCAGAAGATTACACTAGAAGTGATTCGATAAAAGGCTTTCCCATTCACCTTGCTTCCTTGAATAAGGCTAGCGTATGTCGTGCCCGCTCCGCCCGCGCTGTGGCTTCGTCCCGCCAGGCTCTTACAGCTCCCTCCATACTCTCCTGGTCTTCATCGAGCTGTACCAGGATTGTAACGTACATTTCCCGGAAACTCTCGAGTGTCATCCGTGCTATATTCAGTTTAGTTGTGGAAGTCTATAAGCGCTGGAGACGTCTCTGTAGCTTGCGCTCGATCGCTTCGACGGCTTCGAGCGTCTTGCGGAGGGCGGGGTGATGGTCGGGTATGAAGTATTTGGGTATTAGTTAAGAGTATTGCTGATTACTTACTTCGAAGTCCTTAGATAAGGCTTCTGCGCTGACCTTGACAGCCTCTAGTTCAGATTCTAGACTAGTAATCGTTTAACGGTTTAACTAAATGAGTTTTGCAAGGACGATTTCTATATATACGGCCTCGCACTTCTCCCAATTAACTTGCTCCCGTTTAGACTGAAGCTTTTTAAGAATGTCTCGCGCCAATTAGTGTCGCCTCTCGTCCTCTGCACCTAGCGTCTCGTCACAAAGCAGCGAAGCCAAATCATAACCTAAGTCTAACCCTACCGCCGCCTGAGCGACCTTTTGGGAGATCAGGGCCTTATATATGGGTCTCCAAACATCGCAATTACGAATAGGTAACGCCGGAATCCCGGCCATCTGACAGAGGGCATTGGTAATCACTTCAACGCCGCAGTTAAAATCGTTATCCTGCTGCGGGCATTCCGCGAGAATAATGTCTTTACTCTCATATTGCTCGTCCAATTACTCTATACATCCGTTTAATGCTTTAACGTCGATAATTATATCTACGCTGCGACAAGAGTCAAAATGATGCGCTGTAGAGTCTTCGCGTTAAAGGATAACTAGAGTCCAGTACTGATGCTCCGGGTCGTGTAAAGGTACGAACACTGTTGAAATTCCGTCTCTAAGCGATTTGACCCTACGTCTTTATGTCGATCTGAACTTTGGGTCAATAAAAAGTGGGTCTACGACATGGCAGTTGGAAGGCGCGCATGTATCCAGAACTTCGTAAATGACAGTCGACGAAAGCCGCTACCCTGATTCCAATCTTACGATTATTTGGGTCAAACCATCTTCTAATTCGGCCATTTGGTCTTTCGCTACTGTCCCACTTAACGGCTCTGGGGATGCGCGTGCCTCACGATTCCTTAGATTGCCGTCGCCTTAGACTTTCCTTAGAGAGCTTGGCACCGAGGCTATAGGTAAAGAGCGCACAAGCGACCCAGGTGATAGTTAACATAGTTGATCGATAGTCATCGACCTTAGTAGTAGTGGCGAAGATTGGCTGAGTAGGGCCTCCCCCTGGACTAAATCACCACTGTCGTCGTAGCTCAAATTCTCCTCCTCCTTCGGTGCGGTAGACAAGTCCGCTTGTAATGGCTTAGCGTCCTGACCTATTTCGGCGCTGATGTCAGAATCCTTCGGCTTTAGTATAGTAAACGAATCCTCCAGTATAGTAGATAAGTCCGCGTCTAATAGCTCGGTCTTCTGACCTATTTTAGCTCGGATGCCAGAACTATCTCCGCCGTTGCCCAAATCACCAACGGTATCAAAGGTATCATGAGGCCCCTCCGGACCTTTCGGAGTTGCCGCGGGTGCCTGCCGAGGTCTCGGCCCAAGTGCGGGCTGTTTAACGGTGGCCTTTTTCTGGCGCGGCGTACTTTGCGGCGTGTCTTGGGGAGTGTGCGCTGTATCCGGGGGCTCTACACGCTTGCGTTTGACACCTGTTATTCCATTGCTGCGTTGACTCTTGGCAACCGTAACCGCCTCTTTCACAGCACTAAGGGTGAGGAAAGCCTGGTAGCTACGTGTTTTGACCTCTCTGCCAGGCTGGGCCCTTTTCTCAATCTCAGCCAACAAAATTTGGCGTCCTTCTCCCGCGGACACCATGGTAGATAAATCTGCCAGCCCTTTCAGGATTTGTGGAGATAGTGGCCGTTCGCCCGAATACTTCTCGGGTGGTAGGACTTATATTGGCTCACAACCCCAGTACTGCTTGATTATTTGTGCATATCACTCGAATTTTTATATCGTTTCGAGGCCGAGAGCTATCCAATCTTCGAGGCTATGACCTGTGATGCCTCTGATTCTCTGCTCTACTCGATCTCTGAAGCTGCGCAAAGCTTGTGGATGATCTTTCCCTCGCTGTTGAATGGTCGTCCACACCAGTGAGATCTCCGCGGCACACTTTTCGGAGAATATCTGGGCTGTATTTGCCCTATCGATTAGGATCTTCTCTGCCAGTGTCAAAGAGGCTTCGAATCCTCCGCTAGAGGCTAAGAGCTCGGCCACGTCATCTTGATGCTCATTTGAGAGCGGAGGTGGGGGAGGACGACGGCGGGCCATGCCTGATAACAGATCTTCTGATCATCATGCTCGTGGTTAATCAGCCAATTTGTTGAGAGTGGAGAGGGAGGATAGAGCGGAGAGGCGGAAAGGGCGGAGGAGGCTGATGACGAAGGCCGGCCGTCTGCAAAGTCGCGATCAATAAAGCTCTCTTCTTACCTATTCTAGGGGTAGGAAGGAATGGGCTGCCTACTTGACGAGTCGCGCCAACATAAGACATAAATTCAAAAGATTACTTCTTATAAACAGCGTTCTCCGATTATTGCTCTGCGCTTGATCACCCGAATAGCCGCCGCCGCCAGGTACAAGATTATTAGCATACGCGCGGATAAAACCTTGGCAAAGGCAGAAAAGTAGATCAGCCTGCTACTTATACGAGTAGCCTTATTCGGCGCGGTTGAATGTCGCCGGCGGACCCTCGAGATATCTCCAAACGATCGACTTCCTACTTTGTCAAGGAGCGAACCTGGGAGCGAAGGCTTTACATGCACAGACTCGACCGTCGGCCCCACATCGAAGAAACCATCTTCATGGTGCAACGGTTCTACCGCGCCAGCTTTCTATGCTTCTATTGTATTCAAGTATAGATACCGTGCTTACCAAACGAGGTTGACAGTATCGCCGTGAATCAGCTATGGTCTCGAAATACTGATCTGCCAAGGGCATGATGAGGTGCCCTACTACCTTAGCTTTGCAAAGCGCTTGATCTTCCTCGAACTCCTCAAGGGCCACGTAGGATATGGACACTCGAAAGACCTTGAAGGTCAATTGTCTCGAAGAAAATCAGATTCAGGCCCAGGCGACGATGGTTTAGCATGCTATACCTTATGATCAGCCAGGGCTGGCAATGAAGCTACGTGGCTGCTGTTTTGCACGGACAATTCGAGACTCCTTCAGTGAAGGAATGATTGTCGCCCCTCGGTCGCACTCCGTCCTGCCAAGCTACCTCGACATCCTGCTTCCTCCGCTCACTACCACTTGGTAGGGTCGCTAGTCTTCCTTGTGATCAGGGCGGATAAGCTCCGTATTAGTATGAGATTCCGAGACGCGGCTAGGCCTTGGTCGAACGACGGACGAGCCGAAGAATGCAGGATTTATTATAACATAAAGCTTGGGGAATGCTTTAGTTCAACAGGTCCTTGTAGCAGTAACAAGCTGGCTTGCGATTATGGTGAATATTCATTCATGCCTATCGCTAGCAAAACAAGGAAGAATTATGGCCTGCCCAAGCGGCTTCGGAAAATACCCATGCCAGTACGTTACGAGCAATTCACGGGCTAGCTTCATCGACCTGCACCAACACAAGCGTTACATCGACCACAGCCAGCGCGCGCACCCACGGACTACAAGAGCAACCAATAAGCAAAGTATCCACATGACGTGGCGAAGGATCACTACAGCCAATCTGTTTATACATCAACGACATCAAATCGTGAATGGTGAGGGTATGGACTACTTTTGGCTTTCGTCAACTTCGTTCATGACTCAATCAATCAAAAGTAGTCACTCAATCCCGGCCTCATTGAGATGGTCATTTCCCTTGTCAGTGCGCCGAGCATCTGGCACGTTTCCTACCTCGTTCCCTCAACACCCTCCGTCAATCTACTTTCTTCGCGAGATTCCTGACCTAAAACAGGCGCCCATTGATTCTTTTGACGTATGGAGTAGCGTATCTTCTTTGGCCATGGGTTTTTCTACCATGGGTTTCTTACCCGAAGGTATGGATACTTTAATGGACCGCTGAGTCTCTACCTCTTTCATTGAAGCCGCTCGTGCCTCGGACAACCCCTTACTGTGTGCCTCGATGAATGGCGAAGACTTCTCCGCTTCTTCTTTAGAAGCCAACATTGCCCTTGCTATCGGTCTTCTTGCTAGTAAGCTGATGACGTCGTTGGCGCACGCTGAGCCTTTGACTCTTTCATTGCCATTACACATTTTGCATCTTCCATCGAGGCCAGCCATTCATCAGAGATATCATCTTTCCATAAAGCTGAAGGCTTCTATTGCCGGCTATCAGAAGAAATCGTGACTTCAAGATCTACTTAACTTACCACTAGCCCTGCTGTCATAAATAGTCCACCTCCAGACAAGTCACGACGTTGCTCCCCAGTGGAATGGTCGGCGGCTGTAGCCATGATAGTAGTTGTGAGGATTCTAGTGGTGCTGTGCAGGAAGAGAAGCGACCTATCATGTTCGAGAAGATAGCTTTCGGTGAGAATGTCGTCCAGAGTTTGTACATGCTGCAGCTCCGCCGAGTACTGGGTGCAGTCCTTTTCGTCGCGGATACGCGTATTTTTTAGGGTTGCGGTACGTTGATTGTGTAGCAAAGAAATAGAAATCAACGTCTTTATCGTGTCAACGGTATCGCAGCACAAGGGGCCCATCACATAGTAATTGGGGGTTCTGGATATGCTGTTTGTTTTTTATGACCCTGCATTGTGGTCCTATTCGACAATAATGTTAGAAGGTAATGTTCTATTGGAAAACAGTATTCTAGTCAGTCCAAGCCGCATGTTTGCGCTACTAATCGATCTTCAACCTTTACTGACCGCTTTCCGTAGCTTTTCAAAGGCTTAGGTCGAAAGATACTCCCCTGAAGACCCTATGGAAAATATCTCCGCTAACCGTTTTCGGTAGAGTAGGTCGATGAAGTGGACAGCGCTCCGCCAGCTCAAGCGGCTTCCCGCGCCAAAAAGCGCTCTGCCGCAGACCATACTGCTCCACCATCCATTTCGGGTAGTATTGGTCTTCGCGGCGCTCCGCCAACCGCAAGCGATTCCGTAACTCTCAATGATCGACCAATAATCTTGGCTTCTTCCTGTTCTGCCTGCCATCCCCTTCAGTATCCTTCATTATCGCATTTACCACTGCCAAATCAGGTAGCCTATATTACGATCCTGCTAGGAGACCTCTGGACTACCGTGCATCCTCCGTCTCGTTGTATAACGAAAAGGACTCCAGTAACGTCTTACGGCTGACTCGTATCAAGTGCCAATCATGGCTCGGCGCAAGACTCCGTTGAAGCAATCTTCTACGAAGAAAGAAGTTTTCAAGTTTTACAGCTGGGATATCGACGACCCCGTCTTCAACAAGCGCTACACAAATCTGAAAAGCACCGCCAAGGACGTCTTGCACACTATTTTGGACAACATCTCCCCCGGTGCCAGTTTAGAAAGTAAGAAGACTTCACGATAAGGTGCCCTACAGCCCAAATGCGTTGCACTCGCGAAAAAGAAGTTAGGGGAGAAGTTCAAGGGGCAAGCAGCTGAAGATTTGTTGCTAGGAGATGGGAAGGGGCTGATCGAGCATATTGTATCGGCCGCTCAGAGGGAGTATTGGACTTCGGGCGCAGGCAAGAAGAGGATGAGGATCTGGAGAGAAAAAGTCAAAGGAACGATGGGCGGGAAGGCTTCTGTAGTCACTAATCATAACAGTGCCGACCACCACATAGTGGACTGTCAGGGATCCTCTGGCTCGTCATCATACTTGAAATCCAGCACGATTTTTGGCAAGGCAGATGAGGAGCCGGAGATGCAAGGATTAGAGATGCAAGGATCTCATGCAAGTCCTATCAAATACACTAAAGCAGCTCAAGCAAAGCCGCTACTACCGCAATATCCGCCTGGTCAAGGTAAAGCATCTCTCCTGACCCCAAAACGCTCTATTGATTCGTCTGCCGCAGATTCCCCCGTATCCCTCGGCAAGAGATACTTCGTGATACCAAACGGAGGACCGCCGCCACCACCACCTCCGGCACCGCAGGCATCCTCACCGCAAACCCACCTGCCGTCGATGAGCCGAGACCATGGAAGCTCCACAGCGGGCGATGTATGGGAACCAGTACCATCGCTTGCGTCCTATCCCGACAGTGGGGGTCACGCACCAGATTGGATATCGAATTGGTTGTCGGAGATTCCATCATTCGACTCCCATTCACACAATGACGACGTTCAAAGCCCGCAAGACCCGACCACGGACCAACATATAGCTGATGTCGATGAAATAACTCGGGTTTTGGATCCTGTGCTGGTGGAGGACTATGATCTGGATGATGTCTTGCCTACTCTCTTGGAGGTTGGCATCGATATTGACTTCAATATTGATTGGAGCTTTTATCCAAGTTGCTAGGGTATAGGAAACTGTATCATTTATGTGTTTGGATAAAGATTGGTAGATACTGCATACGGTCGAGGAAAGAGGCGTATTCATGAGCGACGGTAGACCTACTTCGGCAACCCCATTACTTATCAGTCTTGGAATCATTATTGTAGCAGGATTGGCTCAGATAGCCGAGGCTAAGAACCCCATACACCTTGTCTCTTCTGTCAGTGGCTTTTTTGACCCGAAGACCAGTGACCAACATCCAAAGGCCCACCGGACTGCCCCTTTGATGCAATCGCCGTGATTCCTCAATGTTCATGATTCCTGGTCTGAAGTCCTGGAGTAATAAGCCAATTTATCTGCCAAGTTCCTTTGCAAGTAAGTTGCAGAAAGTGGCGCAACAAGTATTGCAATGCTTGTTGAGAGAAGCAGCTGCCAAACTGACAACTTCGTCCCAGTTGAGTGCACGCTTGCCACATACCAGCCAGATTTCCTTTGCTAGTACTACTTCTTGAACAACCCACATGCGATCCCACCAAGGCAGTTCCATCAGCCTTGCAAGCGGCTTAAAGTCGGCTGGGGAAGGTGGGTGCGGAAATCTAGGGACTAATATTGGATTTCTAGCTCATGTGCTGGTCTTCTCTCATTAACCATATGATATTCATGGCTTTGTCCGTGTCTTCACTTTCGTCAGTCATATAGATGACGGCTGCTGTAACCATACTGTAAATCGCATCCATCAGCGATACCTGTTGGTTTCGTTCGGCAGTGTCAGCCTGGTTGATCGAGATGGCGTCAATCCACATCATCCGGGGCTTGTCTTCGAAACGGAGATGAAGGAGTGCAGTCGCTAGGTTAGGCGGTAATGGACCTTGTATATTCGTTCAAGATAATTCTCTGGGTGATACACACGATTCTAATCTCATCTTGCAGCAGACTAGTATATGCAGGGTCTTCCCCTGCCTTTCCGCATGTCGGTATTGGCGTTCATGCTCGTTAGGGCTGACGCACAATTGGGCTTGAGGAAGCCTGGACCAGTCAATATACATCAAATTTCACGGAAGCAACCACGCATTGGCTGCTTTCATTGGAGGAGAAAGAGGCAATGTAAGGAAAAAGAGACGCCTGATATCGATGGTCCTAGCGTGGTAAATTAGCGCTGAACTGCGAGGCTGTCCCGGCTTTGCAGCACAGCCACAATACGATTCAGGCATCAATCGAGACAACACAGCAGCTGCGATCAAGTGGGGCATTCGTACATGATCCTCCCTTTCAGCCCGTCACTAGCTGCAGTGCTCATCAATCTTCTCCACAGGGCAGGGCATGGTCAGCCTTGCGAGCTGATTCTCTGCGCTGTCTCCTTTCTGCTTCCTTTTCCCCTTTCTCCCATCTTTTCTTGTTGTATTGCGTTCTTCCTTCGGAGCCTCTTCATTGTCTAACTAGGGAAGCCTCTTCCACAAGATCGAGAACAATGTCAAATCTGAACTGTTTACTCGTCGCCACGTACGTCTAGATTGAGAATCACTTGAGCTATGGCTTCCCTTTCGACCTCAGATGCTACCCAAAGTGACATGGTCGCTGCCCTTATCAATCAAGTAAATGGGATCACCGTTAATGAAGACGGCCCTGGGAAGACCAAAGACGGCCAAAATGGCCTCCAAGAACAATCCAAGCCCTCCGAGACCACCGCGAAAGAGGAAGCCGGCATGGAGACTGATATCAAAGAATTTTATCAGAAACTTGACGAATATGGTGATGTAGCCTGGACAGACAAATACCCGTATAACCTTGAAGAACCTGTCGAGAATGCAGAGACTGCTCGGTATACACTCTTGGTGCGAAAGAAGAAGAGCAAAGATACTCGCAGGAAGCTCGAACTGCACTCCATAGTCGTGCAAAGCCCGTTGATCAAACGTTGCTTAGCCTCTGTGCTTCGCGGCTACCCTGGTGTCACCACTGAGCTCGAGCGACTGGAATTCGAAGCCCCATTTGAACCGTTCATGCACAGATGGGAATGTCTGGAAAGGGTCGTCCTGGAGGAGCCAGACCGGAAGACCAAAGAGCACCTAAAGTTGTTGTGGAAGGTCCTCGACGACGAATTCGAGGAGACTATCAAAAGAACAAAAGATCTTGTGGCCAATGGAGTCATGGACTACGTGACCATTTGGACAGTCTTTGAACCAGGAAAGATGATCTTCACATTGATCAATGGACAAGAAAGAGTATTCCGTCTTCAAAATGGCTGTTACGGCTACGATTCTTATCAATTGTGCTGCGACTTCGTCCAGTGGGATGGCGAGCGTTTCGGGCTAGCATCATACACTTTGGAAATTTGCCAATTTCGAGGAACGACGCCGATCATACAACTAGAAGCCTTTCCTTTAGCCTACCATCCCAAAAGATGTGAACTGGAAAGTCGCTTGAAAATCAGGGGTAGAAAGTTTGAGACTCACAGTGGCTATCAGTACCGAGCATATAACGGTCTTGCCCTCGACAATACTAATCGCAAGTACAACGTCAACAGTCGTGTCATCATTGATACGGCAGCCTTTAATCTGTTCAATCCAAACAATAGCGTGGGAGTCAGGGAACTGCCCAAAGTTGATAATACAGACAAAGCTCTAGTGGACGCCAAACAGCCGCGATCCTTGAGTGACGATGAGCTTTTACTCTGCACTGATGTGTTTCGTGCCTACTCACTGAGTGACAAAGAATGGTTCCGGATCTTAGTGAATAAGGTCACCGACATCGCTTGGGACGATAAAGCCTTCCAAAGCCTTGTGCTACCGGAAGACCAGAAGGATTTGATCCTCGCATTCGCAGACAGCCAGGTCAAGAATGAGCACCAATTTGACGACGTTATCCGCGGCAAAGGCAAAGGTATTATCATCCTTCTCAGTGGTCCACCAGGTGTGGGGAAGACTCTGACAGCCGAGTCCGTGGCCGAAGAGATGCGAACCCCATTATACATGCTATCGGCTGGTGATCTAGGCACGGCCCCCGGGGAAGTCGAGTCTGCGTTGACGAAGATACTGTCAATGACCACTAAATGGAAAGCGGTTCTTTTGCTCGATGAAGCCGATGTCTTCCTTGAGGCTAGAAGTACACATGATTTAGAGCGCAATAAGCTCGTCTCGATCTTTCTCCGTATCCTTGAGTACTACCAGGGTTTCTTATTCTTGACAACGAACCGTGTGGACAATATTGATGCTGCATTCGAATCCCGTATCCACATCTCCTTGCAGTACGGCGAGCTCAGCATCTCCTCCCGTCAGCATGTCTGGCGGAACCTTCTCAGCGCTGGGCCTGCGGGAGCAAACGACTTTTCCGAGGCTGATATCATGAAGCTGGCTCAGATCCCGATGAACGGACGCCAGATCAAGAATGTGTTGAAAACAGCTCAGTTGTTGGCTGTAAGGAAGGGAACGCCTCTCGGCTTGGAGCAAGTAGAAGTCGTGACTCGGCTGAGAGCAGCCAATGCTCGCGGAGTTTCTACGCGGTCCGAGACCAATATCATGTAGAGCGATCAATCGCAAGGCTATGATGGAAATCTTGTGCCATGGATGAACTACTGATGTGAATCTGTATTCAATACCATACTGTAGAATTGGGCAGTCAATGGAAGCAGGATAGATGGATTGGTTAAAAATATGGAGAGACACGTTGCAAAAGTTCGCATAGTATGGTATCCAGCAAATTAAATGTCCCTGCAGGAGATATGGTTTGTCAATGGACCCTATCAAACTCTGTTTACATGTGACGGCCACACACTAGAAGCGATCCCCCATAACAGCATGTAGACACAGGGGCAAGATAGTAGAAATTATCTTAGACACATCTTGTGATGTATCTCTCGAGACTAAAAGAAGCAACCAGTAGCCAAAGCGGCTATAAACACACATCAATGCCATAATAAGATATTCCAAAACGTCATTTTCGTATGTAGAAGCCCGCATCATTTCCGAGTCTTCATCGCTTCTGAGACTTTGGCCAACTCGGCGGAAACCTTGAGAAACCCGTCTATCATGGAGTCCTATAGTTCTCTTGATTAGGCTAGTGCATGGAGCAAAGAAACATGTTATACCATCGAAAACTTACCAACACTGATTTTGGTAACAGTTTCCATGCCCAGTGGTTCATACTAGCATCTTTCCCCACCCAAATTTCCCCCACTGTACCTTTATCGATCTCGCTTACCACCTTTAGGCCGTATGTCAGCGGATCCGGCGCTCCATCTTGAAGTCGGCCATCGGCGAGGCGGTAGACATAGTCGCGGATCACATAGTAATACGAAGTCTCGGGAACCTTGGGCATCTCAACGTTGTCAAAGGCCGGCGTCTTGACACCGGTGGTGATAAGGGTGAGGGTCCGAACTCCGAGAGGCTCGAGCTCGCGTCGCCATATGTCACTTGCCATGATGAGAGCGGATTTGGAGGCGTTATACATGCCTGTTTTGCGATGAAACGCCACATCAGCCCATCGACGCTAAATCGGGAATGAAATTCAGGGAGAGATGTAGTACTGACTTAGGAAAGGCATGGGCAGATATCCGGCGGCAGACGATTGATTGACGACACAGCCTCGGGCCTCGACAAGAAGAGGAGCGAAGGCTTGCAGCACTGCTAGAGGGGCGAAGAAGTTGAGGTCGAACAGTTTGCGGCCGTCCTCGATATCCAGATCCAAGGCCGGCATAACAAGGTTCTGGCCACTGTTATTGACGAGGACATCGAGTCGACCGCCGGTCTCTTTCGTGACGCTATCCACTGCTGCAGCAATGGATTCTGCGGATAGAACATCGAGTATCAGGATTGTGACATGAGGTGCCTCGGAGAGGTTCGGAGGAGCCTTGGCTGGGTTCCGCACAGTTGCGAAGACATGATATCCCTTCTTTTGGAAGGCTTCGGCTAGCCCTGCGCCAATGCCTCCAGCTGAGCAGCCGGTGATAAGGACGGATTTCCTAAGAGAAGGCATTCTTCCTCTGATGTGCGTCGTTTCTGTGCGGCTTGATGCCGTAGTCAGTAGTAGAGCTTTTATCAACACCAATATAAAGCATGTAGCAATAAGCAATGAAAAGCATTAGGAAATCGAGACGATAATAAAGGTCCAATTGAGATTACTAGTGTGCATATACGATGAACAAATGCCGACCCTTGTTGCACTCACTTGTCCGCTATACTCAAAGCGGCAAACAGTAAAAGCTTAGCACGACGTCGTGAGAGCAGAGAGCAGGGGTTTGCTGCAGTGAAAATGAAAGCCAGACCGGCCCGGTAATGATAGTATTGGGACACGTGCATGCTGATTGGTGGGATGCAATAGTGTGTTGGTAACTATTGATGTGTCTATCTCTATGTAAGAGTCCACGCATGACTGAAAGCTCTGCATGCTAGAGGGGTAAAGGTCTTAGCGCTGATAGCTGTATATATGGGCTAGGTGGCCCCATTTGTATTGATCTTTAGCAACCCCATTAAGTAGACTACCAATTTCAGACGATGTTACGACAATACCACCTTCTCTGCATGTGCATGCCACGACCCTGCCTATGTCATCAGCCGAGATTGATACGGACTGTACTGTGTATTCCAACACCCGAGAGGCTGACGGAGGATCTGCAGGTGTGGCGGTGCACTCACCTTTGCGCTATACTCAAAGCGGCAAACAGTAAAAGCTTGGCACGACGCTGTGAGAGCAGGGGTTTGCTGCAGTCCAACCCCTCAGCCTCCTCAAGAGGGATGGACACATCATTCCTTTCTTTGTCCTCGACTCTCCTCCCTCCCGGAAGCCGAACCATCCTTTAACCACTTCCAGTAAACAAAAGAAGACGTGCCAAGAAGTCGAAATGGGCGAATCAATAATGCCGGCCTCTGGCTTGTTGTGCCAGATGCCATTCATTGTCTCATCAAACATTGACAAAGTTGATCCGACCACCCGAAAGCTAATCAGAAGACACGTTATGCGCGGGAATAAAAGGAAAAGGAGAGCGGCAGGTCTTGCATCGGCTGATTCGATCCAGAAGCACAGAACGCAGGTCAAGTTACAAGAAGTACTTGACATGTACACACTACTGCAGCCTGGCTGCTTCGGTACACATCGATACTTCGTCGACTTTCCCAACGAGATAGAACCCTCAATTCTATGGAACATGGAACAAGGTGCGTGGCGTACACTCTTTGTTATGAGTTACCGCTGAGATCAGATGTTAACATGACTGCCAGTCTCAACTGTGGCTATGCGAATCATGTTCCCTTTGCTCACCGAGATGGGTTTCCAACCCGAAGGCAAGGCGTGGCATTATCCGATCGGGCATGATGCCGCGGCCTTCCATATCAATGCGTTCGCGGTACAAAGCTTCATTGACAGGGTCTTGCGCCGCCAATCGGAGGACATGGTCAACCCGGTAGCGACGCTACACCACCAGAAGGGGCTTAAACTCATTCGTAAGAGAATCGATGGGGATGACGAAGAAGCGAAAATCTCGGATGCGACAATTGGTGTCGTCTTGAAGTTGGCTAGTGCTGCACAATTTGGCGGACATGTTGAGATAGCTCAGCAACACATGCATGGCCTTTGGGAGATGACGAACTTGCGTGGGGGGTTGCGAGTCTTTCAAGATAACCCGAAGCTCCTGGTCGAAATCTGGAGGTACTTGAACTGCAAATTCCCCTAATGAACCCTTTATACTGATGCTTCGCAGATGTGACCTTGGTATTGCATTGCTTGCCAACTCAGACCCTGTGTTTTACCGTCTCCCTGCTGAACCATTGCCTGACTATCCGGAGCAAGTGACCTCGAGCTTCAGCCCCAGTATATATCCCCAAGAGGACACGCAACTCGTTCAAGATCTGACAGGACATTTGGCCGAAATTTGGCTCGTCATGAGGAAGTTCTGTTTGTTGGCCAACCTGGGGACACAGACTCGAATGCTAATCCAACCTGCAACAATCTACGGAACCATGACAGCGGTCATGTATCGCCTTCTTCGCATGGGCTTTGCAGCCGGCTCGCTCGATGAGTCCTTACGGCTTGGTCTGTTGGCTTTTACTCATCATATATTCTTGCAGTGGCAGGACATGAGACTTCCCTGTCATCCTCTTTCTGAGTCCTATCGAAACTACCTCCAAGTCCACGCCCTCAGAGATATAATTCCCCCTCGGATATCACTGTGGCTCCTCATGGTCGGGGCTATTTCATTGTTTAGCGTTTCGGATGAACTGTGGTTGGCTGATTACTTGCGAACACAAGCCGAAAGATGTGGAATAAGAACGTGGAAAGATGGGCAAGAAATCTTGAAGTCGTCTATGTGGATTTCGCTATTAGATGACAAGTCCGGAAAGCAGATCTACGACTCACTTACTGAGATGTCTGGCCTTGCCTTAGGGACTAATTAGAAAGCTCTTCAACGAAAGCTGGTGTGGTGATGATATTCCAAAAACCTTCTGTTGCCTTCTATTTATCTATAACCTAGAATCCACCTATTACGTTGTAATGGCAACGAAGAATGAGCCCCATCGTATGTCGAACAGATCTTGAGGGCCGGTCTGTTCATATCACGCAGATTCTTTAGCCGGCAGAATAGAACTTCAACACCAGCCGAATCGTACTCTATAGGATACTGGGTTAAGAGGAAGGTGATAGTAGAAGAAAGTAGATTAGGTAAGAAAGGTGGGCTTTGAAGTAGCTGGGAGATGGCAACCCTTTACCAAGACGCACAACCTCAGTGGTGGCCCAGCTGATGCGTTGCTTGTAGGCCGGGGCCATGAGCTGGGGCCCGGCTGCCTGCCACGGCATCCTCTGGACCGTTCCGCCGAGGCAGATGATGGCACTATACGCCAGCATGTGAGTGAAGAATAGCGTGCGATTACACTCGATGGTCGTGGTCCCGGACGTCTGGACGAGTAGATTTATGCGTCTCTCTATACCGGAAGCCAGCCACTCGTAGCGGCCCCAGAACCCGCGTGGCTCTTTGCCTCTCTCTTTGGACGACGCCCGGCGGTGCGCCATGCAGCGACTGTGGAGAGTGGCCAACACAACACATTCGGTAAAAGGCTAAAACATGGTCTACGCGTCTTTTGTCAACGCTTCTGGTAGTGAATCGGTACTAACCGGCTGGCTGTTTTGAAAGTTGGCTTCAGGTGCCGGAAGACGTGTGCTGACCTGTGTAAATCCCGGCAAGAAAGGTTAGCTTCAAATAATATTGATGATCCTTATGAACGGGCCCAAGGTATTCCTTGGTGCATATACCATGTCTTCATATAGCCTCAGTGGCCACTCACTACGCTAAGACAGGAAGTAGTCGAGGTTGTAGGCCACCTCAAAAGTTCGCTTCCTCTCCTCGGTTACAGCCTAATCATCGTTCGGCTTGGAATTGAATGTGACATGCACGACGGTCTTTTGATTTGTTAGGCTAGTAGGGTAGCTCTAATTTCAATAGGGATGATAATAACGAGATATGTAAGGAGTTGCGCGACGTCAAGTTAGATTCACGTCCATTTACTACGAATGATGCTAATCGGGTGGCTTGTATGGGGCTGGGGAGCGTGCATGGGCCTACGTAATATACCGTTACAACGCTAACGGTATAGAAGGCCCCGAGACGTCTCGTCTCGAGGGCCCAGATCGCCAGGACATGCAATCGTGCTTCAATGGAGCCGCAGATTTAGGGATCTTTGTGGCCGAGAGGGTCAGGTCAATATGCTACCTGCAAAAGAAACTGCTAGCTCTGTCTTCGCACGCCGCTCCATAATCGCGCAGCGCTCAACCTCACACCCTAAGCACCATGGCTGACAACCAGCCAAACAACACTGGCCGTAAAGGCGGGGCGTCACCTACTAATCACAGCTTTGGGCAGCGTGCCTCGATTCCATATGATGCCTCATCGCTCAGGCACCCTATCCCTCCCAGTATTGATCCATAGATTCCATGTTGAAATGCGTCTTCGCTCACGCAACGGCGACTGTCGATGGCGTCAAGGAATCGTTGAGAGAGCGAACTGGACGACGTAGCCGGTCTGGGAGAGCGTCCCACCGCTACACCTGGAGCTACGTAAGATTTCTGTCGTGGAAGACGAGATTGGGGTTTACCTTAGAAGGTGTTCACTGACGACTGAACAGCAGAATGGGGATCTGACACTTTTAATCTGTCGGCTTACGGTGTGATGTGTAGCCAAATGCGGACATGAATACTTGGGAACGAGTTGAGCCTTCTTATGATATCCAAAACTTGTCGATTGCTGGCTTACGAGGCGATGCATGGCCGGGTGCGGAGATGGATGCTCGGTATGTAAGGGGGTCTTCCTTTGGTATCCAGCACTTTCATTTTGCTGGCTCACGAGGTGATGCATGGCCGGGTGCAGAGACGGACGCTTGACAATGAGGAGGGTCTCTTTTCGGGGTGTAGTACTGAATCCTTCAACCTGTCAATACTCCTTTGTAGTGTTCTTGATTGTTGTGTACCTACTTCAGTGGAGCAAAAGCTGGCCGCTGATCTTGACTACCAGTGCTCATATTGAGACCGTGCGAATGAACGTCCCTGTTGGGCCTTCGAACTTGTGGTCCTGCACCGACGAAGCATGGTGGCCTCCCAGATCGAGCGGGTCCAATCCGATTTCTGAACGCTTGAAGGTCCGAAAGCGTAGTCATATTACTGAGGGAACGTAGACCGCGAAATTCGCCTTCACCTTTTATTTCCGGCACGAGGTCGGGCAATACACACCGCTCGTTTGCCGCCATGCATAACGTACATGTGTTGGAGAATTGGGGAACAGTACAGGCTCTTCTAACGCGACGACATCTCGTACACTATAACGCATTAGCAATCCGTAGTTGTTAGAGCGAGCCACGACGGCACAGTCCCGGTCGTGGGAAGACCGGAAGGCAATGCTTACTGCGAAACGCATTCCAGGCTGTTTGGCCTTTACGCAAAACTCGTCGAGGTGGGAAACGGTCACCGAGGTGTTTGATGAAGATGGGCCCAGATCGGATTGGTGCACTGAAGTATATGAGGAAGATGAACCCAGATTGGAGTGGGGAGACGGGCCCAAATCGGAGTGGCAAGATGGTTGTCCCTGACCGTCAGATACTGGGGACGACGACATCTGGGTAGAGGTGCCAGCCAGTCCCTCCATGGCGTGAATGTATGTGTGTCAAAGAGGCGGTTGTCTGAGATGGATGGAAAACAAGTATGGCCTAATAGTGTGGGATGGGCTATCGATGAAGTTCTCCCTACTGGAATGGCGCAACAGGCAGAGGCGGTCACAGTTGAGACGAATGCAAGAGAAGTGACGGTGAAAATCTGAATGGAAAGGGCAGAGCACTCTATAGGTGGTGGAGTGTGTATAATGAAAAAAATGCGTTGGAGAGAAGGCTTTGAGAGGTTGAAGAATCAGAAATCAGGAAATGACGAACAGAGAAACAGGAGATGATGAGGCGCCATAGAGTGAGATCTGGCAGTATCCCTGGGTCCTGTACGACTCCGAGACATGGCCATGCACTAGGCGTGAGACATCTTCCAGTGGCCTCTTGCGATCTGTACTGCGAGTGGAAAGGCTAGGTAGGACAAACATGAATGTTAGGGTGGTACACATTCACCGAGCAACACTAATTCGACCATTGACCGACTCAAGCCATTAGTATAATGTATCCTACTCGAGCCATAGGATGCAAGGCATAGAACGAAACGGAAGGTGGATTTTGCGAAGATGGCGATTTGGATGAACCTGTCATGTTCCAGGTCGTAGCGTTCCACACCAGATATGGGCCGAGACAGGTATTTCCCATCGATATCCACGGGGATCTTGTGTAACGAAGTCCGTCTCGTCCTGCTTGGCATTTTAGGCTTCCAGAGCGACA
>JAABUL010002370.1_pt1 | contig 31508 bp, 32 predicted proteins | sample 5559151 | NCBI WGS metagenome assembly JAABUL01 (sample SAMN10711876, study PRJNA513368) | rock metagenome | isolation source: Antarctica rocks | place: Antarctica: Victoria Land, Pudding Butte sud
ATTCGCGGCTACATCTCCACGCTCCGCAAGCAGGAGATGCCCATCCTCTCCGCACTCGGTCAGGCTATCGCCGGCACCCCGCCCTTGCCGGTCACGACCTAGCCGTGCGGACCTAGCTAGTTACGATGGGTGTCAAAAAGGTAGTTGCGGCGCTCAGTACCAGGCGCCATACTTGTAGTAGCAGCTTTGCATGTGTAGATGACGCTATAATGTCGCCGGATGATCCGGCAAGGGGTATACCGTGGCTAAGAAAACTATGGCGGACCGTTACGCGTCACAGCGTAGCAGCAAAGTGACGCGCCGTCGCGCGCTCCCGCGTCTCTCTGATACGGACGTTATCGACGGCGACGACACGACTATGAACATGAGTGGAGCCGAGGGGCTGTACGATGTCCATGAGGTGCACACGACGCGGAGCCGGATGAGCGGGACGGGTACAACGTTCACGGCTGAGGCCGCGACGACCGCGGCGGCGCCCGCGCGTCCGCGGACCGGGGCGATGCCGCGTCGGGCGGCTGGCGCGAACCGAGTTGGTAGTGTATCGGGCGGCGCGATGGCGCGGGTCAACTACAGCTACGTACAGCGGGACCTACGGCGCATCGCCATAACGGCCGTCGCCATGCTCATCCTGCTCATCGTGCTCAACGTTATCCTGCAAGCGGTCTTCCACTAACGTGGGCATTGACGTGGGCGCCATGGTCTCGTCGTGGTAGCGGATGTCCGGCGCGGCCTGCCCTCCGTCGACGCGGTACTGCGGCTCCCCGCGCTGCAACCGCTACTCGCGGCCTACGCGCGGGCGGCCGTGACGGGACTGGCGCGGGAGGCGCTGGCTAGCGCGCGCGAAGAAACGACAGAGACCCCTCCGACCGCCGACGAGGTGGCGGAGCGCGTCGCGGCGATGGCCCATGAGCGCTGGCGGATTGGCCCGCGTCCGGTTATCAACGCCACTGGGGTGATCTTGCACACCAATCTGGGGCGCGCTCCCTTGAGCCGCGCCGCCGCCGACGCGGCGCTCACCGTCGCCTGCGGCTACAGCGCGCTCGAGTTCGACACGCGCTCCGGCAAGCGCGGTTCGCGCCACGACCATCTGGCCCCGCTGTTGCGTGAGGTGACAGGGGCCGAGGACGGTATCGCCGTCAACAACACGGCGGCGGCGCTCGTCCTGGCGTTGGCTGCGCTGTGCCGGCGGCGCGAGGTCATCGTATCACGTGGTCAGGCGGTCGAGATTGGCGGCGGCTTCCGCATCCCCGATATCATGCGTCAGAGCGGCGCGACCCTCGCCGAGGTAGGCACGACCAACCGCACGCGCCTGTCCGACTACGAGGAGGCCTTGACGGATCGTACCGGCGCGATCCTGCGCGTCCACTCCAGCAACTTCCGCATCATCGGATTCACCGAGAGCGTCCCCGTCGCACAGTTGGCGCCCCTGGCGCGCGCGCGCGGCGTTCCCTTGATCGATGACGTGGGCAGCGGCGCGTTGCTCGACGTGCGGCGCTATGGGCTTGCCGCGGAACCCCTCGTGCGGGACAGCGTGTCCGCCGGGGCCGACCTCGTCCTCTTCTCCGGCGACAAGCTGCTGGGCGGACCACAGGTGGGCGTCATCGTGGGCCGCGCCGCGTCCGTGGCCCGCCTGCGCAAACATCCGCTGATGCGGGCGTTGCGCCTCGATAAAGTGACCATCGCGCTACTCTCCGCCACCTTGCTGCACTATGTACGGGGCGAAGCCGAGCGCGAGATACCGGTGTGGCGGATGATCGCGGCGCGCCCGGAGGAGCTAGAGGCGCGGGCGCGCGCGTGGCTGCGCCTGCTGCCCGCGCGCGACGGCGTCGTGGCGGCGGTCGAGCCGGTCCAATCGACCGTCGGCGGCGGCTCACTTCCGGGGGAGACGTTGCCGAGCTACGCGCTGACCTTGCGCGCGGCGCGTCGCCCGGCCGCGTGGGCGATGGGCGTCGCGGCGGCGTTGCGCACGGGCGAGCCGGCGGCCGTCGCGCGCGTAGAGGATGACCGCCTCGTCATCGACCCGCGCACGGTGCTGCCTGAAGAGGGCGACCGCCTCGTGGCTGCGCTAAATGTCGCATTGACCAGTGACCTTCTTAGTGCTAGATTGAGGGGCACATAAGGCGGCGCGATAGTCGCGCCGCCGACCTCATGTCCCGCGTTTTTGGGAGACTGTTGTTGAGTAATATGACCGCTGATCTTGATCAACCCACCCCGACACCCGAGGAGTCCCAACCCGTCGCCGGTATAGCCCAGAAGAAAACCTCTCGTAAATCGCTGGTGCAAGAGTTGCTGGAAACGGTCTTGCTCACGGCGCTGCTCTTCGGTGTCGCGAAATTCAGCGTGCAAAACTTCCAGGTCGACGGCATGAGTATGGTGCCGACGTTGCAAAACAACGAGATGATCTTGGTCGACAAGGTCAGCTACCATTTCAACAACGGTATGCCCTCGCACGGCGACGTCATCGTCTTCCACGCGCCGCCCGCGACGGGGCAGTCGGGCAAAGACTTCATCAAGCGGGTGATCGGGCTGCCGGGCGATACGATCGTCGTCAAGCCCGTCAACGGCGTCAACCACGTTTTCGTCAACGGCCGGGAACTCAACGAACCCTACATCGCGCAGGCCCCCTACGACACATACCCCCAACAGTGCGTTGGCCGCTTCACCACCTGTGTTGGCAACCGCGTGCCGAAGAACGACATCTTCGTGATGGGCGACAACCGCAACCAGAGCTTCGACTCGCGCGCCTGGGGCTATGTGCCCAAGGCGAACATTATCGGGCGCGCGCTCATCTCGTACTGGCCCCTCTCGCACCTCGGAATCATCCGTAGCCAGTTCTCGTACATGAAGTAGTGAGCGCCTGGTTCGATTGTGAGGACGGCTGCGTCAGGCATACGCTGATCGACGGCCTTCGCCCGCGTGCGCTTCCCGTTGTGCTGATGCCCCGGTCCGTTGCCTCTACGCCTCCCACCACGCGTGGAGCAGGCCATCGAATAGCATTCAATCAATCCGCGTTTTCGCGATCCCAAGCAATCGCCAAAGCTTGGGTGGCATACTCGTATAGATGTACACCTGTATAGAAGTATACTGCCCAAGCAAAACCCCTGGAGAGTGATAGTGATATGGATGGCGTGGATGATCTCTTCATCGACCGCGAGGTCGAATTGGCGGAACTCCGTGAACTCGCGGATCGACGGAAGTCGACGATCGCGCTTGTGTATGGGAGACGGCGGGTGGGCAAGACCTACCTTCTCGATCATGCGTGGCCGGGTCGCCGCGTGTTCTACTTCGTGGCTGCTGACGCTACGACGGACCTCAACCGATCTGAGCTCATCCGTGAGTTGACGAGGTGGTCGGGGCAATCGCTCGATCCGGTCGAGTACCCCACATGGCGGACTGTCTTCCGCCTCTTGGGCGATTTTGCTGAGGAGCAGCCCCTCATAGCCGTTTTGGATGAGTTTCAGTACTTGATGGGTGAACACGACGACATTGCCTCCCAGTTGGTGTCCATCTTCGACCGGGAGTTGCGGGGGCGGTCGTTGCTCCTCGTCCTGAGCGGCTCGTCGATTAGCATGATGGAGAAACTCCTCCACGGCAGCCAGCCGCTATTCGGACGCTCTGGATGGACGGCTAAGATCGACCCTTTCGACTACCGCGACGCCGCGCGGATGGTCCCCGACCGGCCCGTGCGAGAGCAAGCCCTTGTCTATGGCATCTTTGGCGGTACCCCTCGCTATCTCGCGGCGATCAAGCCAGGCGAGACGCTCGCCAATGTGGTCATGCGAACCATGCTTTCCCCACGAGGCGAGGTTTACCTGCAACTCGAACACATTATCGAGTAGGAGAAGGGCATCCGCAAGGATGCCGAGTACAACTCAATCCTCGCGGCGATCGCCGACGGGGAGCTCGAAGTCGGTAAAATCGTGAGCAGGACCGGTGTGGAGTCGGACTTTGTCCGCATGGCTCTGAAGACGCTGGAGGAGTTAGGGTACGTATGGCGGGAGCGCAATTTCGATGCGTCCCGCACGACGCCGTATCAGTACCGCATTGCCGATAACGCGCTTGCCTTTTGGTTCCGCTTCGTGCACGCTAACCGCAGCCGACTAGGCGCGGGAGCCACGGGAGCCATTCGCGAGGTGTGGGATCACCACGTCGTGCCCTACCTTGATGCGTATATGGGGAAGGTGTTCGAGCGGATGTGCCACGAGGCGTTTACCCGCTACCACGAGCACTGGGGCTTGGCCGGCGCGAACAACTGGGCGCGCTGGGAGGGCCGGGACCGCAACCGCCGACCAATCGAGATCGATGTGGTGGCCCGGCTCGACGACAGCCGGATTCTCACGGGGGAGATTAAATGGTCATCGAAACCCTTGGGACCCGCGCCGTACACCGACCTGACGCGTGATCTGGAGGATTTAGGTCGATCCGGCCAAGGGTGGGCCAAGGATGCCCTGGCGACTGATCGCTGCGCCGGACATATCTTCGTCTCCGCTGGCGGCTTCGCGCCCGAGATGACAGACCTCATCGCCTCGCGGGCGGACATGATCGGCTTGACTCTCAACGATCTCTACGGCTCCTAACTCCTCCCAATAATCCGCGCGGCTGTAGCGTCGAAGCAGCGACATGATTGCCTTTTCGGCATCGTCGCGCAAACAGTGCAGGATATCGACCACCTCCCGGCGCTCGGAGCGACGATCACGGCAATGACGGCGCGGCTTCAATCGTTGTGGGGGACTGAAACGCAGCCTATGCCCTACTATCCCGCCTTCATTATCCCAGCAGGAGAATAACCATGACACCTGATACATCTGCCGGCTCCACGGGAGACCGCTTGGAGGGGGCTATCCACAGGGACGCTTTTCTTGTTCCTGCCTTGTAGAGTATCATGTTGTTGTATACAAAAGCATGAGTTGTAAACGGATGTAATAGAGAGGGACCAATGAGCGTCACCACTGAACCAACAATCGTCCTAAGTGTCCGCGTGCCTGAGAGCTTCGCCAAGCAGTACGACGCTCTCGCTAAGGCCACCGACCGGCCTAAACGCTATCACCTGTTCGAGGCTATGCGCCGGTACCTCGAAGCCGAGAAGTGGCAAGTTGATCTCATCGCGGAGCGCAAGCGGCAGCTCGACGCCGGCGAGATCGGATATGCGTCGCCCGAGCGTGTCGCCGCCGTGCTCAACAAGTACGCCGCCTATGATGATGGTCAATGAGGGTCGAGTATACCGATCCGGCCCTTGATGACATCGAAGCAATCACCGACTACATCGCTCGGGATAGCCTCACTGTGGCTGCCCGGGTCGAGCGGCGTATCCGCGCGGCTGTCGCCCTATTGGCCGACCAACCAACTATCATGGGGAGGGCGGGCCGTGTCGGCGGGACGGCCGAGTTGGTTATCCGTCCCTATATCGTGGTTTACCAGGTTCGGGGCGAGGTCATAGAAGTATTCGCCGTGATCGACGGCCGCCGCGGCAATATAGCCGAGATCATCGTCGGCAGGCTGGACGAGTAGGCGCATGGAGTCGCCTCCCTGCCGAGGCGATGGCCGTGGGCAGAGCAATACTTTGCCCACGGCTTTTTTGTTGTAGCGGCATAGCTGCAAGTTCGGGTGCCACATTCTATCGAACGGTGGTGCTTAACGTAATAGAGGATGGTGTAGACGGAGGCGCGGAGTACAATGGCGGTACGTATAGAAGCGTACGGGAGCGTGCGAAACGTGCAAGACGTGCGAAACGTGCAAGACGTGCAAGACGTGCGAGGTATAGGCGTGGCCGACCCCTTCGAGCGTCTTTTCAGCGCGGAGTATGCCACGGTCGTGGCTATCGCCTCGCGCGTGCTGGCCGACGGCCATGAGGCCGAGGATGTCGCCCAGGAGGTTTTCGTGCAGTTCCACCGCGCCTACGCCCCTACCTTAGATAAAGGAGACATTGTTCCTCACGCGCGGCCGTGGCTGCACGCCGCCGCCGTCCATACCGCCCTCAATGTCGTGCGCGGCCGGCGTCGCCGCGCGCAGCGCGAACAGGCCGAGGCCGGCGCGCACGACCGCCTCTATCCCGTGGGAGACGACGCCGACCCGGCGCGCCTGGCCGAAGTGAAGGAGCGACAGGGCGAGGTGCGCGCCGCTTTGGGCCGCCTGCCGGTCAAAAGCGCCGCCGTGCTGGCCTTGCGCTACAGTGGATTGAGCTACGCCGAGACCGCCGCCGCGCTCGGCGTCAACGTTGGACAGGTGGGCACGCTGCTCCGGCGCGCCGAGGCGGCCCTGCGAAAGGAGATGACTCATGCGACACCTCGATGACGGCGCGCTGCGCCGCCTCTACGATGAGCCCGAGGCGGTCGCGCTCGCGGACCGCACGCACGCCGCCGCGTGCCGGCGCTGCCAGGATAGCTACGCGCGGGTTGTGGCCGATGCACAGGCGGCGGCCGGCCTGTTCACCGCCGCGACGGCGCCCGGCGCGCGCGTCGATCCCGCCCTCGCGCTACGACAGGTGCGGCGACGTATTACCTTCGAACCATCGCCACGGACAATAGGCGTCCGCCTGCCGTGGCGGCCCCTTGAAAGGATGACTCCCATGTACTCGATGTCTCAGCACAACGCGCGACGCATGGCGCGTCCGGCCGGCGCCCTTGTCGCGGCGGCCGCCCTTGTCGCCGCTCTGGGGCTCACGCCCGCTGGCTCGCTCGCGGCCGGCCTCGTCAGCATCTTCGAGCCGCAGCAGTTCACGGCCGTCCCGGTGACGAGCGGCGACCTCCAGGGTCTGCCGCCGCTCGACTCCTACGGGACCATGACCGACCAGCAGAACACGACCCGTCGGCAAGCGACGAGCGCCGCCGACGCCGCGCGGATAACGGGCCTGCCGGTGCGCACGCCCGCCGCGCTGCCGGCCGGCGTCCCCTCGACCGTGACCTACAACGTGCTGTCGCGGGGCGTCGTGGCGTTCACCTTCGACGCGGCCAAGGCGCGGGCCGCGGCGGCAAAGAGCGGCAAGACATTGCTTCCCATGCCCGCGGGTCTCGACGGCGCCACACTGCGCCTGTCGGTTGGCCCGATCGTTGTGGCTACCTACGGCGGCAACCTTCTCGGCACGGCCACCAACGCCGCCGCCCATGACGGCGTGTCCCACGCCCACGCTAACGGTAAGTCGGCCATCGCCCAAGTGCGCAAGGACATCAACCCGCGCGGCGCCGTGACACAGGCTCAGGCCAATGGCGGGGAGATACCGAGCCTCGTCATCGTGCAGGCTTCCCGGCCCCGTTTGACCACGACGAATGGGGTCACGGTACAGGAGCTCGAGGACTACCTGGCGGGGCAACCGGGCGTTTCACCGCAATTGGCCGCCGAGATCAGGAGCATCGGCGATCCCAGCACGACGCTGCCCGTGCCGATCCCGATCGACCGCTTTAACGCGCAGCACGTCACGCTGAAGAACGGGGCGGACAGCTTGGTCGTCGGCGACAACACCGGCGTGGGCAGTGGCGCCATCTGGCAAGAGAAGGGCATGGTCTACGCCGTGGGCGGTACGCTCACCCAGGATCAGGTCCTGGCTATCGCCAACTCATTGCGGTAGGATGATGACGATGACGCCCGTTCTGCAAAGCACGCAGCGCGTGGAGGTGGGCCAGGCGCCCGCCTCCACGCCGGCCATCCAGACGATTGATCTCGTCAAGCGCTATCGCACGACGACGGCCCTGGCCGGGCTCACCATGACGGTACCGCGCGGCGAGGTCTTTGGCTTCCTCGGGCCCAACGGAGCCGGCAAGACTACCGCGGTCAAGATGCTGCTCGGGTTGACCCGCCCCACCGCTGGCGAAGGTTTCATGCTCGGCGCGCCGATCGGCGACCGCGAGACGCGGCGCCACGTCGGCTATCTGCCTGAGCTGTTCCGCTACCAGGATTGGCTCTCCGCCCGCGAAGCGCTGGGCCTGCACTGCGCCCTCGCCGGCATCCCGCGTGAGCGCCGCGCCGGCGAGATCGACGCCGCGCTGGACGCCGTGGGGTTGTCCGCGCGCGCTGGCGACCGCGTGGGTACGTTCTCCAAGGGTATGCAGCAACGCCTGGGCCTGGGCGTGGCCCTGCTCGGCGCGCCCGACCTCGTGCTGCTCGACGAGCCGACCTCGGCGCTCGACCCTGTCGGGCGACATGACGTACGCGAGATTATCCACGCGCTCAAGCGCCGCGGCGCCACCGTCTTCCTCAATTCGCACCTGCTGACCGAGGTCGAGCAGGTGTGCGACCGCGTGGCCATCGTCAACTTTGGGCGCGTCATCGCTATGGGCACGATGAGCGACGTGCTGGGCGCGACGCATACCGTCCACCTGCGCGCGACGGGCCTCGCGCGCGCCGCCGAGGACGTCCTGGCCCGCTTCGGCGACGTATGGCGCGAGGAGGGCTGGTATGTCGTGAGCGGTATCGACGACGAGGACGTACCGCTACTCGTCGCCGAGGTCGTGCGGCTCGGCGGCCGTGTCTACGCGGTCGAGCCGCGCCATCAATCGCTTGAAGATCGTTTCTTGCAATTATTGAGTAGTCAGTAGTCAGTTGCCAGTTGCCAGTTATCAGCAACCTAAAACCCGTTAAGGCTTGTTATGCGACTGGCGCAGCGTTTTTACTGGCAACTGGCAACTGGCAACTTAGGAGGGACCGATGCCGCTGCTCACCATCGCGGGCCTGACCTTGCGCGAGGCCGCGCGCCGCCGCCTACTGCTGGCCGTTTTCATTCTCACGGTCATCATCATCGGGGCGACCGGCTGGGGTTTCTCGCGTATCGCCACGTTTACGCGCAACGGACAGCCCATTTCCCATGTCGAGGTGTTGTCGACGACGGCTGAGTTCGTCCTCCTCATCGCCATCATGTTCTCTTTCATCCTGGCCGTGGGTTCAGCTTTTCTTGCCGCGCCCTCTATCGCCGCGGATGTCGAGTCGGGGCTGGCGCTGGCGCTTCTGCCACGGCCGATCCGGCGCAGCGACGTTGTGTTGGGCAAGTGGCTGGGCATGACCGCGCTGCTGGCTGGGTACACCGCGCTCGTCAGCCTGCTTGAGTTGGCCGTTATCCGCGTGGTCACTGGCTATACGCCGCCCCATCCTGTGGTGGCGGTCCTGTTCCTGATTGGTCAAGCCGTCGTGCTGCTGACGCTGGCGATCCTGGGCAGCACGCGTCTGCCGTCGATCACGGGCGGGATCATCGCGCTCGTGCTCTTTGGCGTGGCCTGGATCTTCGGCATCGTCACGCAAGTCGGCGCTACCTTCCACAACGCGACCATCACCACGGCCGGCACGATCGTTAGTCTGGTTCTCCCGACCGATGGGTTGTGGCACGGCGTGCAGTACAACCTACAACCGGCGGCGATCACCGCGCTTGCCAACGCGCAGGGCGAGGGAGGCATCGTCACGGGCGCGGCGCCCACGACGCCCTACATCGTGTGGGCCGTCGCGTGGGTCGTCGTGATGCTGCTCCTTGCCGTACGCAGCTTCGCCCGGCGGGATCTATAGACTCACTAAGGACTTTCGCGCTATTGGCCCGCCTTGCCGTCTCCATGTATACTCGCCCTATTCCGGTTTCGTTCACGATGATTAAGAGGGTGGGTATAGTACCCTATGGCTTTCGCCTCACGCGGCATCGCCTTTCTATCACGCCGCCGCATCGCTTTCATGACGTGTTTTTGCCTGCTCTTGTTGTTTGGCGTGGGTGAACTGGGGCGTGTCGGCGGCGCGAACGCGGTGGCGTGGTGGGCGGACGGCGGCTGGACGTGCTGCGCGATAGTCGCATTGAGTGGATGCCTTGTCGCCGCCCGGCGCGGCGGTGAGAGTCGTCGCGCCTGGCTGTTTTTCGCGGCTGGTTGCGCCAGTTGGCTGGGCGGGCAGCTATTCTGGAACTACGGCCAACTCGCGGCGCATCTCATCGTCCCGTTTCCATCGTTCGGTGACGCCGGGTGGTTAGGCTTCGTGCCTTTTTTTATCGCGGGGCTCTTCGCGCTACCCCGACCCGGCGGCCGGAGAAGCGCGACGGTCTTCCTCGCGCTCGATGTCGCCATCGTCGCCGTGGCCCTGACGTTGATTGGCGGCATGGTCACGCAGCGAGTGGTCCTGTCCTCCAACTCCTTTAATTCGGTCGGTAACGCCGTGTTGCTAGCCTACCCAGTCGCCTACTTAACGCTCGGGTTAGCGGCCTTTCTCCTGGTGCTGCGCGTGCCCCAACTCGCCGCCGCGCGGGGAATGGCGCTACTTCTATGTGGCTTGCTGTGCCAGGCCGTCGGCTTCGTTGTCTGGGTTCCGCTCCTGTTCAACAAAACATACCACGACGGCACGCCCCTGGACCTCGTGTGGATGGCCGGCCTGGTGTCCATTGGGCTGGCCGGCCTGGAGTGGCGTCCGGCCGTGTATAAGCGGCGCGCGCGCGACGCCGACGCGCCGGCGCTGATCCTCGTCGTATTGGGTTTGGTCCCTACTATTCTGGGATTTGGCGTTGCGTTGGCCGTCTCTTTCCCCGCTCAAGGGGTCGTGCAGGGACAGGGCGCCTTCGGCGCGCGCGGCCTTATCGCATTGGTGGCGCTGCGCCAAATCGTGGCGGCTGTGGACCACGCGCGCCTCTATGGCGCCGAGGCCGCGCAGCGCGGGCTGGCGCACCAACGCGCTGAGCGTCTGCGACGCGTGCAGGAGACGAGCCGCGCGTTGCACCTGGACCTGGACGCGGCTGGCATCGGCCAACTCACCGTCGACGTGGCCTGTGCCGCTCTGGAGTTTCGCATCGCCGCGCTCAACCTCATCACCAACCTCGAAGCCCCATCCGAGGAACGGCGTATTCAGCCGGTGGCCGTGGCCGGTCTGAGCGCGGAGGTCGCGGCCCCGTTTTTGGCGCAAGACGCGCCTGCGGGCGATACGCTGTCCTTGTTGCGCGACGAGTTTCGCCTGTCGCGCTCATATTTCCTCCCGGCCGAGCGCGCTGGCAAGGCGTTCGAAGGCACGTCGATCCCCCAATGGACGCCCGTCCTGACAACGATGTCTAAAGATGGGTGGCGCGCGGGCGACGAACTGTTGGTGCCCCTGATCGAACGGCGTACCGGCGATTTTCTCGGCTTCCTCTCCGTCGACGGGCGCCGACCCGACGCCGAGGTGGTAGAGATCCTGGAAATCTTCGCCGATCAGGCCGCTCTAGCTATCGAGAATAGCCGCCTCTACGAACGCGCGCAGGCGCAGGCGATGCGCGATCCGGTGACGGATCTGGCGAACCACCGCGCCGTGCACCAGGCGCTCGACGCCGCGCTCACGGCAGGCGACGGGCGCGAGTGTATCGAACAGACCGCCTTTCTATTGGTTGATGTCGACAACTTCAAGCTCTTCAACGACACGTACGGTCACCCCACCGGTGATGCCGTCTTACGTACCATCGCCGGACACTTACGCGCCCAAGCGCGTGAGGGGGATGTGGTGGGGCGCTACGGCGGCGACGAGTTCGCGCTGGTCTTGCCGGGGGCCGATCGCGCCGGGGCGGAGAGCGTGGCGCGACGCATCACCACGGCTATCGCCGCCACGCCCTACGTCGACGCGTGTGGCGCGATGATCCCGTTGTCCGTTTCCATCGGCGTCGCGGCGACGCCGGACGACGGAGCGACGCGGCAGGCGCTCCTGGCCGTAGCGGACGCCCATATGTATGCGGTCAAGAGCGGGGCCACGTCCGACCCCATCCTGGTGCGCAGCGCCGCCGACCTGTTGGGCGACACCACGTTTGGCATCCTCGAAGGGTTAGTCGCGGCGGTCGATGCCAAAGACCGCTACACGCGTGAGCACTCGCTCGATGTGACGCGCTACGCCCTGTTGCTGGCCGATGCCCTCGACCTGCCTGACGACGACCGGCGGACGCTGGCCATCGCCGGACCCTTGCATGATGTCGGCAAAATCGCCGTGCCCGACCGTGTGCTGCGCAAACCCGGCGCGTTGACCGACGAGGAGTATGCCGCCATTAAAGCGCATGTGACGTATGGGGTGGCTATCGTGCGCGGCCTCCTCGACGATCCATGTGTCATCGACACCATCGCGCAGCACCACGAGCGCTACGATGGCCGAGGTTATCCAAATGGGATAGCGGGGGGCGTGACGCCGCTGCTGGGGCGGATCATGCAGATCGCCGACGCCGTCTCGGCGATGACTCTCGACCGGCCTTATCGGCGCGGCCTCTCACCCGAGCGCGTCGTCGCCGAGTTGCGGCGCGCCGCGGGCGGGCAGTTCGACCCGGCCCTCGTCGAGCCCTTTATCGCCGCGTTTTGCGCCTCACGAGGTGTATCCATACCACCCACGAACGTGCTTGCCCCGCCCACGAATCACGACGCCGTACACGCGGCGCCGTTGGAGACACTGCCGCGCGCCTCATAACATGGCGCTGGCCTGGCCTTAAAAGACCATGGCAGGGTACGGACCTTGAAAGGTCTCGCGGTGGCCGTCCGACAGACGGGAGGCGCGCGTGTCGTGCCCAGGCAGACCTTTCAAGGTCCGTCGTCTGCCATGACCTTTTAAGGTCAGGCCGCCTCTCAGCATCGTGGGGCGTACCCCGACGCGACAGTGGGTCAGCGTTGTTCGACCCCGAGGTGGGCGAACGCGATTTCGAGCACGGCGATGGCGTGGCCGTACTCGGTGAGGCTGATGTGCTCGTCCGGCGTGTGGTCGAGCGCGGAGTCGCCGGGTCCATAGGCGAGGATGGGGCAGCCCCACACCGGCGCGACGATGTTCATATCCGAGGTGCCGGTCTTGAGCGCGAAAGCGGGCGCCCCTTCGCATGCCCTGATCGCGGATAGGAAGGCGCGCACCAGCGCCGTATTCTTGGGCGCGCGATAGGCCGGCTCATCGCCCGAGAAGGTCACCGTGGCGTCGCCGGCCAGCGCGTGCAACCGTGTCCGTAGCGCGACCGTATCGAGATCGGGGGGTAGCCGCAGCGAGAGTTCGAGGCGCGCCGCATCGCGCAGACCATCGCTCTCGCCGTGTATGCGGCGCAGCGTGGGGCTCAGGCGCTCGAACTCTTTGGCGCCGCCGGCCTCTTCGCAGATGGCGACGACGCCGTTCCAGAAGGCGACCGCGCGCTCCGAGGCGGTGGGGACGGCGCCGGCGGTGTGCGCCGAGCCCTGTTGAGCCATATAATCGACGAGCAGGCGGCCTTTGTAGCCAAGCGTGACACGGTCCCAGCGGCTCGGCTCGCCAATGACGCAGGCGTCGGGCCGATAGGTCCGCGCGACATGCCGCGCGCCGCGCGAGGTCGCACTCTCCTCCTCGACCGCTCCGATGACGGCGAGCCGCACGCCAGCGTGTGCGCCTAGGCGCGCGGCGGCGCAGATGAAGGCAGCGAGGGGTCCTTTGGCGTCGACGGACCCGCGGCCGTAGAGCAGGTCCCCCTCTTGCCGCACCGGCACGATGCCCGGCGCGGTGTCCATGTGCCCCAATAGTACGATCAGCGGCCCGTTCTCGCCAAGTTCGCCCACGGCGTTGCCGGCCGCGTCGATATGCGCGCGCAGGCCGCGCCGCGCCATCTCAGAGCGGAGGTGCTCCGCCAGCGGGCGTTCCTGGCCGGAGAGGCTGGAGACCTCCAGTATCCCGCGCAGCAGCGCGATCTCGTCGGGACGCGCCTCGCTACTCATAGGTCTCCCACACGTACACGTCGAACCACCTATCACGCATGAGCGGCTGACGCGCCAACGGCGACTGCTTCGGGCGTTTGTGCGGGAGTAGAATGGACGCGAACGTGCGGTAGGTCACTGATGTCGACCGCAGTGAGATCGACTTTTGTTGATGCGGAGTCGATGCTAATGCCGACGATTTGGCCCGCCGTGTTGTAGTCCGCCACCACGTCGGGGGCAATCTCCTCGGATTCCGTGCTCGGCTCGTTGCGCAGGTCAATGTAAAGCGCATCTGTATCGGGAAAGTAATGGATTTTCATGTACGGGCCTCGCTTGTTGTTACTCCACCATCTTAATCATTGACGAGCGAGATGAACCCATATTGCACGAAGTCACGGTCCAAGGTAAATACATGCTGGATATGCAGACGCTCCATCACCGCGAAGCTCGTCGCATCAGTAAAGCTGAAGTCTTTATCGCTGTAGCGCCCAATAATCTCCCACGCGCGCCGCTCATCGGCTGCACTCAGCCGCACGACGGTCATCGCGCTCTGATAAATCCCCCCGACGTAGGATGCTGCTAACGATCGATCAAGCCGTTTGAGGATGAGGGCATGCGTTTCGGCAAGGATGAAATTGGTGGTGTAAAGCCGAACACGGCTCACCGCCAGCGAGTGCAGAAGGGAGGTGGCGCGCTCGTGATCCGCATCCCGCCTGTTCGCCAGGGCGAAATAGGCCGAGGTATCGATGAAGCAGCGCGCGATAGGAGGAGGCTGCGCTCTCATTAGCCCTGTTTCGGCATATACGCTTCGGCCAGGTAGTCGTCTTTATGCTCGGCGATATTGGTCGGTTGGGCTGTTTGCCCGATGCCCACAACCTCCCAGAACGGGTCGTCTTCGCTAAATCTTTTGCCGCCTTGGCGCACCGGTCTTTTGACAGGTGCGATAATCGCGACGTTCTCATTGACGCTCCTGAGCACACGCGGACGCTTAGTACGACGCACTTCCTCGGCCAATTCTGGTAGCGGAGGAGCCTCGGTAATATCGATAGAGGCATAGTCACCAGCCATAGATGTACTCCTTTCAAGCGTATTATTGCATACCTCTATGCAAACGTATCCAGCGCTTCCGCCCACGCCTCAAAGATACCCGAGTCTTTCGTGATGTAAATAGCTCCCCGCGCCGCCAGCTCCCGCTCCACGCGCTTGGCGATAGCCGCCCGTTCGGCGTCGCTCAGGCCGGACGCGGCGCGCATCGAGAGCAGATACGCGATGAGGGGCTCGGCCTCGGGAACGACGAGCGCATCGTCGTAGCGATGCAGCGCAATGCTGGGGAACCACGGCGCGAGCTGCGCGTGCCCGTTCTCAAGGCCGAACGTATTGTGGCTGAAGTCGAAGGCGCCTTTTGGCAGCAACGCCTCCAACTCCTGGAGATGGGCTTCACCGTTCGTCGCGGCATACAGACGCCCGTTGGGCCGCAGCACGCGGCGGATCTCGGCGAACTCGCGCGGGCGATCCGGGACATGATAGAGCATGTGGTTGGCGATGACGGCGTCGAAGCTGCCGTCCGCGAACGGGATGTCCTGCGCGTCGACAACCGTGAAGGTGAAGGGTTGTCCCGCGTCGCGGAGGTTGTCCCGCGCCTGCTGGAGCATGCCGGGCGAGAAGTCGGATAGCGTGATGTCCCAGCCTGCGGGGATGCGGCCCAGGTTCTCGCGCCAGAGCAGCCCCGGTCCGCAGCCGAGTTCGAGCACATGAGCCTGTGACGGTAGCTGGAGGTGATCGAAGATCCAGCGGAACCAGCCGTACGTATTCGTGCTGAAGCGCGCGTGCAGGTCGATGCGCGCCTGCAAGTTCGAGGAGTTCCGGTACTGCTTGTTCAACAGATATTCTTGATCCGCTATCCGTGCCACGACGCTCCTCCTCTACTTGACTAGCGCGGCCGTCTGTTCGGGCAGGATGTCCTTCAGAGAGTAGCCCATGGCGGTAAGGATGCGTTCCAGAGTCGGGAAATCGACGTCGCGTTGCTGGCCTCGTTCAATGTGTGCCAGTGTGTGTTCTGTGATTCCCGTACGTGTGGCGGCGTCCTCCACGCTTAGTCCACGCGCCTCACGCAACACACGGACGCGCTCGCCAACGCGGCGCGCCGCTTCCCGCGCCGCGTAATCGAGGTGCGCGGCAAACTCGGCGTCCGATAGGGCGCGTATATCGAAACTGGGGATGTCGGCTGCGTCGCGGTTCGCATCGGGTAAGGCAGGGATGTGTAGGTAAGAGGAATCCTCTACCGTCAGACGCCGCCAATCTAACTCCCGTGGTCCGCGTTGTACCAATCGCGTTGTTGCTACGACGGCGTTGTCGCCGTCACCGAACGCGACGGCAACGCTCCCCGATTCAGGATCATAGTGCGCCGTTACGATTCGCAGGTAATCACTTGTAGACCAATGTGCCGATTCTGTCATAATGCGTTTTCCTCATGGATTAAGCGTGCTCCAAGCCGCTTGTAGCTCGTCCCAATGCGTCGCGACGAGATGTAGCGCCATGGGCGTGGCGTGTCCCGCTAGCACGTCGAGGGTGTCCAGGGCAACCACGCAACGGCCATCGGTCCATTCGACGTGGCAGTGCGGGCGATGGTGGCGCACGCCTTCCTCGGCCCGTACGTAGATGCGGTACCTGCCCTGTGAGACCACTCGTACCATGTCTTAATAATACGCTAGCGTGTCCGCCGCCGCTTGGCGCGCCTCCAGCGTCCCACGGGCGCCTATGTCTTGCAGGGCGATCCGGATATCCTCGTCTTTATATGGCAAGCGATGCAGTGCGCGCAACGTTTGGCGCACGGCCGGCTCGTCGTTGCCTCGCAGGTCGGCCAGTACGAAGTCTTTGTAGGCGGACAGGAAATGGTTTTCGAACGCGAGATAGCGCTCACACAGGTCACGCAGGATGTCTCGGTCGCCCGGCTGCTCAGGGAGTTGATAGCGCCACTCGGCCCGGCAGCGCGCGTACAGCGTGTCCAGAAAGGGCGCCCACTCGTCGCCGACGTATTGCCGGTAGCAACCTGGGACATCACGTTTGCGTACGACGTATTGCCCTGTCCCCAGGGCGATCATGGCGGTCGCGTCCCATCCTGCTCCCGTTACCAGGCCGCGTGTTCCCCGCGTCATCGTCCCATCGGGGTGAGGCTTTGTGTTGTGGTCGTAGCCATAGAACTCCCCGTGCGGATCAGGGTAGTCGAGCGGATAGGTCAGCGCGGATAGCCCGCGTTCGCGTCCGGTCACAAGATACATGCCGTGCATGAGTTGGCGCGCCCATTCCTCGCTGGATGTTAAAGGGAGATCGTCGCGTATGTCTTGCCCGTAGAGGAAAAGGCTCGCCAGCTTGAAGGCAGGATTACCGATCCCTTGCATGCGCGCCTCGTGCATGAGGGAGGCGCGCAGGTCCACGGCGTGCGACGCGGCATAACCATTCACAATGTCCAGAGCAATAGCCCGGGCCGCCTGTGTCGCCTCGTCGTCAAGGGCACCCTTGACGACGATGGTCAGGTCGATGTCACTCGCGGGTAGGGCGCTGCCGTCGGCGTGACTGCCGACGACATAGTAGCCGCGAATCCGCCCTGGGAGCGCCTGTTCGACACGGTTGATGACCTCGCGCAGCAGCGTGTCTACGTTCTCATCGCCGGTTGAGCAGAACAGTGTGGCGTTGCTCATATGCGCTTTCTGTTCCCGACGCCAGAAACTTTGACGCCTATCCGCGTATTCAGCTCTGACACGCTCATCACTTCGGCTCCTCGTCCACCTTTGGCTCCCCTGCGGACTCGATCGGGGCCGCAGGAGTTTCGCTGATTATCAGTTGTTGCGCCATGTCCTGCGCCTCGGCGCGCAGCCGATGGATCTCGGCAACGGTGGCGTAGACGCGTTCCAGGAGCGGACGGTTCGCTTCGATGCCGGCATGGATGAGCCAGGATGCTGCGTCACTGCGCGTTCCACGGATGCCGGCTTCTACGAGGGCGTCGAGGGCGTCGAGGTCGTTGTCGCCCAGGCGGCACGTCACAACGTTGCTCTTCGTTTCGACCCCCTTGGATGTGTGATCGGCGTTGCTGAGGATGTCCAAAACCTCCGTGCGCGCCTGCTCCAGGTCGAGGCCGAATTTCTCCAGCACGGCGGCCGCGATGCCCTCGCCCTCGCGGATGAGCCCCAGCAGCAGGTGTTCCGTGCCGATGTAGCGGTGCTTGAGGCGTCGCGCCTCCTGGACGGCTAACTCAATCGTTTTCTTGGCGCGTGGCGTCAGGCCGATCTCGTCGACGACCGTGCGGTCGCCGCGCCCGATGATGCTTTCTACCTCGCCCCGCGCCCGCTCCAGGTCGACGTTCATGCTAGCCAGTGCCTTCGCCGCGATGCCCTCGCCCTCGCGGATGAGCCCCAGCAACAAGTGCTCCGTGCCGATGTAGTTGTGGTTGAGGCGGGTCGCCTCTTCCTGGGCTAGCGCTATCACCTTGCGCGCCCGTCCTGTGAACTTGTCGAAGCGGTCGTCGGCAAGGTCAAGCTCACGCCGTTCGCGCGCCTTGGCCTTGCCGACGCGCTCCTTGAGCTTACTGAAGGTTGTTTTCTCTGTTTGTCCGCGTCGCCGTGTTCGCTCATTGTCGCCTCCGCCCACAAAGGGTCATGTAAATGGTAGACCGTAACTTGTAAATCATTTACGTTCTACTTGACGCCATTGTAGGCCGGTTGCACGGTGATGTCAACCACGGCGAAACGAGGGATCAGGAGATCGTGTCTTGGGGCCTCAACCGCTCTAACGCTGCCTCTAGGTCGGCGATCCTCTGCTGGAGGGCCATGTTCTCGCGCCTGGCTTCAAACCAGTAGGGGACGGGGTTCCCATCTGGGTCGAAGACGCGCAGCAGGGGACCATCGGGGTGGAAGGAGATGCCCAGCGCCTGGCTGTCGTAGCGTCCATCGGCGTTGGGCCGCCACGCTTCCACCGCGTCTCCGACGCGCCGCCAGGCGCGGACTTGGCTGGCGAGGAACTCGCCACGGGGATCGAACACGAGGTATGCGGGGACACGCATCAGGTTGAGGTAGCCGTACGCTTTGCCCGCCTGCCTTTTGCCTCGCCGGATGCTCTCCTCGCTCACATCGTATGCCCAGGTGGACCGGCTCGCCACTTCGATGACGAGAGATGGCGGTCCGCCCACCCGTACGTCGATGTCCCGGCGTTTTTCCGGGCCAAGTCGAGGATGTATTGAGATATCGGGCCCAGGCCGCCAATCCGTTCCGTCCGGCTTTGCGCCTACCACGGTCAGTTGGTCGCCCACATGCCACAGCCAGCCGCGTTCATCGGCGAGCATCTTCAAGGACGTGGAGAGGGCGCGTATCGCATCTTGATGCCAATCCGCTCCCACCAGATCCTCCTCCAGGTCGTCGTGTAGCCAGCTATAGTCGAGCATGTGGCGCGTATCGACGCTCACGCTCATGATAACCTCCTGCCTATGCCGTCCCTGCTCCCAGTATACTATTTAGGTCGCAGTTCCCCGACTATCGACCATCGACTATCGACCATCGACTAACACATCGTGCAGCGCCGCCACCACGTCGTCGCACTGCGCGCGTGTGATGACCAGCGGCGGGAGCAGCCGCAGCACGGTGAGGCCGGCCGTGAGTGCCAGTACGCCGCGTTCGCGCAACGCCGCCACGACCGGGCGCGCCTTCATACGCAGCTCCAGCCCGATCATCAGCCCGCGCCCGCGCACCGCGCGCACTTGGGGCGCATTCATCGTTTGGAGCCGCTCCATTAGGTATGCCCCGGTCGCGGCGGCGCGCGCCGGCAGTTCTTCGTCGACGAGCGCTCCGATGACTGCCGTCGCGGCGGCGCAGACAAGTGGGTTGCCGCCGAAAGTCGAGCCGTGCGTGCCGGGCGGGAAGCTCTCCACGCGCGGACCGAAGGCCAGCGCGCCCATCGGTAGGCCGCCGGCGATGCTCTTGGCCAGGCACAGCAAGTCCGGCGCGACGCCATCCTGCTCACAGGCGAACATCGTCCCGGTGCGCCCGAAACCCGTCTGTATCTCGTCGAGGGCCAACACCGCGCCGCGCGCGTGCGCGATCTCGCCGGCGGCGCGCAGGTAGCCAGGCGCGGCGGGGTGTACGCCGCCCTCGCCCTGCACCGGCTCCAGCAGCGCCAGCCCGACCGTCTCGTCGACGGCCGCGTCCAATGCGGCGATGTCGTTGTAGGGTACGAAGCGCACCCCCGGCAGCAGCGGCTCGAACGGCGCGCGATAGCGCGGCTCCCACGTCGTGGCGAGGGCGCCCATGGTGCGCCCGTGGAAGCCGCGTTGTGCCGCGACGATTCCGGCTCGTCCGGTGGCGAGCCGCGCGGCCTTGATGGCGGCCTCGACGGCCTCGGTCCCGCTGTTGCACAGGAAGAAGCGGTCGAGTCCGGGCGGCGTGACCGTGGCGAGCCGGCGCAGCAGACTCTCGCGCGCGTCGTTGCCCAGCAGCGTTGGGCACGAGAGCAGCCGCTCGGCTTGTTCCTGGATGGCGCGCACCACGGCGGGGTGGCAATGCCCCAGGTTGGCGCTGCCCTGCCCGCCCATGCAGTCGATGTAGCGGCGGCCCGTGTCGTCCCACAGTTCGGCGCCCGCCCCGCGCACGATGGTGAGTTCGCTTGTCGTTGTTGTCGTCGCGGTGACCATATCTTCCTCCTTGAGGCCTGCGCTTAAAAGCGCATGGCAGGGACCGGACCTTAAAAGGTCTCCGTCTGCTGCAAAACTTTTGTAGACCCTTCAGGGTCTGGACCCTGCCATGGTTCTTTAGGATCAGGCTCTGGCTGGCGACTTATCACGGTCCCTTCGCCCGCTAGCGCCCGCGTAATGGGCTGTGCCCAGCGGCCGTCGGCGATGACGACGCGCGGGACGCCGCCGTCGAGGGCCGTGCGCGCGGCGAGCAGCTTGACGCGCATGCGCCCGGCCGCGGCTGTCAGCGCGCCTTCCCACGTCTCGTTATTGTCGGCGTCGATGTGCCGGAGTAGCGACGTCTCGTCGTCGCGGTCACGCAGCAGGCCGGGCACGTTGGTCAGTAAGACGAGCGTGCGCGCGTCGAGCGCGCGCGCGACGTGCGCGGCGGCGCGGTCACCATCGACGTTGATGGGGCCGTCGGGGCTCCACGCGGGCGGCGAGATGACGGGCAGGTAGCCGCCGTCGAGCAGCGCGCGCAACAATGGCGCGTTGACCCCTTCGACCGTGCCTGAGCGGTCGTCACGGATGACGCGCCGCCGGCCGTCCTCGATGGCGACGACCGTCTCTTTGCGGCGCCCCTCCAGCACGCGGCCGTCCACGCCGGAGAGCCCGACGGCCGGGACACCACGCGCCTGTAGCCCCGCCACCAGTTCAGTGTTGAACCGCGCGAGGGCCATGGTGAAGATCTCCAGCGTGCGCGTGTCGGTGTAGCGGCTGCGCATACCGGACGGTGTGATGATGAAGCGGGGGGGATAGCCCAGTTCCTCGCCGAGTGTCGTCGCCGGACCTGAGCCACCATGTACCAAGACAAGTGGTTCACCGTCGGCGCGCAGCCGCGCCAGGTCGTCCAGGCACGCCGCGAGGTCCAGCCCGCCCCCACCGCCGATCTTGATGACGATCATTGTTCACCTCCAGGGCCTGCGACTGCGGTCGCATGGCAGACAAGCGCCGACTGCGGTCGGGTGTTGTTGAGACCGCAGTGTCCGTGGTTTGCCATGCGACCGCAGTCGCAGGCCCCTTTTAGATCGGGTGTAACCCCGCGAATTCCAACCCCTGCGTTTCGGGGAAGCCAAACATCAGGTTCATGCATTGCACGGCGCTGCCGGCCGCGCCTTTCATCAGATTGTCGATCGCGGCGAGGGCGACAACACGGCCACGCTCTTTGTCCAGCGCGAAGCCGACGTCGCAGTAGTTAGAGCCGGCCAAAATCTTGGGTTCGGGGTAGCGGTACAACCCGGTTCGCTCTTTGACGACGCGCACGAACGGCTCGTCGCCGTAGGCTTCGCGGTACAGCCGCCAGATGTCGCGCTCCTCCAGCGGGCTATCCAGGAACAGGTGGCCCGTGGCCAGCACGCCGCGCACGGCGTCGACCGCCGTGGCCGAGAGATGCACGACCGGACGCGCGCCGTCCACCGCCAGTTCCTGTTCGACCTCGGCAGTGTGGCGATGTCCGACCGGCATGAACGAGCGCAGCACGCCGGCGCGCTCGGGGTGGTGGTCGGCGGGATTCGCGCTGTTCCCGGCCGCCGAGGAGCCGACCTTGGCCTCGACCACGACTGGGTCGGGCCGCACGACATCGGCGCGCAGCAATGGGTAGAGCGCCAGGATCGTGGCCGTGGCCAGGCAGCCCACGCCACTGATGCGCGTCGCGTCGCGCAACTCTTTGCGGTGCAGTTCCGGTAGTCCATAGACGAAGCCGGATAGCAGTTCGGGCGCGTCGTGGTCGTGACCGTACCAGCGCGTGTAGTCGGCTGGTTGGCGCAGGCGGAAGTCGGCGCTCAGGTCGATCGTGCGCGGAGCGTGGTCGAGCAACGCGGTCCGGCGCATCGCCGCACCGTGCGGTAGGCACAGGAACAGCAGGTCACACGGCGGGAGGTCATTCATGGCGCTGAAGCGCAGCGCCGTGCGTCCGCGCAGGTTGGGGTGCGCCGTATGCACATAATCACCCTGCTTACTCTCACTGGTGATCGCCGCGACCTCGACCTCTGGGTGAGCGAGCAGCAGACGCAGCAACTCGCCGCCGGTGTAGCCCGATCCGCCGGCGATGGCGACCCTCATACGAGCGCCTCTTCTGACGATGGGACACTCTCACCGTCCGATTGCCCCGATTGCCTTTGGCTTGCGCTTTCAAGCGCAGGCCCTGGGAAGTTAGGATCTGTGAACTGTCGAGGTATGGTCCTGCCCGTTTCTCCCCACGCGCCATGGTTGGCGGGGGTCTGGGGGGAGGCATCCCCCCAGGTTCCCCCGGAGGGGGCGGAGGGGGGGAGAGAGAGAGACTTTTCACGGGCACTGCCCTGGAGGTGGGCGTGAGGGGTAACCTCGCGCGCCATGGCGAGCGCGTAGTCGACGACGCGCGCGGGGATGTTGACGCCGGTCGTGTCGATGCTGTTGCGGAACTCCATGGTGTCGTTAACTTCGTTGACCAGCAGGCCGTCGTCGCTCTCCAGCACGTCGACCGCGACGATGCCGCCGCCGACAGCGCGCGCCGCCGCGCGGCACAGCGCGTCGAGTTCCGGCGTGATGGGGCAGTTCTCGGCGCGGCCGCCGCGCGCGGTGTTGGTGATCCAGTGGCCCGAGTAGCGGTAGATGGCGCAGATTGTCTCGTCGCCGACGACGAAGGCGCGGATGTCGCGCGCGGGCTTGCGCACATGTTCCTGTATATAGAAGACGCCGTGTTGCGGCGAGCCGAGCGTTTCTTTGTGCTCCAAAATAGCCTCGGCGGCGTCGCGGTCGTTGACGCGCGCCAGCAGGCGTCCCCATGAGCCCACCACGGGCTTTAGAACGGCGGGGTAGCCGGTCTCTTCGACCGCGTCAAGGGCCGACTCGGCGGTGAAGGCCAGGCGTGTGCGCGGTGTCGGCACGCCGTTTTCCAGCAGCGCGGCGGTGGTCAGCAGCTTGTCGCCGCAGGTGGCGATAACGTCGTGATGGTTGAGGGTGGGAATACCCCACAGGCCGAGCACGCGCGCGGCGTAGAGCGTGCGCGAGTGTGATACGGAGCGCGCCAGCACGACATCCCAGTCGCGCCGGGGCCGCGCCAAGTCGAAGGCGACCGTGCGGTCGTCGACCACGTCGACGGTAACGTCGCGCCGCTCCAACTCGGTCAGAAGCAGCTTCTCCTCCACGCGCACTCGTGAGAGCAGCACGCCGACGCGCAATCTTGGTTGGACCATGGTGATCATCGTATCTCCTTTATGACTGCTTCTACCACCTCTTTTGTCGTAGCCGCGCCGCCGAGATCGGGCGTGCGGATGGGGCCGGCGATCGCCGCGCCGACAGCGTCGCGCACGGTGATGGCCTCGGCGTGGCGTCCGAGGTGGTCGAGCAGCATGGCGCCGGCTAATATGGAGGCGAGCGGGTTGGCGACGCCTCGACCCGCGATGTCGGGAGCCGAGCCGTGCACGGGCTCGAAGACGGCGGCGGCTTCGCCGATGTTGGCCGAAGGCGCGAGGCCCAGGCCGCCGCCATGTATGACGGCGATGTCCGAGAGGATATCGCCGAACAGGTTGGTCGTGACGATCACGTCGAAGCTCTCGGGGCGCCCAGCGAGGCGCATGGCGGCGCTGTCGACCAGCGCTTCGTCGGCTACGATCTCGGGGTAGTCACGCGCCACCGCGAAGGCCGCCTCGCGGAAAAGCCCATCGGTCTGGGGCAGCACCGTGGCCTTGTGCACGATAGTGACGCGGCGCCGACCCAGCCGGCGCGCCATATCGAAGGCGAGCCGCGCGATGCGCGTGGATGCCGTGCGCGTGATGACGCGTCGCGCCACGGCGCGCTCCCCGTCCGACTCCTCGCCGCCGCCGTACAGCCCCTCGGTGTTTTCGCGCACGATGATGAGGTCGGCGCGCGGTCTCCCCGTCATTTGTGGGCCTGCGACTGAAGTTGCATGGTAGGGTACGGCGCTTGAAAGCGCTACATTGCCACCAATTATTTCACTCCGGCGAGGCACTTCAGTGTCCGTGGTCTGCCATGCGACTTCAGTCGCAGGCTGCGACGCAAGGGGGAGTGAGCGCACCGGCCGTACACACGCATACAGATCGAGCGTGCGCCGCAGCAGCAGGATGGCGCTTTGGTAGCCCGGCGTGGGCTGTAGAGGCGAGGAGACCGCGCCGAACAGCGTGGCGTCGGCCTCCCTAGTGAGGCGCAGCGTGCGCTCCGGGAGCGCCTCGCCGGTGCGGCGCCACGTCTTGTAGCCCCCCTCGGCCCACTCGACCCGCAGGTCGGGGGCGACGCATTGCAGCACCGCGACCGCGGCTGGGATGACCTCGCGGCCGATGCCGTCGCCGGGGATGGCGCAGATTGTCCCATTCACGGCCGCGCCTCCATGCCGGCGAGCGCGCGCTGTCCAGGGAAGCGTCCGTGCGTACGAATATACGGGACAAGCCCGCCGGCCGCGACGATGTCGCGCTGGAAGGGCGGCATGGGGACCAGATTGTAGACACGTCCCTCCACCACGAGCCGGCCCATCACGGGGTCGATCTCGGCCTCGGCGCCGTCCGGCAGGTCGCGTGTGAAGGGCGCCTCGAAGAGAGGCAGGCCCAGATTGATCGCGTTGCGGTAAAGGATGCGCGCGAACGAGCGCGCCACGATCGCCGCGAGGTGGCAGCCTACCAGCGCCTCCGTGGCGTACTCACGCGAGGAGCCGCAGCCGAAGTTGTCGCCCGCGACGAGGATATCGCCGGGCCGCACGGCGCTGGCAAACTCGGGGCGGCGCTCCACGAACGCGTACTTGGCGGGCGGCTCACCCGTCATGTACGGGGCGTAACGCCCTGGCACGATTTGGTCGGTATCGAGGTCGTCGCTGAATGCCCAGATGCGAGGCATAGAGTCATCTCCTTATATAAATTTGCAACTAACGTCGTGGGTAACGTACGGTCGCCGCGGCGCCGGATGTTGGTTTTGTAGGGGCGTATCGCTATACGCCCGCTGGTCGCCGCCGATACGTTTGGGGTATCGGGGCGCTTGCCTGTTGGACATGGCGAGCCGTTCGCCCGCGAACACCGGGCGTATAGCGATACGCCCCTACAGCCAGCCGTGGTTAGCCCAATCTACATCGCGGCCACGGTCGCCGCAGTTTGCCATCCGGAGCCCCCTCTGGGGAGGGCGGTTGCAGGCTCAAAGTACGTCCGCAGGGGCGGCCAGCCGCCCGGCTACCGCCGTGGCCGCCGCGACAGCCGGTGAGCCGAGATAGATGCGGGCCTGGGCTGAGCCCATGCGCCCGGCGAAGTTGCGGTTGCCGGTGGAGAGGCAGATCTCGCCGGCGGCGAGCGCGCCCTGGTGCCGGCCCATGCAGGGTCCGCAGCCGGGCGTGCCAAACGTGGCGCCAGCGGCGAGCAGGGTTGAGAGCGTGCCGTCGGCGGCGGCGGCGCTCAAGGTCTCGTGCGAGGCGGGCACGATCATCAGGCGCGTCCCCGCGTGGACCTGGCGGCCACGCAGCACGTCGGCCGCGGCGTGCAGATCGGCCAGGCGCCCGTTCGTACACGTTCCTATAAAGATGACGTCGACCGGCACGTCGCCGACGGCTGAGACGGGTGTCACGCGGTCGACGTAGCCCGGCTCGGCCACCAGGGGCTCGATCGCGGAGAGATCGACCCGCTCATGCCGCGCATAGACGGCGCCGGCGTCGGGGTAGAGCCAGTCGGGGATGGGCGCGTAGCCGCGCGTCACGGCGTCGGGCACGACGATGCCGGCCTTGGCGCCGATCTCCGTGGTCATGCCGCACAGCGTCATGCGTGCGGGCAGGTCGAGGGTCTCGGGGAGCGCGTACTCCACGGCCATGTAGCGGGCGCCGGCCGCTCCCAGCCGTCCGGCCAGTTGCAGCGTGGCGTCCTTGATGCTCACGCCGGGCGGAAGTTCCCCCTCCATATCGATGCGTATGGTGGCGGGGACGCGCAGCCAGGTCTGGCCGGTCGCCATGGCCACGGCCACGTCGGTCGAGCCCATGCCGCTGCCAAAGGCGCCAACGCAGCCGTAGAGCGTGGAGTGCGAGTCGGCCCCGACGGCCACGGTGCCGGGACGGACCAGCCGCTGCTCGATCATGAGCTGGTGGCAGATGCCCCGCCCCGCGTCGAAGAAGTTGGTGATACCCTCGTCGCGGGCGTAGCGGCGCAGCGCGGCCTGCTGCTCGGCAACCTGTACCGTCGACGCCGGGGCGACGTGGTCGACGAACAGGGCGACGTGCGCGGGATCGTGGACGTGTGGCGTCCCCATCGCCTCCATAGCCTGGCGGACGCTCGCGGCCAGTGAGTCGTGCAACATCGCCATGTCCACCTCGACCACGACGAGGTCGCCGGCCATGGCGCGCTCGCCGGACGCGTGCGAAAGGATCTTCTCGGCTAGCGTTTGGGGACCATCATGAGGAGTAGCGTGCTCGGTCATTATCAGTATCTCCTTCGGGTTTAGTGGTTTGTCGCGAGTATGGCGACAGGGTCGAGGCGCGGGGGCGCGGCATAGGCCATCACGATATTGTCGATCTCGGCGGCGTCGAGCAGGCGAGCGCCGGCGGCGTCCTTGAGCGCGGTCGTGGCCTGCTCGAGGGCGGCGCCCTCCAGCAGGAGGCCGAGCGCGGCGGCGCGGCCGGCCACGGCGTGCCGGCCGGTAAGGTGGTGTCCGACATGGATCGTGCGCGCGACGCCGAAGACGGCCGGGTCGAGCGCTTCGTAGGTGTGTGGGTCGCGCAGCACCGCCGCCGTGTGCGCGCCGGCCGCGTGCGTGAAGGCGTTGGCCCCCGAGACGACCGCGTTGAACGGCACGGGCACGCCTACGATGCCCGCGACGAGCCGGTCGAGTTCACGGATGCCCGCCAAGTCGTAGCCCTGGACGAGCGCGGGATCAGTGGTATAGAGCCGCGCCATGAACGCGCCGAGCCCGGTGATACCGTTGCGCTCGCCCAGTCCAAGGACGCTAGTGTCAACCAGGCGCGCCCCGGCCTCGACGGCGGCGTGGGCGTTGGCCACGGCGCAGCCGCTGTCGTCGTGTCCGTGGAACTCAATCTCGGCGCGCACGTTGCGGCGCACCAGGCGTACCAATTCGTCGACGCGGCGCGGCGTAGCCACACCCACGGTGTCGGGCAGGCTCAGGCGGTCCACGCCCGCGTCGTCCAGCGCCGTGCAGACGCGCAGCAGGTCGGCCTCGGGGGTGCGAAAGGCGTCCTCGCAACCGAAGCGGACCTCGCGCCCGGCGTCACGGACGAGGGCGGCGCACTCCGTGGCGGCGGCGATGATACCCTCGACATCACGCCGGTGGCCGTGCTCACGCAGCAGCGGCGAGAGGCCAAAGTAGAGGTTGATACCGTCGACGCTGGCGTCGAGCGCGCGCCGCACATCGGCGGGGACGCAGCGCACATGCGCCAGCAGCCGGGCGCGTAGGCCCAGCCCGCGCAGCATACAGGCGTCGTCGAAGGCGCGCCGCGACGCCGCCGGCGAGGTGATCTCGATATAGGGCACGCCAAAGCGATCGAGCGCCAGGGCGATCTTCTGTTTATCGGCCGGCGCGAAGTGAGCGCCGGCGAATTGCTCGCCCTCGCGCAGGGTGGACTCGACGATCAATACGCGTTCGTTCATGTCTTGAAACCCTCCTTCTTGCCACCCAGTGGCGAGTGACGAGTGGCGAGTGGCTAGAACCAACTGCTCGTCACCTGTCGGGCGCCAACAAGGGGCGTTTCTACTCGCCACTTGCCACTCACCACTAAACAAAAAACCCCTCGTCCCTTGAGCGACAGATTTGTCGCTCAAGGGACGAGGGGTTAGCTCGTGGTACCACCCTATGACGCCGGACGCCTCGCGGCGCCGGCCTTAGCAAGTACGGGACATATCCACAGAGAACACGCAACGTGAACGTGGGAACATCCGATACCTTGGCCCGTGGTAACGGGGGCCGACCGGCCACGCCTACTGGGGGCGCTTCCTTCGTCGGGGAGCGGTCCTGTTGGGGTGGCGACTCGGGGTCCTTGTTCAGCGCGTTGTCCGGTACCGCATCGCAGCGTCGCGGCTCTCTGTCACCAGACTAGTATCGCGCTTACTCTTCCCCTCGGAGTCTGTTATTAGCAGTTAGTAAATAGAATGCTTCTAACTACTGTCTACTATGTACTAACTACTATCGTAACGCTACTCGCCCCAGTCTTCCTCTTCCTGAGGCGCCAGGGCCAGCTTGGGCTCCGGCGAAACGGCGACGACTTCCAGGTCGGCCCCACACTCCGGGCAAGGCAGGATCTCGCCCTGCAACACATCTTGTACCGGGACGCGTGCCGCGCACTCTGGGCATTCAGCCATCGACACTCCTCTCCGCTCGTTACCCCTATACGCTACCAAAGCGTTGTCTACACACTCTACACGCAGTGTAACTAGAAAAGACGCCATGCTGCCTGTACAAAAGAGCCAGTTTACCCTTTTGTCGAAGCCGACATACCGGCTGTTCACGACGATATCGTGCTGTTGACCGAAACGTACAGTCGTGGCCCCCGCGCGCCGGTCGCGCTGTGTCGCCTGTACGCGTGGTTGTAGTAGTATGAAGAGCAACGAGGAGTGAGCTATCCGTATAGCCCTGTCCGACGTTATGGCGTTGGGGCAATTTTAACCAAACAGGGCTGTATGGCGATACGGCCCTACAGCGATGCGGTTGGGCTCTTTGCTTCTTCGGCAAAGAGCCCAACTGGAGTCGAAGGTAGGTTTGTTGAGAGGCTAATATGGTTGACCGAATCGTCTTGATACAGAAGATGACGGTGGCGCTGGGGCCGCAAGGCGTCATTTCCGAGCACAAGCAACTGCGCACCTACGAGTGCGATGGACTGGCCGGCTATCGTGTGGTTCCCAGCCTCGTCGCGCTGCCCGAGGACGCCGAGGGCGTGCGCCGCGCCGTCGGGGTGTGCCACGAACTGGGCGTACCCTTCGTGGCGCGCGGCTCGGGGACGGGACTATCGGGCGGCGCGCTTCCCGTGCGGGAGGGCGTGTTGATCGTGCTCGCCAAGATGCGCCGCATCCTCGACGTCGACCTGCCCAATCAGCGCGTCGTCGTGGAGCCCGGCGTGGTCAACCTGTGGGTCACCGAGGAGGTCGCGCCACAGGGCTACTACTATGCGCCCGACCCATCGAGCCAGCTCGTCTGCTCGATCGGCGGGAACGTGGCCGAGAACTCGGGCGGCGCGCATTGCCTCAAGTACGGCTTCACCACCAACCATGTCACCGGCCTGGAGGTCGTGCTGGCCGACGGCGCCACGGTCCACCTGGGCGGCAAGGCCCCCGACGCGCCGGGCTACGACCTGCTGGGCGCCTTTGTTGGCTCCGAGGGCACGCTCGGCGTGGCCACGCGTGTGACGCTGCGCATCGTGCGCAAGCCCGAGGACGTGCGCACCCTGCTGGCGGCTTTCCCCAGTACCGACGAGGCCGGCGCGGCCGTGTCGGGCATCATCGCCGCCGGGATCGTGCCCGCCGCCGTGGAGATGATGGACGCGCTGGCGATGGAGGCGGCCGAGGCGGCGGTGCACGCCGGCTATCCCATGGATGCGGGCGCCATCCTGATCGTCGAGTTGGATGGGCCGGCCGCTGAGGTCGCGCACCAGTTCGTCGAGGTCGAGCGGCTTTGCCGCGATAACGGCTCGACCGAGATCCGCATCGCGCGCGATGACGACGAGCGCGCCCTGTTCTGGAAGGGGCGCAAAGCGGCCTTCGCGGCGGTCGGCCGCATCAGCCCCGACTACTACGTGCAGGACGGCGTGATCCCGCGCACCGCGCTCCCCGTGGTCCTGCGCGAGATCGCCGCGCTCGGCGCCGAGCGCGGCCTGCGCGTGGCCAACGTGTTCCACGCCGGCGACGGCAACCTGCACCCGCTGGTGCTCTACGACCCCGCGATCGCGGGGCAGGCCGAGGACGCCGAGGAGTTGTCCGGCGAGATCCTGTTGACCTGCCTCAAGCACGGCGGGTCGATCACGGGCGAGCACGGCGTCGGCGCGGACAAAAAGAAATATATGCCTAAGATGTTTTCCGAGGCGGACATGGACACGATGCAGTTGGTGCGCTGCGCCTTCGACCCCGCGCACTTGTGCAACCCCGGCAAGGTTTTCCCCACGCCGCGCCTGTGCGGCGAAGTCCCGGGACCATACCACGCGCACCCGCTCGAGGCGGCGGGCCTGGCGGAGCGTCTGTGATGGCGGCCGATACAGGTTCCGTGACGCTGGCCGCCCTACAAGACATCGCCGGCCGCGACTATGCGCGCGGCGCCGCCGAAGGCGACGCGATAGGCGGCGTGCGGCCGCGCTTCGTGGTCGAACCCGGCTCGGTCGAGGAGGTGAGCGCGCTGCTGTGGCTGGCGCACCACGCGGGGCTGGCCGTCGCGCCCAGGGGCGGTGGGACCACGCTGGGCTGGGGCGCTACGCCACGGCGACTCGATCTGATCCTGAGCACGGCGCGTCTGGACCGTGTGCTGGAGCATGCCGCCGGCGACCTGGTGGCGCGCGCCGAGGCTGGCGTGACGCTGGAAACATTGCAGGCGGCCGCCGGCGCGGCGGGACAGCGGCTGGCGCTCGACCCGCCCGACGCAGGCGCCACGCTCGGGGGTATCGTCGCCGCGAACCCCTCGGGTCCCCTGCGCTTGCGCTACGGGACCGTGCGCGATCTGCTGATCGGCGTCACGGTCGTCCTTGCCGACGGCACGGTCGCCAAGGCGGGCGGCAAGGTGGTCAAGAACGTGGCCGGTTACGACCTATGCAAGCTGTTCACGGGGTCGCTGGGTACGCTTGGGATCGTCGTGGAAACGATTTGGCGGCTGCACCCGCTGCCCGCGGCGCGGCGTACCGTCGCCGTCGCGCTCGCCTCGCCGGAAGCCGCCGGCGCCGCCGTGCAGGATCTGCTGCACGCGCCGGGAAGCTCGCTCGTGCTCGACGCGCTGGAACTGCGCTGGGAATACCCCTCACCCCCCGGCCCACGGCTAACTGGCCCCTCGGCTGCGGCCGACGGTCCAGCGCGCCTCTCCCTAACCGTGGGAGAGGGGGAGACGCCTAAGCTGTCGGCGGGGTCCGCGCCCGTTGATCCCCACGCGCGCCTGTATGGCGGGGGTCTGGGGGGAGGCATCTCCCCAGGCTCCCCACTCGCATCAAGCTAAGAAATGAGCAGGGGCGCTTCTTTGGCATCATAAGGGTGTAGAAGACCTTAGGAGCAAAGGAGCGTCCCTATGACCACGGTAGCAGAGTTGACCCAGGCGCTGCAGGC
>JAABUL010002372.1_pt1 | contig 31477 bp, 31 predicted proteins | sample 5559151 | NCBI WGS metagenome assembly JAABUL01 (sample SAMN10711876, study PRJNA513368) | rock metagenome | isolation source: Antarctica rocks | place: Antarctica: Victoria Land, Pudding Butte sud
GCCCCGGGGGGGGTGTGGGATTGCTTCAACCGAGGGCCAAGCAGTACGAGTACCGTAGACTATAGACTGTAGACTGTAGACTGTGTAGAGAGTGGTAGGTAAGTAAGTACGGAATACCTTAGTGCTGTGGGAGTGCCGAGAGGTGGTGGAGGCAGGGATCTTGGATTCGGTGCGTGAAGTAGTAGAAGGAGTAAGGTAAGTAGGTAGTCTTCCCGCACGGGAGGAGTCGGCGGTCGATGGCGTGAGGAGACACGGGGGGGAGAGGAGGGGGGACACCGGGGTGGTGGTGGTGGCTAAAGGGATTGAATGGTGGACATTAAGATGGCTAGGTACTGTTGTTGATCCTTATTGGCCGGTCGGGGGTCTCATGACACAGTGGCGGAGTTGGCATTTCATGCAGGAAAGAAGTGGTGATGGTGGTGGGCCCTCGGGCAGTGCTGACAAAAGGAGTTTATGTTTCATCAGACAGCAAGCGCGGCGGTATTATTGAGGTATCATATTATACTTGGTAATAAGGAAGTCAAGAGATCTAACGGTTGTTCCACGCATCGATCTGCTCAAGTAGATCAAAGGACACAGGACACAGTAGGTACCTAGATGCCAACGTCAATCCTCCGCTACTACTCTACTACTCTACTACTAGTTGCTAGAGCCATGCATGGTCCATGGAGCCCCCGAACCGAGCAAAGGTACTTGACTACCAAGCAAACCCTGCCACCAGAAGAGGGGACGGCGGCGATCATCCGCGCTTTTGTGATCTACGCAGGTACTTCGGATTATCACGCGCTTTAGGGCAACTGTAGTCTGTCGGCCTGGTTGTATCTCCCCGACCAAGCGTTTCACACCCGAGAGCGAGATTGCAAAAGACCGAGGGAAGATGTCCCTGCTATCAAACTAAATTATAACCATCTTATCCAGCATAGCCTCCCAAATGGAGATATTCCTCTGGATCCCTTGGATGGAGATTTCCAATTTCCATGGCCCGGTTCCGGAGTGAACTGTGTTGACATATTCCACCAATAGAAACTTTACTTCCAAACAGAATATTCGCGCGGTAGTCAAGTAGACAACATGTCAAACCGGTAAGTGTCCAGTAGGTAAATAGGCAAGTAACACTAACGTCAAGATGGTGGTATCATGGCATCGGCGCTGCACGACACTTCTTCGAAACCATTCAACACGCTGAAACCCATGGCGGAAAGACTGTCAAAGTTCTCTTCTCCATTGATCTGTTACCTGTCAGCGAACTGTGATGCGTCCAAAATGTGCCGGATGAAACTCACATAATCCAAAAGCACAGCCTCAACTTGCTGGCTCTTGAGCTGTCGGATACCAAGCAACACCAGGCCCTGTAGTAGCGTTGAATGTGCCTCCGGGCTGGATGAGACTATGACAGGGCTCGATATGCCCCCTCTGACGGCACCATTGTCCTTTAATGGCGGCACTGCCTCGGCCCAGGTGCAAGAAGCATTGTACAGCACGACCGTCCCCAAAAGACCGCCGTCTCCAGGCCTCTTTGCTCGAATGACTCCGCAAGCTGCTTGGTCGGCCAAGGCCAATTTATAGATCTCCAGCGTGCCTGGTGTTGCATCTGTTTTGACATGCTCGATGATAGATTCCGAATGTTCCCAGCCGCGGACGAGATCGAATTCCAGGTCGGCATGTTGTAACGGCTTAACGACCCCTTCCGGAGCAATCCATGAAGACAGACCTTTCAGGATCATGCTACAGACAGGTTTGGATAAAACATCAACCCAGGACATATTTGCAAACCACGATCGTAGTCGCTTCCGCTCGAGGCTGTTGCTGGAAGGTATCCCGAGGAATATCGAAGGGAGTTTTGAGCCAAGTTGGAAATGTCGAATGCCTTCGCGTTGGAGTAGAGTTCTAATGGCTCGGTTATGTAAAGAGTAGCCGATAGAGAGCTTCCTCCTCTCAGGGTCGACAAGGATTGATCCAACCACACCTGTGCCAGTAGACTTGAAGAAGTAGGTTGAGCAGAAGCCATACAAAGCATGGGTGCTGCTGTTTCGAACAACAAAATGGGACTCTTCCACCATGGGATTGTGTAGGATAAAGTTGTTTGACGAACAACTGGAAAGTGCTGATGGCTGATTCGTCGGATTTTCTTGTTGCAACATTTTGAGTAAATCGTCCAATGCATTTGCATCGCGCTCCTCATTCCAGCTCTCTACAAGCCAGTGCTGCTTTGACTGGTGAAGCTTTTGCCTCTGGCTGATTGTCCCAGGCAACGCCCCGGCAGGGGTCAATTCGCCGTAGAGTACGTTGACGAGCGCCTGCAATGCTGTTTCCGTAAAATCGTACGTACATATATAGGTACCGATGGAAGGATCCATGGCGAAATCGTATGGAGAACTGACCGAAACCACCACAAGTGGCTTCTCGCGTTTTTCTCCTCCTTGCGAAAATTGAGATTTACAAATCATTGCAACGTGCTTAGTGAATCCTTGTTGGTAGAGATTTCGATTAGCATCCGCGGTGAGAACGATGACTGCGCTAGCCCGGTTGATTAGATTTTCGTGCACAGGCCGCACTCCATTCGCTGTATATGATGTATGCAGAACCCTTCCGCTTCGCTGTCGAGCCAGGGACCTGCCAAGCTCTCGAAACACGCTTTCACCACTCATTACTGAAGCTCCCTTTTCCCAGGACACAGTTCCCGGTGAGGCAGCAACTGCACTGGCTGCGAGTCCTCGCGAGGCCGCAGAAGCTGGTAAAGGCTTTATTAATGGCGAAAGCATCAGCAGCTCTTCCTCTGATTCTAAAAGGTGAGAGAGTGGTAGAAGTCGGTCTCTATCTCGTACGACTGTGATGGAGGTGTTGTACGCTTTCGTAGATAGAATTGTGTGAGATGGTTGCAGAGATGATAACTTCGTCATGCCGCCGGGTGCGAGAGCCTTCTCCCACGTTGCGCATCTTGCCTTCATATCTAAGACTCGTTTGAGTGACTGTCGAATCCTTGATTTTGTGATCATTGCGTTCTCGACACCAAGCTTTAGACCATTGATTGCCTCCTGCTGTACAGAGAAAGATCGGCATAGGAGAACGATATCACAGCCAGCATTAACGGCCATGACTGTTCCTCCGCCTACACCGATGTTGCGACTGAGTGCTTCCATTTCGAGACATTCGGAAACAACAACTCCATCAAAGCCAAGTTCCCGCCGAAGTAGGTCGTCAACAACCTGTTCAGAGAGACATGCATGCATAACGTTTACCCCCGCAGATGACATGGCGCAACCGCCGACCATCATTGCATCTATCCCTTGGGATATGGAATTTCGGAATGGTACTAAGGCGCTGAGACTCAGCTGTTCCAAAGAATCGGTGATAATGGGAACATCGAGAGAAGAACCTAAAAATTCGAGGTTACCGTACGATGGAAAATGTTTTCCGCAGGTTACGATGCCTGCTTCTTTGTAGCCGTTCATGAAAGCCACTCCATACTTGGAGACTTCCTCTGGGTCATCACCAGTAGTCCGCACCCCAAGCGGTTGGTTCTTCGCGTTTGTGAGCACGTCCAATACGGGTCCCATGATCCAATTAACACCTACTGAGCTTAGTTCTTCACCTGTCGCTTTGGCAATCTCATATGCCATTTCCGTAGACCCGGTGGCGGCGACGCCCATAGCACTCGGGAACTGACGGATGTAAATCTCATCGAAGAGGCTGTTAACTCCACCATTTTCTTGGTCAAGTGCAATGGCCAACGGTACTGGATGACCGGCATTGTGTGCGATCGTTTGTAGATCTAATACCAGTTTGGTGGTTTGTTCAGCAGCTGTTACTGGTCAGTAAGGTTACATTGCATGGCAAATAAAGACGAGTAGTATAAACATTTAAGATTCTTTGCAGTCAAGAGGATTGTCCCAAGATGGTGGACCTCGATTAACTGGCGTATCTGAGGAGTAACCTCGGTGCCATCAAAGCCCATCATGAATAGCTGGCCCATGGTCCTTATCAAATGTTCAGCAACGTTTGGCCTCTGACAAGGACAACAACATACCGGTCCATATCGTCCCAGACTGGAGCCGAGTCCATACTGTCGGGAGTCAGAGATTTGTTCATCTTGACGGCGCAATTTCCAAGAGTTCATTCTTGTGTTATGTTCTGCCTCTGTAGATTGGTGCCACATCGACATCCAATGATTCTTATCCGCCCACATGCATCTCGGGAATTTATCAGGGAGGCGAAATGGGCCGACTTCTCAAGGACTTGGGATTACTGATTATCGCCTTTCGCTTGAAAGCAAGCAGTTGCGCAAAGGAGGGCACGGTATTCTACTGTGTTCATGATGCCGTGCTAGCTGATAGATTACAGTACCTTGGGGCATCAATACAGCGGAGGTAAACCATGACATTTATCAATAGGTCGAACAAATCGACTTATAACTCACTGATTTGGCTTGATCGAAGAGAGGTATAAGCGTAGTAGAGTGATCTAATCTATTGGCCTTGGTAGACCCTACCGACAAAAGTGCTCGAAAGGCCCATAGCTCATAGGTCAGGCATGAAATCATAAAATCTCCCAATGCTACCTACAAAGTTACCTATCCATGCCCTCAATATCTTCTATAACGCCGTCCATACATGTTACGCGTCCAGAGCTACGTGGCAGCAGACACCTGCCCACCACTCGTCATGAGATGGCTTCTGCCTTGTATCGAGGAACTTCACCCTCAGTTAGGGATACATCCGGTTCAGAACCGAAAGTGGAGGGCGCTTGCGAACCAAGTCTGGTTGCCTCAGTATTGACGTTGCCTTCTTGATCGTGATCTGTGCCCGTATTACTTGAGCTCTCTCCACTGCGATGGTGGTGCCCACCACCAGTGATATTCTCAGCATTTTCGACGTGTGTTGAGCTTTCCACCTTCTCATCTTCTCCCACCATGGCAGCGAGGCTGCTGAAGTTAAACATTGGTTCAAGGCCAGCGCCACCACCAGGAGGAGTGCCTGAAATGAAGGTATCTTGCGTCACGGCTCCCCTTGAAATGTTGACACCATTAGCATTCGTAGAAGCTTCAGCTGATGGCTGTAATCCAAGATGCTCATTCCTCAAGGATCCAGATACAGACTCATTGACAGACGACGCTGAAGAAGATACATTAGACAGCGTTCTAAGATGAGATGGCTTGTATGAGAGTGGTGCGGCTGGAGTGTCGTGTGGCTGCAATAATGCACGGGCACGCTCCAGATGACCTTGAGCGGCGTCTGATGCCGAGTCTACTATGTTTGACGGTCTTGCGGATGTAGTCGGATTGATAGTAGCAGATATATCTCCAATCTCAATACCTGATCGCTGGATTTCTTTCCCTTTCCCCGCGGCCATGGCAGGACCAGCGGTTGTGAGCGATGACTCGTTTTGCCTTGTGTCAAAACCGGTAGTGCTCTGGTTCGCACTAATGGGGTATCCTCCAGTCTTCCTGGCTGCCTTCTCCGCCTTCTTGTTCTCCTTCTCCTTCCTCTTCGCTACCTTTTTAGACTCCTTCTCTTCCCGTTTCCGCCTCTCGTCTTCGGATGCGAGACTCAGTCTAATCGCTTCCATCATCATCATTTCTTCTAGATCATCTACCCTATCCCTTTGCGAAACGCCTCGAGGCGCCGCTCCTGCCGGTCCAACGTCTCCAACGCCGCCCAACTCTCCTCGAGCACCGGAAGCCGCGTAGCGTTCTGCCATCAAGGCCAACATGTTTTGCTGTGTGACGCTATTTGCTGCAGAAGAGCTATCTAACGCCCCCCCTCTTCGGAGAATGCCACGTCTTCCAAAGCCAGCGAAAGCTCGGCCGTCCGAGTCATGATTGCGATTACCCATTAGATATGCTGCCGTATGCAGTGCCGTTGCGGCAGCTGATCTTCTTGCGGCATGAGCTCGGGCACTGGTGAGCCTTTGGTGCCAATCCGGACGTATCCTATCGGTGGTTATGACCGTAGGAGATGTTGCTGATATGGATGTGGTACGCCGGCGTGAGGCCGCTGTTGGTGAAAGTCGCCCGCCATTACTCATAGCTGACGCTAATGACGAATTTGAAGACATGGCGGAAGTAGTATTCAGATGTAGAGGATGGCCTTGGTTAACGTAAGTCAGCCCTCTCCGAAAGGGAGGAGGTTCGTAAGTAACCCCAAATTCTGGCTGCACACAGAACGGGCAGGCGGCAGGTTCTGATACTAAAGTATCGTCTCCATCGCGTTCTTCTGTATCGTGGTTATCAGACGAGGGCGGAGGAGGAGCTGTCGGATCAACATGCTCAGGTGGATGCGGATCAGGACGCTTAATCTGTACAAAACACTCGGAGCAAATCGCCTGATCGCAGCATCGCGTCTTATTCAGGTATGGAGGGCAATATAGAAAACAGATGGGACATTCGGCGGCATCCTTATATAGGTAGGCCTCTACTGGCTGGCCGCTGACGCAGGGTTCTTTCGGCAAATTCATCTCCCGGGGTACCATTTCCCCTTGTGAGCCTTTGGATGAAGTAGTAAGGGATGCCAGCGTTTTTGTTCGCCCTTTGAGTAAGGTGGACCCAGGCGGTGACGCCGCCAAAGAAATGTTTGACGACGGTAATGGTGCTTCGGAAGTAGAAGGGGAAATGGGAATTGAAGAATCTGAGTTATAAGATTGTGATCTAGACGTGATAGGCACCATCAGGTTGTTTTCATTGCCCTCAGACATCTTAGTATTGGAATCGTTCTCGGCAAATGGTTGAGTCTGGTCTTCCGTAGGAATCTCATCCGGGGCGGGAATTGGAAGCCCTCTGGCCGCTGCGACTAACTGGTTCTCCGTCCATGAATCAGAATGGTCGTTGAGACCTCTCCAAAACGGTGCGATTCGCCGTTCGATCTGCCCTTGTGTCAGCGGCAACCTTTGAAATGCATAATATCCCATACCATCAACTGCCGCGTTACGCTTTTGTTGTAATCTTCTATACCTGTATATACGCCCTGCGTTACAAGATAGCCTCCATCCACGCTTTCTTCACGCATGCTCCTCTCACGCTCTCTTTCTCGCAGCACCCGTTCTTTTTCCAACTTCCTAGCTTCCCTTTCCTGCTTCGTCTCCCGTCGACTATCGGGGCCAGGTAGATCCCTCTCGACACCATTTCCGAGCCCTAGAAATGATGAAAGGTCTGGTCGGCTGCCTCTTCCACTACGGGTACTGTAGAGTTGCTGTGTCGAGTGGTCTGTATTAGACTCAGTCACTGGGGAATTTGGACCTGAATCTATGGGTTCAGAAGGTCGCCGTGAGCCACCTGGGCGTAGATGAGGTGGTGCTGGCCTCTGCTCCTTCGTTGCCGAATTGCCCATTATCGAGCAATTGGCATGTGACCACGACCAAGTGTACGACACGGAGCCTCTTACTGGTGCAAGCTTTGTCGGATTGTATAAGGAAAGAACTGTATTCTTCTAAGGATTTCAGCGCGATCGCAGCTGTGAAGGATGACACGGTTTCAAAGCCATGAGGGATCACTGTAGTCAATCGTGAAAGATTATTGGCACAAGGCAGCTGTATGTCAGAGCTAGTCTCTGTATAGCGTCAAAAGCGCTGTTGATAGTGCACTCTGTTCAGAGATATGCACATAGAAAGAGGCGGAAGGGTGTGTTTAATGCTGTTGTTGTTGAGAAGGTCATAGGTAGAAGGAGTGGAGACGAAGACAGAGGGGTGTATCGACTTTCGATGCCAAGCTTGGTGGAACAAACCTCCCACACTCCATTCTCCATTCACTTAAGCTTCCTTGACTATCTTCTCCTTAGTGTTCCAGAATAAGAGACAAGGTACTTTAAACTTCAACAAATAGCACGATCATGGGTGCTGGGCAGTAGCTTTAATCAACAGCCGTCGTCTACACTGGTAACGGATCCATCACATTTTGCCTCGAATAGGGTCGGTATCGAAGATGGCTGGCAGTAGTGCAGTTGATGCAGACAATACTGGAGTAGGAGTTGGGCCAGGTATGACTTTCGTTCCCTTAAGCAGAAGAGTCTTTGGTTTATTAAGCGCTTATATCTCGATAGGCCCCATTCGTCACCCCAGACCACTCACGGCCGCTGATCTACACATGCAATTGGAGAAAGAACAGGAAGCTGTGGTATGTTCCTAGCGATTGAAGCTGCCGGTCATTCCCAACTAATCATAGATGCACACAGGTCAATCGTCTTACAAGGGAGCTATCAATCCTGCGTCAACAGTCTGCCTCCGTTGCATCTACAACTTCTTCTAACTCTAACGGTCTTCCGGATTCTACGGATCAGAATGCGAACCATTTACTTTCCGGACCGAGCCATCCCACTCCCTCACGGCGCCATAGATCCTCCTCGAGCTTGAGCACTCGAAGTATTAACACCTCTATGACTGGTCTCACTGGCATGAGCGGAAGCACAGTTGGCACAACTGGCGGGGTTGCTGGAAGCACAATATCCGGCATTACACCTGCTCGAGACGTTGCTGGCCCTCATCTATCACATGCAAGGGAGACCCTGAGCAGGCATAATTCCGTCACTTCGTCTAGACGATCCGAAGCATCATCGCCTTCTCTGTCTTCTTCGCTACATCAAGGTGACCATTTCCCCCATCTTCTGGCTCACCGTCAATCCGGTTCCTCTCAGCATGGATACATCGCGTCGCCTCCCAATACTCAGCGGACCATGAGCCCCAGCAGCGCTCGGTCATCTTTTGTCCCGTCCAACGTGGCAACGGCTCGCTACGAAGAGGCTACATATCATCGATCGGAGTTGGAAGTTGCCAAACGGGAGAACGAGGCACTGCGGAAGCGCATCCGAGAGCTGGAGAGGACTCTCAGCACTCGCCGAGGATCAGACGCAGGCCGAGTGAGCACTGATTCCGCGAGCACAAGAGGGCCCAGCAGAGGCGGTCTCCAGAGACGGTCCAGTGCTACCGATGATGACGAGGACGCGGTGGGTGTTGGTGAGAGCGCGGGTAGCGTAGGTTCCGGTGGTGGGCGCTGACACAGGTCCTCTCTCCTTCCTTACCTTATGGGCGTTACTTCTATTGCTGTTAAGGCGCAGGCGCAACGGCGTAGCAAGAAGTGGCGGATGGAACTCACGTCCAAATTGACGATGATCATACTGTTCCGCAGGGTGTCTCGAATGTTGGATGTCTGTGCTTGCTGCGGAGTTACTGGTGTCCTAGGGCTGATGATGAAATATGGCCTCTCAGCTGTCCTTCATTACGGCTTTACTTGCTACAGTATGCAGGCTCAAGCCAAAACCCGAGAACGCTAGAGTTCAAATTCCATGTTCGCGGTCTCCGGAATCCCCAACCCAGCAATACAGTTGAAGTAAGGCATAAGATGAAACCAACCGAAATCCTATCCCTTCATATATTCATGTATTTCGTACTCATCAGGACCCCTCAACCCCCATGTGTTTACAACTTCGCCCTCGACTGAACGTAACCCTCCCTACCCCCCACAACCCCAAATGCCCCTCCCCCTCTCCTAAACATCCTCTTCAAATCCCCCGCAATCGCATCCTGCTGCTCCCATGCTGCAAAGTGCCCCCCACGCTCATGCTCACTCTCAAACACCACCGGTCCCATCGTCCGTCCCCACGTCTTCGGCACCACCGTGATCTCACGCGGGAAGTGCGCCAGGCCGAGATTTACGTTTGGGATATGCAGCTGGGAGCGTCCGTGGCCGTAGACGGGGTCGTGTTCGGCTTCGTAGTAAATGCGGAGGGAGGCGGCGGGGCCAGCGGTGGAGAAGTAGTAGATGGAGACCCAGGTGAGGATTTCGTCCGAGGTCCAGGGGTAGTTGTCTGTCCAATCGTGCAGTTTCTCGTATATCCAGGCTAGGAGTCCCACGGGGCTGTCGGCCAGAGCGTAGCCTAGTGTTTGCGGTTTGGTGCGTTGCTGGGTGCGGTATCCACTGCCCTCTCGCAAGAACCAGCTTGTGCGTCCGATGCCGTCCTTTTCGCGAGCATTGTAGGGAGTTAGGGCGTGTTGGAGGGCAAGAATAGGATTGGAGGTGAAGGTCGGTTTGGCGCCGCGGATGAAGTTTATGTGGCAGGCTTTAACGTGGTCGGGGTAGAGGAGACCCATGATGCGCGTGATCATCATGCCCCAGTCTCCGCCTTGGGTTACTGCGGGAGGTTTTAGTTGGGCCGAGAGGATGGGCGGTGGAGGCAGACAGACCATAATTGATGTACCCTAGCTTTTGCATGAGTTTGTGGCAAGTTTCTGCGTATTGAGCGAGGCCAAAGCCTTTCTTCTTGGTCCCGGTGGAGAAGCCGAAATTTGGGAGGGATGGAGCAACAATGTGGAAAGCAGGTGCGTCATTCCCGCCGGCGTTGAGCAGAGGGAGGAGCTTGGTGACTTCTAGGAAGCTGCCAGGCCCTGATCGAGGTTCAACAGAGGGCGTAGGTAGGCGATGGGCTGGAGCTTACATCCATGGGAGAAGAGGAGAGGGATTGCTCCCCCAACTTCGCTCTTCTGGTGTACAAAATGGATGTCCAGTGTGCCGAAGCCATCGACGTGGATAGGAATTTTGTAATTGGGAAGCTCGTTGATCTTTGCTTCGTGCTTCCTCCAATCATAATGATCCTTCCAGTACTGCGTCAATCGCTTGACGTCGGCCAACGGGACTCCATAATCCCAGGCCGCCTCATCAAGCTCGTCGGGGAAAGTAGTAGCTGACAGCTTCTGAGAGAGCGTCAGTAGGTCACTGTCAGGGACTGAAATGGTAAAGGGCTCCATCGATGCGTAACGTTTAAAGCGTCGGACAAGAAAAGATGGTGACGCGGGATGTACATGACGTAGACGTAGAAGTGTGCAAGTCCCTCAGGCCGAACCACGTCGCCGTCTTACTGTGGTACTGTAGTCTGTATGTGCAGAGGTGTCAACGATTGGAAATCAGGACAACTTGATAGGTCATCCTCATACCATTTCTTACTGTATATACCAGAGTAGCTGAAACAACGCCCTAGCCCCCTATTGAGACCCCAACAGTTTCCAATCCCATCCTTCAACCCACTTGCAGGCATCTGTTAGAGTCTCCTATTCACAACATTGCAGCTTTGCATTGACATTCTTTCTCAGCGACTGGAAGAGTTTCACGGCCTCATTCTCAATTATAGCACGCATTGACATGGGCTTCCATTCGTTCACTACAGTAGTTGCTCGCGTGCCGTAGCCACGCCATCTTCGGATGACATATCTTGGCACTGCCCTCCCAAGAATGTTTTCTAGTGTTTCACATTCGCGCAAACGCATTGCATTAGCACTTGTCACCAGCGTCCACCAGCGTCCAACATCTGCCCCAATAGTGAACTTGTCACTGCTGCGCCATCTGTTGCGTTATCCTTCCCACTGTCAGCTACGTGCCGCGGTTCTTTGTTTTATTAACATGATTCCCTTTGTTCCGTCCCGTAGGATTAAACATTCATGATTTGGTTACTTCGCCTCATTCAACATACTGGGAGTCATGCTAGTCAGATATTCCCTCCAGTCTCTTGGCATTTATACCCTGGGCCTCGTCATCTTGTAGCAATATCGCCGATTGTATTTTCTACTTTCCTATCAATATGTTCAACGTCCACAGTCTCTTTTACATGCTATGCATCTCCACCGCTTCTCGATTAGCGTTGTCAGCGGAGACAGGAGGCTACTCCGATTATCTCAATAAGGTCTCATCCTGTTCACGCGATTTCTCATCACAGAATTCTGTCGTTGCTTGGCCTAATGAGTCATGGTAAGCACCGTCTATACGCAGATCTTGTACATATCCGAAGCTAACGTTGGACCATCGACAGTAACGGAGACGGTCTGACCGTAGATGGCGGCGACGTTAACACATCAGATCGACCAGGCTCATGGAGCTGTCCGGCGCATTCAAACAACTCCAAATGCTACCCAATATGGGAAACAGAGCGTAACAATGACGAGAAAGTCGAGTCTCGAGACGCTAGCTCTATAATGGACTACAAAACCCAGCCATTCCTGCGAACATCTACAGTGCAGGTGTCGCTGGGATTCCAGGCCCTCTCGGTGACTCTATCGTGGCCCGACGGGATGAAGCACGCAATATTCTTTACCGATGACGCTTGCCAAGAATTGTCTATACGGAGACCTGGGGTCTCCTGGCATGTTGAGCGTCACGAGACCCAATCCAAACAGTGTGAGGACTTTCCGGAGGGACTGTTCAAATCGATCGAATTTATGAGACAAGACGAATATGAAATTTTCTCGAAAAGGATGCAAGGAGAGGATGATGGGGTTGGGGGTGCTACGTGGCGGGGGATCTTTTGAGTTATGAGGTTTTTGTGATCATGTTATCTACGATCTCGTTGTAAGGGCGGGATTGTTGCTTGGAGTTACGGACTGAAGGTATATCTACGGTAGGAATGCATAGACTCGGAGCGCGATTGGTTGCAGGCGTCTTTCCAGGGGCTTATTTCGGAGGGAGTACGGCATGGAAGGAGTCCAAGGCCCGCAGAGGCTTCTCTAGCAGGGGGGTAGAGTTTTTTTGGACTCCAATATTGGCTAGATATATCATTTGTAGAGTCAAAAGACATTGTTACGTCCAATAGTAAATCCCGAAGGCTTTGTTATGCACGTGACTTCGTATCTACCCTGTAAACTGCCTTACGAGTACCTTACCAATTTCGGATTTTATCCAACAAGCGATTTAGGTAGCCGGGACATTATCATTGGCACTCAGCCTCGTCCGAAATTATGAGATCCCTCGTCGAAACCATGGCTTCATCCTTCCAAGTATCAAGATCTATGAGCCATCTTCGCGGTCATGGGAAAAGCCAAAGATTACCAAAAGCCTTCAGCGGGTGTTTACCGCGACCAACCTGACAGAGACGATGCAGCGTCAACCTCTACCGCCGTCCCTCTTCGAGATCACGCCCAGCTACTTAACGACCTACCTCCGGCCTACTCGGATGATTCTACCCAAGCTGATAGCCATCCCAGACGGGATTCACTAGAGCATTTGCCAGACGAGGTGCTCATAGGCTACAAAAAGCACTGGCATAAAGATGCCAAAGGATCGACAACTACAGTGCTGTCAAGCCTGCTTACCTCCGATCCGGAAGCTCTTCGGGAGTATATGCTTTATCAGTCAAGAGTAGAGCCAGATCCTACGGTTCGCATGACAGGAACGCATACCGAGACCAGACGCGACAACAAGAAGGAGGAGAAGGTCAAGGTTACAGACTTCGACATCACAATCTCTTTATCTGGATTGTTGGAGCCCTTAAAGAGAAGAACTACGATTGTCGACAACGGAAACAGGACCTATCGAGGAGGTAGAATGCGGACTGTCGCCCCAGGCTTCAAGCTAGACGTCGAAGCATCTCATACTGCACCTCAGATTGGGGAATGGTACCACCGCTTCTGCGCCTCTGGAGCAAGTGTCAAATCGTTTGTTGGCCTTCTAGCAAGTCACTATCCCGAATCAAAATAACCATTCCTTTAGATTCACTTTGACCCGCCGAATTACCGACCTCGATAATTTGTATTTCATTCAAGAACTTACTAATCTCCTTCGCTCAACTAACTACCGTGGGTACATCAGTGTTACTCTTCCAGTTCAGGACCGTGCCACCACCGTGTTGAGCGACCACTTCATCAATCGATACCGGTATAATGTGTACATCTGGTGGACATGTGTGATCCTCCAACTCTGGATTATCACATGGCCGGTCATATGGCTCACGACAATGCGGTGGGAAGTGCTTAGTGCGCGCTGGAGCTGTAAAGTGGCGGGTTCTGACCCCCCGGACAGGCAGTTTATCGATCCAGGATGGATCGTAATTCAGGACAACGCACCAAGACGCATCGAGCGAAGGCCAGGAGAGTCTGAAGCTGTGCAGAAGCAGAGAAACTATCAAGTCGCGCGCAGTCAGAAGACCGCTGTCACCGCAACTGACTGGGTTGATGCGTGGAGAATGCCAATTATAGCAGCCGCCGAAGGCCGTAAACAGCAGACATTGACTTCTGCGGACAGGCTTGCAGCACGAGCTGTAGGAGAGAGGATCAGTCAAAGGGCAAGGGAGCGCACAATTGACGAGGAACAAGGTGGGTTCTTGGGGGCTGCAAGTGGGTTAATCAGAGGAGTCAGTGATGTCTTGAGGGACGCGGAGATGGCCCGAGGATGGGGTGGAGACACGTGACGTATTGATAGGATTATCGTTCTACCAGTATTTCTCTCGAGAATTGGACGAATGGCTTACCGCTCTGCTACAAAAGGCTGATGAGTGGTGGAGATAGTAAGCAACCAATCTATAAACCTACCAGGGAGCACCCACATATAGACGAAGCCACTCAGCTCCTTCTTAATGAATAATCCATCTTCCATCTCGAAGACCTTGGGATCTGAGTTGAAAGAAAGGGCAACAACCAGTATGATAGAAATGGCAATGAGTGAACGACTGCATACATTTCTTTCATCATAAATACAATGCATACAGCTTCGCAACCAATGTAAATTAAATTCATCGCCGAGAAATTCGAGTCTCGATATATCGATCACGAACTCTATTAATCCTGCTCATACTCAACCCTCATGTATTTACTCGAATCCTATTTCAATATTACTAAATGATCGAAGCCATATCCAACCAAAACCTGATTCCCGGTCCTCCCCCGTCTCTACCAACTTATCTGCCGACTCGAGAAACATCGTAACCTGCGATAATGACAAGAAAAGAAAAGTAACTCCTCATACCCCTCACTCCATTCATAGCCGGCTACTACGCCATGAATCTCTCCAGAGCCTCCTGCATCAACTGTCCGGTGTACTTGATCTATTCATGTAGTCAGCACAGCGCAGCACAATCCCTGATCAATCCGAAAGCACGCAAGAAAAACCAAAAACATACCGCAGGCACATTCATAATGGAGAAGTGATCCCCATCAATAGCCACGCATTCCACCCCATCCCCAACAAGTCGATCCCAGCCATTGGGCCCGAACGACGTCCGCTGGCTGGTCAGCCAATCCTTCCGCAACCCCACCGCGTCCTCCGCCCCAAGCTCGTCCGTAACCTCTTGCTTCGCCGCCGCCTCGACCTCTTCGCTCATCTTCTCAAAAGTCCCATCTTTCGCCCAGATGATAAAGATGTGCTCCGGTTGCTGGCCGCGCCGCATAGGGATAGGATCGTACACCTTCATCGCCTTGACGCAGCTAACCAGATGCTGTTTCGTTGTCAGCGGCATGGGCGTCTCCTTGGCCTGACCGGCTCGCTTAATGCCAATGAAGACGCCCGTCTGTTCCATCAGCTCGATGGTAGGATCGGGCATGTGTGGGAGCGGTTTGGGGCATGGACTATCGATCATGATGAGGCCTTTGATTTCACGACCGAGGGCGATCAGTTGTCGGCCTACTTCGAAGGCGTGGATGCCGCCAAGGGACCAGCCGCCGAGTATGACGGGGCCGGAGGGGCTGACTACTTGGATTTCGTCCACGTAGATCGTGGCAACTTCTTCGAAAGTATAGGTGTACTCGAGGGGGCATTGCAGGAAGGGCGATTCGAGCGCGTAGACGGGGAGTTTGGACTTGAAGGGCGGGAGATTGATATAGGAGGCTGCCGAGCCGGCGCCGTCAGCGATGAGGAAGAGTGGGATAAGGTCAGAATTTGGGCGGCCTTGGATGAAAACAGAGCGGCTGGTGTACTTGGGTTTGCTGGCCTGCCGGAATTTTGCTGTCACGGGCGCGGCGAGCGGAGGAGGCTCGGATGCGCTGCCGAGTTCCTTCCTGACGTCTGCCACGGTTGGGAAATCATTGAGGAATGAGGCTGGTAGCATAATGCCTGTGCGGTCCTTGACGGCGCTTAGGACCGCAATGCTCATGAGCGACTCAACGCCTAGTTCGGAGAACCGCGTCGATGGTTCAATCTCCGATGGGTCGACGCCAGTCTCAGCAGCAACCGACGAAATGAAAACGTCAGCGACGTCAATGGTATCGGACGTTCTTGACGATGTTAACGAATCTGGGTTATGGTTCAGCGTGTCCGAAGAGTCTTCGCTGTCGTCCTCATCGACATCCTCTGCGGCAACTTGCTCTACTGCGCTAGTCTCTTCAAACTCCTCGTAAAAGTAAAACCTGAGTTCACCCACGCTAGGGTACATCGCAAACGTCGAGGCTGGCAGATCAAGGCCCAGATTTCGTTTCAGCGACGACATGATCGATATGCTCAGTAGCGAATCAACGCCAAGCTCGGCAAAATTTGCGCTCTCGATAAACTCGCCGAGTTCCAGATTGATCTCTTCAGCAATTGTATCAAGGACTTTCGAGAATGACGGTTGTGAATTGGTAGCTCTAGGAGCTGCTGGTGGGAGGGCGCGATTGATTTTGGTAGGTCCACGCGATGCCGTGTTCTGCGTGGGTGCCTGTTGAAACCGCAGGTACTCTTTATCATTTTGCAAAGGAGCCTTATAGCTCCGTCTGAGAAGAGCATGAAGAAGTGTCTTCTTCATCTCTTGAAACTTAAGGCCGAGGCAGACCGCAACTACATCGTCGCCCTCTAGCACGTAGACGTCTCCGCACATGAGGCCACGATTGCCAACAGGCTGCATGCGAACATAGCTCATGTATGATTTCTCGTCAGAAAGCGGAGCGGCAATGCGCATGCTCTTCCAGCCATGCGAGATGAACACTGTATCCTCAGGGGTTGAGACATTTCCATTGAGAACAAAACCTGCAAGGTGCGCAATCGTATCAATCCAGTACGGGCTGTAAGTGAATTTCCCACAACCCGCAACATTCTGGAACTTCAATTTGGCAGCCACTTCGTTGAGGGCACTGTCCATGTACACTTCCTGCAGTCCATGGTACTTCTCGCTGTAAACAACGATCGTTGAGAAGAGTTTGTAAATCATTGGCCGGAGGATACGGTGAACAGAATCCTCTCTCGTAGCGTTGGTAAGACCTGTCATGCGGCTCGTCACTAAATATGAGTTCCTCGACCACTCGTCTTTCCAGTCATCGCCGTTACCGAAGCTTACTTCGCAGTGACCGTGCTTTTGAGTGACATCTCCATCCTTTGAACTGAAGAGCACCTTGATCGAGCCGGTGCTGCTTGTTCGAACCGCAGTGACCTCGATGAGCTGGGACGGACTATTACCTGTTGGGAGGACGACTAGTGGATGGAAAACCTCCATACTGGACACATCCATTGCGGGAACAGAATCGAAAGGCCGCATCTTGGAGTAGACGTATGATGCGGCCGTGAAAGCCATATCTGCATAGACGGAGCTGGGACATAAGCCGACACCATCGACCAGATGGCCTTGAATTGCCGCAAATAAGCCAGGTTCGGACGGATTCGACACGAAAGCGACCGTGGCCTCATCTTTGCCGAAGTTCTCGCTCTCAATGCGTTGCAAACAGGTCGTCGAGAACGCTGGCTGCGCGGCGACTTGTTCGTTCTTTGTTAATGCCCAGGTGCCCTCATACTGGAGCCAGTAGTCTTTCAGGTCGAAGGCGTACTTTGGTAAGTCAACCAAGCTTAGACAATCCTGGAAGGATTTATGGTAGTCCGACCAAGTAATAGGGACCCCGACGTTGAACGCTTTTGCAGCGCTTTGGGAAAGAGTCTTCCAACAATCCGCTTCGTCGGATCTGATGCTGGGAAGCACCATCGCAGGAGGGATGCCCAAAATCGATCGAACCATCCCAAGGCATAAAGGCGCAGGGCCGCACTCAACGAAAAGTGTCCGGTCACTAATTATCCCAGTGGATTTGCAGGCTTCGATAGCGCCAAGAAAGTCGACCTGATGCCTGGCCTGATACGCTAAGTAGCTAGAAGAGAAGACCCCTTCGTCGCACACGGCTTCGCCTCTTGATGTAGAAGCGACTGGAACTGTGGGTTTGGAAAATTTTACCGTCTCCGCCGCTGTTTGGAATTCTCTCAAGATCGCATCGATCTGAGGCGAATGGAACGCGTAGGGCACTTCTAGTAGTGTCGATTTGATTCCTTTCGACTTTAGGCGCGCAGTCAGAGTCTTGATCTCTCCAGCCAATCCACTAACGACAGTAGCGTTGGGGCCATTAAGACACGCAATCCCGCAGGTCTCGAGGTCAGTGGTGAGGTAGCCTCCAAGAGCATCCCTTGAAGATTGAACCGCCAACATAGCATGGGTATAGGCAGTACATTGCTTCTGCATCAACATTGCACGTTTGCCAACCAGGAAAAGCATATCCATAACTGAAAGCACGCCCGCGAAGCACAGAGCTGGATATTCTCCAAGGCTATGGCCGATGACAACGTTCGGCATTATGCCCCATGAGCGCCAAAGCATGGCTAGAGCCAGGTCGATAGATGCTAGTGCCAATTGAACTTGCACAGTAGACACAGATCTGTAATCCAGACCACTGTTTATGATCAGAGCCAGGAAAGACGGCAATCCTTGTTGAACGCAGATGGTATCAAATTCAACGATTGATTGTCGAAAAGTTGCACAGGTGTCAAAGAGCTGGTGTCCCATACCAGGATACTGGGAGCCTTGACCGGTGAAGGTGAAGACCACAGACGGTTCTTGCTCTATCCGGGAGGGCCCTTCTGATCCCTGAAGATCGTTGTACAGTAGCCCGACAAGATCCCTCACGCTTTGTACGGAATAGGCTGTTCGAAAGACATAGTGGATTCGGCGGGCTGTGGTGGTGTAAGAGATATCCGCTATCTTCGCCTCCGGATGCGATTCCAAGTATTTAATTATCCGTTGCTTATTTAGTTTCAACGACGGCAGACTTTTGGCTGAAATGACAACAACATGGGATGAGCGAGGGTCTTCGCCCTTGACTGAGCTCTTGGGAGGGTCTTCTAATATCATGCTTGTGTTGCCACCCTGCCGTAATACATGAGTTTTGCTTCCACAAAGGAATCAGGAGTCACGTACCGTAGCATTAAAATTGTTTAGTAAGATTCTTCTCTTGCCATCGCCTCCTGACCGAGGCTTGAAAGCCTTAGGAGACCCGGCAATATGCATGTTCATGTCGGTCAAGGAGGGGAAAGCTGAATTGAGTCGAGTCTTGATCCCACAATGAGGGGGTATAATATTCTTTTGAAGCATCAAAATCGTCTTGATCAAAGATGTGATGCCGGCAGCCTAAAGAGTCAGATTATTGGGAGTGGTAAAAGCAAGTGGTGAACTTACCGCCTCTCCATGACCAACATTCGGTTTCACAGAGCCAATGTAAAGAGGATAATCATCTTTCGGGGCCCGTCCAAATACCTTTGATACAGAATCCACCTCGGTTGTGTCACCAGCGACGGTTCCGGTGCCGTGCATTTCAATATAGTCAACTTCTTCTGAATTCATACTGGCTTTCTGCAAGACACGTCTGTAGAGCCTTTGCTGGGCACCAGAATGAGGATGAGTGATAGAAACAGCATGTGCGGAGTGATTCGTTGCGATACCTTTGATTACTCCTAAGATGTTGTCGTGATTTGCTACGGCATCTTCCAATCTCCTCAACACGACGGTCCCAACACCCTCACCTCGGCAGTAGCCATCGGCGCCGTCATCGAAGGTTTTGCACGATCCTGTGGGGGAAAGGAAGCTTCCTCTACTCAGTCCAGCAAACATATCCGATCCTGTCATTATGTTACCCCCACCTGCCAAAGCGGTATCACAGTCGCGAGTCAAGAGAGCATTGCAGGCCATCTCGACAGATACCGAGCTCGATGAACACGCGGCGTCCAAGGAATAAGAAGGCCCTTCCCACTTGAAATAATAATTCAGCCGGCCAGGCCCAAACGGTCGAAGACCGCCTGAGACATAGTATAAATCGATGTTTTGCGACGAGTTGTGTTCTCGCCAGTCATCTGTCGTTTGTCCGAAAAAAGTGCCGATTCGTCCGTTGGGCAGAGTGGCTTCTTGACTGTAACCAGCCATTTCTAAAGCCTCATAAGCCGATAGCAAAAGAAGTCGCTGTGTTGGATCTGTCTGTGCAGCTTCTCGACGCGACATGTTGAAAAATCGTGCATCGAAAAGGCCCGGACGATCTAAGAAACATCCATACGGTGTCAAGGTCGTATTCTTGATGGCCCCCGATGGGTCGCAGTGGGTGCCCACATCGAACCGACTCTTGGGAATCTACAAATTGATAAGAAGTACTCGCCAACTAAGAAGAAGAAGCTGAGGGGGAGATATCTAACGCCGGGGTCAGAACGAGACTAACCTTCGTACAGAGATCTCGGCCGCCCTCCAGGATATGCCAAAATTCTTCGAGGGTTTCAGCTCCTGGCGTTCTGCAAGACATGCCGACAATCGCGACATCACCTGAGCCAGAGCGCAAATTCTGATTTGGAGGTAGGACCGCTGGGTCATGGTTGAGCACTCTGATGCCGGCGGTGTCAAACGCGCAGCACAGAGACTTGAAGACATTCGTAGGCCCTAGGGCTAGGATCGTGACCTCAGAAGTATTGCCAACGCCGGTCACGACCCCTTGAAGAATTTTGTTCCAGTGGAGTGGATTCTGGAAGATGTTGTCCATAGCCTCATGCAGTAGCGATATTAGAGAATCAGCTGTAGATGGGGAACCTGAATTGGTGGACATGACGTATACGTTCGACTTCAGGCCCTCATCCTGAAGCGAAGAAGAAGCTATCATTTGATCGGTGTCGGGCTTCCTCAAATGAGGAGCGTGGAACGCGGCGGGGATAGGAAGCTTCATTTTAGAGACCTTCGAGAGTACCGGAGACGACGAGAACAGATGTGAAAGGGTAGATGGTGGCCCACTTAACGTCGCCGATGATTCGGCCTCGGCGCTGATATATGCATGCCTATGTAAGGGCAAGTCCTACAAGAAATCAGCCAAAAAATACTAATGATGACGGGGCATGTTAAGTCTTACCATCTGCTTGTGAAACTCGTCCAGAGCGCTTAGCTGCTCATTAGCAGGGATGCCAGGCACAAGAGCTGCCCAACTCTGTGTTGTCTCCTCAATCCGGCTTGACCGAAGATCTACTTCGAGCGCCAGCCGCAATGCGATGAATATTATGCTAGGTGCAAGCTGCAGCAGTTCGCCCGCGGACCTGGCGGTCGCGGCAGCTGCGGCGGGCAATAAGCCGGTGCAAAGACCAATGATATAGGTCTTGGACGGTGGCTTGGCTTCGAGAATGCTGGGATCGTTTTCCGAGTAACTATTCCCAAAGTAATGAGTACCACGTTAACGAAGAATTTCTTGGACCGGGAAGACTTACAGTATAAGAGTGCCTAACTGCGCAACACAGAGGAGAACGGTAGATATGACCACATCAAGGCGTCCAGTGATATGAGCTTCGGCTAAACTAAGGATTGAGTCGAAAGCTTGAAATCTCTCTCGGTCATGTGTGTGTAGCTTCGCGGTTTCACATTGAAGCACGTCACAAGCGTTCTGTAAGAAGGTTTGCAAGGTCAACGAATGTCTAGACTGCCGAACCAAGTCTTGAATGGCAGGGTAGACATCGACAGTTTGATCGCCAAATAGCAAGACACGCTTCTGGGATGCCATCTTGTATTAAGAATTTGCAAATGAGCGTTGATGAGTAGATGGGGATTCGGTAGCATTTTATTCATTTGTATTGCCCTCACTGAAAGCGAAGATGCTTGTCGCCTTGGATAACTATATAAATTTGACGTCATTTTCCGGCCTTGCTTAGGTTATTTGCAAGTAATGCGATGGGTTTTGCAGCAATCGCATTGGTACGCATGATCTGATGCAGGCATGGTGGAGCTTTCCAGACAAAATCGGAGTATCTCATCGCAGGACCAGTCTTAGGCAAGATTGACTTGACGTGCAGCTAGCAGAAAATATGTCACTAGTGATAGACACAACATAACTTAGGAGAAGATAGAGAGCTAACAGCAGAATTGTAGACACGTTATGTGTGCTTTGACGCATGCCAATAAGTCAAGCCGATGGCCCAAGCGGTACCGATCAAAAGCACATGGGGCTTAGGCCATATAGTAACCAGTAGCTGGCAAGAGCCGAGCTTCGAGAAATAGCCCAGCTGCATCAACCTTTGACGCTAACGCTAACGCTGAGGCTGACGCTGAGGCTGACGCTGGTGCTGACGCTAACGCTGACGCTGGCGCTGACGCTGATGTGGACAATCTGAGCTGGAATTTGAACAAAAGTCATGAAAGACTGTTGTTGGCCAGTCTGCGGTTCCTTTAGAATACTTCTAGGCTTCTGTCATTGCGTCCCTGAGACGGTTGGTAAAGGGATACAGCTCTCCGCAAGGATGCAAGTGCGAATGCCCCATTGTTTCTCACTGTCGCCATCAGAGTGACAGATCTTGTTGGGTCCCAAGCAAGCACGGTTCGTTACTCGAGCGTGGCACTTGCGCGCATCTAGCTTGCCATTTTGAACCTCACTGCTCCGCTTATCTCAGGAACGATCTACTGTATCTTGCATGAGGTATCAATGAAGGGTAGTCTTCATTGCGACTGCTTTCCTACCAGATCAGTCTCCGTTGCGACGAGATCGTTAAAGCCAGACTCACTTGCTGGAGGGTGATGTTCAGCTAAAGTTCGAATCACTAGCGGCGGAAATTGCGCATTGAGGTACAGTAGTGGGCAAGATTGTGTGGGCAGTCCGAAGCGGTGAATCCTTTCCTTAGAATGGGAAAGCGGAATGATAGAGTACGTGTCGAAATATGCTATACATACCTGAATAGGATTGTTCCAAAGTGTGTTCACATTTTGGCCGATTCATCAACCAGCAGTACGGTTACGGTACGGAAGCATTCCGTTCCCTTGTGACAGATTGACCTTTAGCTCTACCGAGGTGCTACTAACGCGATCCGACACGCGATTGCCGCCAACATTCTAAATGTTTACCGATACGCTCCACTACTCCACCGCGAATTCAGTATCTAGCATAGCTCCATCTTCTTTGCGCTTTCACCCTTGAATGCCTTGTCACATGCGGCAGATCACCGTCCCCACGCCTCGAACTTTCCCTTAATACTTCTTAGCTTCACCGAGCAAGTGTCTCCATCTCGCCGCATTAATACAAATAATGCACACCCCAAGAATATGCCTTTTGCGCAAATTCTTCGCTGCCACCACGGTCGCGGCGGTAGCTGTGTTGCTACTTTTGCTGCTAAATCTCGCCTATCTCTACGGTTCGGTGTATCACCAAACAGAACGAGGCGCTGCTCTTTACGTATTGTTGGTTGGTTACAATGGAGAAGTTGTCGGTCGCTCTCTGTCCGCTTATCATCTCAAGTCTCCATCGTTTCCTACCCTTTTCTCTCAACCACCGAGTCAGTATCCAAAATCTGACACCATTATCCAAGCTGTCCGTAATCGGCAGTATTGGGCTGCAATCTTCACATCGCCAGGCGCATCTCAAAGACTGTCAGCAGCTTTGCAGGGCGGACCAGCTGCGACGACGTACAACTCTACCGATGCGCTGACGTATGTTTGGAACGAAGTGAGATATCCAGCTAAGGGAGACTTTGTAATTGCGCGAAGCTTCGCCCTGCTCGTGGCCGCTACCTGCGTCGCCTACAATTCAATCAATGGTACCCAGGCCTTGACCACCCTTGCACAGAACGACCCGGCCTATGTCAACGTCTAATTGGACTCGATTGATGCTAGTTCCGTTAATGTCAACCCGATGCCCCAAGAGGCAAAGGTGTTATACAACATCATATCAATGGCGATGTAATTCTGCAACAATTTTTTTCATCCTTGCCTTGAACGACATGTCTGCCAGATTCAAACTCTACGACGACTTGCCCCCCAAGACCAGTGGGACCGTCAGAGCCGTAGTCTCTGCCGTCTACACGTTCGTTGGGGCAGTGTGCATGACGGGGTACATCTGGGCATTTCGAGAAAACTGACCTGTATATGGCTACCAGTTCATGGAAATATGGATGGTTCTCTGGCTCCTGATGCACATATATTTCTGCATCATCGACGCCGCCACGTCCATACTACCTCAATCAGCCTTGCCATTGTTCATCGTCACTTGGATCTTCCTCAACATCTCGGCCACCATCAGCCCGTTTGAAATTACGCCGGGCTTCTACCGGTGGGGATACGCGTTGCCAGCATACTCTACGTACGAAATTTTGACCTACATATGGTCGGATGGACCTGCGCCGGAGTTGCATCGCGCGTTGCCGATATTGTTGGCTTTGTGGCTATTGGGATTTGCCTGCGCCATCCTTGCTCATCGTCGCAGATGTCGACCAATTTTGAGTGCGGCTGGTTCACAATCATCATCATCAAAGGCCGAGAACGCTTTCCGCATTGAAGAGCAGAACTCGAAGAGGATTGGTGTCTCGAGTAGTGAAGAGAAGTCCATCAACGAGGTCGAAGAACCAGCATTCAGCGAGCCAAAGCAGCAACCAGGTAACGAGCGATGCTCGAATACACAGGAGAGAGACACCAGAACGGCCGAAGCTATAGCTTTCAACGAGCCAGAGCAGCGACCGATTGGACCAGACAACGCTTCACAAACGGCTAAAGCTACGAGTGTTACTGGAGAGGGGAAATTATGACTGCTATCCAAACTGCGTTGTGAACTGGAGAGAGGCAAGAAAAAGATAAATATCGCTAATTCTGTCGTCATGAGATGGAGAGATTGGTCTACGAAGTCGGTAGAGACAAACAGCTGCGAAATGGGTTGACTTGGTTGGATGATCTAACACGACGGTCACCCTATTTCAATTAAAAAGCGTTATTTATATCATTGAAGTATGACATTTGAAGATATTCATAGACGAAAAAATGAAACTGCGTTAAACACCATTCAACAACTGTTGGTTGTTACGAAGCAGTAGCTTCGGAAATATTCGTAGGTACCTTACATAATTACCTCTTATATCGTAGGGAAAAGTTGCCTCAGATCTCAGACGTGTCACTAACCTCTAACTGTTGGGACCGTGCCTAGAATCTAACCCATAGAGCGTGCGTGAGTAGAATGTTTGATCTGGAATGTTCTAGCAGATTCCGATCCGGAACATCGTTGTTCCTTGACCACGTACCGGAATCCCTAGGGCCTATTGGCTAGGCCCTATTCAATCCCGACACACTTCGTAACACTAACGGGGTTAGCCGATGCTTACTACGCACGCATACGGTGACACGTCTGAGTTCAGGACCCTGTATTTTTCCTTGGTTCGGGTTAACTACGCGGACACGCCAGCAAATAGTGATCTAGTGTCGTAATTTTGTAATATTGAGCTTTCCGAGCGAAGTTTCCTACTCACCACCCTACCTACTCGCCTACCTACATGTTCAGCTACCAACTTAGCTACCTACTCGTTCGCCTACTCACCAGCCTACTCGCTTCAAAACATGCTTCAAAACATGTTTCATGCGACGCGTTCGAATACGCTCCATGGCCTACTTCATAATATGCTTCATACATGCTTCATAGCACATGCTAATTAGCTCAATAGAGAGCACCCTCCATGGCTCGATATCAAACTCCCTACCAAATTCCCTACCGAGCTTCCTACCGAGCTTTCTATCGAGCTCTCTACCAAATATCCTACCGAGCTTCCTATCGAGCTTTCTATCAAGCTTCCTGTCGAGCTCCCTACCAAACTCCCTACCAAACGCCCTACCAAACGCTCTACCGAGCTTTCTATCGAGCTTTCTATCGAGCTCTCTGCCAAACTTCCTACCAAACTCCCTACCGAGCTTCCTATCGAGATTTCTATCAAGCTTCCTATCGAGCTTCCTACCAAACGCCCTACCAAACTCCCTACCAAACGCTCTATCGAAATCTCTATCAAACTCTCTACATGCTTCAAAATACACTTCGGTCAAGCACATAACACACGTCAAACAGTGCTTCAAACTCTTTCTTGCAGCTTTTCATATCAAAGAGTTATAAGAGCGAAATCTTATCAAATTCGATTATCATATCAGTTCAACATTAACAACGGCAGATATGTTACGATCCTAGCTACGCATCTTCGTTGGTGGCTATGTTGATGACTATGTTGGTGGCTATTCTGAGGACTATCGCCGATCGCTCGCCGCTAGGGCATAGGCTTGTTCCGAAGCCAACCCTATTCAGGGTTAGCTTATGTTCTCCTGAGTCATATAGATAGCCGACTCTTCCCTTCTAGATACTTTCCTTCCTTAGCATTTATATACTCGTTACATTACACTCATATGACTCGCTCTATGCTGGCTCCTAACAAGATATTACACATTTAATATCTCTCGACGACTTTTTACAAATACGCGAATCGTCGAGATGTATTTTCAGAATCTATCATGACGTTGTCAACATCGTGTGATTCTTGAATTTCGAACTTAATCGACGAATGATGATCGAAAGTCTTGAAAATTGTTTACACAGCACGTATTTCGTTAAACCAATAAATACGTTAGATAGAGCATATAAATATGTGCCTTCGACAGTATAATTCTTTGCATTTAATTATCGAAAACGCGCGAGATGTCGATTTCAAAAGTTAAGCGGAAAATTTATGCATGCGTAGGTAGTAAGCATCGGCTAACCCCGTTAGGGGTTAGTGACACGTCTGAGATCTGAGGCAAGGGAAAAGTACCTTAAGTACCTACAGTACTGTACGTTAACCGTAAGGTACCCTTGTCGAAATGGTACAGCACTAGATGTGCGACTGAGGTAAATACGAGTACTAGGTAGTAATTTAAATCGAGACATCGCAGAAAGAACCTCGGCTTAATACTCAACTACAAGTCTACAACGTATCTTGAGGATTTTCATGTGTTGGTTTACGAATCGGCCAAAATGTGAACACTCTTTGGAACAATCCTATTCAGGTATGTATAGCATATTTCAACATCATGTTCGTCTGCTCGTCAAATGGCTCCAATGCGAAAGCCTTGCCGTACCTCCTGCGTGTACACGGAACCCGGCGGGTATCGTCATTCTCAGTACTTACGCTTTCTACCCCCCTCAAACTCATCTCCAACTTACTCAACTGCACCTTCCAACAACTGTCGCTCAAAATTTGCCTAAGTAGCATTCTGCAAGCTAAGGCTTCTTTCATGCGACGGTCTAGACATCAGTCCTATCAACCTTCCACTACCTTAGTTCTGACCGCTTTGCCAATAGATTGTTTACGATATGGCTCCTCCTTTTGATGGAAAGGTAATTGGCAGTTCAATCCAGGCTGTTCTGGCGGCACTGGTTCTGTACACATTCTATTACATCTATTGGCAATATACTATCGGTGTGTCTCGACGTCGTATGGTCAAAGACAATGGTTGTAAACCTATCAAGAGCTCCCCCGAGCTCAACCCATGGGTAGACTCCGTTCTCGGCTGGAAATTGTTCGTGGAGAATGGCAAGGCCTTCAAAGAGCACAGGTTACTCGAACACATCCGAGGTCGCTTTCAACGCAATGGGTACACCTTTTACAATAGGCTCTTGACTACGAACATCTACGTCACTGCGGAGCCGGAAAACCTGAAAACGATTTTGGCGCTGAAGTTCAAGGACTGGTCGTTGCCAGACCGTAGAAAGGCTGCCTTTCTTCCTGTTCTCGGACCGGGTATCTTTACCACTGATGGCGCCGCCTGGCACCGTTCTCGCGAGCTTCTGAGGCCGAACTTCGTGCGCAGCCAAGTAGGCGACCTTGAAACTTTCGAGACCCATGTCAGCCATTTGATTCAAGCGATTCCGCGTGATGGTTCTACCGTCGATATCGAGGACCTATTCTTCCGGCTGACGATTGACTCAGCTACCGAATTCTTGTACGGCGAATCGACCAACGTTCTTGCCACTCGTACATCTGGCGATGGAGGCCAAGAGTTTGCAAAAGCGTGGAACGAGTCGCAAAAGTGGATCACCACTAGGTTTCGCAATGGCGCTTTGTGGTCCTGGATTTTCGGCTCTAAATTTAGGAAAGATATCCAATATGTACACGGCTTCATAGATCGCTATGTCCAAAGAGCCTTGGAATACCGCAAGACTCTCAACTCCGAGAAGCAAGATTCAGAGGGGAAGGGACGTTATATCTTTCTGTACGAATTGGCCAAGGGAACGAATGATCCTCAACAGATCAGATCAGAAATGCTTAACATCCTACTGGCCGGTCGTGATACCACGGCTAGCTTATTGAGCAATGTCTGGTTCATCCTTGCACAAAGACCTGATATCTGGAAGAAGCTACGTATTGAGGTGGACGCGCTCAAGGGTGACAAGCCGACGTTTGCACAGATCAAAGACATGAAGTACCTGAGAATGGTACTCAACGAATGTAAGCGACATGCTCAACTGGAATGTTACGGAACTAACATTTCAATCTAGCTCTGCGGCTACATCCCGTGGTTCCCTCCAACATGCGAATGTCAGTTGTCGATACGGTTTTACCTCTCGGTGGCGGCCCCCATGGAGATTTCCCTCTCTTCATCCCCGCAAAGACTTATGTGCAATACTCGGTATTTACTATGCATCGACGTAAGGAGTTCTATGGTGAGGACGCCGAGGAGTTTAAGCCCGAAAGATGGGAGACTCTAAGACCTGGTTGGGAATATTTGCCATTCAATGGGGGCCCTAGGATCTGCATCGGCCGTAAGTGCAGCGAACGCAATACTTCAGTGTCATGTCTTGCTAACTGCCCTTAGAACAATTTGCTCTTACCGAGGCGAGTTATACTACGATTCGCTTGATGCAAGAATTCAAGAGCGTTGAAAGCCGCGAGCCCGGGCCATGGAAGGAATGGCTTACGCTGACTTGTGCCGTAAATGGTGCCAAAATAGCTTTAACGCCTGCGTATGAACCTGATAAGCCACGCTAAGGCGGAGTTCGAAGGTCAGGTATATCCAAACATGGTGTCTATACTTCATTCTTTACACTCCTTGAGAAATAGCCCAATGATCCCTTTTCCGACCATTTGGACCGAGAGGTCGGAGTAGCTCCGGTTTCTTCTGTATACGGGAGTACATGGCATGCAATATTCGTCGATCTCGGGGATCTTTGTACGCTTTTAGGCGGAAATGCTTTTAGCACGGTCTCTCGACCAACGCAGAAGTATGCACTAGCCATCAGAAAAAAGCTATTGAATCTATCCAGCCATTCAAATGGGCCACGCCCAAGCCAGGCATAACCCTTTCACAAGTCAAATCCGAAAATTGTATCCTATATCCCCTCCATACTTTCAAATGCTCGAGAGAGCTTTATTCTTATAAAAGCGTAATTTCGATTCTTGGATTCGGTGGTAGTACAATCCCAAAATACGCAGTTTTCTTTGTGTTATCTTTGACATGAACATATTCTAGGTACAGTCAGGCAGGACCTTTCTAACTCTGCGTACTAAATATCCTATTATCGCTTATGCCATGAATTTCTATTATTCTCTTATTCTACATTTTCACTTCATATTCGTATCTCTCAATCAAGTAATATCAATCTTGGCGTTCCCTGACCACCTGCGTCGGATTCACTCAATCTTTCCCACGCACTCAGCCCGCCAGTTGATTCATATCACCACAGGCTCTATTTAAAGAAGCTGCGGTTCTTGATCATGTCCTGCCATCCACTTGTTCTCTATCCACACTAAGAATATGAAACTCTTGACTACGACCATCATTGCTAATACCGCTATCCATCAGTGGCATCTAGCTAAGCCGGACTGACATAGCTCACATGCTTCCATCCTCCCCCTCTTCCCTCTCTCTCCCGCTTCCCCTCGGCACTCACACCCACTCCCACAGCCCTTACCGCCGATCCATCTCCGCCCACTCCCAGTGCCCCTCGCATCACCACATCAGGGTCCCTTCGCTCTCTAGGAACCTCACGCGACCCACGCCCTGCTCCTATGCATCTTTCGATGCAAACGATTTCGCTGCCGAGAACGGCGCCAACAGCACAACCGCCGCTATCCCTCCAGCTACGTTTTCCTCCCTACCGCCTGCGGATAGGAGATTGCTGAAACGACATACAATGCTACTCTGGGCATTATCCGCAGGATTTCTCGTCAGTGTCACCGTCTTGACCGTGTCGATTGTATTTGCGGCAACGGAAGCGAAAGCCCCTGGGCGCGGAGTGAAATGGTTCGTCATCGTCACAGGCATACTAGGATTTGTAGGGGCAATTGTATGTGCGGCATTTGGGTGGGATGCATGCCGAGGCAGGAAAGCGAGGGCGGAGAGACAAGAAAGCTGGGTAGGGCTACAGGAAGAAAGCGACGAGCGGACTAGAAGGGAGCGAAGGAGACAACAGAACGTAATTCTTGACATCAGAAGCAGACAACAACAACAACAACAACAACAACAAATTCCAAGCCCAGCACGAGCAAGACCCCAAAGCCGCGGAAGACCCAGAAACAGAGATGAAGAAATGGGCCCTGAAAACCATCCCCTAAAGACAACCCTAATCCACACAACCCATCCCCCATCCCCACCCAAACCACCCCACCCCCGCCGCCCCTACACCCGCCAAAACTCACTCTCCCAACCCAACCCCCCCAATCTCAATCTCAACCTCAACCTCAACCTCAACCTCGACCTCACCCCCTTCCGCGGCCCAAGCTGCGACCGCCTCCTCGCCCACGAACGCCAGAAACAGCGCCTGGCGCAGAAAGCAGCACAGGGCATGATATTCCTCTACGCCCACAGCGCCGCATCCGCATCCGCACACCACAACGCCGCATCGCTGACAACATACCCTTCTCCGCCTTCGCCCGGCAACGCCACATCCCCGCCCGCCTCCGCACCGACCGATCCGTGGAAAATCGACATCGTGCCCCCGCGCCCTGGTCCCCGTATGCAATACTCCGCTTTCCGAGCCCCCCCCGCCTCCTGCTCATCCGCGAACACCGCAGACCCCTTCGCCAACCCGGTTCCCGCAGACTCCCACGCACCAGCACCAGCACCACCTCGCCGCGACCGCGCATCCACACCCGCGCGCTGCGACGACCATCTCCTCGCCCTGCCGGCGCTCTCGGCCTCCCCCGCCGCCGCCGACGACGCGTGCTCGGACACGGCGTCGGTGCGGGAACGGCTGTGGAAGCAGAGCGTGGAGCGGGTGCAGAGGTGGCGGGCGAGGAACGAGGAGATGATGGGTGGGGGGGAGAAGGGCGGGGAGAGCGGGGGGAGGGCGGTTCGGAGGGTGAAGGGGGTGGTGGGGTTGAGGGGGGTGCTGAGGAGGTTTGGGAGTAGTTGAGGGGGGGGTGGTCTGGGAGTTTGCGGGTGGGGAAAAGACGCGGACTTGTAGTTTGGGGAGGTGGGGAGAATGGGAGAGTGTGAGTGAGAGTGAGAGAGTGGGGAAGTGGGGAAGAAGAGGGGGTAGGGAGGGCTGAACGATTCGGTCGGGGAAGCTGAATGGCAAGGAGATGCGGACACATTGGGCGTGCATGTATGGGTTTGAGAATGTTGAACGAGTAGGAACATGCGGAATATGTAGTAGAGTTCTCTACGCTCCTAGCCAGATGTATCCGAGGACCGCATGCAATATGTAACAGAAGACGTAAGCAAGATGTCGTGACTCGTATCGCATAACCCACACGGTTCCTGAAATCGAACATCCACATACAAACCCACTTCTCCGA
>JAABUL010002373.1_pt1 | contig 31455 bp, 32 predicted proteins | sample 5559151 | NCBI WGS metagenome assembly JAABUL01 (sample SAMN10711876, study PRJNA513368) | rock metagenome | isolation source: Antarctica rocks | place: Antarctica: Victoria Land, Pudding Butte sud
TTCGGTCTTCAGATCCCATTTCGCAGATGTAGGAGAGAGCCAGAGGGAATGCCATAGTGCTGTTTTGAGTAGAAGTGGTACTTGAGGAACGAGGACTCGGATTAGGGCGGTGGGGCTGGTGTCCATTGCGTTAGGGGACGAGATAGGGAGACGAAAGGAGAGAATATAGAGTAGAGGTGAGATGAATACATGATGGGCGATTGGAGGTTCCAGTAGGATTGAAACATTCAAGGTTGCAAGTCGACTTTGCTATGGTCCAGAACGTCATCGTTTGTCGATTAACCTCGGCAAGTTTAACCCAGTACGAGTAGAGGATCTAAGGCCACACTAATGCTGTGTACTGCTGTTTAGCCCTAACCCTACATTCGAACGTTAAGGTAAGGTACCTTAAGCTAGGCTCGTAAACATGACAGCAGAGAGCAACCCGCGACTGTAAGTATACTGTATAGGACCAGGACAACAAAGAGGAAGAGATTGAGATTTTGACGTTGGATCCTGGGTACGACTGTCACGCAGCTTCTTCGTGTTCACATCGATCTCTAAGGCATTTTGAATGGTCAGAACGACGGTGTAATCGGGATACTTGGTAAGAAGGTACTGGAAAGCTGGAATGGCAAGGGAACCGTTTGCTCGGATAATGATGATGGTGCCCGTCATGATGCAGCTTGACGTACGAGGGCGTGACAGTATGAGTTGGAGGAAGTTGGAAATATGAGAGTGAGGTTCGTAATGATGTAAAAGTGCATTTTTGGTTACAGCATGACCGAGAAGTAGCAGGATGGAGCTCATGGAAGTGAAAAGTGCACTTTCAGTCATTCAGAAATGAGGAACAGGGGACTTGCAGCTTACCGCTGATCAAAAGACTGTATTAGGAGAACAAGAATGTGCCACTCTCTGGCTTGCTTGTTATAACTAAGGCAGTACCCACCCCACTGGTCTCTTTCAGCTTGCAGCTCTTGCCAAGGTACCTTACCATCTATTGTGCTCCTACACCTTGAGGCTTGACGTTCGTACTTGGCTCAGCTTTCTCCACAAATATACAGTAGTACATCTTACGGCTTTGAACTCTACATTGACGCAACTGATCCTGTCAGAATCGACGCTTCTGAGCCTTGTTGCGCACCCGCTCGGCTGGGTATTGGCGTGATGTCTGCTTCTTTGGAAGAAAGAAGTTCTGTTGTACAGGTATAAGAGGTATTGAACTAGCATGAATTAATTGTATTCTCCGATCAAGTGTGACAGGAAGGACAGAAATCACATGCAGTAGTCCCTTGTTCTTTCTGGCCTGATTACCTCCGCATGTCAGTCAGGACAACGAGCGCTTGGAGCGGATTCGGCGGATAAAATACGTCTGAATAAGAGCACGCTTCCATGGCAATTGGTTGCTTGTCTTGAGCGCTTAAAACTACTCGAAGCTTGTTGGAATACGAGGGCATAAGGGGGCATATTGATATTTTGGTTGTTGCTGTTAGGAGGCTATCTAGGAGGTGGAAGGTGAAAACTCTACTCGCGGGCCCCAGCCCTACCAGCCCTATGAAGCGGAGGTTACCAACTCCCCTATTCCCAACATTGAACAGAGGCAACGCCAGAAGCAGTGGCGGTCGGATATACTAGCTGATTCCATCGCTTCATGATTCAAACGCTTGGGCCAAAGCAGTGTTGAAGATTTTCGGGCAATTGTAGTACTGTGATATGCCTAGGCACCGTAAAATACCACCAACCTCCATGACATAGCAGAGTGTGAAGAAAGAACAGAGTATAAGACACACGACGATCGAATCAAAGCCAGAGACGAAGCTAATGACGTAGCAGCGACAGAAGAAAAGACTAGAGTGTAAGATACATGATAATCTGATGAAAGATGGTGAAGAAAAGCGGAAGTTAAAGATCGCTTCAATCGAATGGATGCAGTGGAATGAGAGTGGAGATAAACCTTTGCGAATAACTCAAAGAACGATATGCGAATCCGCAAGGATATATATTCGTTGAGCGATAGTCGTCAGATTCATCGCCATAGCGGGACAGACTAAAAACGTTTCTCTGCAGGTCTACAGCTTTGCCGATCCAGAAATGCTTTAATATACCAAGAAAAAACAACTTGGTCGCAGCTGGTTAGATACAGACACGTCGAATGAACGCTCTCCCGCTCATGGAGTGGAAGATCCATAAGTGCCATTCCACGGCGCATACGAAATTTCTGGGACCCCGGGGTTGTACACCACGAAATGGTATGCGAAAAACGGCCCACCCATGTTCCCGACTGCTCCTTCAACCGTTGACGATGATATCAGAGGGCCTGTGCACACTTTGGATGTATGGTGTCAGCTCTAGCTTAGAGAAGAACAGGGGAAATGGGAAGAAAGATATATCAGGCGAAATTGAATGGACAAGGGCTTACTGTTTTTCGAATCTGGATTATTAAAGGTCAATAGTTTAGCCCGGTAGATGGCTGTACCATTTCCGATTTTCAGGGTAAGGTCTGGGAGGATGGCATTGCAGGGAAAGCTGTAACTTATACCGCCTGCGCTGCTGTTCGAAGGGATTGATCCCGGGATTTGGTGGTAGTAGGCTTGAGACACCCGAGCATCAACATCGATATAGTTGGATCCTCCAGTGTCTATCCAGCAACACGTTAATTCCGACCTCGAGTGATGAACGGATCTGGCAATTAGGGTAGGTGTAACGTACCAAACAACATGCTCTGTGTGAATGGTACGTTGGGCTTCAGATCAACAGGTGGGTAGCTTGGATCGCCGATGATGAAGCTGATGTTGTCGACCTTCCAGCTACCGTCTTTGTTATTGACAGGAGTTGTGGACAAGCCACCGTTGGCCTTTGTGCGATTGATATAGCCAAATTCAATATTGGCCACGTTTCCGCCGACGGTGGGCACAAGGTCGACAGTGAACAATTTTTCTGTCAATTGGGGCATCAAAATTTCCATAAACGAGGACTGTGGCGGGTTTGCTATAATAGAGACGTTAAACGCAGGTCATCTATGACTCTGGGAAGGTTGAGCACCTTTACTGATGCCCTTGAACCCCATGCCAAGTATGCCGTCGATCTGGAACTGCGATATATTCCCAACTCTCGTCGCGACGTCGATCGGCATGCCTCGCACAACCGCACCAGCAACATTGACTTGGTCGTGGACAAAATATCCGGAGGCTCCAAATCCGGGTCCTGAGTATGAGATGTTGAAGGTGCCTGCATTTGAGCAATCGGTGCCTGCGAAACCATCAGGGACACAAGTGTAGGTGTTATGGGGGGCGATGGTAGGGACATTTACGCCCTCAGCGTACTGAACATTTGGTCCGTATACCCATCTACCTCGGTGGATCCGGTGAGCCAAGTCTTCCTCCGAAGCTTAGAGATTACACGCTTACAAGTCTGAAGACCCGGTATCTAAGATCAAATTGAATGTTTGCGTCCCGATCGTGACTTTGGTGAGCCACTGTTTCGTGTTGTAGGTTTCGCTGACCGACCCTGCTACTGATGGTTGTGGATATAATAGTCCGGTACCGGGGACGTATACAGGCTCTGCATTTGCGGCCGGTATTGGTGCGGTCGATCTGGTATAACCCGGATTAATGTACAATAGTAAGGTAAGCAAGAAGCTCGACTTTGACAGGCAAAGCATCTTGAGCGTCAAATTCACTGGAGTTTAGCGACACGAAACCGAGGGACGAAGGAAAGCAGGAACAGAACGCCATTATATATATGTGGAGCAGAAGCGTGCTGCCGCTATGGCGGTTGAATGTGGCTAAGACATACTATATGGTAAGTTTGGGTCAAATAAGGCAACTGGCTTTCCTGTCAGGCCAGTGTGCTAGAGCTTACAAATCTCTCAGCAGTGCAAGGCCGCGAAAGAGACAGAAACGGCACACCGTCGGATAAAGAATAGATTCAAAATGGCATAGCGCATTCCGTACAGTAAAACCGCATGTGAACAGGGAGGCTCATATGTATGTGAGCCTTGTTCAAGGCCGCGTACAAGGCTTGATCCCGCCCTCTGTGCAAAAGAGCAAGATCATCTCTAAATTTTCGAGACAGAGGCTGAAAAGGCATCAACCACATTCCTCGACGGAAGTCGACTCATGTGGATCAAGATTCTTCAACTAAACATCCGCATCTAGAATGAGTAAGTCGAAACAAGTAGATCTACAGATCTAGATCTCTTCGATTGTCGCGCCAGTTAGAATGGGGGCTATCGACGAGCTCGGGAAATGTTAGACTCGAATAGGAGGTTTAACGTACTGTAGTATTTGGCTAAGCACTCTCTAGCAGGGAGCGTGGGGGCACCACGCAGGAAGGAGAAGAAGCAGCACCGCGAAGCTCGGCTTTTACCAAACCATGTCATGTTTGTTGTTTATTCCAAGGAGAGGTTGACTGCGTTGTTGGATGATTTGATAGGTTGGTGATCCTATCTTCTATACTCATCATCGCAATGGAAAATATCTGAAGTTAAGAGAATGTAAAGGTTGATGGAGGATCTATTTCCGCGGCGTGCGCTTGCCGCGTGGAGGCGCAGCCACCCACGTAAGGTACTGTAGTTCTCCCAGCAAGTCCCCTGTTGAAAGAACTATGAGCTATATAGGTGGGACACCCGCCTGTTTCAACCCTCATCCCTTTTGGGTTTCGGCAAGTACTGCTTTTTCCACTGACCGACTCTTTCTTTAATCCCATACCGAGTTAATTGAGATATAAGATGTGGCTCTAGGGTGTTTGCGTATAAGAGATGATTCTACACAGGTCTAATTCAGCAGAAATCGTATAAAACTGCTGTCTTATATCTCAATTAATTCAATAGGTACTAAGTCGCTTACTTAGAGAAAGTTATCGTTCGGCTCAAACACCTCTGAGAAATCTGGACCACTAGCGGGCATCGTCTTCGTTTTGAATTATAAATACATATATATTTGCTCGACCAAGCCCGGTAATTCCTGACGATCTTCAGGATCAAACTTGTCTCAGAAGTCGCTCGAAGATGTCGAGTACTTTTTCCAATCTAGGCGACCGAGTACATGAAGTGAATGAATGAAGCAAAGACGCGGTTGTGACTGAACTTCAAGATATGGAGAAATCTCTTGCAAGGTCATTCATCCTGTGAAAATTTCATCATCCCTTCTATCTATTCCTCGATCCCAGAACCTCACTACGAATCATATTGTTTTCAATACAGCGATACAATCTGCAACTAGTCAACAAGGGTCTATTCTTCACTCACAAGATGACTATCCAGTGCATTACTCCCTTGAAGATCCTTAAAATTTGAAGATACTCCCCCAGTCCTTGCAGAGTATCAGAGTTTGCAGAATACAGCTCTGAGAATAGTCTTGTCGCTTTAAACGAAATCTACCTAGACTCTTAGTAGCAGCAGATCATTTTCCTTTGCTCTAAGTAAACAGAACCCAATTAGCTGACTGTTTTTGCTCCGTTTCTGCACTCCTAGTACTTGAAAAGCCCTACCAGTATCTCCGTAGAAGCTGGTGCGATAGTCCCAGACGTTCGTGCTCAAGGCCATACCGTGACTGCTAAGACAGAATTCGTTGAAACCTAAAGGATATGCAGTACCATGACGAGGATTGTGCAACGCACAAGGCACTCAAAGCGGTGGCGTTCAAGAAAGTAGAAGACCTATTGACGGTGTATTTTGAGGATGTGGTTGGGAGCGGAAAATCAGAGGGTTGAGTGAAAGACGATGAGGCCAGGAGAAGGCGCATATGGGCGAGTATTCCGTTAGCGGCTAAGAATTCTTCCAGACTTCAATGTCACGGGGACTTTAACCTTCTCAACCGTTATTTATAATTTAGCCATGCAGTAAGCATGGTCGCTGCCTCCTTGTGTCCTTGACGTAGCGCTAGATCCTCCGCCAGAAAGAATCCGTCGTCATTATATGCTAGTATCTCACAGTCCGCCCCAGCCTTAAGAAGACACTTCAATATCTCCAGATGTCCATGTTCTGCGGCGAGGTGTAGTGCAGTACAACCATCAACGAAAGTCGAGCTCTTCAAGATATCTGCGATTCTAGCCTGTACCAAGGCTTACATTGCCATGCAGTTAAAAACCTGGAAGTCGTTCTTCGTTATTTGGTTTACATCGATGTTGGATTTTAGTAGCTCGTTTACAATTTCCAAATCCCCATTCCTTGCTGCAGCATGGAGGGCATTCTCGCCGTCGGGACCGATGGGGGCTACCTTGATGCCAGATTTGATGAATGTCTGGACCGCATCTAGATGTCCGTGTTGTGCTGCAATGTATAGCTCAATCTGGCCAAACGAACTTGTGCCATTCTTATTAGTCCATTTTGCGCTGCGGCATGTAGCGCAGCATTGACATAGACGTTGTCTAAGCTAAGGTCGTGATTAAGCAGGCTTACCACCGTTGCCAAGTCTCCGCTTGCTGCGGACCCACGGAGAGCTTGTTCAAAATCATCAGTAAGCCTTTCGACCGCAATTGACTTTTCCACGTTTATGGTATTTTGGTTCACATCAACATCTTGGCCATGAGCATTGTCCGTGTATTGTTGGTTGCCGTTTTTCCGCATTTGAAGTATGCAAATAGCAATGTATTTAATCTGAACTCTGACTAGCAAAAGTCGTTCGACCACCCTGGTAAGTTCATCTTGTTCTGCGGTCCGTATTGCTTCATCCAAAGCAAGGAGAGCAAGGCGGTCCGAGCCGGCGATGAGAGTAGCGATGAGTTGATCAGATCCGTCGTAGGCTGCTGAAAGTATGAGACTTCCTCTTTGCGTTGCTGTCAATGAGTAACCACAATCCTGCAATAATATTGCCAATGCCCAGTGATCTTGTTCGACGATGTACTGTTTCACGATATCGTTGCTAGACGACCATTGGTTGAGTGTCCAAGGCCTTGCAGCGACGCTCTCCCCAGCAAGTACAAGACGTTTCCACATGAACCATAAAACCCCATCTTCATGCGTGAGGCTAGTCGTATGGGCAAGCCAATACTCACTAGCATAAGCAAGGAATACATGATAGCGTTGTAGATCCCGAAATAATCCAGAACCCGAATCTCCCTTCGGGGAGTAGAGTTCCCGCCAAGTGTCAGCGTTATGAACGGATCGATCACCAAGAAACTTCTCGAGTTTTAGCCATGATCGGTATATGATCGAGCTTTTGGACGCGAAAACTGAAGTCTTGATGATAGACTTGGGCTTGAAAGGCGCAACAGGTACTCGAGTTTGAGGAACTGTGGCTACTTGTTTCTTGAAGACGTCGAACCTGAGGTAGGTCACGCAAATCTCGGCCAGTTCACTGTTGGCTTTTTGAAGCTGGAAATGGAATGGTAAAAGGATAGCCTTATTTGGTTTAGAAAGAAGGAAATCTCTTACTGAATGATGAGCGAATTGCACGAGATGCTCCTCTTCATCCTGTACAACCAAGCTTGCACACCATGGAATCAGCTGGTTAACATTGTTTACAAGGCGACTTTCGTTGATTTCTGAAGAGAAGGGTTCCACCGCCATGGCTTCGCGAAGTTCTTCAACGCTCAGAGGACGTTTGGCACACGCAACCAAACGGAAAACACGTGTCGCGATGTCGACCTTTCCATCTTTTGGGATGCGATGAAGCGCACGTTCATAGGTTTCTGGAAGGTCTTTAGGTAGGGATTGAATTGTTTCTCTGATATCCTTGTCGCATGTTTGACTACAGATGTCCTCTATCTGGAAAAAACACCATAGAAACCTAGACTATGCGGATTAGTGCGCATTTGACGATAGGTAACCATAGAGAATTTAGACATAATAATGATATACGCATGAGAAAAGTATTGCTGGTAAGAAACCGAGTGATGTGAAAGGATGTGTCTCGCTTACTTACATTCCATGAGCTCCTTTAGTTAAGGCCTGTATTGTTTCGGAGAGTATATTTTTATCGCCGACATGAAGATCTTCTTTTACCAACTTTTCCCGAATCGAAAATTTGATGTAATTCGCAATGTCTACATGGACTTCCCTACATGACATTGTCCTGTGATGGTATGCAACAAAACTCTTGTCCATCTCTCTGCCTATCTCTGGACGGCTGGAAACGAACAGTTTGATGCTTGATGCGGTAGAGGCCAACAATACCTTGAAAGCTGAAAGAACTAGGTCCCGTTCAGACTTAGGGCATTCATCGAAACCATCAACAACAACAATATCGATCAAGGATTTGTCGGAAAGGCTTTTCATTATGGAGAGCAGGTGATCCATGTCCGGCGAGCCGCTCTCGAAACAGTGTTGCAGCTGATCTTCGATATCCTCCGGCAGGGTGTCCACTGCAAGACATTGCCTTATCAAAGACCTTAGAATTGTGGCAGCTTGGAGGGATTTGGCATCATCATGTTGGATAAAGAAAAAAGATATTGGTTTGCCTTTGGGACTCTGGAAATAGAACAACTCGTCTAAGATGGCCGCTGTAAGGACGGTTTTGCCGGATCCAACAATCCCGGACAACCAAAAACAAGAGGAGCTGCCTTCAAGCCAAGAATTGTATTCAGAGGTCTTGCTCAGCCATTCACTTGTGGATCCATATCGTTTCTTTCGCTCTCTTTTTAGAGTGGCGTTATAGTCATACGTCGAAAGTTTGTCAAGAAGATGCTGTTTGTGGGCCACTAACCGCCTCAGATTAGAACTCGCAACTGTATTCAAGATATATTAGCTTACTCGACCTTCTTTTACGAGCCCCTATTCTCCAGTCTCGATCCTCCTTACCGAACTTATCCACCTTTTCATGGACTAGTGTTTCAAGCAATCTGTGTTTAGCTGCAGTTCGATATTCGGCCACTTGTAGACGCCGGTCTCGTTCTACCGCTTGGTATGATGCAAGACGTATCTCCTCTCTCACCTCCTCGTTAAGCCGATGAAGTTCACGGGCACAGGATTTGAAGTCCGCTTCGAAAGGATTCCAGAAACTCCTTGCAAGTTGTGAGATTCCTAATTCGATATACTTCAGCTTCGATACCGCAAGTTTTTCATTAAAGAGAAGAATCTGAGGGGATGGTTGACAAGCATGGCAAAAGAGCTGCGAAGCCCTTTGTCTCTCGGGTTATGAGGCGAGGATACCGAGAAGTCGCTTTTCCAACTACATGAACGACATACCTGGTCTTTCTAAAGCTTCGAAGGCATTTGTGCAAAAACGAATCACGGTTGCGTATAATGAACATAATGCCTTTCGAAGTCGGACCGAGTCCTCGAAGAGCTCCTGGTATTCCTGAAATCTTGGGCAGTCGACCTGCAGCCTCATGAAGCATTCAGATAGCTTTTCAAAAAATGTTGTAAAATTGCTTGCGGCCTATGCGTTGTAAGCAAATGTCAGGTACTGAGCTTAATTCGGACAGAGCAACAACAATAGCTTCGAGTACAGCGCTTTATTCACGATCGATGAAATGTACAGATAGAAATGAGTCTGAGCTTAAATCGTTATCTGCACTTAAAAGATTAAGTAGACGCGGTTGGGAAGAGGAAGCGCATTGATTTGAGCGTTGCATGCATGAGAATATCAAAAACGGACAAGTAAAGGAAGACTAGCCATGTGATGAGCAAGCATAGCACTGCAAACTTACGAGTATGGTAACTTTCAGACTTCCCCACACTAAAGCTGCGATGGTCGGACTCGAGGAAACAAAGGTATCAACAATGGTCGTGAATTGCTGTACACTTTGAAGAGTATTCTGCAGCCGACCGGCCACACACCGACTCCTCCGCCTGGCATTGCTCCTATCAAGATCTGAGGTAAACTGAAGGACAGCGAAAGCATCAGGAGCGGTGTTGATAGCCAAAAGCTTCGCTTTCTGCTCCACGGATAATGCCTTTTGGAAGTCGCTCAAGGCTGCAACTAGTGGATCGGTCCTGTTAATTTCAGCCTTGTTTGGTCAAACTTTGATGGCATTAATGATGTTACGCTGTCTGATCCATCTTAGATATGACTCGACTCCGCGCAGCGGCTCTAAGTTGCAGTTGTTGACACTCTTAATAGAGAATCTAGAAATACCATGAGTAGAACAAATGATGCCTGAAACATACGTACCCCGCGTTCAGCGAATGGGTCGTGCATGGCAGCAAGGCTACATAGTGCGGTTGTATATACATACCTCAGCCTGATGCGTGAACCAGGCATGCCAAAATCGCCACGATGACCCAGACACATGAGTTGAGCATTATACAGTCCTGCTCGTTGAGTCTCCCTTATAAGCTGGCTAGGGAATTACAACAATGTCGGTTGGCAGATGATATTGCAGGAGTTGAAAGTTTAAACTTGGAAGGATAGGTACCATCACGTGACCAGATGTGTCACGTGGCAAGCTACCTCAGGCATTGCCGCATCGCAAGCACCCCGGATCTAATATACGAGTATAGCATGCTCATCAAGGTCGAAAGCAACAATGTTGAAATGAATATTTTGGCCCTGTGATCATGTCTTGAACACTTACGAGACTATTTCTGCTGAACCCTTGACGCAATGTACTATGAGCGGTCTTTAGCATGCTCTCTCCCACTTGAAATCATCGTTCACCACCAAGCCGCAAGCCTTATTTTGTTTCACTCCCAATCTGTGCGGCTCTACTTTGCTCCTGGTGCTGTCGCAAGGCGCCAAATACAGCAGTCGATCAAAGGAGATTCTAGCGCCTATATAGCCGTCCTCAATTTCCCGGCAAGGTAGGTACGCGAAGGGTTATTCCCATTATATGTTTGACTTCGCAATGCTACCTACCTATTTATCTAATTCCAGTTGAACCATTGGTCTCACGAAAATGGCGTCGTCTCATCTGTCGCTCTTGCTGATTCCACTCACTACAATCATCGTTATCATCTCCCTCGTTTCTCCTCTCGCGCATGGCGCTACCTCTCCCCAGCCCCAAGGCCTTTCATCTCTATCGCCGCCGAACACAACGCGCGGAACCACTATTGAACCCTTCCAGATCCAATGCACCACCTCCATGGCTTGGTTCGTCCCTGTTTCAGCCAATGACTGTGGGGAAGCTTACTCCAAGTTTCTTGTGGACGTGGACCGCTACGGCACCATAACCTTTGAATTCGGTGACTACGGAACCCCCGGCACTGGACGATATCGTCGACGTCGAACTCCCCGCCGCTATACATCTGGGGATTGTACCATTGCAATCGCCCTCATCAAGAGCTTCCCGCGTTCATATCTACCCACACCCCTACCCACACCCCAACCATGGACACCAGGGGGTTCGTGGCCTCAAAACGTTCCAGGCGATTATCGCAGCTTTTCTTCGGACTTGGAGCGGGTGATTACGTTCTGTGACGAGACTGCTTTGCCGGCGGGATGGGTGAGGGCTGGAAACGATGGAGATCTTGGGCTGTTTGTATTTGGGACGGATAGTGTTGTCGATATGGCGCTTGGGTATCTGGTGCCAAGTGTTGCAGCGGCCAACCATACGCTTTCTGGGGGAACGGCTACTGCTTGATGTGGAACGCGTTACTACATATTCTGGCGGTGATGAATACTTCATATCGCTCGATGGGTTAGTATAAACACTGATATCCACCTACGTACCAGATCTGGTACAATAGAGACTAACGAATCACTCGAACATATACATCTTCGACTTCAGCTCGAATTAGTGTCTTATATTGTAGATAAACCCTCTTCCCGGGACAATCACATGACGGTCACAGCTTCTTTAATGCCTCATTCTTCCCTTACCATCTCTCTTTCGGCCCGTCCTCCCCATTTCATAGACCTTTCATACTTCATCTCATGCAACGACGCCGACAAAATTTTCTACCTGAATCCTACCGCAAATTTAATATACTGACATTGCACCTACCGATCCTTAAACTAGCTTGCTAGAGAAAATTAATCTATCGACTAGAGGCTAAGCCTTTAGAACAATGACCAATACCAACAAGGTGTAGGGACAGGACTCATCGTACTCTGGTCTTCGCAAACCTGATCCTTAGTTTTCTGTATATTTAATAACCTGTTAACTACCAGTAGCCGATGCTTCAACGAATAGCCAGCGTCACCCAGAAGCACGAAGTTTTAAGAATGTCGAGCATTACTGGTGGTGTTGACGAGTTTCTTGTTATAGGCTTCAACTATTAAACTACCAGAGAGGTCATCTGAATTATTAAAAAGACGGATCATCACCTTATACAACCCTCAGCTCATCCTCCTCTTTCTTCCAGGAAGCCTGACCACTCGACTTCTCCACATCATCTCCAAACGCCTTGCCCTCAATCGTGACCCTGCCATGGCCGATACCCTCATACACCTCATCCGGCAAAATCGCCCTCTCAATCATCGTCTCCTTTGGCGAGAACACCATCGACAGAACAACGTATATCAAGGATGTGATTGCGAAGCCTAAAAGCCATGCAAAGGTATACGGCCTCACGCCGACGCCCGCATTGATCTTGGGGTTAACGCTGTGGATAAATCCGGGCATGTTAGGAGCAACGCCGATGATAAAGGCGGTGATGGCGCGCCAGTTGCAGCCGTAAGTGTAGCGGTAGATGCTTCTCGAATCAGCCGCAAAACCTTGGGATACTCAAGCGACTTCTTACCTGTCAGGATGATACAAAGCCACAACGTCGTACTTTGCCCCGTGGATCCACCAAAAGTCCCAAACAAGGATTGCAGCTATGGGGCCCAGGAACACACTATACGCGGACATGAAATTAAGAAAACTACCTGCGCGCGCTAGAATTTTCCAGGGCACCATGACCCAAGCTATGACTGCACAGAGAAGCTGACCGCGGCGGATGTTGATGTAAGAGGGAAATAAGGCAGCCAGATCGTTAGCTGCCGACAGACTGTTGGCTGAAATATTGACACCAAGCGCCGCGAGAGCGAATGCCGCACCCGCAAAGAAGCGGCATGCGCGATTTGGCCACAACTGAATAAGGGCGGCAGGATTCCACTCGAGAGTGCCGTAAAGGCTCAATCCAGCGGAGGTAGCCGCAATCCCACAGAATGCGATGAAAGTGAACACAATAGGCAGCATCGGCACGTAAAGCCATTGCCACTTCACACTAGCGCGGCTGTAACGCGAAAAATCGGGCATGTTTACAGACAATGTCGCATAGTTCCCAATGACAGAGGTGAGCGAGGACAGCCAGGCATAAGAATATGCGGAGCCCCCAATTGAGCTTTTGGCGGTGGAAGCGAGGAGCGCTCCGCCGGTGCCATGAGTGGAGCGGAAAGACCAGATAAGGATGGCGATAAAGCATATGGGGACGATGATTGATTTGGTGATGAAGAGGTAGCGAAGATTGTTGGGGTGCATGTAGAGGAACGGGACTTGCATCAACCAGACTGAGGACAGTCACCTTGTCAGCCACATTGAAAAGTTGCGACGAAAGGAGGCTTACAAAGAAAGAAAGAAACCATTTGCGCGGTTGTGATCCCTTGGGACTCTGGGATGTGATTTGGCAGATTTGCAAAGCTGGGCCATATTGCGGTTATCATGACTTGGACCACATCACCCCCGTTTGCTGTCTGGATCGCAAACCAGAACATTGCGAGAATGACTCTGGATATTATGGCCACTGAATAATTAGACCTAGTTCCTGGCATCAGACTGGGAGGCCGTACCGTAAGAACCCCAGAAGCCCCAGCTTGCCCGTGCTAGGACCGGGAACGGAGCATGGTATATTACCCCGATTGCACCATTCAGAGAGATGACGATGCTGACGGTGAAGAAGGCCACTGCGACGATGGCAATGGCATCTTTATAGCTGAGCCCGATGGCAAGCATTGAGGACGCAAATTCCCAAGTTGCTGCGTTGAAGGCATCGCTCAGCCAGTAAGCGATAAGACTGAATATCGTCCATTTGCGGTTCTCCCTCCTTATGGGGTCGAGATCTGGGTAATGGGGATAATTCAGCGGGATTTTGGCATCAAGATTGAGCAGCTCGAACCTTTATTGCTCCACCGAGACGTTCCTGTGGGGCCAGAGAAGGCAGACTCTTCTTGCTCCACGCGGAGATGGGGACGTTTCGGACGGAGAACATGGAATCTGCTGGTCATTTTTGTACTGACGAGAGATCGAAAGGCAAGTACTCGCTGTTTTACATATTTTAGTCGATCGAATATAAAATGACGTTGGTCGCTTATCTGAGCCCTTATCGCCAGAACACCTCTAGTTGCGTGGCTTATCTTATCGCGTTGCAGGTCCAGCCCGAAGAAATGGTCATAGAAACCCAGCAACCAGGCTTGTGTCGTGCATTCGATAGAGCTTGTGTACTTTAGGAAGGAGGTTACCAGCCAACGGCTTGAAGGTTCCTCGATGAGAGCCCCATAAAGTATTCTAAAGTACCCAAAATACCCTGAGGCTAACGCTAAGGGGTGGACGGCTTGGTTCTAAACGTGCATTGTAGTCCCCGTTGTTTGAAGGTGGGCCATCGTTAGGCAAGGAGCAGCGTGCAGACATGATAGAACTCCCATCCGTATAACCGAGTTTCTTATCTTGTGACTACCTCAATTTGAGCCTCGTCAAAGAGAATTCGAAGCACCTGGTAAGAGAAAAACTCCAAGAACCAGAAATGTGAAGAAGTAAAAGGAGCTGTGACGTTTGCTGAGCTTATGATCAACTGCTCGATAACGTCGGCCTTGTTGGTGATGCCTTTCAAATAAAAAGTTGAACATTGCCGTATATTTAGCTGGGCCTTCGAAAGCTTTCCTTGGAGCTTAAGAGGAATTTTAATGTCGTAGCATTCTATTAGCAGGCAGTTCTGAGAGCACTTAGTATAATCTGCTCGTTGTTGAACGAAAGAGAGTTAAATAATCCTATCATCCATCGTGTATCATCTTGGTGAATTTATCTCCGGGCTGGCGACATTTGAAATGTTTTCAGCTTGCCATCTGAAAGATATGACTCAAGTATTATACCTCCAATCTTCTTATTAAAACCGTTTGCCACGTTCAGCCAATAGCGTAGCAGGACGGGCGTCGCCAACGATGGAAAGAACCGAGGAACCAACGCCTCATTTACCTTCCATGTCGTAGATTGAATTCGTGCAGCCATAGTTGGTTCATAATTATCAGTGAACCAGGGAAAGGACTGCGGAGCTGTTCAATAGCCATCCTTGCAACGTCCTTAGACTATATCATGTCCCCGAACAGTATGAAACGTTATAAGAGACGTGTGTTCTTTGCGCAAGGAATCATACCGTTCGGGTCTTCTGCATCATTTCTATGAAATTAGCAGTTTCTGGGACGCTCCGTAGCAGCAGTTCACAGGTACTAAGCTTAAGTAGCGCGTACTGTTAATTATTAGCAGCGAGATGCGGGTCTACTATGGTGAGTTCGAGAATGTTGTGGGACATGGAATGGTGTGAAATGAGCGAAGAGCTTACAGAGTCGATAGGGTTAGGTTCTGCGAACTCCGGCGATGCACTGGTAGAAATCGGAGTAATCATTGAATAGTCAATTTTACCTGTCTGTCTCCGCAGGAAGTGGGCTGGTGTGCGATGTGAAACAGACATTTGGTTTTTTAATGTAGGGACCTCTCTGATCTCTTGTGCGTACAGTAGTCGAGATGATTGACGGCCCGCTGAGATTGCCTAATGGCGCAGGGCAATGAGCTTTGAGTACGGTGATAGGTGCTGATGGGTGCCGGGGAAAACAGCCAGCTATCAGCTAAATGGTAGGGCGATACTCTCACCAATCTCATTCACAGAATTCAATGCCACTACCGTGATTGAATCTCTATTCTTATGTCAAGTTGCCTTGTAGCTAAAGCTCATACAAGCCACTCAGCGGTGACGAGCTCTAGACCTTGCTGTAACCACGGCTCCTTGATATCGATCTCGTGGTCCATACCATGTTCCCCAGGCTCGAGCTTAAAAACCAATTTTGCCTCTGGCAAGTTTCGTCTAAAATTTTCCACAAATTTTTCCGTCCCTTCTGCTGGAACAACAGAGTCGTCGCGGCCGTGGTAAATGAAAAGTGGAGGAAATATCTTTACTGAGTCGATGGTTTCTAATGGGAATAAAGACGGATCTTTGCCTAAAAATTCTAGGATTCGCCCTTGCTGAATTATTGCAAACATCAGATTTAGGCGGTCTGGGGGATCGGCAGAAGTGACGATCCCGCCAGCATGGATCGTGGCGAGGTGATCATTGAGAACGGCTTCAGGAAGCAGGTGGAAGGTGACGAACCAAACCTCCGCCATGGAATCTAACCAGTAGCGGGTGTTTCCCAGGTTTGAAAATTTTCGGTATCTGCACATCAACGCTAATGGGTTGATTGTCGATGGCTTTGTAGGAGGCTATTATAACATCAAAGAGCTTGCTTCTCTCTATTGCCGCTGTAGAAGTAGCGGCCATGGTACGAGTAGTAGAAGACGTTTGTTGAAAGATTTTTGCAGCCAAAGCATTCAGGTTAAATAGATTTCGGCTTTTGTTAATTGTGCCCCGCCAACACCTCCTGCTGTTGGGCGCCTAACGCTCATTCCAAGAAGCGCGGCTTGGGGATCTTGTTGGTTATCAACGATACATCAAGTTAGTGCGGCCGGCAACGAGATTTACCTGTAAGAGGTGCCGGCTACGAACCTTCTGCAAGCTATGCTTGTCAGAAGAGCTGAACAATCTCATCGACAGAGCAGTAACAGCGCTTTACCCATGCGTTGAGCTTATACCCAGTCGAAAAGTTCACGTGACTAGATGATCATGTGGTCAAACAGCGAACGAAAGTTCACGTCGAAGTGATCAGCTTTTGGTTTGGCTTAAGTCCGATATAGAAACATATCATCACGACTGAGGACTACCGAAGGTATGTATAGAGATGCCTGGACGACTGTGGGTCAAAAGTTTTGCTAGCGCTAACTCCAAGCGCCTGGGTACGTAGGGCTAGCCTTACAGTTGGTTTGCCGCGGTTGCTCACCAGAAACCCAGAGACTGTAAATCTATCTAATATCATGAGGCGATAGGGTTTGCTCTTCATCGAGACCAACGCTGTACCAGCCGATGATACACCGGCGAAGGGGAGAGCAAGAATCGCTTGTGGCCAGACCGCAATTATGAGGCTGGGTTACCGACTGCTCATTGCTGCCACTCTGATCGTCTCGTTCTTAATCGCGGTCAAGGTACGCCTCTATGAGATCTGGGACCAGTACGATGTGCCAGCCTACGTTGCCGGCTCTTTAGGCGTTGGAGATGAAGCCTATGAGGCTGTCCCTCTTGTAGGCGAAGCAGGCGATAAGGTCATCGTGATGGCTAAGATGGAGAAGGAGGATACCAATTGGGTTGGCCAGCATCTTCCCGAGTAGAACCTCTAGTTCGACTTCTCGCGCGACAAGTTTCTGACAGACCTTAGTTGGCAGAATGCTATATATTCAGTTGACAACGCCAATGCCTCGCTGCACACCTCTGCAAACAAAGGCCACGAAGCAATGGCCTACCTCACCTATGTCATAGACCACTATGACTCCCTTCCAGCAGTCATTGCTTTCTTGCATTCTCACCGCAAGGGTTTCTGGGGCGCCTGGCATACTGACAGTCGCCTACACGACAACGTTGACTCTATGCGCACGCTTCAACTCGACTACGTACGCCAAAATGGTTATGTCAATTTGCGGTGCAACTGGAGTCCCGGTTGTGACTTCAAGGATAGACAAAATACACACGTTACGCCCGAAGTCTGGGAGCAGCTCTTCGAGGGTACTCCTTTTCCCGGTGAAGTGGGAGCAGGTTGCTGCGCGCAATTCGCAGTATCGAAAGCACAGGTTTTGCGAAGACCGCAACAGGAATATGAAAAATACAGGCAATGGCTGCTCGATACCGAGATGACTGACAGAAAGAGCGGTAGGGTCTTTGAATATACGTGGCAGGTCATCTTTGGCAAAGATGCCGTATAGTGAGGAAGTCTTGTAATATGGACAGAGTGGGCTTACTGACATTTGTGAAGTTGCCCAGATGAAAAGACTTGCTACTGCAATGTATATGGCCAATGCTGATCCAACTAGAATTCTGCCGCCAATAGAGCAGAGCCAACGCCGTCCGCTGAAACACAAGTACGTGATGTGGAGAGCTTCACCGCATGTTTTATACGTATCATGCTCTAGAACGAGACTGTCGATATTTCCTCAGATGAAGACTCCCAAAAGGCTCATGCTACAGCATTTGAATATGTGCTGGAGAGCGGTTGGCGCAACTGACTCACGCATCTAGTAACAATTATCAATGACTGGGATTGACAGGCCGCTTGCCTATCCGCATCTCAAACGTGGCTCCTCGCAACCCTTCTTAGGGCATGCAGATCTTGAAGTACATTCCACAGAAAGCCTTGCCAAGGCTGACCACCAAGGATTTGGTTAATGAACACATTAATCGACACCTCTATCTACCCTACCTTCACATTTCCGATACTAAACCGAAAGTCCTGCCCCACAATGGCTCATTGTTCTTTAAAGTGTGAATGGCGAACGCGAAGAAGAGACTCTCAAAGAGACCTTGGGGAATCGACAAGGATGGCCAGGACCTATTCTCCACCCAAGTCAGAGTCAGTCTTGGTCGTAAGGATTTGTGAATAGATCCTCTGCTAAAGACCATTAGTCCTTGTTCCAAGCATTTTTGAAAGCATCCGGCTAGAATCTGGAAGGGTTGTATAATCAATTGAAAACGGCCAAGGAAGGGTGCCGATCAGTAGGAGGTAAAACATGTTGAGAGATGGACTTAAAGGAACGTTTTAATTCAAGAGGTCCAGACGCTGGCGGATTAGCCAGGCCACCTGAGGAGGGACTATACCAGTGGAGCAAAGATCGAGTCCGCCACTAGTGGGGTGATGGCCCTGTCGAAATGACCCTTTCGAAGAGGTACGGCTTCTGTATCTGACTCCAATAGCTTCAACAATCCGCCGATAACGCAAGTTCTTCCGTCCTTCCTCAGCGTTGGTGTATCTGCTGCATGAGATTTCTGTAACTGCTAGAGAACACCTACGTAGGCTTGGAGCGGAACGAAAAGCACCTTGTCTTCCGATACGCGTTAAGCACTTTGGTCATATAAGGTTCTGCAGCTTTAAATCCCTTGGCCGAACATGACCGCGGAATACCGTGCTTTGACTTTGCGGGGTACATGCAACAATAGTGCGTTAGAATAAAGCATACATTCACCCTCGAGATGCTCGAAGAAGAGGAGGGGATCTTGTGTCATTCCCGATCGCGCATTGACTGGTACGACTCCCTTCCCAAGGGAATTGAAGGTAACCCTAATGATCGATCCTGAACCCTACTTCTGTCTGTAGAAGGACTTCAAGGTTTTTGTGCAGATGATGTCTTAGAACCGTATTCTAGTGAGTTTCAGTGACGATGAATCGTGAATCCAGGTTAGCTGTTTCGTCGTCAGTTGTTTTATGGAGCATATTTCTGGCAATCACAGGGACCTTCTCGTCCAAATGAACCTTTTCACTTCTGTCTTACTCAACTGCGAGCAAGTGTCTATGCAGTGGCTCCATACAGCAACTTGCGAGGCCATTTACGAGGATAGCTGCGCACAGCACGGTTACCTTGTTATCTACAGAGTATCACCAGACATTCATGGCTGGCTGAGCCGATCTCACCGACTTTAGTTTCCTAGCTATCCTAAGGTTTACCATTGACGCATAACTGGAGGTGATAACCCATCAATCAGCGGCCAGTATTCAAGGCTGCGAGCCAGCGGCGAACCGAAAGTCGAGGGCCATGCAGTCATCATCGGAATGCAATACAGATTATCCCACTTTTGGAAGCCATCGACACCACTTCTACATGGCCGGAAGGTCCCTGATTTCGGGTCGGTGGGTGTTCGAAGTCTAATTGGATGCCCCCTCTGGCCTTGGTGAGCAGAGCCAAGGCGTGTTCTATATTCTCTAGGAAGGCAACCACTTGGTGTGCGACTACCTCGGAAGGAATACAAATACTTTGCATTTCTTCGCTAAAGCTTTCGTTATAGGCCAGAACTCGTAGTGTTCCTCGGGATGAGTTTTCGCCAGTGGCTCGTGTGGTCGAGCGACCAGAAGCACCACCCTGGTCTTGGGTTACATTTGGGGGCCCTACCAGGCAGTCTACACCTTCCTTGTCCCGAGTTCGAACCCAACCACAGGTATTGATCCTTGTGTTTTTGATACCGCTGCGATGTCAAATGTGGGAAGATAGGGGTATTGTTGTAGGGCAGAACTCGCAGGGTTGGCCTTTTGCCAGCAGCTGGTCTGGTCGAGTGGTAAGAAGCACAACCCTACTCCTCAGTTACGTTGTGATTGAAACCAATAAAGATAACCTCAAATTATGAACACAAGCCTTCTTCTTGAGTTGAAGATCTATACTTTCTTTTCATTACACGTTTCTGAACATCTTTACTCCCTGTCAATTGATGACTGATATTCAGCAATCCTCGCTTTGCTGCATACGTACAGAATGGACGGGTCGTGAGCGGACAGCGTAGTCCTAGCTAGCAGCTGAGCCTGCGTCGACGCTCCGAGCGAGTAGCTTCCTGGCCTGGATCTAGAACTGTACCTGCGTATGCGCATAATTGTCTCGTATCATCTCAACTGATCCCAACAAGAGTCTCCAAGAACCTGGACTTGTGAGGTATATAGCTCTTTCGTAGGGTTTCCGCTATCAGACTTGTTTCGCTAATCTTGCAGGACAGGTCAAATCATAGTATTCATTCAAATCTATTAATCAACGTCAATCACGCCACCAACCAGCCTGTGTCAACTTGGCTTGTCAGAGCGTTTCGGGTCAGCCTCGTAAATCGGTTAATATCAGCGATGTGGTCCCCGATTGCGCCCCCAAAATTCAGAAGTTGTCAAAAGGCTGCAGTCTGCCGTCCGATGTTGCCATCCTTCCCCAACTCGATTGCCAAGCCAGCGACATCGTAACCCTACATCCATCGACAATCGCCTGACGCCTCGATGGCAAATGTGATAAGTTCCTCAAACCCTGTCGAGCTGCCACCGACGGCTGAGAAAGGTTCCGCTCGGTTTAGCCAGAACTCCCGACTGCGGTGTAGACTGCTGAGGACGTGGGATGTGGTGCTCGTCAGTCTACCACATCGCAAAGGTTGCTTTTTAGTGACAAAGCTAAAGCTCAAAGGCGTATATAAGAGGCCTCTCGTCCCAGCATATTGCCCACACATTCCTTCTGTACTCCAACTCCACTACCATCAGCAACGCCAGCGCTTCCTTCCACTTCACAGCTAGCACGATGTTGAGCCAAGCCATCTCTGCTGTAGCGGTCCTACTGCCTGTGATCGTTGTTGGAAGTCCACTTTCGAAACCTCTACCTCCCTGCAGTACAAATCCAGTGCCATGCGTCTGCCCCACGGGATCGACATTTGGCAACGCTACCACATATGCACTTATCGGCGCACGTGCAGATGATGCCTACTCTATCATGGGAGACTGTAAGTGGCGCAACGTTTTTTTGTCGTTTGCATTGGTTCGAAGGCTGATCGTCGTTGCAAGTCTATAAAACTAACTTTCTTGGACTTCCCACTGTTGCGGGTGATGGACCAGACAACACCGTTGGATCCAAGCGAACGCTCAACATAACCTCAAATGGTAGCACCTATCAGTTGGTAGAGACAGTAAGCGCTTATCCTTTTCGCCTATGGACTTGGCACTGATGCAGAACGCTAATAGTTGACGTCTGCGACACGTGGCTATGGTAGATCGTTCAAGCAGCAGTTTGAACAAACCCATGGTGGGTTTCGAAGGCTCTCCTGGCGAACGATGAATAATAGCTAACACAATATCAATAGTGCCAGTCCTGGTCCCCGAAACTCAAGGTGGCGGGGGCTTTTACGGTTACTGGGTGACCCTCGATGTCTCACAAACTGTCTTCGAGTATGAATCACTGATCGTCTGGAATGTGTATTATTGCATTACTGGAAATCCTTTTGGTGAAGCATTTACTACGTTTCATGAGAACATCATCAGAAATGTCACGTCAACGCTGCAAGGGGAGAATAAATTGCATGGGATCGAAATTGGCCCCTACTCCATTCAGAGCTAACCGATCTCGGTCTTGGCCGGGAAGATCCTGAGATACACAGCAACAACAGGTTGAGAGATTTGGAGGGATTGCTATTGGTTGAGCCACGGGTTGTAATTCGACGTTGCGGGTGTTTCTAGTCTACGTTCTTTGCCTACGTCAAGGATTAGTCTTAGTAGAAATAGAAAGACAGCTGATTATCTCGCCCACGCCGCTTAGGACATGTCGCTTTAGCCCAGTGACTACCACTCCCCCCTAACCCCCACGGTTGTTGCTAACCCGACAGCTTGCATGCATCTTCGATTCCTAGGATTATACTTGATACCAATCTTTTGGCCAGCCACAAGGTCGACTAGCCGAGCTAGAGAAGAGGAGTGATGCAGTGATATATCGGCACCGAGTAATTTGAGCCGATAAAACCAAGCCTCCTCAGTCGTGACGGCTACCACGTAAGCCATTTCCATGCTCAAGGCTGAGGCCATTATTGAAATAACGAGATCCACCGGGAGTGGCTTGCCATGAACAGGTAACCAGGAGACACTGTAGTGGGATTAAGGTGGAAAGAATGCGCTACAGCCTTCGGTTAGAATGGCACGGGTCGGGACCCGAGTAGGGCATGAAGTATTAGCGTGTGCAGAAAGCTATCTAATTCTTGGCATTGCATTTGTCGCGCCCCCCATCAAATTTACACTCAAGTTCAGACACCGTGAATACCTTTCACCTATTTTCCACCTATTTTCGTGTTACCTTCCTTCAATAGGTAAGAATGAAGCTATTCAACTCTTTCGATCACTAATCTTTCACGCAGCTATGACTGGCCCACTTGCCCCGACGCTTCGCTCAAAGATACTTCGCCTTCTGTTATTACACTGGCGACCTGACGCCATCGCTGAAGAAGTTCATTGTCATTTTACCACTGTTTATAGATTTCAGGAGAATCTCTTCATGTACGGCTCTCCGTTCAGATCTCAATTCCGATCCAAAGGCGCTCCTCGAAAGGTCTTTCCGGCCGCTGAAGACTCCCTATTACATACCTGGAGCAACAGTCATGGGCTATGCAGAAAGAGATGGTGTGGTTTCTATGGAAGGAGTGGGGTATACATGTTCACAGGTCCACGATATCCAGAATTCTGAAAAAGAGACACTGAAGCAATAAAAAGGGACAGCGTGTGAGCATCAGACAGAACGATGAACTACGATTAAGCTGGGTTGCAGATCTGCTTCGCCTGACTGCCGAGCAGCTTGTCTTCGTTGATGAGACTCTCTTCAACGAGACTACGGGGTGACGTCATCAAGCCTACGCACCAATTGGTGAATCAGCTCGCTATCAAGCCTCTAGAAAGAGAGGGCATTGCTGGAGTGTTCTTCCGGCTTACACGATAGATGGCTATCTATTCTGTACAGGTATTCGTGAAGGCTGGTTCAACGGCGAGGCTTTCTTTCGATGGCTAGCAGATGAACTGCTACCTCTATGCAGTCCCTTTCCGGCCCCGAAGAGTGTAATCATCATGGATAACGTCAGCATACACTGTAACGCTCGTATCGAGGAACTCATTATCTCACACGGGTGTGAGATACGATATCTGCCTCCATATTCGCCGGATTTCAATCCCATCGAGCTCAGTTTTAGTGTTTTGAAGGCCTGGGTCAGAAGACATTTCGAGAAGATATGACCCCATTTCGAAGGCACTTTTGGTGAATTTCTGCACTATGCAGTAGCAAGAAGTCGCTGTGACAGGTTTTCAAAGCAGCATTTCAAGCATAGCGTCGGAAGTTATATCTTTGAAGCTGATATTAGAGCCTTGGAAAGAGATCTTGAAGCTGGTACTATAGATTTTGATTAGTAGTGTCTGAATAGCTTCATTTTCACCTATTTTGAAGATGTTTTGATGCGATAATAGGTGTTGAAAGGTTGAAATGTCGAAAGATCTATACAAATTTGGGGGAAGGCGCGACAATTGCGATGCCAAGAATTAGATAGCTTTCTGCACACGCTAATACACGATGCAGCCCCATTCAATCCTTTCCGAGCAGGTGTTAGCGAGAAACATGGAATTTATCAGCAAGGTGCAGCTGTTCAACATTCAAATATTTCAGCTCACTTTGATATGCAGTGCATACATCATGCTATAACGGAAATCACGTCAGATCGACTTCAGAGATAGCTGATATAGACATCGAAATGGCGATGCAAGCTTCTGTCATCGTCGCTCAAGCCACAAAAGCAAAGAAGAACATTTGATGTGCTGTTACCACAGTTGAGTGTAAGTACTCTTCGCTCAATTTTACCATCGAGTATAGCTGGCGTATATTGAAATTTCCCGCTTGTCAGCGACGCTATCGATAAATGTTATCGCTCAGAATCCAGAGTCCTTCTACCTACGTTCCTGACGTGAAAATCGCAGAAATCCTGGCGCTTGGTATTATCAGGCTTCGTAACGTCTGTCGTGCATCTCGACTGCTGAGAATCTTGAATCCTACATGGTTGGCTTGAAGATAGTGTGGCTTCATGGCCGTTGTCTGTCGATGATGACATTTATCATGAGGCCTTTAGTAGGATCGACATCTATCATTGCGAAAATGCGTCGAGCGACGCAGTTGCTGTTTCTGGTTCGATTTAAATTATGTTAAGATAAGTCATACTTTCGTCAAACAGAGATGAGAGGTTTTCTTAGCTCGATGTACTCTGAATTTTTTGTCATGGGAGTAAAGCCAGCATGGAAATGCAAGGAATTCTTAGCCAAACGTCGCCGAGTACTACAATAAAACGGATATCGCAGATGGTTTGAGGGTAACCTTCAAAGCCTTGGCTACTTAATGTTTGTGTTTCGTCAACGCCAGTGAAAAGTGCGACATTCAACAGAAGCCAGTCAAAACAGCTCTTGCATGTGGTCTTACAAGACTATATCTCACAACTAGACCTGTTTCGATACATCATACTTACAACCCTGGGCAAGGAAAAAGTCATCAACAGCTTTGAAGTAGACGTTCTTATAAATTACGTCATCCGGCGGTATCAAATATTGGTCATAGCACCAGGTTTCTCCGTGCAAGGCTCAAGTAGGGAGAATGAATGCTGGGATAGGCATCGGCAACGTTGGTCCCCTCGCTATCCGATTACTAGCAACAGCATGCTTAGTTGGGCACAGCTTTGAAGATTTCACCCCTGCAGTGATGCATTACAGCTAACATAATGATCAAACAGCGGCGACACGGAAACACATAGCATTTCACTTCATGTTCTTCTTCCGTGACATCATTGAAGCTTTGTCACTTTTATATTGGATTGGTTTAGTGTAGCCCTTAGTTGGGTTGAAAAGGGAGCACTACAATAATTTATGCACAACACATGATCGTGGAGAAAAATCCTTTGGCCTCTGTCAAACGCTCACACACAACATCAGGCTGCAGCGGCGCAAGCTGCTCCCGCGTATAGTTTCCAGTCGTAACGGCGACAATGGCACAACCGGCCTTCTTGGCACACTCGATGTCCAGCGGCGTGTCTCCGACAAGAGTGACGTTCACCACGGGCACAGGGGTCCCATAGTGTGTCTCGAGCTTGCTGATTGAACTCTGCACAAGACTCAGCCGAGACGAATGCTTGTCGCCAAAAGATGAGATGCTTAGGTCAAAGAGGTTGGGATTGATGCCGGCGGCGCGGATTTTAAGCAGCGCATTGGCTTGTGAATTGCCCGTTAAGAGTTCAAGGGGTATAACTGAACGTGAGTGAGCATGTTCTCGCTGCTGCGCAGCAAGCCAGTCTAGTATCTCATTTACCTCCGAGCAGGGTTCAGAACGAAAGCCCCTGGCTAAAGAGGTCTCGAGATAGCGTGGATGCAGTTTGAAAAATCCCTGGACTGCCGAGGAGATCTTCGATTCATCAAGATCGTGGTATCGCAGAATATCCTGAAGTAGAGATAAATCCGTCTGGTCGTGTAAATTGACTTTGGTATTGTCACATGTAATCTGATGATCGACGACATCACTGACACAGCGATAGTAAGCATCGATGCTGAGCGCTTCTGATCGACACAACGTTTCATCTACATCAAAGAGAATGGGCTTGATTTCATTAGACGTATGAGAGTAGGCGAGGACGCGAAGCAATTCTCGAGATCCTGTAAAGGAGGTACGCTCATGTAAGAAACGATGGTTATTGACGACATAAGACTGGCCTGGCTTGAGCGAGATGGCGTAATCATGTTCAAAGAGGATCGATCGTAGCTCAGTAAACCGGTCGATGAGCGAGGCCGAGAGCTGAATGCCGTCGTCAAAGCGAAAGCGTAGAAGGTCGGAACATTCGCTGTACAGCGGGCGTGGATGAAACGACTCGTCATCGGCACGGAAGCTGAAGTATTTTGAATGGGTAACGAGGTCGTACAAGTCTGCGTGATGGGTCTTGATGAATTCGATGACTTGCTGACCATTCACCAGTATTGTTTCTCCGCCAGTCTCTGACTTGATTTTGAGCATAGTAATGAGCAGGTCTGGAGGCGACTTCCAGCCACTGCGGTCGGTATGAAAGAAAAGCTCTGAAGTCTTGGTAAGCTGATCCACTCTCCTTCGATTCTCTCATCTACTTGACCAGCAAGCACTAACCTTCTGAACTGTATCCTTTGCCCTTCAGTCTCGGAGCGCATCGAATATTACTCACGCCTGTCTCGGTACCGACCTCATTTCGAGGTTTTGCAACTCGGCCCAGTTGCTCGGCTAGTATGATCAGGCTTTGCTCGTCACATCCATGAATGAAGACGGCGCCTTGTTCAGCAAATGTCTCACGAATGAAGTCAACATCCTTGATGTGATGGAACTGAGGGGCTAGCAGAACATCAGTCTTTAATAATACTACTCGAGTTTCTACTGTGGAAGAACGCATCATAATGAACATTCTTACAGTCTTTGGCGTTCATGACTGAGCTGGATCCTCTCTCAAGTGTTAAAGAAAAATCGTTACTGAGAAAGGTTTCTCTCAAGAGACATTATGTTTGGCAGGGTCACCTTTATAGATCTATGAGGTAGCTTCAGACTGTCTTCAATTCAGGCAGCAAGTAATTTCGCGGAAGATCGGGCAGCATACAGACACGGAAAGCTCAGTCATGACTATCAGGACTTCTTGCCATTCTGAGATGCCAATGAAAGGAGTCAACGAAATTAAAAACAACTGATCGACATTCACAGGTACTGCTGTTGACTGATAGCGGTTGGTAGAGTATTGTGATACCAGCGAATTCAGCACACAGTTCATGCCCGAGCATGAAATGGTCTAAACTCAGTAGAGGGCGTCACCTGTTTCATATCACTGCGCTTTGGTAACAGGACTTGAGGCTTCACCATGCTACGAGAGTGATAAAGGCGTAGCCTGCATTTTCGAACATGCTAACTCAGTATTCATGCCTCTCATCTGCTCTATTCTTATTAATGCCAACACTATTACGAGAGGTATGAGCAGTCAATTCGAGTCTGGTTGCAGGCTCAGCGAAGCGAGGTTGTTGGTAACGGTGTGAGATGAATAGATATATTAGTTGCCTTAGTTGAATGAAGATGCATGGGATACAGCAGTCACTTGCGCTTTCATGATGATAGTCAGTCTTCAGTGCTTTAGAGTTAGGATAAAATCATGATACTACTAGGGTTACAATATCTCACGGAATGCTAGTCAGATTCGATGATACTCAAGTAGGGTCGTTAATTCGAAGTCATGATCGTGGTTCAATATGCATGCAAGCAGCTTAGTGATATTTTGCTTGGTGTGGTGAAGACGCCTCAACATCTCCGAAAGGAGTTTCTCGAAAGTCGGCGGAACGGCACGAGCCTGATGAGCGGTTTTTGATTGGTATTGTTGTCGGCTACAACGGACTGACTGCTGAGGATCGCTGTTGCATCACAACGGACAAGCTCGAGAAGGGCGATGTTGGTGCGGATCGAAATGAATCAAATTGATCAACATCAGCGTCACAAAGCATTCTATGAGCCTACTGATCTGTCATACCTGACTCATGCATCGAAGCAACGACGTGCTGACGTGATTGTTAAATCTTGCAAGTGAAGCGGTCAAGAATTGTCGTTTCGAAGTCGTCAAGTTACCTTGCTGTTCTGTTTCACGTTGTTCTGTCCTACCGCTCTTCCTTTCGCAGCAACGTCTGTTGAACCATGATTGCTTGGTAATTCATGAGGCAGGAAAGGCGTACGGAAGTAGTAGGATTCAGAAATTGTATTCATCCTTTCAGCATCTAATAAGTGGGAACAGAGTGAATTAGGCTTCTTCGTTCAATACAGACACACGAATCTCAACTAACAATTGCGCAAGCCTTGAGTATGAGGTTTCACCAGAAGGAAGTCATCTTAATCGCATGTCATGTCTTCTTGGCAGGCCTCTTATATGGTCTTGATACAGGTTTGCAAAGAGAAAGTCGCAGGAAAAATAAATGTTGCTTCTAATACTTACACTGTTGCCCTTCTCTAGGCTCAATTGGCCCTATCACTTCAATGGCTCAGTTTCGCGACTCGATAGGCATATTAAGCCCAACACAGCAAGGCATTTACGTTGCCTGCATTTTACTCTTCGCCGCCATTTCTTCCCTGGCGAGCGAACATGTCTCGAATCGAATATCGCGCAAATACGGCATTCTCACGAGCGCAGCTTTGACTCTGGTCGGCACCACCATATCTGCTGCATCGCTCAATCTTGCTTTCTTGATCGTCGCTCGCATCATCACAGGCATGGGCGCAGGGCAAGCTATTGCGGTGATCATCGTCTATCTGGTCGAAATAGCTTCACTAGAATCTCGCGGGGTTTCGGCATGCTTGTTACAATTCTACATCGTCATAGGCATCGCAGCGGGATATTTTATTGCCTACGGTGCACACAGCTTGCGAGGTAGCATGGCATGGCGGCTGCCATTTATTGTACAGGCGGGGGTCGCGCTCGTACTGTGCATTGGCATGGTCTTCTTGCCTTTCTCACCTCGATGGCTAGTTCAGGCTGGTCGCAGCCAAGATGCTAAGAGAGTTCTCGGAAAACTGCGCGAATCGATTCGGGCTGAGGTTGAGCTCCGTGAAATCGAAAGCAGTTTGATGCTCGACTTGCGACAATCAAGTGCCAGTTTCAAAGAGGTTTTTGCAAGGCGCTACTTGCGACGAACTTTGCTTGGCATTCTTTTGATGTCTTTGCAACAGATGACTGGGGTGAGAATCTCTCAAACCCATCTTCTCTTTCAAATCTGCTGAAATAAAGCATATTCTCAATAGATCGACGCCGTTCTTTACTACGCTTTCATTCTTTTTCAACAAGCTGGCTTTACAATCGAGCGCGCCTCCTTCCTCGCATCCGGCGTCACAGGACTCGTGATGATCGTCTGCACAATTTCAGCCCAGATCTGGATTGATCGTTGGGGCCGACGCAAACCGCTCATCATTGGCGGCTCAGTCATGATCGCTTGCTTGCTTCTCGTTGAGGCTTTGTACGCTAGATACGGAGTCATTAGGAACAACGCGGTGAAGCTGCGCTCAAGCGCAGGTCAATGAGTTGTGGTTGTGCTGATCTACATCTTCACGGCTAATTTCTCATGGTCGTGAGCAGTTGTGAGCCGACTTTGCCTTCCTTCCCCACTCAATGTCGTTCCTAACTCTTACATTCGTACAACTCTCAGGTCGGCAAAATATACGTCTGCGAGATTATCTCAACCCGACTTCGTGCCAGGGTTTGTGCAATCGAGCAACTCGTCAATTGAATGGTCAACTTTGTCATTGCTCTTACAGCGCCTCTGTTTCTGCGCTCATCGCTCAGTGATCCTTACTTTCTTTATGAACTTGCTATCATCTTCGCTGTGAAATTATGCATATTTATACCTGAGACTAAGGGACGAAGTCTTGAGGAGATTGAGATGTTGTTTGAGAAGACAAATGAAGTTCTGCCGTCATCGAAGAGGAAATACAGAGGGGCTTAGAGAAGCGATGAAAGAGTAAGAGCTAAACGAGAAGAATTCATAACGACGCATGTAGCAATTAAAACCTGTGATGTTAATTCTATGCTTATCGATTGTGTGACTGTTGAGTAAAGTTGATATAATGATTTCAAACTCAAACTCATCTCAGAACTTCATTGTGAAGCGATGATGTAATTGCTGCTGACAGACATACGTCATCGACGATTTCTTAAGCGGTTCGAAAAAAGTGCTTTGACCCAGCGAGCCCAGAAAGCCCTAAGATGACACCTCGATGACGCTTCTCACCCCCTCCCGACGTCGATCGACTTGGCACGTCGATTCATCACCGACCTTCGATCTCTCACCTGCCATCACTTTTCTTCGTCAGAATCAATTCCTGCGCGTCTACTACCTCACATACTTTGAAAGGCATAATTGTAGCTCTGAGTCAGCTGAGTTTAATGTTTCAGAAACAATTGAAAAATATGAAGATTTGATGTAGTAAATAGGGTTGGAAATATTGATACCTCAAGAAGTCTACTCTCATCCGCTCATATTCAGCCCTAGCAGCAGTGTTCAGCCTTAGCAGCAGTGTTCTGCCCTATCGACGGAACGAATGAGTGAACCTCTTACCTGCTATCGAATTCTTCGGCCCGAATCAACCTCGATGCGCTGACGAGCTGACATACTTTCAGAGACATAGTAAGAGGCACTGAATAGGCCACATATGAAGCATTGAATATACTACATATGAAGCACAAGTAATACTACAAAATACATATGAAGCATTGATTCTAAAAAACGGCACAGATTTCGCAATCAACGATAATGATGGTAGTGAACTGATGATCGTTGAGATTCTTCACATCGCTTTCGACGCACGGAAAAGCGCAGTTCGCGAATCAACCTTGCAGAAGCTCTTGGTTCGAACATCTCGTCGTTATACAGTCAGTACTCATCGAATCATCTGTCAAGACGATGAGAGAGATCTTTTTCGAAGCTCGAGCTCAATATGCAAAGACGTGACGTGACTTATAATCACTGCTCAACTAGGGGTCGAAAACGTATTACTGTATACACGAAGATCTCTATCTCAATTCAAGCTTGTACAACACGTGCATCTTGATTCGATGTAAGTCAGTAGAATATGCTTACTCATGAAAATACATCGAAGAGAATACTTCTAGTTGACCGACATTTAGGTACAATCGTGCCACGTAATCACCTACTTCGTATAGTGAGTGATTGCATGACACGATTATCTTTACCCTTCAGCGATGTACATATGTTGCGCTCTATGCTTGCTCAGCGTTTCGTTCAAGATTACATCAGCTCTTTGACATTATTGACTGCAAGACGAAGAGCGTTTCCAGCAAAACTGTTCTGCACGGTCGAAGAAGAAAGATCAGGTAATACGACAGATGAGGTTCTTCACATATGGCACGGAAATTCCTTAGGGTTAGGGTTAGGGTTAGGGTTAGGGTTAGGGTTAGGGTTAGGGTTAGGGTTAGGGTTAGGGTTAGGGTTAGGGTTAGGGTTAGGGTTAGGGTTAGGGTTAGGGTTAGGGTTAGGGTTAGGG
>JAABUL010002375.1_pt1 | contig 31439 bp, 14 predicted proteins | sample 5559151 | NCBI WGS metagenome assembly JAABUL01 (sample SAMN10711876, study PRJNA513368) | rock metagenome | isolation source: Antarctica rocks | place: Antarctica: Victoria Land, Pudding Butte sud
TAATCAATTATTTGGAAATTAAATAATTATAATCGATTATGCTTAGTCATCTAGGAGTGAAATCGTAATCGATTAAATAATCGATTACGATTATTTTTTTGGTCACCCTGTACACAGGTAGTGAGGGAAGGTCGGTAGCCTTACATTCTGAATCGAGCATAGCGAAGTCCTACAGTTGTTGCGAGTAGCTTTGTTAATGGCAGCTGACCATGAGAGATATGTGGATCGATGAGGCAAAGGTCACAACGGCTCAGGAGGTCTCTGCTATTCTGAATTTGAGTCTAAGATGGGAAAGCCACAGATATTGCGCACATCCTGGAGCATTGTGGGGCGTTGCGGGGGCGGGCTGGATGTTGTACACAGTAGGGAGGACGTAGTATGGCGCGGCCAGCTGCTTCAGCCCTGCCAATGGGAGTCCCGTGCCAAGACGAGCTAGTAGCCCGATCCGGTTAGGCCCCCATATCCTCCGGCTCGTCCCTCCCTGATTAAAGTACCTTACTTTACCTTCATTCTCCATCTCTCCTGAGTTTAGCGGCAAAGGAAGTTCTAGAACCGACTTGTAGTACTCATGGGCGCGGTAGCCTGTGCCACGTGTTGGCGATGTAAGATTGCAGTCTGCGAGGATCACACGGCTCTGATCTCTGTGCTGCTGCTTACTCCACACAATGCAGCTGATATCATTGGTCAGATACCTTGCAAGCGGCACCATACCATAGCCGCGCCAATCTGAATCTATCCAGCTATCACATACCAAAATAACAGCACACAGCTGCTGGTCCATCTTCTGCCCCAGAGCGATCCACCATCCTTGGCCTTCACGCTGAGCTGCACGCAGAGGGAGGACTTGAACGCAAGCGGAATGGGATGGACGAGTATGTACCAGTTCCGGATTTGACATACGGCATATCACTAGCCGCGAACGGCGCAATTCAGCGGCAAGCAGAATTGGCAGCCATAAGCGTGTGATACGACGGCGAGCTGCAATAATTGCTAGAGACATCCGCAGAGGGCGGAGTAGATATACCTTTGGATCGTCTGTCGAGGAACGAGCAACGCAATGTCTTCCAATATTAGAGACCAATTACGAATGCCAGACCCCAAAGACAAACTCGACCCTTTGCTATTCAAGTATTCCACGGGTCCTCCCCCATACACGGATGTGAACAATCGCACATCCACTTTGACCTCGAAGGCGGATCATTCGAATATTTACAACCATGCTCCATGGCTACTCCGGCGAACCTCGATTCACGTAGAGAGCGCGCCCGCAGAATTCCTGGATGATCAAGCTTCCGAGGTCATGTCAATTTCCACAACACGAAGTGACGAGAAACCTGCGAAGCGGCCCTTTTTTAACAGAATCGCAAGTAGACATCCTGAGGAACTGCATGACGATAAAAGCAGCATTGCACCATCAAGCCACGCCGCCGAGTCTAGTATGCACGATCCGAGTATATATGGGACAACAGTTTCCATCGAGGCGGGGAAGCCCAAAATAACCCCCTCAACGCATATCAAGCTACGTGTGTTGAAAAGCCTGGAGCAAGCCGCGAGTATGAGGTACTGGGCTGGGGCTGGACAGCCAGCTGAGGTTTGGGGCAAGCTATTGAAGGTGATATGGTCCTTTGCCACTGTCGTTGAGCCAGGCAAGTTGCTGACCAATATAAGGACCCCGAGTTGTGGGACTCGACGGGTGACACACTGGTTTACTTTGGATACCAGCGGCCTCAAGCATCGTTCCGCATACAATCGTCGATGCTGAAGGCTACGCACTCGGATTTCTTGATCGGAAAGTTACAAGATGGTCTGAAACGACCTTCCGCCGTGCCATCTGCACACACGCCAAGTGCTACCCTACCAAGAATCCAGAATCTTAGTCTGGGAAATAGGATGCGGCAAGGTGCTTCATCGTATTCAGAGAATAATCCTGCGTCTCAAATCCGATATGAGATCCATTTCCCCCCTCCAGACGAATACATTAAAGTAGACATTCTTCGACACCACATCACCACCCGTAATTTTTTTGCTCTGTTACTGCACAAACCTCTTGTTGGACTCACGCTCTTCCAAGCACTTGTGGATCTCCACTTGCGCTTACAGCTCTACCTGCCAAAGGATGTCGACTGCGCCGAGGTTATGATGCAGTACATGCTACAAACACATCTGCACAATGTCTGCAATGACCCTGCCGCCGCAGCTAGTCTTCTCGCTTGGAGCGAAGACCCCGGAGTACAGTGGCTTGCCGGGTGGCGCGAAGGCTTTGTTCACTGTTGTGGTATGTACATGCACGTACGGGGCTCGCCCGAATTCCATGACATCAGCCATAAGTCGCGCATACTTCTGGAGCGCTCGCACCTGGAGCTTGGAGCCAGGATACAAGAGGCTGAGAATAGACTATCAACGTTCAATTTCGATGAGATGTGGACGGGAACTGAAGTTCAAGTCCACCCATCCCGTGCAATCTTCGATCAATTTCGACACTTCCTTCAACAATTCTATACCAAAGCAACCAAGAAATGGCCGCCTCGCAAGGTTCAAGAATTTGATGAGAGCTGGCTTACTAGGAGTCTCGTCTGGGTATTGCAGAAAGACTTCGGTGCTTTGTACGACTATCACGTTGATCGTGGCGTTGTTTGGAGTCAAGAAAAGGAACGTGAAATGCCACACCGAAAAACCGTCCGTCAATCAGATGGACAGAATGCTGAAGTGAACAGTATCGATATCCCACTCGCCAAAATATTCACAAGCTTTGATAGAAGACACAAATGCCCTCACATCCCGTATCCGTACCCACTCCTGCCAGCTTCGGCGCTAGATGGTGAAGGGAAAAAACAATCGAGACCGCGTTTCTTCCGCAGCAAGTCCAAGGAACTAGAGAAACGAACCCTCCTCGCGTTCGCTGAGGCGAGCAATGCTACTCTCCTTGGACCAGATGTCACGACCAACGGCCTGCTTGAAGCGTTCCTCAAATTTGAAAAGACAGATGATCTGGGAGACTCGGATCCGCAAGACGCTCGCAAGGCAAGGTGGATCCTCCTTTACGGCGTCTTGCAGATTCTGGCTACGTTATCAGTCGATGTACCGGATGTTTGTTTCGATGGTGACGTGTCTTACTTCCTCAATCCACGCCTTAAGGGAACACCGCCATGGAGATATGAAGATATGGTTTTTGAGGAAGCTTCTCGCAACATGAGCTACTGCTGGAGGACTGTGGATCCATGGAAAGGAAGGTAATGGAATGCGTGTCGGCTCTATGGAAGCAAGAATTTCTGGCCCCCGGCTGACCCATCTCAATTCGTCGACTGTATCTCCGCCACTCACTGTTGATGATACGCGGAGAACTCTACTCTGATTGACATTATGCTGGATGCAGGTCATGCTAACAAAAGAGGATCAATTCTATTACGTCTGCAGTCACCGGCTTGCATAGATTTTCTGATACCGCCGCTATGATTTCCGTCTGGAGGTGAATTCACTCGCAAAGACCACACTTTTACTATGTAAGCGGCCTTGTCAATGGATGGCGCAGAAGAGGTTTTCGTTAACGAAGCCATCACACTGGGAGTTCATCTCATGGGCTGGGAAAGCTCCTATTGGCTCCCTCTTCGTCTTCAGCCCGCATCGCAGCAATTCGCTCGCGGTTGCCTTACACCAGGGTACATACAGCAGTAGAAAGCAAAAGCTGGGACGAGTTATATCTGGTCCGGAACAACACATGCCAGGAGAGGTGCTCTGTGATCATAGAGCAGTATGCTAAGCCCATCTCGTTATCTATGCTTGGTTCGCGTTGCGAATCCTGCTCCTGTGCAGCGGCTCACACTGGAAGATTCTGTATGACCATCACTATATTTGGCCAAGTTCGACCACTACTCGGACGTTATTCTGTTCACCTCCATGATTGGACCAGCTTACTACGGCCCCACGCAGGCTTCTGGTTCATTCATGTTCCCTTTACGCGCCCAAGTACACTCCCGCCTACAACTTTGAGAAGCAGCAAATTCCCAAATCCAATATAATGTGAGACAGCAGTATTGCTGTACCATTTCAACCCTCGGGGCGCATGAACTTGTTAGATATTAACCGCTACAACGTGCCCGTGGCTTCAGCTTTATCACGTTAAGATCGCTATCCACTAAGGTCTACTGGCCATGTACTGTTGTACAACAGGACAGTCGCCGGCCGAGCTCCAACGAGCTTTCCACCAGTATCAACCAGTATAATGCTGCAGGGACAGAAGCTTGGGACGATTCGACTGACGCACCGATCTCCTCCTCATTGGGTGCTCCTTGCCAGCCTTCGATATCCTTGTGCAGGATCGGATGACTGGCGCTCACTACCACGGCTATCGCGTCCACGTGGACCCAGCCGATCTCGATTGGCCATCTCCTGGAAGCTGGTTCCATATCGGTATCGGCGTAAAAAATGTTCAGCGCCGTGTTGGACTGCTTGGCTACCACGGCACCACACGATGCTCGCGGCATCTGAAGGGTTTTAAAAGGGGCCAGCTGCTTCGCCAATGCTGCGCTTCGTATTGGACCGTATGAGGTGAGAAGGTCAATTTACAGACTGGCTTCCATGTTGTTGCTTCATCGTGCTATCTATCATCAAGGCTTGTTCTTTGGCTCTCGAATTCACGTTTTTTTTTCGCATGGTCGACGACTTAGTATAGGGGATGTATCTAAAGTGTCGCCTATTGGAAAGTTAGTGTAGCTAGACCTCCGAGTTTGTGGATGTAGGTGAAAATGAGAAACAAAAGCAGTTTCGAGATGCTCGATGCATGCCTTTGATTTGTATTCGCTCTAGCGCAAGGCTGTCAGTATTGCAGGGGCCGATTTGCGCGCCAGATAGCTAAGCTCTGTCGGATGCTTGAGGCCATCAGCTACAACAATCTAGTCGCATAAGTCGCCTCCAATTCTCAAGTTTCCAATATTTATCTGAACGTACTACGACATTGTCGCTCTTGCAAGCCAGGTATCCAGCATCCCGGAAGCGATGGAACAGCGACACCGTTGACGTGCGGTTGCGGAAAGTGGGGGAGTTGTAGGTTTCTTGCATGGGTGTATCAATCAACTTGGTCGAATGGGACAGCCAAGAGCTGGTTTCGTGTGTATATTTTGTGAGTGGGTAGAGATGAAAATGCGACCTCTCGAATGTGAGTCGTGTATGATGAGCCTGTGAGAAGGGAATCGATATGAATGTGGGACTTGTGCGCTATGATTTACTGGTCTCACATATGACCTGTATGCTGTTTTTGGTGTTCAGAGTAGTAGGAGGGACGGCCTGATATTGTCTGTGATGTTGGGTTTGCGAGACCAAAATACCAGAGAGTGAAAGTTGTCATAGCGAAAGGATGAGAACACGGCTGGGAGGCAACAAGGTTGGTGTTGCGGGAAAACGAATTGTTAGCAGTTCAGAGCGCCCATGCTTTTTGAAGTGCTTCAGCTATCAGCTTCGTTCTGTTGTGGTCTTGGATATTATCCTCATCTTGTCTCGTCTGCCTCAGCGTCAATGTAGCTCTGGGTACGATGTAAAGTCAGATATATTGAGATTGAAGATATGTCCGTCCTCCTGTAGGCGGCGAGGGACAGCTGTGGGTGTGGGAAATACAGGATGACTTTTTCAATTTCGTCATGGTTGAAGATTGCATGGTCTATCAGACGCCGAAGACTAAAATTCGGTACTGAAAGAGAACGAGTATTCCAAAGTCTTGGAAGGGTCATATGAAATGATCAGGGGCAGGTGCATGTTTTGGTAGAGGCATTGGATCATGAGTCAAACACTTCGCAAGCTTCAATCGTGTGCTTCGGGCAATCAACATGTAATACGGTAAAGTCCCGAATTGCGCATGGCAGAAAAGTCTGTTGGATTTGGGGCATCCAATGGATCGGGTATATTGCGGAACGCATAGTACGGATTCGAGTGAAAGCAAGGTACTGGTTACGAGCCTCATGGCTACTTCCCTTAGGCTTCGTGGCGAATTCTTAGTACTGAGGACGAGATTAGGGTTTCATACGACGTTTGAGACAGTCATGTTGTTTATAGGCTCTTGATTTTCCCAACGTGCAGAATATAACATCAGATGGCACTAAAGGATGCAGGGTTTGAGTTAAGCCTATTCGGGCAAGAGCTGCGGAGACTAACCTATCCTGGCTGGTTGCTTGGCAACATCATCTCGACGCCGCCACACCAGGACCTTCATCAGCGAGATGAACATATCACATACCATTACGAGAGTGTGACAGGTTCATAGCAATTAGGACTGTTTAGCTATCGCTAGTGATGTCCTGGATCTGGTACACGGATCTTCCCAACGAGTCTTGTGATTAAGGACTTGACAGACAATTCTGATGCGTTGGGCTTTCCAACGGAACTTCTTTGAGAAGCCTTCGAAAGGCCAGATGTGACACTAACTCCCAAGAGATGTGGGCTGTCAGGTAAAAGTTGGTGTAATGTGTAGGACTTCTGTCGGGTCTTAGCAATCGCTTTACATACTTACGCTGGTCTGTCTTTCACTGTCCATCAAAAGCAGCACCACTTTCAGTATAGAGAGGCCCCATAAGTGTCCATGAATACTTGAATCAAGCATGATTGTTGTGCTTCGATGCGAAACAGCACGGACGGTCCTAATTTGGATCGAAGTGGTGTCCTGGCTACGCCGTGATCGGCGTTACGTACTCCTGCAATGCCAACATCAAGGTCGATGATCTCTCGTGCTACCTAAACAGACATGGAGGTTGCGGTATCATGCTCATGTTATGAGGTCCTCGATCATCAAAAATGCCATTCTGTGACAGCTAGCTTCCAACTCCAACAACAATACGCGTCGCAAGGATTAAAACATCAAGCCCGAAAATATCGATGTCTCATTGGTCTGTAGGTCTTTTTGTTATGCTCCAGGCGATACCACTGAACGAAATTATAATTGACGATTCTAATATGGAACACCACGCACAAATCCAGCCACCTCAAGGCTCTTGCGAACGAAGCTACTCAAAGAAAAGCAGATGTCATGTATGAAGGAAGCTTATGGTCTTTGCTCTCTCATTTCAAGTACCATACATTCTTTTCGTCCTCACACTCATTGATTGTCCCCTTCGTTCCATTTTGAGCTTGTTGAGTCCTTACCTTCAATTCAGTTTAATAATTCCCTCACGTTTTCCACAGAAATTTACTCCTCCCAGGATACTCGGTACAGTACCTGATAGCTTGAGGAAATGAAGACTCTCAATCTTTTCCTAGCTGCACTCTGTGTGACTGGAGGTATCTCCAATTCGCTCCTCGACCCTTTTCCACTTGATGCAAGGGTCCTACTTCCGCGTGGCAAAGGCAACGATGCCTATACACCGAGAAAGTCAAGTGATAGGGGAGGCTATAATGGCGACAACGCTGAACCAAAAGGACGACCAAAACATTCAGCGGCCGACGTCGAGAATGCCGAACGAGTGGCTAGAGAACGTCATAAGGTTAAGCTTCCATCTGCCGATGAATACAGGAGAAATTCACCACCAGCGTACGGCGAGACCGCAATCACATACTCCGGTCCCAAGGACAACATAGGCGCACTTTATGCGGGAAAGGAAATGAAACAAGTCAGTGATCATGTAAGGATGCGACAAAAGTACGATCCTTCCGAAAAGGTTTATCTACATCAACCCAGACCACTCAGTGACGAAGCGCGCAAGGCAGGGGAGAGGCAACGGACCAAATTGATAAGGACTCTTCCTACAGGGCCAGACCTGGTAAGAGATCACAAACCACCGTCAGCGCTTTACCCCAAACCAGGCTCGATAGGAACGGTCGGGTACGACAATTCAGCATCTCAGGGGTTGGAAGGTCGAACGATCAGTGCAGTCAGGAAACCGGTTATAGACAACGGTTACAGTGACCCAAAGGATGCATCCACATGGAAAGGAAGGGGAGGGGTAAGGATTGTCCCTAACACAGATCCGGACCCTCGTTATCGACCAGAAATTGGCCCACCAGGATCTAATCCTCGCAAGTACACCGTGCACATGGACGACGAGGATGAGAGACGAAGACGCAAACGAAATACACCACCCTCAAGATCTTCATCGGGCGGCTCCGACTACGCCATCACAACAAAGACTAGGAAGGGAAGACACGACCCACAGCGTCGAGGCATCGCCGGCGTCGACGACATCACCAATACAGAGGCGGCGTCCTCCTCGGCTGCGTCTCAACCCCAAAACGCAACCAGCCAGGCCCCAGATCTGCAGGTGTATCTTGATGCCTGGGAAATCATCTACGAGAACGCCACCGCCATCCTCTGGCCCTACATTGTGGACATGCTAGAAGGTTCGAACAGCAGTCGTGTCATCACAGCCGCCTGGTCCGTCTACGCTCACATGATCCCCACACCGTACGTAGTGACCGGACCCTTCCATCACGGCTGGACCTCGCTCTACTCGCAAGAAGCGCAATGGGCCACGGAAGCCAACATGACCAACGCTACCCTGACCCAACTCTTCGCCCTCGACGACGCCCTCATCAGCCTGTACACCACTGCTTGGGACGGCGGCTACAACGCGTTAAACAGCTCGGGCGTTCTCGATGATCTGTATTGGCTCACGGATGTCATTACTTTGGCTTATAACGCCTCACTGCCTATCACTATGCCTGATCCTGCCAATGATCCCTACGCCGACTTCTTCCTTTCGTACGACAGCATTGTTCCTGATTCTGAGCTCGATCTCAATGGCACTGGAATTGCTTGTCCAATGGCCACCGGCACCGCTGCGCTCGGCGCGTTTGGCACCGGGAGTCCGTATTCCAACGGGACCCTCTGCACGGCGACAGCTGTACCAAGTGGCGTCATTTTTCCACGAAGGGGCCTCGCGCTTCGCATGTGATGTGGACTGCCATCTACAAACACTGGGCATTCAGAGATGAGGTGTAAGAGAACGATGAACTTGAATTTCGCACCTTGTTTGGTCTTGTACTGTATCTCGTTAGTTTTGCGATGAAATTCATGTGGAGATCATAGGAGCGTTCTAGATTTTGCGGCACGTCTTCATTGTTAAGAGCCATCAAGGCTCATCTCCCTTCATTTCTTTTCTGTCTACAGTACTGGAGATACGTGGGGATTCTGTTCGAAAGGCCTTATTGCCATGTTCCATACATGTCGTTGCGACTTTTATGATTACATACTGTATTTGGCTATTTCCTTTCTATCTTTTCAATATCTGCAGTCTAGATCTGTTCATAATGTACGCAGTGGTCGCTATGATGTAGTGATCATAATGACATGCTCGTGCTAAATTACGCTAGTTGGATTAGTGAATGTCAGGCATTGTACTTCAAACTAGCCACAAAAAGCATGAATATAAGGTACCGAGGACATTGTAATCTTAGGTACTCTCATAGCACATGAAACACGTTCCCCCCTTTCGAAGGAGGTGGCGCGGCCCCACAACGCCCCTTTCACCTCTAATAGTATATTACGTTCGGAGACAAGTTTTGCATTTGGATTTTGAGGGGCTGGATTTGATAGATTGTACATTAGGGTGCTGTACTGCGATCTTTGAATGTTTTCCTTGAGAATATCAGAGGGAATTTTTCGCTGGTATTGTGTTGGTATCGTGTTAGTATTGCCTTTGGTAGGTCAGGGAGTAATTGGGGTTAGAGAGAGGGAGAGGGAGTCATTGGATGAGGGATGAGAGGGGGATTGAGAGGGGCGGATAAGAGAGGGGATGGGGTAGGATTTAGGATGTGGGTGTTGCGTCGACATTAGTGTCTTTACTGTGTGAGTTTATGGGAGAGTGAATCTATGGAAGAGTGATTTAATCTGTGATTTGTTGGTATGAAATTCTGATAGGAGTATCTTGCTGACGATTTTTTTGGTATAGAGACGGGTGAGATTAGTGTTGGCAGACCCTGTCATCCTAAGTGGTCGCTATAATAAGATCATATTCACACGAAGGGAGTCCTTGACGACATCCAGCTTTGCCCCCTCGAATACGGAAGATTAGAGATGGAAGGCGACAGCGATCCGCCCGGCAGTACATTTCTGTCCAGTATGATCGAGGAAATCTACGATCTCTTGAACCAGATGCTCCCACCCCCGAACCACGGCCCATGTCCCTAACAAACCTCGGTTTTCACATTTATGATCCTCATCTCATCGTACCTCATACCCTTACCCCTGCAATGTCTCAACCCCAGCGACGCCCGGAATTTTAATCAATCGATCCCCTAATAATCACCCTGGACTGACACGCTTCCACGTCGACGTGGAAAGGGGCTGGGTGCTTACCGTAACGGTGGAGGAGTGAAATACTACCGGGTAGTGTTATCTATAGCATCTCGTGCTGGCGAGTAATTTGAAGCTGCTGGTGAGTTTCATGCGATCCTCTCTTTGCATATCCAGTGTGTAGACTATACTTGAGCATCTCCAGGGTATGAACGCTTTGCCAATAGGTCCAATGCAGCTCGAGTATCGTAAAGATACGAAAGAGCCGCTGGAGGGGATTTTATGGTGGTAGCAGCAGCTCATACTACAGTGATGATGATTCAAGCGGAAGAGTTGCAATTCCATCTCCTTTCCATATATGGTAAAGCCTCTTTGACTCAGATGAAGGCTATACCATTCGCTTTTGGAGACGGCCGGAATCAAGTTGGCTTGCCGATATTATTCTGTTGACATTTGTGGGAGTTAGACTCAAGACTGGTCATCTATCAGTGCATCCACAATGTTTGAACGACGTGCTCCAATCATGGCAAGATAGAGAGTTGTATCTTTCGTTAGAATACAAGTTTACCTATGACCATTGTCTCATTAGATAAACACCAAAGAAAATATCCTCCACCGCTATTATCCTTATAAGTCATTAAAGTCATCCATGTATAGGAAGAATGAGAAGAAAAACCCGCATTCTGCTGTCCGAATAATGAAACCATGTCCACACCACCCTTTTCAAATCCTCCATTCTCCTCCTGCATTCCCTGAGGATTGCTCTCCTGCCGCCGGGTCGGGAGCGCAGGTGAGTCTGGCTTGATCGGTCGGCACGGTTAGGAGACTAGTAGGTGTCAGTCAGTCAAGCTTGCTACTAAGGTGAGGGTTTTTGGCGAGGTTCGCCTTTTGAACGCCAACATACATACGAGTTTCCGCATCAAAATTTGTTGCACAGTCGACATTCCACGTGGCTAGGTGGACCGCAAAGGGGCCAAACGCACGTCCCGCCATGCTTGAGGTAGTTGTTGAAGTGTTCACAAATGTGGCATTGCCAGTGGGTTGGCAGTGGCCCCAACGGATCTCTCCATCCGAGTGATGGTTGCTGTGGCGGTTGCGGTGGCTCCTCCTTCTCCTTCTCTTCCTTCTTCTCCTTCTCCTTCTCTTCCTTCTTTCCCTTCTTTTCCTCCGCATCTGCACCTTTCTTCTGTGAGTTCTTGTGAACCTTTGCGTTGTCCGCGACTATCCAACCCATTTTAAGGAGTGGGAAAGGTGTTGGGTAGGATTTGAGCGATTGTTGGCAGATTTTGAAAGAGGATAGTGTGTGGGGTGGCGCCTTAAGAGTCGGCTATGAATGGCAAGGTGTAAAGGATGATGATGGACGTTGTGATGGAGGGTTTGATGTTTGTATTGTGAGGGACCTTTCTCGAGGGCCGATGAATTGGATCTGGTTGCTGTAGGAAAGAAGAAGAGGAAGGCTGTGTAGGCCAAGGGGTTTAAGTATCTTGTCCTCCCTACACATTGTCAATTGTACTACCTGGGTAGAGGCTGTGTTTTCTTCAAGGCCGTAGGAGATGTTTGAACGGCTGCTCCTAAACAAATTCGATAGGCCGTGAGAGATCGTTTCCATTCTAAGATCAGCTAGCAGACCACATTGTTTCGGGCCACTGAGACCCCATTTCTCACTGATTGGGTACCGGAAGCCGTACATAAGACCCATCGCCACTGATGATGATCTGCTAATAGCTTGGAGGTATCAGAAAAAGGCTCCTTAGCAGGCGCACAAGGGATGCCGAGAATAGATGGGAGGGTAAGCTGGCCACTTACGTTGGTCGCGCTCGCTGTTGGTTTAAGGCCGTAGAAGATAAAAATATGGGATTCGAAACGTATACGGCCGTATGTGACTCGAATCGTTCGCCATGGTGTTTGGGGCTATATGGAGCACATTCGAGTGCAAAAATCAGCCAATCAGCTTCCATTTTGGATGAGCTTTGTATAGAAGTCGAATGTGTATCACACATGAGTCGGATTTCGACCTTGATTTGCGAAACAGATCGTGGTCGTGGATTATCGAGGGTTCAGAACATTAGAATTTCGATCAGCCAGCAATAGCCTGGCACCAGGGTCCTGTCGTCTTTGAATTCCTCGGCTGCAGGCTACTCCGCGTCATTAGCGTAATGGAAATTGTCTGGAGTGGCTTAGCACTCTCGACACGTGTGATTCAGGGACATTTAAATACGGCAGTCCTCAGCATACTAGCGGAATAACAGCGTTCATAGGACAGTAGACTCAGTCACCTCGTTGATGCTTCCTTCTCGCATTGTTTCCGCTTATTTCGCAGACTTGCGTAATACGAACCCATGAGTCCAGTCAAAGGGTCATCAATGACACACCTGGATCAAATTTGAGCCTCTCGACAAAATCCGTAGTGGCATCGTCATGCAAACGACATGATACTTTGTCAAATTGGGCCGATCACAGACATTCGGAGAACACCACTCTTCGTTGCGAGCAACTATCACATTTGCTTGGTCATGGTCTCGTGCCTTAGATGCATCCCGATTATTGAATGGGAGACAACCGTTAGAGTCAGCCTGGTCCTCATATAAGCCATTCTCGTCAACGGCTCCGATCGACAGCGAGGGGCCCCGGTGATCATCGTCGTCCTGCTCATACTGATTTTACGTGCGGAAATGGGATATAGCAATCTTCGTCCTTACCAATTAATGTGTAGTACGTTGGCAGGAACTCTCGGGACTCAAATCGAGGACCATTGGTTCTGGAGACGCGATGCTGACCTTGGAGCATCACGATGATAAGCTGACTTAGGTTCTGCATGTTCAGCAGATCGTTCCAGCATTGCCGCATCAACTCGCTACAGTTACCGAGGGAAGCGACGAAGTGGCCTTCTGCCCCGCCTTAGATGTCGACCCAGTCCGCTTTGCGATGTTGCCGCCCATCTTTGCCATCGCCTACGAAAGTAGAATCCTCACCCACATGATGATTGATTCGTTTGTAGTAGCGTCGACGATGAATGATATGAGACAAGGGACGTCATCTTAGGAAATGCGGCAGTAATTGCGCGTCCACAGCGAACATGAAGCACTATTGGTAGAGTGCTTCAGCGGCGGCAGCAGTAACCCGGGCGCCAACGATAGTGGCACTTAGGCAACATATTGATGCATCTCTCTTCCAGAGTTCGCTATCTTCGATGTCACAGCGCAACGATATTCCTGAAGGCGATCTCTCCATTCTAATGACCTCGCGATACTGGGCGAGGTCCACGAGGAGACCGATCTGAAGATGTCGAGATGTATCTCGCAGGGTAATTGGACCTATGATCTTGTGCTGTGGTAGCTTTGCATATTCTCTGATATGACCAGATAGCGAGAAGATGGGATGGAGAGAAGGAAGAAATGAGTGAGAAGATTACACGGTCACGTGAGAGCCACCCATCCAGCTCGCTCCTGCCCATATTGCTCAATCATCAAAGCAGTTCGTTCCGATGTGCATCTCGCCATCCATCAAGTGGGGTTCAGACAGGCTTTCCAGCTTGGCTCCATGGCAGCAGTATCACGTCCATTGATGACTAGTGACTGGATTTGATCAGAGTGAATATAAAATTGCGATAGTAAGGTCAAGCTGTCTGTTGATTTGAGGCCGTCAGGTCATCGTGTTCTATATCGTTCCCACTCATACGTTGCGAGCGCCTAAAATGCAGATCTAAACAGGCGGCAAGAGCACACCAGACAGCATCCTTCGTTGTGCGTCTTAGAATCTGGAAAATGCTTCCCAATTGATACCCAGGCTCCCAAACCGAAACAGAAGTCTATTGCTTCACGAAATCATCAAATACCATCTTCCCCAACTCCGGCTGGCCACACCATCCACGCGCCCGCAATGCCAAGTTTGAGGCCTCCCACAAGCCAAAGAGTGCTCTGCATCTGGCCCGTCGATATTGAAATAAAACCACCGACAAGAGCACCAAGAAGTGTGGCGGCGAACGCACTCAGCATCTGATTTCGTTTCACATTGCTTCGCCACGGTGCAAAGAACTTCGGGTCCGTGGCAATATCATGCAACATACTCGTCAACACGACCGTCGGGATCTCATTCAGCTTCAGGGCCCGAGACGTCACGATCTGACCCGCGGATTGGAAGCTCAAGAGTGCAATGGGCATGCATTGTCGCCAGTCCATCTCTTCCGTCAGCAAGTGCAGTCGACCTTCCACGAGCTGTGCCTGTACGAAGCCTCCTACAAGCAGTACGATGGCTCCCTGGATGACGAAGCTGAGGACCAGTGTCACGCGTTTCAGTTTTCCGAGTATGCGCATTGTGTGTGAGAAGCATGCGCATCCACATATAAAACAGACGATGGCTAAGAGGCTTTTGGTCCACCGATAAGGTCGCGTGGTCGTGTGTGATGATGAGGCGCCGAGTCCGAGGAGGATCGTGTTGCCGGTCTGGCCTGAGACGAAGGTTCCGTAGGCATAGAAGAGGGTGCTGTCTAGGAGGCCGGTCATGAAGCAGCAGATGAGAAGCAGGTATGAGGTGTTGGCGTAGCTGATCGAGCTCGATAGGAAGGCGTCGAGCCGGGAGCGGCGATCGGGAGGAGAAGGGCCAGGTTCGTAGAGTGGGAGGATAGAAGAGCTTGAAGAGTGTTCTTTTGAGTCGTCCACGTTGGACTGAGACATTATGTTGGGTGAGCCATTCAGTTCCATTGCCTGGCGCTCACTTTGTTTGTCTTGAGTTGTGCAGTAGCAGGGTGGATTTCGAACGGCTGATCCTGCACATATAAGTTGTCCACAGCTATAGGCTTGGTCGTTGTTTAGGACCGAGAAGTTCGTGCTTTGAGGGAGTGCGATTGCGCAGACTCGATCCGGAGAAATGGCGTGCTCAATGCAAAGGGACGAACTGCCTGATAAGCAGCCCACCTTCGCTGTTATCGCATTCGTACCCACATAACAGATGCGATTGATGTGGCGGTTGAGATGCATGCAACTTGGAATCCCCCCTGCGTGAGGTCTGCTTGGCATTGAGCCTGGGCTCACCGTGGGTCCAGTTTGACGAATTGATTGGACGGGTTTGTGCAGAAAGTCGGAGATGCTCTGCAAGAGGTACACAGCAACCACTGATCGCTTATCTCAATCTTATAAGACATTCGAAAAGGAGTTTCTTACTGGTTAAGCATCGAGGACAGGCCAGTGATTGGCAACTTCGGATTCTGGAAGTCACGGATCCAGTGGGAAGATTAACCGCTCCCTTGCGCAATTCACCACGTCAGCTTTCGACCGCAGCGCTTCCTGTTAAGCGGTGATCGGTATTCTCTGGATGGCTCTCCAGGGCATGGCATGGCTGGTGTACTTCGCAGATCCACCTTGTGCGTGGCATGCTGGGCACACACTTGGTCCCCGACACGTAACGCCAACATTATCACATTCAACAAAATAAGTGGCCGACAGTGACTGTATTGTAATACTTCTCAGTATGCCTTGCTGGATATGCTGGCATCGATTGTGCCGGCGGTAGGTATTCGCATTGCCTTTACCGGCATGATCCATGTCCCTTGCATTTGGAATGGCCGGTGATCGCTATGAACGACGATCAACTGAACCCTTCCTGCTGCCAAGGTGAAGGTGGAGCATGGAGGAGGGTGTCCTGCACCTATATCTAGAAGCTGTTCCGTGAGATCTTAGATATACCCAGAATGTACAGTGATAAGACACGTGGTTACAGCCATATGTGCGAACGTTGCACTTCACTTCGCACAGGAAGTAAGTCCCCGAAGGAAATTGAGATCCTCGAATCCTTGGTAGAGGAGATGCTAGGCTTCGTCAGCTTATCTTACGAAGCCTCAGTATTCATTGTCGAATCTGATAGGACGATCAGATGAGATCTTGGCTGGTACTGCGGTTAGAATCATGCAGCGTACTAGAAACGTTGAATAAAAGTGGGTTCGAGCCAAGCTTCAGCTGCGAGTGGTGATTCATAATAGACCTTAAGTGATAGAAGCTTTGCTTGGGCAGCCATATCATTCTATCCGAAGTCCTTTGTGATGCCGCAACAGAAGTGCCTTGAGCCGAGAGGAGTGGCCCCTTGCCAGGTGAAAGGCTGACATGAAACCTCCTACCACGTTATCACACTCGCGCACTATCCTCGCGCCCGCAAGCCCAACGATTAGCCCCATAGTCGGCCCAAAGACAGCCCCGTATCCAGCCCGATAGAGCATCGCCCCCGTTACAACCGATCTTGGCATCATTCCGGGATGGCTTAGTGCGTACCCTTGCGATCACTTTGGTCAAAGTAACTAATCTCGGGGATTTGAAATCCATGGTCTTGAGGGTCGTTCCAGCTCCGGTGTGTATCTCCCGGCAGTGTCGCTTTTGGGAAGGCGCCCTTCAGGCGATAAGAACAAGAGAAAGGGGAACCGTGTATGGAACGAACAACCACACACCCTCTTTCGTCATGCGGTATTCCGGTGTGGTGGCAGCCTGCATAGAGATCTGGCCGCAGCAGCGGGCAGGTCGATGGTACGTCACGCAGTGGTGGAGTGCTTGGCGCCAAGACCAAACGATGCTGAAGATCTCCGCTGGATGACCGTTTTGGGAACTTCAGATTGCTTCTGATAACGCGCCACGGCTCGGTCCTTAATACACCCGCGGCAGTTTGAAGCAGCCCACACACCGCTGGTCCACCCGAGGGACGCACGTGGCCTTGGCGGGGCCCTTGGCAGACAGTGGAGGAGGGGAACCCAGTATCCTAGCGATGCGGATTGTTGCGGTGTGGAGCGGGTAAGCGGAAGGTCTTGTCCACGCTTGGAACCTGTTCCTGCAAGCCAAGACTCTTGTCTATGTGCTTCAGGATTTTGGAATCTTGATGGTGGGGTGGCTGGGCGACATTGGGGCAGTGCTGATGCCAAGTGGGGACCCAAGAGACTGGTACCCAGTAACCCCTGTACAATCCGATCCCTTCGAGGAGTGGTTGACTTATGTGGGGTGGTTTCATCATGAAGACATGATTCGCGTTGATGACGTGGCTTCTAACATTCTCTTTCAACATGCAGGCTTTCAACGAAGACGCCCAGTCTTCCATTACACATCCCCCGCTCCGTAGTTGCAAAATCCGCCGGAGCCTTGCTTGGTACCGATAGCTGCCGGGTAGAAGCTCCTACGTTACCTTCGGCGCAGGGTTCTATGGTCGTCTGGGTGAGTAGATATTTGTGAATTTTCGAGGGGCTCGAGTACTACACCGACCACGTTTGACATGTATTATGGTAGTCGCATGTCATGATGATCAACCTGAGGACAAGTCTAACGTATTCGAGGAGCTCGCGTGTGGCTTCGTTAGCATGTTCGGCTGCGACTAACTGATGACGGGCGGTCGCAATGGACTTAGTTGCGGACAGTCACCTTCCTATAGTTCTACTATAGTAGTTTGTAAAGGCGTTGTCCCGACGCTAGTAGGCTGTAAATCGAAGAAGCTCCTCTATTAAAGATGGTAGTTATCATGGCTAGCTTATAGTATACTCTTAGTATACTAATGTCTTACTTGTATAATAAGGCTATGCGAGGAAATAATATATAGGACTTATATATCTTCTACTTAGGATTTTATAAAGATCTCTTATAGAAGACCTCCTAGATTTCTTAAGAATTAATCTTATTATAAATAAGATTAATATTATATTATTATATAGCTCTTATAATAATTATAATTCTTTTACCTATTAGAGAATAGTAACCTATTATTAATTATAAATAATATAACTTATTTCAATAAGATTATAAGTAGTATATTATAATTATATAATTAAGGTAAAAGTAAATTATTAAATACTATTAATAATAATCTTATTCCCTTAAATAAATAAGGTAGAATTATTAATCTTAAGGAAGTTATTAAATATAATAATATTAAATGTTACCTTAATAAAGATATAAAGAATAATAAAGAAAATACTCCTCCTTTAATTAAATATTTATATAAGTATTATATAAGTAGGAGGAATTTTTATAAATTTAATAATTATAAGATATTAAAGTAAATATTATTACTTTTAATATAAATAAGTAGATTTTAATATAAAGAGGATATATTAATTAAGGAAGTATTAATTAAAAGTATATATATAATAAATTTAAAGAATATATTATTCTTATATAAAGTATATTCTTATTTACTCCTATTTTTAATTATTATAAAAAAGTATTTATAAATATTAAAATTAAATATAATATTATAATATATCCTTTTTATAAATCTTATTTAACTTACCTATAAATATATTATATATTTTATTTATAATACTAGCGCTTAAAAGTTATTTAAAGTAATTTCAAATTATTTATTTATATTCTTATTTATTAGAAATATTAATATAAAAGAGTTTTATAAATTTCTTATCTAATTATATTAAAGATCTTTTAAGTTAAGAATTAAGTATATATTAATAATATATTAATATATATTAAAGGCTTTTATAATTAATTTATAAATTTAAAATATATTTAATATCTTTAAAAGCCTAACTTCTTAAAAAAATGAAAAGTAAATATATTATAAATTTATATATTAAACTTATTAAAGAGCTTTATATTACCTTTATAAATTATAAATTCCTTCTTAATATAAGAGATAAACTCCTATTATTAATAATGTATCTTAAAGTTATTATTAATAAAATAAAGATTCTTTATAAAAAGGCTTAATAAAATATATTATAATAGCTATTAAATTATAATAAGAATAAGAAGTTATAAGTAAATAAAGTGATACGTCTATAGACCTCCTCTTCTATTAATACGTTTATAGACCTCCTTTTCTATTAATATATCTATAGACCTTACCTTCGCTAAGACTATTACGGCCTTACTAAGGGTAGCTTAAAATAAGTAGATAAGGGAAATAAGTTAACGCGTCTTAGGAGCTAGAGCCTAATAGCTAGAACGCTTAAATAATAACGCTACTAGCGCGTTCTATACCCCTAGGGGTTTAAGTCCCCCTATATAGTTATTAGCTAAGGGCTAGAGGCGCGTCCTAACACGTTATCTAGGCCTATAAGAAAGAGATATTAGGGCTATATTATTAATACTAGTATTAAGAGATATCTTATTAATATTAGGATTAGGAGATATATTATTAATACTAGGTTTAAGAGATATATTATTAATACCGGTCCTTTACCTCCTAGGAGTTTAAGTCTCCTCTTCTAATTAATAGCTAGGATGTTACGGTTCACTCCGTCCGTAGATAGGATAGACCTATGATTAGTTCTTATAAAGAGGAGTATTAAGGAAGAGAGGTAAGTAGGCTTATACTAAATAGGTCTAGTATAAGGTATTATATTTAGTACTTAAGAGATTACTAGAATTATAATATAAGTTAAGTACGGAGCTCCTATCTACTTAAGAAATATCGCTATCTATATAGATATAGGAAATCCGTATACTTACTAGGTCGCCTAGATTATCTGTTATATATTCCTGTCATTCTAGTAACCTTCTTACCGGGTCGATATCTTTTAGCTAATAGTTAACCTGTTAACTTATATTACTAAGCTATACTTAGCCTTTTAATAGTTTAGTAAAACTTATAATTATAATACTATCCCTCCTTCCTTTTCTTTCTTTATCCTTAAAGATATATTTATGCCTTCGCGTAAGACTTCTTAGCGTTTAAATCTAGCGGAGTAAGTTCTTTTTAAGAGTATCTTAGCTATAGTTACTTATATTCGTTATACTTAGTAATAGAAGGAGTATTAACTTTCCTCCCTATCTTAGAAATATAGCGAGTATATTTATACTAGGAAGAAGTACGAGCCGGCTAAGCTGGTAGTTAATTTTAATAGTATTAATAGAGCTATAGAGAAGCTTAAATAGGAGGAGATTAAGACGGAAGCTACCTAGGAGGCTACTAATAAAATCGCCCTTATTAAGTAGTTAAAGCTTAAGCGCCTACGGGCGTAGAAGTAGTTTCTTGAAGAAAAGGAATAACGAATATTTAATAAGGATTTAGAGGATATTAAGGAGCTAGAGAGACTTAAGGATCTAAAGAAGGTATAAGAAGTCTAGAACTATACTATAAGAGCGTTATTAATAGACGACTTCCTAAATACTAATATATCTCTAGAGATACTTAACTAGTTACCCTCTAGTCTATTCTCTAATAAAACTATTATAGAAGGTTCTTATAATTCTTAAGATATTTAATTAATTCCTAGGTATTTTCTAAGTCCTTAAATCCTTTCTACTTAATTAGGTATTTTTAATCTTATTAATCTAGGATCTTTTTAACTTTATATTCTTCGGTCTTAGCCTTAAATTTCTAGTTTTCTTAAAGCGGTATCTTAGAGTCGGCTAATTCTAATAAGGAGACGTGAAATACTAGGTATACTCTAGCGTTAGGTAATAACTATAACTTATAGTTAATAGGTCCTCTAGGTTATTTAATTAAAAATAGTCTAGTTTTAATATAATCTAGTTTCTTACTTAGTCTCTTACTTTTTAAGTTTTTTATATAGAGGTATACTTTATCCCCCTTCTTTAGCTAAGGATACATTTTTCTTTTCTTATTAACTCGTCTCTAAGTCTTATTATTAACCTCGCTAATCGTCTATTATATTTCATTATATAGTCTCTTTATATTAGATACTAATACTATCGCTTTCTCTACCTTAGAACCTTCCCTTAGTTCTAGAAATAAGTTTGCGTATCTTCTATAATTCGTAAAGAATGAAGATAGTCTAGTAATATCTAATCTTTTATTATTTAGTACTAATTATATTATAAGAAGTAATAAGACCTAGTTATTTTACTTATAATTAATATAGTATCCCAGGTATACTTCTATTATCTAGTTCGTATATTCTATCTAACTATCTATTTCTAGATAGTAGGCGGTTAATATTCGTAACTTTATTTTAATTACGGCGATTAGGGTCTTTTAATAATAAGAGGTAAAGAGTCTATCTCGATCTAATATAATAGATTCAGGTATACCGTAATCCCTTATTAGCTTATCTAAAAGTATAAATCCTAGCTAATATACTTTATATATTTTCTTATAAGGAATCAGGATTATATATTTTATTAACTTATCGATAATTACTATTATTAAGTTAAAGGTATCTCCTATAACTAGATCTCTTAACTTTAGTAGTTTAATAATAAAGTCTATTATTATATCTTTCTATAATATATCTAGAACTAGTATAAACTATATTTACCTATATCTAGTATAGCGTATAAACTTATTCTATTAGTACTAAATATATTCCTTAATATATTTCTTAACGTACGTACGTAGTCGCGGCGCTATATACTCTCGTTAAAGGAGTTCTACTATCTTAGAGACTGCTAGATATCCTAATAGAGGATAATTATAGTAATCCTAGATTACTTCTTTAGTATATTTCTTAGGTAAGTATATCTTTCCTTTATATTAGAGTAGTTCCTATCATAGTTATTAATTCCTTAGCTATAATATTAGGTTATTATTAATATAGCCTTCCTTTAAGGTTAGCGTAATATCTTAGACTATAACTTACGTAGTTACTACTAAACTATAGATTAGTACTAGCGATCTATTCTTTTCTTATTTAAGAATTAGTTTCTTTATAATATCCTTAGACTCTATATAATCTATACGCCTACTTAAGGCGTCCGCTCGACTATTATCCTTTCCTAGAATATATAATATCTTAAATTTATAGTATCTTAATAGTTCTAACTAGCGGACTTATCTTTAATTTAACTCCTTAATTATAGTAAAGTTTAAGAGGTTCTTATAATTTATAAAGATAGTAAGTTCTAAATAACTCTCTTTATATACCCTCTAATTCTAAAGTACGTATATTACTACTAATAATTCGTTATTATAAATATCGTAGTTTTATTCTACTATTAATATCTTTCGCGAATAGTAGGTAATTAAATACTATTTACTATCCTTTTTATAATATAAATAAACGCTGATTATAAGATCTAAGGTATCTATTTTAATATAAGTAGGTTCATTTCCCTAAAAGGTATAAAGTACTAGTAGATTTTAATAGGCTTCTTTTAATATAGTAAATACTTTCTACTAACTTAGTTCCTATTAAAATCTATTTTCCTTCTTAGTAATATCTATAAGTAGTAGTGTTATCTTTAAATATCTTTTAATAAACCTTTTATTAAAGTTTATAAATCCTAAGAAGCTCTAGATTAATTTTATATTATATAATATAGGCTATTCCGCTATAGCCTTAATCTTTTTAGGGCTTATATAAATGCCTATAATACTTACTATAAATCCTAGGAATTCTACTAATTCCTTATAAAATTTATACTTCTCTAACTTAAGGAGTAATCTAGCTTATAATAGGTAGGTTAAGATATCCTATATATACTAGATATATTCTTCCTTAATCTTAGAGTAGATTAAGATATCCTATATATACTAGATATATTCTTCCTTAATCTTAGAGTAGATTAAGATATTATTAAGGTAAGTAATTATAGTATAATTTAAATAAGCTTAAATAATATTATTAACTAGTACTTAATAGGTTACTAGTATATTAGTAAATCTAAATAGTATAACTAGGTACTTATAATATCTATATTAAATCTTAAATATAGTTTTCTATTCTTCTCCTTCTTTTATTCAGATTAAGTTATAAGCTCTTTATAAGTCAAGCTTAATAAATATCTTTACTTAAGAGAATCTATCCTATAGCTTACTAATATTTAGTAAAGGATATTAATTCTTAATAGTAATATTATTTAACTTCTAATAATTAATATACTACTGAAGTTTCCTATCCTTCTTTAATATAAAGAGGATTAGATAACCCGCTAATAATTTAGATTCTTAAATAAATCCCTTTTTAAGGTTCTTATTAATATACCCGCGTAGTATAATAAGTTCCTTTTCTAATAATATATAAATTAATTTAAATATTAATTCCTTTCCTAATTTAAGTTTAATCTTATAATCCTAAGATTAGTATATAAGTAAAGCTTTTACTATTATCTCTTTTATAAAGAGATATATCTATTTCTTATACTCTTATAGAATATTAGGAGGTTCGTCTTTTCCCCTAATAACTCTAGCTTAGTTATCCGGCTAACCCTTATTAATATATACTAAGTTAGACCCTCGTTTAAGATTATCCTTCTTTAAAACTAAAGTATAATAGGCTTTAACTAGTCTTTAATTCTATTTCTTATCTATTACTATCCGCTATTAGCGTATAGGTTATATATTAGTAATATCTCTAATATTTATAAATATAAGTACTCCTTTCTTTTAATTAATTACTAGGTTATATTTCTTTAACTAAGGTATTCCTAAAATAATATAATAAGTAGCTATCCTAACTATATTAAAGGTTAGCTCCTTATAGTAGCGTTAAATTATTATAGGTAACGAGTATATCTCCTTATCTATCCTTCCTATTAATAGCGTTAACCCGTTAGCTATCTATAAGTTATACTATTCCTTTTTCTTTTAAGTTAGTAGGCCTATTAACCGTACTAAGTCTTAAGAGATAAAGTTCCTAGTTACTCTAGAATCTATTATTATAATAGTCCGCTAACTATTAATTAGTACTAGTATATTTATATATATATCGTACTACGTAGTATATAGGAATTACTTTAGGATTAGTATATTAATCTACTTATATCTTCCTATAATATAAGAGATTACTCTTTTTCCTATTTAGGAAGAAAACTGTATATCTTCTTAATTTCTATATACTTTTTATATTTATCGTGTATATAAGTATACTACTCTAGTAAGTAGTATTTTACTACGTTTAGATTATACTTTAATTAGTTCTTAATACTATTATACTATCCTACGGTAGATCCTAGAAATTATAAGTCGCGTCGTTTACTAGCTAAGTACTAGTTATAACTATTACTCGTATAATCTTTCTATATAATCTATTTATAAGATATACCTACTACCTATCTCCCTAATTCTATTCGTACTTAAGAGTAATACTTGTAGTAGTCGTTAGCGTAGGCGGTCTAATATATAATACTATATTCTAGGTATATTAAGTTAAATTAGTAATCTTTAATATAGAGCTTTTCTTCCTAATATATTTTCTCGGAGTATTTTCCTTTATTTAATCCTTATAATACGGTAGTATAAGATAAAGAGCTATTAGAGCCTCTTAGAGAATACTATAGCGTAGTACTTCCTCTTTATTTAAGCTCTCTTAACTTTCTTATCTATATTCGGAGCTATACTCTAGAACCTCGCCGTTATTTAAAGATTCCTATTCTACCCTTTTTTCTTAAATATCTTAGGGTTATTATTATAGTTAATCTACTTCTTTCTAGATACTATTAATTAGGTCTTATAGAACTTCCTTAAGTTCTAAGCCTTCTCGTCCTATTAGGATAAGATATCTTATAGTTCTTTTATTAATATCCTACGGTAATATTCCTCCATTTAATAAGTTCTTAATAAATTAGTATACTTCTCGTACGAATTTAAAATAGCGTTGTCCCTTCACGACTTTCCTTAATAGATTCTCTACCTCTACCTACTCGGGAGGTAAATCGGAGTCATAGTTCTCTAGATCCTTAGAAGGTTTGTTATATAGAACTCTTCTTAGTATATTTTACTATAGTCGCGGTATTATATTCTTTAACTAGTAGTCTCTAGTAAAGTGGCCTAGTTTATTATAGCTATAGTAGGTTACTACTTTCTTACCCCTTTTAAGCTACTTCTTACCCCTGAATTTTCCCTTATCTTATTTCTAAGTAAAGTCTAGTTCTATTAGTATATATTTATATAGGTCGCGTTATTAATACTATTATCTTCCCAGTTTATTACTAGCAAAGATTCCTAATTATCTTATTCCGGAAGTTCTACTATTATATCATTTTTCTATTATTAACTTATAAAGCTTATTATTAACCTTAATAGCCTCTATTATTAGAGTATTAAGATTATCGATTTATACTTTAGTTTATATAAGTTCTTATTTAATATTAAACTTTAATCCGCGGCGGTATATCATTATTAGTACGTTATCATCCTAGTCTATCTTTATTATATACTACTGAAAGTGAGTGGAATACTTAGTAGTAGACCTCTTTTGAGATAAATACTAAATAACTCGTGTAGCTACTTTATTTTTATTTGAAGGACTAAAGACTTATTATATCTTAATATAGAGATATATAAAACTTTCTATCTAACTCTTAATATATTTATTATCTAGATTATCTTTATACTTAAGGTACTTCTTAAGAGAGGGGTGAACCTACTTCTAAGCTTATCTTCTTATATAAGTAATAGCAAAGGCCGGCTATTATACTATTAATAAGGCTAATCCGTTAAAGGTAAAGTAGAGTTAAAGCTATATAAGTTAGTCTTTAAGCTTCTCTCTTTCGCCGTAGTATAAGTTAGGTTTAGCGACCTTACGTCCGTCTTTACTATCTATAGTTAGGCGTTAGAAGGCTGAATTACTTAGGGGGGGGGTCTTTACTTCCTAAGGTACTTATCCTAAGGGTACTTAAAGTATTATAGTTTACTTCGTCTATAGATAGAATAGACCTATAATTAATTCTTATAAAGAGGAGTATTAAGGAAGAGAGGTAAATAGGCTTATACTAAATAGGTCTAATATAAGATATTATATTTAGTACTTAGGAGATTACTAGAATTATAACTTAAGTTAAATACGGAGCTCCTATCTACTTAGGAAACATCGCTATCTATATAGATATAGGAAATCCGTATACTTACTAGGTCGCCTAGATTATCCGTCGTATATTCCTATCGCTCTAGCGACCTTCTTACAGGGTTAATATCTCTTAGCTAATAGTTTACCTATTAATCTATATTACTAAGCCATACTTAGCCTCTTAGTAGTTCGGTAAAACCTACGATTATAATATAGGAGCGGACGCGTCTTTTAATACTTAAGGGTTTTAATATAGGTATCCTCTTAATTCTTAATACAAGTATCCTCCTAATCCTTAATATAAATACCCTCTTAACTTCTAATATAAATACCCCTTAATAGGATAGGACTAGATAGGGCCTAGCCTAAACGTATTAGATCGCGCCTAATATATATAAGAGAAATTACTTATAAAAATTATCTAATTAGTAGCTACTACGCCTTATTAATATAAGCTGAAGCTAGTCTTAACTAGTAAATATATTAAATTACTAGTTATTAGATAGAATATCCTTAGGATTTATAAATTACTAGATATAAGGAACTTATTAATACTAGCTCTTATACCTCCTAGGGGTTTAAGTCCTCTCTTATAGTTATTAGTTAGGAGCGGAAAGTAGGTTCTTATATAAGTATAGCTAGGTATCTAATATAATATTCCTTAATTAATAGGGAGGAACTATTATATTATACCGCCTAGCTAGGGGCTTAATATTAATAGTCCTTATAAGATATAGATAGTCTATATAGGGGAGACCTCTAATAGTAATATAAAGTAAGGGTTTAATCTTATAAGGCGTAGTATTTAATAACGGCTACTAAGAGACTATCTATTTAGCTTAAAAGGATAGTATACGTATATTAATATATTAAGCTAAGGGAGTTATCTACCTAATTAAGGCTTATAACGGAGTAGAGAGTAAGCTAAAGTAGTAGTTATACTTAGATCTACTTAGAAGATATACTTAAGGAGTAAATAGTAATTAGCTTAAGTAATAGTAGGCTTTACCTACTAACTATATAAAATCCTAGCCTAGGAGAAGAGTCCTAAATCGTAAAGAAAAGTGTATAAGTAACCTTAAAAGTAATTATAAGGCGTAAACTAGGTAAAGGGCCTAATAGAGTAGGAGTTTAACCTCCTTAATTGATTATTAGTAAGAATAGCTACCTAAGAGCTAGCGCTATCAATGATAATAGTATTAACGTAGGATATAACACTTAACCGTACTAGATAGGTATATAGTACGGTTATTAGGCTATTAATAAAATACGTAGTATCTTCCTAGTATACGCTAGTAGGTCTTAGAGACGCGAAAAGGACCTATATAAAGAGATTAGAGGTTATCTAAAATAACTACTTAAGGAGGATTTTAGTATTATAAGTAAACTGAATAATCCTTAAACTACGCCTAACGAGAGTACTTCTTATTATAATTAAATAGATTAATTTAATAAACTACTTAAACTATATAGGGATTAAATAGCCTAATTAGATAAACTACTAAAGCTATATATAAATTAAATAGATTAATTTAATAAACTATACCTCTTAATAGGATCTTATATATCTATATAATAGTAATACTTTCCTATTAAGATAGGAGCTTTATACTTAACTTATATTACTTTCCTTAGATATCTTATAGATATTAAATATATTATAATTATACTAAACTAGTTTAATATAAAGTTTACTATCTACCTATCCTTAATACTCCTCTTTATAAGATTAATACCTAGATCTTAGTATACCTTAAATTATAGGATTATAATACTTTAAGTACCTTTAAGATAAGTACCTTAAAACGGAACTTTACCTTAAGTAAATAAAGAATATAATATCCTTTACTTAATACTAATAAAGATAATATTAAGGTTACTAAATCTAACTTATATTATAATAATTATAATAAGCTTAAAGAATAGCTTATATAACTTTAATTATATTTTATATTTAATAAGTAGGCTATATTAGTTAGATAGTAACTACCTTTTACTATAACTTATATAAGAGGGCGGGTCTAGAAGTAATCTACCCCCTTTCTTAAATAATTCTTAAAAGAACCTAATAATCTAGATAACTTAGAAATTAAGAAATAGATAGAAAGCTTTATATACTTCTATATTAAAATCTAATAAATATTTAGACCTTCTAATAAAAATAATATTAACTTATATTATTTAATATCTAAATTAGAGATAATTAGTAGTAGAATACTCCGCGTAGTTTTATTAATATTCTACTAGGATAGACTAAGATAATAACGCGCTTATGATAATATATTAATAAGGATTAAAAGATAATATTAAGGATAAATTAATATATACTAGAGTATATATTAATAACCTAGAGACTCTTATATTAACTATAATTAAAATTAATAATAAGCTTTATAAATAAGTAATAAAAAACGCTATAATAGCGGAATTATAAGATTAGGATAGTTAGGATTCTTTCTAGAAGGCTATTAGAATAACTTAAAAGCTTTAAGAGATTCTTATAAGTTAATACCTATAAAGCTTGATTTTATATAAAAGAAAGATAAATTTAGGGAGAAGAAGTAATATTAAGAGGATAAGGAAATAATACTTTATTATAGTTATAATAAGCTAGGCTATATTACTAGGAACTATAAGTTAAAAAATATAGTATAATAACCTTAATTAAATATATTATAAAGAGTACTAATTAAGAATAATAGATCTTTAGAAGATCTATCTAATATAGAATATAGTAATAATAAACTAAAAGAAATTATAAAAGAGTTATTTAATAGATTTAATCTACTAGAAGCTAAGATTTAAAAGACTAAGTAATACTATTAAAAGCTAAAATAAGGAATCTTAAAGAAAAAATAAAATATTAAGTAAATAAAGAAATAACTTTAATAGATTTAATAAAGGTTATAAGAATTAGAATTAGATAATAATAATAAGGTTTAGAAGGGATTACCTAAATAAAGATAAGGAATAAAAGAAGAAGATTTAAAATAGGAAGATCTTAAGATTAATAGTTAATTAGTAAGATTCCTAAATAACTCTAAACCTTATACCTCTATATTAAAGGATTAAGAATAAGATAACTTTAAGAAATAATAATAAGCTTATTAAGAAAAAGTTTTAAATAAAATTTTAATTAAGGAATTTAGAAATAATTCCTTATACCTAAAATATAAAGTTATATATTAGATAGCTTATAGTAATAAGTACTATAAGTTCTATTACTTAATATAAATAGACTTAGGAAAAGTAATATAATTACCTTCCTATTAATATTATACTTAGAGGAACTATTATAGTCTAGCTTATAAATAGTATCTAATATTAGAATAATAATATAAATAGTTTCTAGGTTAAGATTAAAGGTAGTATAACTACCTCTAAATATATCTTAAATATAATACTATCAGCTAGAGATAAATAATTTCGGCGCGGAAATCATTTTTATACTACTAAGGATTTAGGTAAGAATTATTTAAAATCTTTAGCTAAATGATTTCTAGATTAAATTTAGTCCGATTTTTTTTTTAAAAGTACGTTTAAAAGCGAACTATAAGCCCTTTAAAAAGAGGGTCTAACCTTCTTTATTAGGCCTAGTCTCGACTTTCTAGAATTTTTGAAAGTTAGCTGAATTTTTAATATTCCGCTAAGGCTAGGTAATTCGTAGCTAGTAGAAGCTTATTAGTTCTTACTTATTCCTAATAAGATATAATAAATATGATTTCTAAAAAATGATATCATTATAAAGAGCTTACTTAGAGCTTTTTAATAAGCTATTTTTAGTAAGAAACTATAAAGAACTCGTTAAGTTATTAAGAGTTCTATTTCTCTATCTTTTAAGTACTCTAGTAGTAATATAAATAGTTAGAATCTATTAAAACTTTATATATAGTATTTATATAATATAGTCTTATTAAAAATCAATTAAAGAGTTTATTTAATTCAGATAAGTATTTAGAAAGTTAGGAATAAAAAAAAATCGAATATAATTTCTTCTTAGTCCTCTAGCTAATCAACTTTAACTTAGTATATATATAGAGGAATTTCTACTAGACTACGGATTTTATATATATATATAAGTAACCTAGATAGTCCTTTAACTACCCTTAAAGAAAGTATAAAATCATCTCTTAAAAATAAAAAGTTATTAAGATAGAAAGTAAAGATTAATAGTTAGCGCTAGATAACTAGTTACTTATATAAATATTAAGGTTTAAGGTTCGGGACGGCTTAGGAGCGTTTCTAGTAAGCGCTGAATATCTATAACTACCTATCTTCTTCTATTCTCTTTCTTCCTTCCTTAATATTCTAATAAACATCCATCCTTTCTAGTTTAATCTAAATTCTAGATAGGAAATCGATATAAATCTTTTAATTATTATAGAATATATCTCGATTCTTAGGGATACTAGCTTTCTAGTTTATTATAAATATTATTACTCCGTTCTCCCCTCAAGTATTTATTCTCATTTCCAAGGGAAACCGCATCAACTTTCCCCTGAAATTCGAGAGGAAATACTTTAAGAGACGAGAAAATACGCTAGTCTTATTTAGGATCAAGATAACCTTAAAGAGGCTTGAATCCCGAGTTCTTTCCCTTTCTTTTTTCCTGAATTCGCTCTCTATAATGATAGTCTAGCGTACTAAGACTGTTTATATATAGTAAGATCGAAAGCCCCTATAAAAAATATTATAAGGAGGTTTATTCTTAGGAGAATCCCTAGGGAAAAGGTCGAATTCTAAAGACTTCTAATATAGAAGAACCTTAGGCTACGGGGATTAGCTATCAATAATTCTTCCTTTTAAACCTAGGTCATTCCTACTTAAGAGTTAACTCTAGAAGAACGTTTTTAGATTAATAGACTAGGCCTAGAACGGCTACTTCGGTGGAAGAAGAAGAAAATAAAGATAAGAGTAAAATTTACCCTAAACGGTCTAAGGCTCTTTCAGAGTTTTCTTAAGGTATTTCTCTAATATCTTTTTATAAAATAGTAGTACTAATAGTATTTATAAAGCCCTAAAATTAGGAATCCGAATAGTCTCGTCTAAACTCCAGAATCCTCGAGTTTCGAATGAAAGAAATACGAAAAATCGAGAAAAACCCCTACGACAACCCTAGTCCCTGGCTAGAAAGGACTTAATAGGCTTCCTATCTAGACGGGCTAGACCGGATCGAGTTACTCCCCCTTATAGGGGAGCCGGATACGCCTTTATTAAAGGTTATCTAGGCTAGTTTTAATAAACTCGCTCGAAAATCATAATAAGCCCTATTAAGTATAGGGTATTTTAGACGTTTCTAAATAATTTGGATTAAACTTAACCAGTTCCGAGCTAAACCCCTTCGGGCGTACTAGGATCCAGGTTGAATTTCAACGTATTCTTGTTCTTTCAAGCAGATTCTCGCTTTTTTCGTTAGAACTTAAGAGTCTACGACGTCGACGTTATTTCTAGACTATTCTTTCACGTATATTTAATAGTCTAGATATCGTCGTCTAGTCCGAATTACGTCGGAAATCGAAAATCCCGAAGAATTCATTGAAAACCTTTAGAAAATATTGA
>JAABUL010002379.1_pt1 | contig 31406 bp, 51 predicted proteins | sample 5559151 | NCBI WGS metagenome assembly JAABUL01 (sample SAMN10711876, study PRJNA513368) | rock metagenome | isolation source: Antarctica rocks | place: Antarctica: Victoria Land, Pudding Butte sud
TCTGTTTTGGCCCCTTCTTGGCCTCCTGCTTCTGGATAGCCTTCTGCAGCATGAAATCCTGCAAGGTGACCAGCGTGCCCTGCGTAATGGTGGGCTCCCTGCTGGCGCGATACTTTGCCCGCTCTCGCTTGATACTCTGCGCAGCCGTGGGCGCTGTCTGTCCTGCGCCCTTCAGCTTCTGGTCCTCCTTAAAGAGCTTCTTGTCCACCTGCAAGGGGGCCAACAAGCTGATCATATCACAGCGCAGTACGAGCTATCAGGTTCGCAGCTGCCTTGCAAGCGCGTGTCACACTGTGGCCCACGGGTGGCCCTCCAGTTGAAAGTTGAAAGTTTGACGCCGTCTGCGCCTAGAAGGGCTCGTGGGTGCGCTCATCTTGACCAGGAATATTCCAACGGCGGAAAGTTGTGTTTCAGGTGCGGTGAATGCAACAACTTTTGCAAAGATATCAGCAGCCCTGCACGCCATTGCTGATTGCACGCTGTGCGGTGATCACACATGGCAGCATCTCGCGGTGTCACGAGCATGACTGACACGGGATCACCGACACAGCGCCAGGTGCAGCAAGCAGTAAGAAGTCCACCAAGACCGCTCACCTTTCCTCCCAAGGGTCAGGCTTCCCACCAGAATGTCGTGCATCAGGCTGCATGAACATGGCTCTGAAAAGTGAATGCTCGACCTTCATTAAGATTTTCATTTCGAGGTGTCGTGGCAAGAGTGAGCAGGCGCAACGACCCGGCAGCCACACCATGAACTGGGCGGCGGCAGCCATGAACCGAGAACAAAAGCTCGCCGCCAATGCACCATGTCGGTCCAACCAGAAACCACAGCCAGGCGAGTGGTGAAGCAGCAACTGTAATGCAAGTTCTGTGGATCCTGACATCTAGCACTTCAACCAGGTGTGTCCTTATAGCCGCCGCCAGCAGGGAGCATGCCAATAATGCGCCGCGATGCGGCGTCAGGCAATCGTCCACAAACCAAAGCCCTTCTGATAGCCCGTCTCACGGTCACGATTCACGCCAATTCCTGCTTATCTGTCCTATTTTCTGAAATTTAACAGCCGTCTGCAGAGCTGCGGCGCCAAGTGCGTCATGACAGTCACGCCGCTGGCTGCAGCGCCGCCGCCGCCGCCGCGGCCTCCGCTGGACCTGCAGACGTGCCTGTGGCTTCTACCGTGCCTCCTGCTGCCGCTGCACCGTCGGCCGCTGCGCGCTTAGCGGGCTCTGCACTGCCTGGTGTGGACTCCTGCAAGGGGATCGATGAGAGCGTCGGATATGAGATTTATACAAGAGAAGGGAACGTGGATTCGACCAGCGGAAAGTCACAAGCGAATGCCACCGGGGAGGGCACAGGTTGACGCAATGCTTGGCACGTGCAACTGGGGAAGGCCAGCTGCTGCATGCTGGTGGGGACACCTTCCAATTCTGGTTGCTGATGACAGGTTTGCAGACGGGAATACGGTGTGTGCTCGGCACAGATCAGCAGCGCGGCACCTTTGTAGTGCGCCCATGCTTGGGCTTCGGGCCCCAGTTCTTCTCGGGGTTGGGCAGGTACCGCGCGACCTGCAGCGGCAGCGTGGCAATTGAGAAGAATGAAACCACGGGAGCGCGCCATGCAAGGGCGGAGACAACGGCAAAACACCTCCCATCAGGCTTTTCGCCTCAAAGCGTATTGCGTGCATTGAATTCACAGCCAGTGTCACAGACGGGCTGGACCTCCTCGCGCCGCGATATGACATCATGGCAGGCGTTCACCGCAACTAACTGTTTCTTGCCAGTTGAAACGCTCTTGCATTCACTATTCACCTTGTCGTTGGGCGCCCGGTGCAGGGCAGACACCGCGCGCGCAAAGTTGACCTTGAGCGTCGGCTCCACCGCCAGGATCTTGGCGGCGTACGACGCCGGGTCCTGCGCAAGATTGCATTACACACATGAGCTTCCCTGCATGTGGGTGGGGGCGCGCTGCACCCTCGTGGGCAGCGCGTCCTGCTCTCACGCACCTGGACTGATCCTCCAGTCAGCAGGCAGGCATCTCCGCCAGTAATCGGGACCAGCTGGGCTAAGACATCACAGCATTTGGGATGCACCAACCTCCGAGCCTGTGCCTTGATGTGGTGGCCCGCCACGCAGGCATGCGTGACACTGCCTCATCATGCCCAGGTGGCGACAAAGTGAGACACATGATACGTTGTCGAAGCAGCGCCCGCACCTGCGCCTTGACGGGGTGGTCGGCGACCCAGGCGCGCATGACATCCCAGATGACGTCCCACGGCGCGTCCGTCTTGATGCCTAGCGGGTTGGCGTGCGTGCCGCTCACCCGGTAGCCTGCGGATGTGACTGTGAATCTCAGCTGAACGTGAGCAACCGAAGGCGCAGGAGCGGCGGCCCGCTGCGGCACTGTCTTGCTTCCCTGCCATCCCGCGCGCAGCCATTGGCATTGACACGCAGAGAGCCTCATCCACCTGTGCTGAATGCCCACGCACAAGTTGGGCAGTGTAGAAACCCTGGGCTTTTCAACATCGCTCACCTGCGTTGACGAGCGCGGAGCGGAAGGTGTCGTGCCGCGGCGGTGTCGCCTTGAGCGTCGCCGACACCGAGTGCAGGTCCAGGTACAGCGGGCAGTCAGGCAGCTCCTCCGCCGCATTCTGCAGCAGCCCCCGCACCCGCTCGAAGGCGCCGTAGTCCGACTTGCGCTCCTGTGTGTCACAAAAGCGATATCAAGGAATGCGCTTTGGTATGCGCAGCTCCTCTGCGGCATGCCGCAGCAGCCCCCGCACCCGCTGAAATGTGCCATAGTCCGCCTTGCGCTCCTGCGGCAAGACTGACCACAACGAGATGAGATTCAAGCGAAATTACAAGAACCGGCAGTGCGGCAGCTCTTTCGCCACACTCTGCAGCAGGACCCGCACCGGCTGAAAGGCACAGTAGTCTGGTTCTCTCTCCTGCATGTTGACTCTCCTGCTGGTTAAGAAAGGACCTTGAAGGTCATGACGAAGGCCAACGAATATGTTTCTGCAGATCTGGCAGCTCCTCCGCCGCGTTGCGCCGGGAGAGAGTCTCACACCTACAAGTGAGCATGTAGCTTGTGTGCAGCACCGCAGCGATTCTCGGCATCAATCTCAAGCGGCCTGGAGGCCGCACGCAATTCGTACTCTGAGGCACGGCGGCACAGCAGCGAGAACCGACGGTGGCCCTTATAGAGACCAGCGAGCACACGGCCTCTCCCCAACAGACCTCACAGGACACTGCTCATTCGTCGCCTGCAGCGACATGCTCCTGCTTCGCGACCAGCATGGCAGCCGTCATCCAGGCAGGTCAAATCATCCAAAATCGCCTGTCGTCTGACACTGCAAGTGCTGTTTCATAAATGCAGTTGTCAGAAGCGCTCACCTGGAAGAGGTGAGGATGGCGGTAACCCACAGGTGGGGTCATGCACGCTCCAGGCGGCTTGCCTGAAAGGGGATTGCCACTTGCAGAATGGAATGTGTTTGCCGTGAGACCCTGGGGGTCCTTTCCTCAAGCTCACCTGCATGGAGGCCAGGATGGACTTGACCCAGGTCGTGTCGTGCAGCGATTCCAGCCAGAAGGGGCCGCCCATGAGGAAGCCCGCGTCCGTGTGCGGGCAGCGCTGCGGCACCGAAGGCCCCGTGCCCGGCGTGAACTTGACGCTGTTTCCCTTGGCTTGCTGTGCATGAGGGGTCGATAAAAGATGAGTAGATTGACGCGAGCACCAAGCAGCTGGAAAAAGATGGTATGCGGGCAGCGCTGTAGCGTTGACGGTTCAGGTTGCCCGCCTGACTTCACGCGGTTGCCTCTTGGCTTGCTGCGAGACACTTCACGCGGTTCCCTCTTGGCTTGCTGCGAGACAGTGAAACCAGACAGATGGCATCTTGGGCCCTCAAGTGACAGGTCAAGTAATCGGCCAGCGCTGCGGCATTGATGGCCCCTGCCCTGCATGCTGCGTAGTAAAGAGCGCAGCGTGCAGCTGCAATGTCGTGAAGTCTGCCGTGTGCCGAGTCTATGTCCGGCGCCATGCAGGTCATTGCCACTTGCTCACTGCCATGTGCTTGACCAGAAAAAAGCCAGTGACACGGCACAACGCTTTCTCATCTCGAGAGCAAACGGCACCAGAGTGTACATCAAGGACCAGCGAGCAAACAATCGACCAACAGCAAGCTCGCGCTGGTTCACTTGTTGCCGCTGATCATTGACAGCAGGCAGACAGTATTCGAGTATGGCCTGGCAGCGGGCGGCTGGCTTTTGCATTATTTTATGCGCTTCTCAAGAGCGAAATCCAGCATGCAGAATGTAGCGCACCTTACGGCCCACGCGCTGGAAGTAGAAGGAGTCGCAGCCCTGAGACTGGAAGACGTAGGCCAGCTTGGAGGGGGAGTCCTTCACCGCCGCCGCCGACGTGTACACCCGCACAAACACCTGCGAAGGTGTGTATGGTTTGTTTCAGTGCCATTCTGCCGTTTGTGGACCTTCTGGTGGGGTTGTACAGATGTCCTCCACAGCCGCCGTTGAGGTGTACACCCGCACAAACACCTGCGCCGCCAGAGTCAAAACCACTCGAAAACCAGAAGGTGTCTGTCAAACGGACCAGCACGCTGTTGCGCAGCAGCACCACCTGGAAGCCGGCTGTCAGCGGTCCGCAGCAGCACTGGATCAAATGCGCAATTCATCTTCAACGCAGCAGGGACAATGGCAACAAGGCAACGCCTGAGATGCTCGAAAGGGGGGGCATCTGCGGAGAGCCAAACCCGGATGTAGAAGTCGATGCTGAGGCTGAGCACCGGCACGATGTGTCGCTTGTAGCGGTTGGCGTGCGACTCGATGGAGGCCAGCAGGATGCGCAGCGCCATCTCGTGGCAGAAGGGCCGGTGCAGCGGGTAGGCCCCGTACTTGGCCCAGCACGCCTCCCCGTTGTTGCCGCACAGCACTGCGTTGTAGGGCACAGCTGCTCAGAGAGACCATAGACGGTTGTGGCGCTATGTTGTGGCAGGAGGGCCGGCGCAGCGGGTATGCGCCGTACGGGGCCCAGCACGCCTCCTCTTTGTTGCCGCACAGCACTGCATTTTGTGACACGAGGGCTGTTTAATCTCATACTTCTTTACAACTGGCTCTTGATGCACTCCTCCTAATGCACTGTTGGTGATCGGAGGATCATGCCCTGACAAATCAATTCACGCATGCAGCGACCTTTCCTTCGAAGGAGATCGCTTGCCACAATTTGCAAGCACTGAATCAGTTAGCAAAAGGGCAGCATTGTCAACGAGAGCCAGTGCACACCGGCCAGCTAGCAGGGCACGCTCTGGCTGCGTCGGCGTCGCCAGACAGCATGCGCGGCAGGCACTAGCAGCAATCCTTGGCGACGCTGCTCTGTTCTGCGCAGAAGATTGAATCAGTGCATGAGCCTGTCCCTGAGGACAGCCTAGACGATGCACCAGCCATGTCGGTGGAGCAGGCCGCCCCGACGGCGCCCGCTCCTCGAGTCACGAGTAGATGCCGTGTCAGCTGTTTGAAAGTTGCCGCACCGGCCATGTCGGTGGCGGTGATGAGCAGGAGGCCGCCCTCGCTGACGGCCTGCACCGCGCTGTCTAGCAGCTGCGCCGGCGTGCCGTACGGATCCAGGTCCACCGCGTCGTACGCCTGTCAAGAGAAAGATGAGTGACAAGAAGGATTGTGCGATGACGTGATGATGAGCAGGGTTTGGCCAGCCGCCGGCGTGCGGAGCGAGTGCACCGTCTTTTGCCAGAATCGTGGCTTGAGCCGCCTCGGCGCCGCACCATTCTCCCCGACAGTGCGCCTCAGGCAAAGTGTTTGAGGCCACCCGCACGCCCCGGGAGCTCCTCCGGACGCACATATTCCAGAAGCTTGCAGGAAACCTCATCTCACCCCGGCGTTCTGCATCATGACAATACGGGCGTCGCCCTGCTGCGGCCGCACTTTCGCCGCCGCCGCGCCGCCATTGAACTCCACATTCCGCTTCATGGCCTCTACGACACTGGCATCCAGGTCGTTCGCGTCCACACGGCCGACGCCCTCGATTTCCGCAGCGTAGCGGATCGCGCGCAGGCCCGACGCCGCAAGCCCCTCCAGCACCCGCGCTCCTTCCTGCCGCACGTAAACAGAGCAGAATCAGTAGGAATGCTGGCGTCAGATGCGATCTCCGTCGCGTAGCGGACCGCGAGCAGGCCCGATGTTATGAGCCCATCCTGCACATGCACGCCCTGCTGTGAACACCGCAGTAGGACTACAAATGAGCTGCAGTGTGAAGGGTGGAGCCCTCGATCCCCATCACGTGTGGATCGCGCGCAGGCCGGAGGCGGCCAGCTCCTCCAGCACCTGTGCACCCTTCTGTTGAAGCGGAACTGAAGAATCTAGCGAGCAACTCCAGGAGGTCAGACATTCTCGTTTGCGGCTGCGTAGCGAATCGCGCGCAAGCCCGGCGCCACCAGCCCCTCCAGCACGCGCGCACCCATCAGATTTTGGCGCGGGCTTCGCCGGAGCGGCACTGCCTTAGGATGACGCACCACCAGTTGGATTCTGTGCTCACTTGTTTCACAGCGTGGCTTGTTTCACAGCGCTCACCGGCTTGTTTCACAGCGCTCACCGGCTGGTCTGCCCTGCCCTCCTGCGGCGCAAGCGTCGGCCGCAGCCCGCATGCTCATAGGTGGGATTGGAAACACGGTCGAGACCCGTCTCAACCCTTCATGTGTCAACAATTGGCAGTTCCAGACTTCATGGCACTACCAGCTGGTCGGCCGCAGGTGCCTGCGGCGGTGGCATCCGTCATGAACAGGGCCGCTAAGATTGTGGATTGACGAAGATTATGGATTGACTAACATTTCACTTGAAGTCGAGGCTCGTTTCACTCGAAATTCACAGGCTGATCTGCATCAGGCTCCTGCACCGGCGGCGCCTGCGCCCCCCGAGCCCGGGCACGCTTCTTGAGCGCGATGGAAGCACTCCATCTGACATCTTCAAGCTTCGTTGAGCTCACCGGCTGGTCGGCCTCGGGCTCCTGCACAGGGGGCGCCGGCGCTCCCCGCGCTCGGGCACGCTTCTTGAGCGTGCCGGCCGCCAGCTCCGCCTCCCGCACGCCAATGAAGTGCCGCAGCACCGCCGTCGACAGGTCCCGGTTCACCACCTGGTGCAATGACAAGGATGGAATACAGGCTGGAATGGGGCGTGAGTTCAGAAACAAGCCGCACTAGCCGATGAAATAGCCGCAGCACTGCCATCGACAGAACCCGATTCACCACCTGACAGTGAGAGGAATCTGTCCGTGGAAACTCTCATCTCATGATTACTTGCAGTCGACAAAATGCCGCAGCACCGCCGTCGACAGGTCCCAGGTCACCAGCTGCCACGGAATGCGTTGGCTGTGTGGAAAGACCGTCAGATGCGCGCCTTGCTGGGCGGCGGCCAGACCAGCGCAGGTGATTAGCTGCACACGTTATAGATTGTGTGTGTGTGTTGTGTGAATTTTCCTGGTGAAGCCATGGGAAATTTGACAGCTGCACCAGACAGAGCCTGGCTGCGCAGCAAGGCGGCACCATGCAGGAAAAGATGACCGACCTGGGCTGGATTGTAGAAGACATCGTTCCCTTTCTGCAAAATGGCGGCTTTTCCCTCCCGCAGCACCGTGTACCCCTCTGGCACCGCCCTGCGGACGCAGCGAGGTTGCATGTTGTTTCAGCAGCAGCTGCCGCATACATCGACCCATGTGCGCCACACTGCGCACTGGACAGCAGGGTATCACCACGGCTGAAATGGGATGGTAAGTCATCCATGCTGGCCGGATGTTTGCGGCGGGTGTTGCTGCTCTTGAGCTGCCTTGCCTTGCACCATATCCATGCCCATGCAGACGTGGCGCTTGAAACTCACAGTCATGCACATGGCAATCTGCAGATGATGTATGCAAGTTCACAGCGCCACCTGTCGACTGGCGTGTCCACCGCGCCGTCGGGCTGCGGCGGCGCGTTGCCGCCGTCGGCCATGCCGCCGCACAGTCTGCTGCCAACGGCACCCAGCGCGCCCCTTATCGCCACCCCCACCGCCGCGGCCACGCCCGCCCGCCGCAAAGGCAGGCTGTGCAGCACTGTGCCTGGCTGCAATCAGGCTGCTGCTGACGCGGTGGTACTGCTGCGGCTGGTGCGACGGCGCGATGCCAGAGGGTGATCAGCAGCAGCTGTCCGCGGCCGATCCGCTTGTTCGCCGGCGCCGCACGGAGCGACGAACGAAAGCAGATGCTGCCTCCCGCAGCCTGCAGCAGCAGTGGAGGCACACTATAAGAAGACATCAATTCAACGCAGCCTTTCACGGTTGAGGGCTCGGAACTGTGCGCTCAATGACCTCGAAGCAGACCTATGAGGCAAGCCTGGGGGGATGCCTCGGCGGAGTGCAGCCTGGCAAATCATCCGTGCGCGCCTCGCCGGCTTTCCATGGTGGTCTCATCCGAGGTATGATCAAGTCTGCACCTTCAGCCTGCTTTGTACTGCAGACGCGTCCTCTCGCCGGCAGATGCTGCGACGGCTGCCACTTGCGCTGTATCGCGCACGGCTTGCAGCAGTCAGGAGGTAGAGCCTACGATCCTGTGAAACCGTTAGTGCAATCACGATTGTGTCGGGCGAGCATCGGTGCCAGGGTGCCAGGGTGCCCGAGTCCGGGCAGAGGGGGATGAAGGACACTATTGGCGGGTTGCGGGTTGCACCACCCCAGACTCACAGAAGAGTCCAACAGTTCCGACTTGGCTGGTGGCTTTCAAATTGCACTTTGCAGCATTATCCAACGCTTGACATGCTGGAAGATCTGGCGGCATAATGGATACCGAGGGCCATGGACAGCGCCGCCGCTGCCGGCATGCCTAGCGGCCCGCTGCTGCGATGACAGCGGCGGCCGCGGCGGTTGCTAGTGCGGCCCTGAATGGCTGGGCGCCTTGCGGCCGGGCGCCATGGAAGCTAATGTTACAGATCGAAGGAAGGCTGTCCCGCATCGGCGGCGGTTACTGCATCGTTGGACGCCGGAGGCGGAATGTGCCGGTTTGCTGCCAGTGCAGACCGCCTCGTGCACTTCCGGCGGCGCGGAGTGCGAGTCGAGCGAGGTTGAGTCGCTTCCTGTTAAATGCATGATCTTGGTTGCTTTGCCGCTCGGCGGACCGCTGGCCAAGTCAGGCTTATGGGTCTTGAGGAACGCCAGATTTGCTCCTCGGGGCTCAGCAGAGAGAGGCGGGGATTCGGGGGCGAGAAGCGAAGAGAAGGGGAAGGGAGGGCGGCGGCGATGGACGAAGAAAATAAGGGAAGAGGCAGAAGAGAAGAGGAAGAAGGCGAGAAGAAGGGAAGGGAAGAAGGAAGGAGGAGAAGTGGAGCGGCGGCTCGGGGCGGCGGTGGTCGGAATAGGAGGAGAGGGGTGGGGGGAGGAGAGAAGGAGGGAGGCGGAAGGGGAGAGGAACGTGAATGAGGACAGGTGGAAGACGAAAGTGGAATAAAAGAGGGGAGGGTGGAAGTGTTAACGCGTCGTTGAACTCATAAGCTCGAGCTTACTTGGATGAAGAGCCACCCTAAACTATCTGGCATTTTTACCCTGAAATGTTGCAGCTTTCATGTCCGAAACATTCACGCGCCCTAATCCGAATGGTAGCGCAGGTCATGGCAGTAGGCCGCAGTTGCTTTGCGGCACTCGCTCGCCGTCCAAAGGCTGCGGGGTGTCCTAGAAAACGGCAGAGACAGAAACCATTCATGCAATGCGCGGAAAGTTAAACGCCTCGCCCGGGGATAAAACGCAATGGGTCCTAGCTACCTTGGTCCTAGCTGCTCAGCAGTTTCCTAGCTTTTGTTCTAGGAGGAGTTTGCATATCAGCAGCCCAGCCGCATCATGTGTTTGTCAGCGGCTGTGCGCGAGCAATTCCGGAGTTCTGACTTCAGCTCGGCATTCCTTGTCTGATTGACGCTGTCTGCATTCGCACAAGTGCACACTGCGGCGCTGGCGCGTCACCAAGTGGCAGATCCGCAGCCCGCCTGCGCCGCCCATATGCTCTGCGGAGCGTAGAGTGGCTGCGGCGGCAGCTGGCCTGCGGCGCCGCCGCTGTTGGCTGCGAAGGGCACACTGTTGCGGGTGAAGATGCGCGACGGCGCGCCGGTGGCGGACCACGGCTGCGCCGCCGGATTGAGGCGCATGTACTGTTGCTGGTGCTGCGGCATGTTGCTGACGGAGGTCACCGACCTGTGGCGGCACCAAGGACAACAGTCAGGCACAGAAAATAGAATCGAAAAACGAGTTGGCCGAAAAGGAAGAGTCAAAGCAATGCACTCATCTCACCTTATTCGGTCCTGGCAGCGAAAGGGTGCGGTTGACAACTCAGCAGGGTAGCAAAGCGCTGTGAATGGAGGTGCTGGACTGCGTACCTGGACGGCGGTGCCGAGATGATGGATGCCGCAAACGGGACACGCCTGCGCGGGGGTGGCTGATATGAGAACATCACGCCGCGCACGATCTGCGTCCTGGACACCTGCTGGCCTGCATCGCATTAGAGACAGAAGAGGTCACAGGGTGTTGGCGCAACCTTGACGCGAGTTTGATCACACAGTAGACGAGATTCATTCATGGACGGGCCTTCTGGCAGGATGTGACCGTAATGACGAGGCGCAAAATCATGCGGACAGGCTTTCGGGCTGGCACGGTCGCTTCACTCATCGTGGCAACGTGGACGAGGAGGCGAGCTGGGGTCTAGGGTTCTAGGTAGAGGGGGTAGAGGCAGAATCGCACCGACACAGGCGCCCTCGCACAAGTACTTGTATTTCGACACAGCAGCCGCCATCACCTCCGCAGCCGCCAGCACTGCCGCCTGGCTGCCCTGGGGTCCAGCACAAGGCGATGTTGAATAATCAGGGCAATGCGTCAGATTTCGACTCAAGTTTCACATTTTCAACCCGGCTCGACTTGAAGAGGTGCTCAGTCAGCGCTGCACAGCTTGACTTGTCATCTGGTGCACAGCCATCGCGTCACACCACACAGCAGCACAGGACAGCAGCTGCAGCAAGAAACTGCTGGCGGGGATATCGCAAGGCAGGGACACACCTGGATGAGGAAGGTGCGGGCGGGACGCATGCGGCCGCCGGCGGCGGCCTGGGAATCGGACCAGCTCTTGACGTCGGCGCCCGTCACACGCGCCAGCTCGCGCACCGACGACCCTGCCGGGCCTGTGTTGGGTCGAGAAACGGTTAACACGAAGATATGAGGAAGTGTGAACCAGGGTTGCGCTCAGGGCTGGCACGGCGCAGGTCTGTGGCTCAGGCCTGGCTCGAAGCAGAAAAGACACATGGTTCCGAGCACAGAAGGCGCAGCAGGTGCGCTCAGGCACTTGAGCAAAAGTGACGGTGCGGCATGACGGCACAAGCATGTCCTTCGGCATGGTGGATGCTGCTGCAGGTTTTTTCTGTTTGTGCATTTGATCAGAATAGAATAGAGAAGCAGGAAGCGCACCGATGACGAAGCCGCTGGCCAGCAGCGTGATGCACATGCTGGCGCCCCTGCAGCCCAGAAGACATGTTTTCAGATGGTGATCGTTGATGGAAGATTAACAAGATGTCTATCAGTGTCCTGCAGAGCCGTTCACTAGCCTGCTGTGCAGCACAGCATCAGTGCACGATACAGAGCAGAGGACCTGGCCGTAGATGTGCAAACTGCAAAGCAGTGCCTCGGACCGATGCGGCCACGCACAGAAACGCAGCATTCGAGAGTCTGCAAAAGACAGAAAACCCTGCGCTGCGACAGGAATTTTCATCAGTGCATGAATGAGCGCACCCCTGAGGCAGCATGGCGAAGTTGATGATGCCCTGCTTTTCGGACTCGGTGCCCTCGCCCATCTTGCGCGGGCCTGTGGTTTGTTGAAAGCCCGCAATCCTCAGTACTGTCACTCAGGAACTCTATGCAAATGGAGCCGGCAGGTCGTGACCGGAGTTATATGCAGCTGACGTTGCCGGAAACCGGAATGCAAAAGCACTGTTGACCTTGAGACCCCGCGCAGCAGACAACGCCGCAGCGGCATTACTGAGCGGCACACGTCAGAATAACGACAACAGGAACGCACCGCTGGGCTGCACCCAATCCAGGCGGCCGGAGACGGCGTCGACCAGAATGGCGCCCTTGCCCGATGGCGCCGGCAGTGCCACCGGCGGTGGCGCGCGCGGCAGCACCTGTGGCAGTGGGCGGTATGCACAGCGTTGTCAGAACGCATGCTGACCATCGTCGGAACTCCTCCCTTTCACAGCGTGCAGCAGCAGGTACAGGGAAGCTCACCCTGCTCAGACCTGATGTCAAATCATAACTTCGACGTGTAATGGTCATCAGACAGCAGTACAAGAAAGGCAGTACCTGGCGGGGGCTGGAGCAGCCGCTGCGCGGCGGGCTGATGTCGCTCAGCGACGACGCCACCTCGCTCAGGTTGCTGGGCGCGCTGCTCAGAATGCTGCTGCAGGGCTTGCCGCCGCCACCGCCGCCGCTGAAGGTCGCGACGATGCTGTTGAGCGCGAAGTCTCCACCAAAGGCCTGCTGCTGTGGCTTGGAGGCGACGGGCTGGAAGGCGCTGCCGCTGCCGCTGGCAGTTGTGCTGCCGCTGTTGATGCCTCTGCTGGGCAGCAGCAGGTCGGCGCGGCCGCCGCAGAACGCAAAGTTGTCGTCGCTGGAGGCGGCGCTGTCACCGCTGCTGCCGCTGGATCCGTGACGCTGCATGTTGACCCAACCGTCGTCCTGCCACCTTTTCAGAGCAGCATGGAGAATCACTGTCAGTTCAGCACATTCAGCGCACATTCAGCAGGAAGAGCAGCCGGAGGAGCCCTGATCACGCTGCTGCTGCTGCTCTCGGACGACCGGTTCCCAGCACTAAACGGGGGGGCGGCGCGAGCCAGCAGTCGCGACCCTCACGGGGCCATTAGGACTAACAGTCATTACTGACCGGTCAGTCCGGTTATTATGACTGAAATTTGTTGTCAGTCATTTACTAACCGGACACTAGTGTTCATTTTTTGTTCTGTATGTAAGGCGCTTACACTTCGGTGGGAAATCGGCGGTACAGTCTTCGACGGTGGAGGACTTTTTTGAATTTACGTAAGCTTTGGTCCGGGCTACAATGACTGAATGTCAGGAATATTCACGAGTCATCATGATTAGTCACGCACTGACCGGGTCAGCGACATTGAATCCGACCATCGCTGAATGCTGCGAACACGCAGGGTTGCCTGCAGTGCTGCCGGCTGCGCCAGACACGCCGCCGACAAGGTGCTGACACGACAAGGTGTCCGTCCGACTGGCGGCGGCTCAGCCGATCTGTCGGGCAGCTGCAGAGACCGATGCAGAGAGGGTTGCGCATTCAGCAGGCTGCAGCAGGGCCACAGCAAGCTGTGCACCAGCTGCAAACGTCGTTCTGCTGACGCCTTGTAGTGCCTTCGTCATGGTTGACTGATCCTCCCACCTGGGCGGCCAGCTGCCTGGCCCGGCGGCTACAATGCTCTGACACTGCCCTTCCGAACCCTGTGCGAATCCTGCAGCATGCGCCGCCCGCAGCCGCTGTAGGGCGCTCCCACCCCATCCCAAAGCCATCGAATGGCACAGCCGCCAGATATTTGTAAGGTGGAGCGGTTTTGCAGCGCCAACCTGGTGTGCTGATCGTTGCAGTATGGTCCTCCGATCGTGTTGAAGCCGCTCGCAAGCGCTGGCGCGGTCTCAAACTGCATCGCTGCTGGCCGGAATGAGGTGATGGCTAGCTGTTGGTCAGCGCTTTGCCCTGAGGTAGCGCTTTGCCGTGCAACGCTTTGGCCAAACTACAACTGCAACGAGCCGCTGTGCGATTGGAAACTGCCCTGAGACTGGTTCCGCAATGCTCGAGCGCTGCTTCGAAAGCAAAGAGCCGGCACTGCAACGAGCGATGGGGCCGCTGACGAGCAAGATCCGCAACTAGACTTGGAGACCGAGCGGCAATGAGATCAACGGCGCAAGTCAGTGAGATCTATTGAAAACAGCAATTGGGGTGCGCTGACGCTGTGCTGGCCAAGTTAAATGCGCGCGCAGGGGTCCATGTGAAGGTGCCTCGAAACGGCCCCCGGCCTGACGTCTACCGAATGACGACAAAAAGTCATGAGATTTGGCATGATCTTGTTCATGGGCATGCCTGGAACGAGAGCCTGGTACATCCCAGAACAGCGCAGCGAGCCCTACGGCGCTGAGAGTCCGACATGATTCCTCGGCAGATTACGATATGGCAAGGGATACGTACGTAAGCGAAATTCCTTGACGATACCGTCTAGGAATTTCGCTTACGTACGTATCCCTTGTGAAAGCCGGAGTTCGCCAGAATCTTGGTGGGGAGCAGTGCAGTGCCGCTGACAAAGTCTCAGTCCGGCTTTCACTTGCACTCTTCGCCTCCGGAAGCATACGTTGCTAGATTGAGGAGCCGGTGCACGGAGCAGATAGCGCCTCTTGCAAGCTTACGACACGACAACCAGCCGGGACAACATGACCGGACTGCTGGGGCACTGGTTCGGGCGCGGAGGTGCGGGCAGAACATCGATGGCAAGCATACAATTCATATGGATCATCTGCGTGCACCCTGCAGTGGTAAAGCTGACCGGCAAGGGAGGGCTGACGGTGCATCCCTGTGCAAGGAAATATCTTTAGCTATACTGCCGCAACACCGCGCAACGGGCGCCATGTTTCGGCCTGAAGAAGCTCTTACGAATGGTTATTCCTCACAGCTTGACCAGCCCTTGTCGCTGACCACAGCAGCCACGCCGTCGCTACTTACCTTCCCCCACACTTTGCGCAGCATGCAAAGCCGCTTGCTGTTCGGACTTCAACGTGATACACCCAGTGGCTGACCAAAACTTCTATCGAAATGCAGCTGCGTCCGACACTTCATCAGAGCCGGGATCTCCCCTGTCGCCGGCTGCGCAGCGGTCGCCCAAGGCGCAGAGTACGAGCTATTCACATGCACAGCTGCACCACTTCGGCGTGAAACTTCGTGTGACAGCTTGAATCTGTGCCCGCATGCATCATAGCCGCTGCAGGACCACGTATTGCAGAATGGACCCCAATTGACACGTCAATGACGCTGCAGCTGCAATATCTGCAGGCAGCAACCCGTGGCAGTCGGTGTTTAACCCCGGGCGTAACTACAGCCAGAAGGCCAGCGGCAAGGTGAGCCTGGAAATTTAGGGTCGGACCTTCCCCATGACATTGCGTCGCATTGCGGTGGATCGAAACCCTCGTTGACAGCTTTCAGCTACAATATCAGAAATATGCACATTACCCATACTGGATCTCGCAGGATTACTACGACCACGTCCCTGCGGGAGGATCCCCTTCCAAGGTGGGTGGTTCAAAGCCCACTCGCTCGGCTGCTTGACGTTGGCGGCGGTTCACTGTCTGCGGTGTGTTAGTTGATTCCCTGGGTGAGAAGCGACTTGTATTCCATTCTGCACAGAGTGTGTGGGACCAAATCGTGAAGGCTGAGAACCTGCAGCGCCTGTCCTCATCAACAGCGTTCAGCCAGCTCGACAAGGACGGTGCGCGCACACAGAAAATTCGCGCCTGACGTCGTTGATACCACATATCTGGTTGATCGCCATAACGCAGGATGCCGCCAAAATGCCTGACCATAGTAATTGTCAGCATTCGTCGAAAATCCAGCTTCCGAGTCTCGAAGTGCAGGTGACGGCTACCTGTCGGCGGACGACCTCAAGGAGCACTTTGGCCCTGCGGCAAATGTGAATGGTCTCATCGATGCAGCCGACAAGTGAGTTTGCTGATGCTGCCACAGAGAGGGATGAGCTTGCTGCCAAGGCATAAATGCTGCACTTGCATAAGCGGCCAGCGTAACAGTTGCGTGACGAGTTTTTGTGATACTGCAGGGACAAGGTGCTGATGCAGCCTGTCTTAGGCATGACTAGGATGGCAGTGCCAATTGCAGCAACCTCCTGAATGTCAGCAGGGTGCCGTCCTGTTGCAACGCCCTCGGTCCGTCTTGAGCTTCTCGTGCCGCTGCCGCAACATGTACAAGCGTTTTAAGACCGGCAACGACCTGTGCGTGCATTGCCAATTGATTTTATTGGGCTTGCAGGACGGCCGCATCAGCATCTCCGAGTAAGTGCCGAGGCTTTAGTGTGTGTAAGCATGAAAGTAGATGCATGCCGTGCCTCTAGTGTGCGTAACTATGAAAGTAGATGCATGCCGTGCTCGCCAGGGTCACGATGTTGGTCATTGATGCCAGAATCAGCAGTATCTTGCGCTGCCCGTGCAGGTTCAAGGAGATGATGCGGAACAGCTGAGGGTGCTAGGGCGCGATCCATGATGCGCGAGGATGTTGATGGAGGCGTTTCTGGGAAATCTGTCAGGGCAGTGAGTTTGACGGCGGTATCTGGGATCAGCTCTGAGAGGAGCGCGCCGCCTGGGCTCCAGCACTTGATGGCAGTTGCTCTTCGTTGGCCACTAATCTCGTGGCGCTGCAGGTGGTGCATGACAGGCAGATTGACATTGTGGCCAATGAGTTGTGAGCTTCTGCCGTCCTCTGTATTGTAGCTTGCCGCATGCCAAGGGATGTTTGGCATCTGGCGTGTATCAGACATGTAATTTACACTCAGAATGACATCATTTCATCTCCCAACGGTCATTGTCAATCCGTTCGTCCACAACCTTATTTGTGTCATTCGCACGCTGTGGCGAATCTGCATGCCGCCCCGCATGGTGCTTCCTGTGGCGCGGCTCTGCCGGCGACATGCTGAGGCTGCGCTGCCGACTCCGCCGCGGCCTGTGTGGAGACCTGCTGCGGCTTCGCCGCCGCCACCGCCGATGCCTTTCCGTCTCTCCTCGCCGCTGACCGCCGTGAGAGCGCAGCGCACTGCTACGCAGAGCGTCCAGCTCGGCAGCCGGGTGCGCAGAGCTCTCAGCGGCAGCAGATGCCCGAGCAGGCGAGCAGCCCGCTGACCCAGGCGCAGCTGGCACTGCAGACGCTGCTGGCGTTGGCGCTGTGCTGCGGTCTGTTGCTGACGTTGCAAGGGCTGGTTCGGGCAGCCGCGCCTGCGACTGCGCTGATCTGCCATGCCAAATAGAAGGGTTGCTGCTGCCGCCATGGCCGTTGCCGCCGCCACCGTCGTCTCTGCTGCTGCGGGCAGCGCCACTGCCTCTGCTGGCGGGTGCCGGCGCCGACTGCTGCCTTGGCCCAGCGGGTCGCTGGTCCCAGCGGGAGCTGCGGTCGCCGGCCCCCTGGCGCGGCTGCATTGTGGTTGCGCCCCGTGGGGAGTCCTGCTGTCGTTCCGGGCCGCCGTAGCGCACCAGACGGTCGTAGGTAAGCAGCGAGAACGGCGCCGCGGCAAAGGTCCTGCAATGGAATCGCTGGCGCTATCAGGCGGAGGAAGACCACGCGGCTTCGCACCAGGCGATGACCAGCTACTGACCAAATGCTGGAGGAGGCTCCAGACGACACCCTTGGTGTGGCAGCGGCACCGGTTTCATTGGGTTTTAGGGTTGATACGCGTTGATCTCACCTCAGCTCGTGCCAGAAGTGCTCGGCGTGCTCGTGCAGGAAGGGCCGCAGCGCGTCAGCGGGCGACACCCGCTGATGCCCGCCGGCATCGCCGCTGGCGCCGCTGTACCCCGCCGTCGCCAGGCCGTGTGAGCGCACCAGCCCCATGACCAGGCCCTTCACGATGATAACGTCCTGCATGGTGTCGAGAGTATCGAGCATCACCCATTGATCATGGCCGAGTGCTTCATACTTGGAGGTGCACAGTCCAAGGCAGACACCATGGCGGACAGCCCTTGCTTCCCATCATGCCGTCACTGCGCAAGGCATGGGTGCTCCTTCGAGGGAAGCTGTGCCTGCAGCGATATGGCTGCCCATTCGCTTTCGTTCAGTTCCATGACTTGGGAGAATCTCAAGCCCGCACCTCCACCTGCAGCAGCGCCTGCAACTCGCGCGCCACCCAGTCCTGCAGGCGGCGCTCTGCTGCATGAGCGCCGGACGCTGGCGGCGCCGCCGCAGAGCCCGGCAGGCTCACCGGCCGCGCCCAGATGCCGCGGCTGTAGACGCTGCGGCGCCACTCGACAACCTGATCCGCGGGCACTGCCGGCGCCGACGGCTGCCCGTAGCTGGGCCCGACCCTGCGCAAAAGGCGCAGTGCGCCATTGGTACCGGGGCGCAGCTGGATAACACTTCCAGCATGAACCAAGCATGGACACGCGCTCCCGCTTGCGTGATTCCTCCAGGCTGCGGCCCGTAGTGCGTCAACTGCTGACAGGCAGGTAACGTGAAAACGATTATCATCACTCACCTGGCGCTCAGGTTTCGCTGCAGCCGGTAGTAGTACGGCCGCGGCTCCCTCAGCGGGCCCTGCCGCTCGGGATTGGAGGTACGCAGGCCGCACTGCTGCCCGTCAACCCGCGGCCGCCGCTGCGCCGCCGGGTGCCGGGAATGAGACGACGAATCTTGGGAGGACCGCCAGCTCTCGTACTGCTGCCGCGCGTCCCGCAGCAGCGCCGTGACAGGGTCCTCGTCCGCCACCTTGCTGGCATCGCGCAGCGGGCTGAGCCGTGTCTCCGTGAAGTCGGAGGGTGTTTTGATGTCGTGGATGTACGCCTGGAAGAAGCCCTGTTGATGCACGGGTGTTGCGCTGAGCTGTCATGCATCGGAGACAAGGTGACTGACTGAAGGCTTCTGCAGCAGGAAATTCGTGATAGGGGGTTGGAGGAGGGCGGCGCACCTTGCAGAGCGGACACTCCCGCCGCAGCTTGGCCCAGCGGCTGATACACGGCACGCAGAAGCAATGCAGGCAGTCCAGCACCACGGCTCGTTCCCTTTCATTCTCGATGTCGTTGAGGCCTGCAAGCCCAACACGAACGAAATGAACCCAACACACGCCGCTTGCACGCCACATGATTCCATGTCAGCTGCGAGGATGTACCTGCCTCGTCAAGACAAGACGATTGTTGCATAGAGGCCAAGCATCTCCTGAACCACATCATCTCGCAACAGGACGGCCAATGGCACTCACATATTGGACACGGCGGCGCGGTGTCGTCATCAGGGCTTGACGCCTTACTTCGCAGCAATACCGGGCTATCACACATGAAATGGTTGAAACAAATAACACGTCTGTCCGATAAGATTGACACGCCACAACTCGCTGTTAAAATGCGCTGCACCTCGAAAATTGGAGCATGCCTCGTAAAGTGTCCGCTCTAGCAATTCTGGGGACGTGTGCGGGCACCAGCTGCTGCAATCTGTGAAAATGCATCTGCTCAACACCCTGCAAGAGTTCGCGACAGGTTGTGACGCGTGCGCAACTTTGAGTTGCTCCATGAATAGCATTACGTGATGACTGTCGGGACTTCCTCGTAGCGAGCTGGGCCTCGTTTCCGGCAGTGATTGCAGCAAGTGTATTCAGTACTTGCCCCAGAAGCTCAACTGCACCTCGACTGCGCAAAGGCTGGCTAGCAGAAATGGCAATGTATCAGACCCAGAACCGCGTCAATGTGGAATTTCTGAGGTCATCAAAAGGGTTCTCTGGGCGAATCATCAAGCTGAACTACGGCCCCAATGCTCTGCCGCCCCAGCTCGTGGGGCGCATGGACATGGTGAAAATCCTTGAGATGTCAAAAACTTGTGCAGCGCTCTGAAGCGCTTTGCAATATCTGTGAAAGTAATGTTTCTCTCCTGATGCTGCGCTGAACGCCGTACCTGGACTTCCGCTGCAGAACATGTGGGGCGCGTTCATGCGTGAGTGTGCGCAGCTGGCGGAGCGTCACCCCTACGTCATCAAACCGAAGGCTTCCCAGGTCTTGCTCACCACATTGGCGTTTCTGCAGAAGCTCGGCTCACCTGATCTGACCGCTGATTCCCACACTTTTGCCGGGTAGCCGCAACTCACCTGCCGCAAGCTAGTCATCCGCTTGTTGCTACCTGCAGGTCGGGAGCTGGGCGCTTTGCTTCAGCATCGGTAAGTCGTATTGCACTGCTGGATCTGCACTGGCCGTCATTTCGTGCTGTCTCGTACAGAGGCTTGCGCATTAGCAGACACACTGCTTTGACCCTTGAACATTGCGTCAGAGTCTCCGCGTTCAGGGTTTCATCTGTGCTGCTTGCAGCCGCCGTGATTGGGTGCGCATCCATCAACCCGGACGGCGGCAGCTACCCGCAGTGGGAGGCGGAGGTGGCTCAGATGCTGGAGCGCTGGCGGGGCAGCTTCGGGCACTGCGGCCTGGCGATGTTGTTGCAACGCACCAGGCGCGTGCGGATCTTCTTGTGCAAGATTGCGCTTGACACCGTGTTTGCTTGAGCTTGAACTGGTACTAAAACCCAGCGAGTGGTATTTGAGATCCTCTGTTGCTGCGCTCGATGACTGACATTGTGCGGTGCTCTGTCTGCAGGGAGCACTGGATCCAGATCGACATTGGTGAGTGCCTAGTCACTGTAATTTCCAGCACCGACTGCCCGGCAGCAGGATGTTTTCTGTTGCCCTGCCAAATGCGAGATGCGCATGCCGGTGGTAGTCAAGGCCATGTCACTGCCATGCAGCGCAGTCGACAGCTGCTGAAGCACTAACGTGATGATCGTGCAGTGGGGCCACCGCCGATGGGGCCGCCGGCGACGGGCGGCCCGGCGAAGGCGGGCTACGAGCACCAGCAGCAGCTGGAGGCGCCGCCCAACCAGCAGGGCGGCCATCAGCAGGGCGGCTACCAGACGCAGCAGGGCTACCAGCCGCTGCCCTACCAGCCGCAGCAGGGGCAGGGCCAGCATTGGAGCCAGCCGCAGGCGCAGCAGCCGCAGGGCTTCCAGCCGCAGACGTACCAGCAGCCGCAGCAGCAGCAGCACCAGCCTGCGGCAGGCTTTGGTCAGCCAGGATACCCGCAAAACTCCTACTGAGGGTGCTCCGGAACACATCCCCTGCATTTCTGGCTGCAAATGACAACATGCATCGTGAATAAGTAGCGAGTCGAAGCGCAAGGGCAGCATCGACAGGGGATTGCCTCGGAAGGGGTGGAGTCGATTGGATCCTGTTTGAAGCTTGTACAACATCGCACTTTCGTTTGCCTGTCTGTCTTCTGCCTGTCTGAAAGCTGTCTAGTCTGAATAACAACGGCCAGAATACGGGACACCGCAGCAATGTCAATTTACAATGTACAAAGTACAATGTACAATGTACAAAGAACAGTGGGTACATCACGAGCACTGAGCATCGCTTGTCAAACAACCAGGAATCACATGCGCAGAATTGCAAAAGGCGCCCAGGCGGCTGTCATCTTGTCGAAGGCGCTGGTTTTGGCTGCATCGGCGTGCCTGTCTGGTCAATCAGCCTGCACGCGGACAGAGCCATCACGTGAGCCGCGGGAGCGCGGAATGTTGGAGGTGTCGTTGCAAAGCTAACAGCATGTGAGCGTGCATTCAGCCCATCGCCAACGCCTCGCACCTGGTGATTGAGTGCTCCAGCTCGTCAATGCGGGCGCCTAGCTCGTCGATGCGTTCCACCAGGCCATCGCTCATGTCCTGAAAACGCGTTTGCTGCAGCACGGGAAGCAAGCATGTCAAAATGCCATGGAGGCGTCATTCCGGAGCCAGCGCGCCTCAAGCAGCTTCCGCTCAAGCAGTCTTAGAGGATCGTACCATCTGGGCCAGCAGGCTTTTCACGTAGACTGCCAGATCCGCCTGCGTCTGAGGCATCTTGGTGCCGGCCGGAATGTGGAACCCCTTCAGCGGCGAAGCCAGTGGCTGCTGCTGAGGCTCCGCCATCGCCTGCTTGCGCACCATGCTGGCACTTGTGTGCGAGTCAGATCTACAAAGTAAGCTGTCTGCACACATAAGCTGTGATGGGACAGGTGGTTTGCCGCGCAAGTAATCTGAACATGCACGCGAAATTTGCCTTCATGATGCGCACCATGGTGTGCTGTAGGCCAGACCTCAGATCGTTAGCGATGAGTCAGCCTGCGGCTCTCTAGTTTCAGACCACTGTGCAGCTCCAAATGATGCTCCGAACTCCAGCGAAATTGCAGATGGTCGACCACCAAGCGGCCCACAGGGAGCCTTGAGCCAATTGCAATCCTTATGCGCGATGTTTGCATTCTTTCGAGGGTGTGTACTGGACATGTGAAGGACGGCCAAACAGGCGTGGGTTGGACCTCTTCGCAGTACTTGCGAGTAGGGTTTACCGGCGAGTTGTTTGACCAGATGCGTGTGATGTTTTGCGTGGGGCAATGCATGCAGGTGCACTGCGTCAGCGTCGCGTCTTGTCAGCATAACCGCGTCTCTAATGATAGACCGATTTGAAAGCAACGACATCCTCTGTGCTTGCATCCGTTTGGCGCTCTCATTTTCAACGTCCACCGAGTTGCTAACGTAAAACAGCTTTCGGAAGCGGTTCCGCATCGATCACAACTGCAAGTAGAGTTTGTCGAGGCGACATTACTGCTCAATGACATTGTTGACCCGATAGTGAGACATGGAGCCCAAAGCCGGGGGTTCCCTGGCAGAAAAAGAGCTCAAAAAGCAGTTCGCAACGTGGTTTACGGCAGCTGATGCAGGTATGCGTCCGTGCAGGAACCTCATTTGATGCCGTGGGTGCCTATACGACCGAATGCTGTGCTGTGACTCCCGCGCCGCAGCATCATGCACCCTGCTGCGGCTGAAAGGGCGCCCATATGCACAGCGAACATACATGCATGCGGTAGAGTGTTCATCTGAGAGTCTGCATCATCAACCGCCATCAATAAGCCTCAACACAGATCATGACGGGAGGCTCACGGGCGCCGATGCCGTCAAATTCTTCGAGCGCTCCGGCCTGCCTCGCGATCAGCTGGCAAAGGTGTGGGCGATGGCAGACAGCAGCCGCCGGGGGTACCTGGACCAGCAGAGCTTCGCAATGGTGCGCCGCGCTGGGCCGCGCTCTGCAGCCTGACAAAATCCTGATCTGCCGTCATGCGCCCGTGCCTGTCATGCAGTCACGCAAAAGAGCGCTTGCTGTCTAGATGCTTGTGAAGTCAGGTCTTGTGGGAGCCGATAGCTTCCCTGGAGACGGATGAGTTGCGCTGCTGGCCCATTTCCGAGACCTAGCCATCCTGACACACCAATGCGCAAGCTGTGCTGATGCGCCCCTGATTCATGCATCATTCGATTCATGCAACCCAACCCGCAGGCGATGGAGTACATCAGCGTCAGCCAGCAGCTGGGCGACCTGTCGCACGCACTGTACGACCAGGAGAAGGGCACCGGCCATGTCGGCGAGCCCATGATGGCCGGCATCCACGAGCTGCTGCATGTGAGTCGGAGGATGGGGGCATGATTTGAAGAAGGTGTGCGAGTTGCTGGCGATGCGAGATGCCCAGGATGCGAGTTAATGAGGACATGGGTTGAGGAGGGGGATGGGGGTTGAGGGTTTACATGCTGCAGCTAATTGCACACCTGGACTGGAGAGACGCCAGACTGCAGAGCTGCCGTGATGAGCTGCGATCAGGCTGCGCCTGCAAAGGATGACAAGAGGACGCCGCCATTACAGCTTTCTTGATCGGCACGACCATGACTCACGTGCTTGACCATGCCACAAACGCTCGTCCTTGACTTGCGTCTGGCTGCCGTGCAGAAACTGAAGCTGGACGAGCCGGAGCTCAATCCCTTCACGGACCCCCAGCTGGCGCAGGAGTCGCCGCGGCCAGCGCCGGTGGTGCAGGTGCGTCTGTTGCGCTGCAGCTGCACACACCTCAGATAGGCTGCCGTAACGGAGCCAATGAAGTGAGTGTCAGGTCGCAGGTTGACTGCCGGGTGACGAGCTCCGCAATCTCCAACGGCGAGCCTACAATGCAGAACTTGGCTAGCAAGCACACAAAGGAAGTTCTGGGATGCGTGCGGTGCAGGAGTCGACGTCCTTCTTCACGAGGAAGAAGAAGATGACGGTGCCGCCGAAGAAGATCACCGGCATCATCGACGGCCTGAAGCAAGTCTACTTCTCGAAGGTAGGGTCACCTGGCGCCTTCTTGTGGCCTGAAGAAAGGGCACCTCCGAAGGGTGCTGCTGCATCTGCGCCTGCTGCCGGCGGCCAACCTTGACCCTTGTGAGATGGCACACGTGTGTGCAAAGACCTGGCAGTTGCAGCCATTGCGGACTATTCGTGACGGCAGCCTATTTCGCTGGTGACCTTGAAGAGTTTCCAAAATGCAAGTGTGCCACAGATCCGGCCGCTCGAGGAGGCCTACAAGTTTGGCCACTTCTTCAGCCCGCTGATGACGGAGAGCGACTTCGAGGCCAAACCCTCGGTGAGATTCAGGATTTCTGGAGGTTCAGTTCTTTTCGCCATGTTTGTGTGCGTGCGCGCCCAGCTGCGACATGTCCTGCATTCCCTTCGTTTACTGCCTGCCACTGAGTGTTTCACACTGCAGAAAACACACCGTGAGCATGAGTATGGCGGTGTCGCTGCATGACAGGTGCTGCTGCTGGGTCAGTACAGCACAGGAAAGACAACCTTCATCAAATTCCTGCTGGGGCGAGAGGACGGCTACCCAGGCAAGAATACGAGCCATCACTTTGCAGCCGCGTGCCGTGCTATTCGCTGTTGCTGTTCGATCCAGCGGCGTCGTTTGCACTGCTGCAACGGCTCCAGCGCAAGGCAGACGGATGCACCTCGACAGAAGTGGCAGGCCTGCCGGTTCCAGGCCTGCCTGTCTTGGACATCACACGAGAATCCCGCATCATCCTCACGCGGTGCTGCAGCCAGGCATGCAGTGATACTTCTGGCGCTGCCTCGCAGGCATCAACATCGGGCCGGAGCCGACGACGGATCGCTTCGTGGTGGTGGAGAGCGGGCTGGAGGAGCGGCGCACCCCCGGCAACACCCTCGTCGTGCAGTCGTCCAAGCCGTACCAGGTGACTCAGGGGTGTAAAGGTTTGAGTCATTTGCGTCCTGCTGACAGAGCCCTTGCGGGCTGGAGCAGCGGTGCGCACGCCCGGCAACACCCTCGTCGTGCAGTCGTCCAAGCCGTACCAGGTGACTCAGGTTACAGGGTTTTGCGCCTTGCTGGCTGTGGGGCCTGGCAGCAAGCGGTGCCGTGCGGAGCTGCGCGCAAGCCTTGCTGCTTGCAATACTGCTGCTGATGCGGCTGAGAGCTGCTGCACCACAATCACACCGCTAGTCTTTCCATGCGCAAGCCTTGTTATTTGAAGCACTGACCTGCTGGCGGCGGCCGAGAGCTGCCGTATCACCTCACACTGCTGAAGCATATGAGCACACCGGTGTCATGTCATATCATCCGCGCCGATGCGCTGCAGGGGCTGACGATGGCAAGGCGATGAGTTTTGCGGCACATGCCGTACAACTGCTCCAAGTTTTCAGACCTGCAGTACATGATGCGACCTCGCCATGCAATGCCACAGGCCTCAAATTGCACTGTCAGTGCCGCCGCAGGGGCTGGCGATCTACGGTAACGGCTTCTGCAGCAAGTTCGAGGCGGCGTCCTGCCCCAACCAGCTGCTGGAGTCCATCACGCTGGTCGACACCCCCGGCGTACTGTCCGGGGAGAAGCAGCGCATCGAGCGCACCTACGACTTCATCGACGTGTGCGGCTGGTTCGCCGCCCGCTGCGACTTGGTGCGTGCCTTTCACATTTGATATTGTAACGTGAGGCTGTGCTGTGAGCAGCTCAGACTCCAGGCTTTCTCGTAAGGTTATCATTCTAGCGCTGGAAAGTCGTGGGTGCAGTGCTTCTTGCGCTGAGTGTTGCGTCCTGCAAGTGCAAGCACCTTTATCACGTTTTACACTTCGTGGCTAATATGACAAGCTTATTGCATGCCTGCGTCTGCAGATACTCTTGATGTTCGACCCGCACAAACTGGACATCAGGTGGGATTGCGCAAGCACATTGCGCCATGCTAGAGATGTCTTGTGTCATGTGCCGTTATTGTCCACGTGTCTGTGGCACCTGCCGGCCCACACATGCCGCCGGCTGAAAGAGGTCATTTTGTGCCACAGTGACGAGTTCAAGCAGGTCATCAGCACGCTCAAGGGACACGATGACAAGGTGAGCGAGCTACCTTCATACATCTCCTGCTTGGTTCGGCAACGAATGCCGGAATTACCCATGCTCAGGTGGGCGTGAAACGAAAGCAAGCGAATCCTTGGGTGTTGAGATGGTCGAGAAGCAGTCGGATCAAACTTCGTCTGTGCTGCAGGTGCGGGTGGTGCTGAACAAGAGCGACCAGGTGGACCAGCAGCAGCTCATGCGCGTGTACGGCGCCCTCATGTGGTCCCTCGGCAAGGTCTTCCGCTCACCCGAGGTGCGATCCCGCCACCTTTCCCGCAACCAGTTCATCCTTTATTCCAATGCCTCAGCAAGGCTGCCTGCGTCAGGCGGCGTTCTTGCTCGACGCGGCACGCGCACCAGGTGAGCTCTGCGTTAGCAGCCTTCACTTCGCTTTAGAGACGAGGAGCTCGAAACGAAATTTCGCGCCGAAGTGTAATTTGGATCTGCAGCATCTGCTGCCTCAACATACTGCTTGCATGCGGCACACGCCTGCGGCAGCGACTACATATCTGCGGCGGTAGCGGCTGCGACTGTGCCACACTGGACGGGCTGGATCCGCTGCGACAGTCGAATCCGGACGTGACAGTCGACGGATCCGCCGTGCTATTGGGATGCTTTCGCGAGGATTGCCTGCCAGTTTGCGGGACTGTGCGCTGCGTGTGCAGCCACTCATCCCTAGGACGAGGCTTCAATGCGGCACGTCCTCCGTGTAGTGAAGCAGAGCCGCTGCGTCTGCGCAGGTGTGCAGGGTGTACATCGGCTCCTTCAACGGGCTGAAGCCCATCCGGGAGGACGTCAATCCAAATTGCTTGCCCCTGTTCCAGAAGGAGCAGGTGTGTACGGCAGACAACACCGTCCCACTGCCTAAGCCTGTTGTGCACCCCTGTCGCGGTGATCGACAGCGACCGGTAGACCCCAGAAGTGCTGGAAGCGTGCCTTTGAGGAAACGCAGTCGTGGGTGCAAGGTGGGGGATATCGATGACCATGCTGAGAGCAGCTTCGGTGCTGAACATCATGTAGCCATGGCACTTCTATGACATTGAGAATAAGAAGTTGTGCTGCAGGCGGACCTGCTGACAGACCTGTACGAGATTCCCTCTCGTTCCTGCGACCGGAAAGGTGCGCCCGCCCCACCGCACAAACACAGGGTCCTGTCTGCGGCGGCGGCAGCAACCAATCCAATGGCCGCCAGTGAATGTCGTGCTGACGTTTGCTGCCGTGCGCCAAACACGCAGTGAACGAGTTTGTGAAGCGGGTGCGGGCGGCGCGCATCCACATCCTGATCATGGGCCACCTGCGCAAGCAGATGCCCTCCATGATGGGCAAGGCCAAGGCGCAGGCGAGTGGAGACCAGGGTTGCAGTTGTTCACCCTATGTTTGGAAACATGCCCGACGCGTTTCCGTTTGATATGTGCATGCACAACGCGCTGTTTGCCGAGTATAAGACGAGCTCCTGCTCGAACTGCAAGTGACCAGAATCTGCTTTGATTATCAGGGAACAAATATCTCGTCTGTCTGACTGCAGGCGCGGCTGCTTGCCAACCTGGGCCAGGAGTTTGCGCACGTGCAGCGGGAGCACCAGCTGCCGCCAGGTGTGCCTGAGGGTTTGGGTTTCTGTGCCGCGCCCGCACTGCATTTCTGACCTGTCACTGAGCTCTCACCCCAGAGCCGCAAGCTGCAACCAGCCTTCACTGCACAGGCCTGCGCGTCTCACCTGCTTGGTACCTGTGCACCGCCCGCTGTGCTGCACCCGCGGCCAATGCAGCAACCTGGTGGCAAGCCACGTTGATTCGGCTATCTAATCCCCATTGTCATGCGTTCCTGGTCCTGTGGTGCAGGCGACTTCCCAGACGTGCAGCGGTACCGGGAGATACTGGAGGCGTACGACCTGTCCAGCTTCCCGCAGGTCTCCAAGGTGCAAGGCGCCAGACTGATGAGATTCACCTGATACACTCGATTGGTGCACCGGTAAACCGTCTTGTGAGTGGCGTGATCAACTCGCTGCCCGTGTGTGGCGGCGCTGCCCTGTGAGCAGGGCGCTGTGATTTCCGGGGCGCTATGCTCAGGGCAGTGGAAATGATGTTGCTGACAGCAACTGGCGCCGTCGCTGCCGGTCGGGGCTCTGGGGCATGTTCGCTGCCCTCTGATGTGTCTGCTTCCCCCCCTGTACAGGCCAACATCCAGGCGCTGGACACTGCACTCGGCGTCGACATTCCAAAGTGCGTGCGCCATGTTCTTGCATTGAAATGGTGCCGATCTTGCATCTCGCATTGCTGCCGTAGGTACTGGCAGGGTTCGCTGTACGATCGATATCACATGCTGATGTTGCCTGCAGGTATGTCGAGGCTTTCGAAAACCCGTTTTAAACCGGGACGGTGGCCAAGCCGGCAGTGCGCCGCGCTTGGTGTTGCCGATCCTGATATGGCATTGCCATGCTGTTACTTGTTTCTCGAGCGCATGCCTCACAATGTACATTGGGCCGCACCGTAAGGTAGTGGAGGATGTGTATGGGTATATATAGTTAATTGATCCTAGCCTTTAAATTTCAAGGCGGCTGCCAGACCTGTGCAAAAGCTCAAACAGCCAAGCCAGCCATGACTCGTAATTTTAACGAAACTTGAAAGCGCTGCAGCTGCGAGGCAGACCGTCAAAAGAAGGGCACATCCACCTCCCAGTCGCCGGCGCATCTGCCCCTCGCGCCGGCTCATCTGCCCCTCCCGCCGGCGAGGGGTTCATGACAGTCGGACTCGCCTCGTGCAAACGCCTGCATTGCAAAGCAGCATGTCATGTGGACCTCTGCTGACATACAAGCGCCACTCACCAGGCACATACGACAACACACGGCCGCGTACCTGGTACTTGCGCATTCGTGATGTGTTCCTGCCGCTACCTCCTGATCATCGAGTCCGCCACGAAACCTCTCTATGAAGCTTGGCCAAATCATTGACTTTTCCGTTGTCGGAACCCGATGTCATCCAAATCTTGTTTGGCCATGAGGTCCCTGCGCACATCCAGGTGCAGGCGTTGTTTTGCGACAGATAAACACCCATTGCGAATCAGGTCAGCACGTCAGACAGGAGTCAGTGGTAGGACCAGCCACGTTTTGGTGGCACTGCCATGGCTTTGACGCATGCAGCAGCTGCCGCGCACCGCTCCATGCGGCATTCGAAGTAGCGCTTGGCCAGCGGGCGGCACTGTTCCGCGACGCTGCCGTGCTGCTTCAGGCATGCCATGTACTCCTCCATCACCTGCGTTCGGCACTCCTCTCGCAATGAGTACCCATGGCACAGGTCTTCCAGACATGGCGGCTGCGCCGCTGACCTCTTCCTGGCGACTTCGCACAGCATAGCATACTGCAGGCGCACCAGTCAGGATATTTGCCTCTCACCTTCTTGCATTCGCCGAAGTGGTCCAAAGGAAACACTCCCTTGTCCGGGGCCTTCGGGGCAACGCCTCGGGCGCCGCCGAATGCGCCTCCCGCACTCATAGGGTACCTTGCAGCCGGTCAACGGTGCGTACAAGACGCTGGTTGTGTTGAATGTATGCCTGGGTCACGTCAGAATTGACCAGCTTCAGCCGCGCAGCAGGATAGAGGTCGCTGGCTGGATTCTGGTGATGCAGCAAATCTCAATCAAAAGCTGGACGAAGGAATGCCGCGACAGCGTGCTCCGCCGTGTTGGCAACAGGTTGTGCGAGAAGTGCAGACAGGATGTGATTTGCGCGCTAGCAAGAATTGGACTCGCAGTCAAAGCGTCAGTTCATGAGGTGATGCCAGCGCGGCGCATGTCACAAAGCAATTGGCAACATTGCGTGCTGCAGCGTAGAGGAGCGTGGAGGAGCGGATGGGCGAATCTTTAGGGATATTGGACACAATCGCAGCGACTTGCAAACGCTGCACTCGTCATGTAGCGCAAAGAACAGCGCCCGGCAATCTCAGTGTGCCGGACAGGCGCCAATGCAGCGGTCTCTAATCGAAACATCAAATAAGCAATGTGGTTTCCCCCTGGTCAAGTCACCGCCAGGACAGTCGACGACCGCCTGCCGCCGCCGCGATCAATTACAAGGTGCTTCACGCATGCCCTGTCCCATGCGCCATGGGCGATGTTGCCTGCGGCATGACGAACCCTCAGTCGTCCAGAGTGAACGGCGCGCCCTCGGTCCACTCGGAGCCCAGCTGCGGCGCAGCGCACGAAGTAATCGGGCACTTCCACCACCAGGACAGAAAAACTGAGACTTTCTCAAGGCCTTCTCAACAGCCAGTGGCACTGATGCAGATGCAGCTGCTGTATGTGTTTGCATTGCGCCAGGAGAGTCGCTGTCGCAACAGGTCAGACGCTCCGGCACGCCTCGTGGGGCAAACAGCAATGTCGCGACTGTGATCTTGTACATGGCGAGCAAAGGTTAAGGGGTTTCACACCTCGGACAGCTTGACGTGCGACTCGGCATAGTCCGAGAAGAAGGCAGCCTCGTCCTCTGCATACTTCTGTGCATATGGCCTGCGGCGTTTCATGTTGCACACGTCAAATATGGGACGCGAACCGTCATGTAACACGCAGGCTCGCTGATCCAACTGTTGTAGCCTCGCCAACCCATGCAGCTTCGCTGATCCTAACCAGCAGACGCTCTGAGGCGCGGGCACTGGGGAGATTGGAAAGACGCGCACCGGAAGCCTTCGTCCTCAAACAGGCACCGATCGGTCTGCAGCACCAGCAGCTCCGGGTCCGCCTCTTTCTTCACCTCAGTGAAGTAACTGTTGTCGAAGTGCAGCCACTCGGGCGTCCAGGAGGAGCCGCCGGGCGTGCCGGGCCCGTCCTTCGTGTACTTTGTGACCTGCGCAAGGGGGATGCCACCACGGATAAGATACTGCTGGGGTTAAGGTTCGGGAGTTGCAGCTTGCGCCACCGTCCTTCATTCCCGGTTTCCTCGCACGTCAAGTGCACTGTCGCTCCAGGGCAGCTTCAACCGCCGCCAGCTGCTGCAGTCAGGTGACAGTGATTGCGCACTCCCGACACAGGGAATTCAGCTGACGCCGCACATGCAGCAGGTTCAGCAGATTCAGAGAGCCGCACGTCCTTGCCAAAGCCGGAGCGGTCGGGCTTGGCGCGGCCCAGGGTGTGCGCGCCCGACAGCGCGACGATGTCCTTGTCGCTCAGCCCCATGCGGTGGAACACATTGCGCAGGTGCTCTGCCGCCGACTTGGCCTTCTCCGGCCAGACGGGGCCCTCGCCCGCTGCGGCACAGAAGAAGAGGCACACGTCACAAGATGTTGCATTTTTTGACGGTCTTTTGTCGAAAGGCGCAGGTGCTCCACCGTCAACTTGGCCTCTCCGGCCAGTCTGGGCCCCCCCGGGGGA
>JAABUL010002380.1_pt1 | contig 31405 bp, 37 predicted proteins | sample 5559151 | NCBI WGS metagenome assembly JAABUL01 (sample SAMN10711876, study PRJNA513368) | rock metagenome | isolation source: Antarctica rocks | place: Antarctica: Victoria Land, Pudding Butte sud
AGATCCAACAGCAATTCAGTGAAAGATATGCACCTATCGAATTTGTCCATTACAAAGTCAGCACTCTAGGCAACAACTTCCTCCGTAAACACAAATGTCCTTCCAAGGCAGGCTATCAGGTCATCATCCAACTAGCCTGTCTACTCTACTACGGCTACCAACCAGAATCCTGGGAAACAGTATCCATGTCCTGCTTCCACCACGGTCGCGTCGACTGGATACAAGCTGTCCAGCCAACAATGGCCTCATTCTGTACCGCAGCGCGCGACCCCACCATCCCACTTGCGCAAAAACAAAAAATGTTCTTCGACGCCGTCACCACCTTCGCTAACACAATGACACTCATCAGGCGCGGCCACGGCTTCAAAGCGCACCTGCACGCACTTCTAGCCATGGTACAAGAGGGGGAGCCGACCCCTGCCCTCTTCGAAGAGCAGGCGTGGCGTGACACTATGGTCTCAAGCGTCAAGACGGTGAAGACGGATTGTTTGGAGGGCGCGATGCTGCAGGAGACGGCGTTCTTGATGGCGGAGCCGAAGTGTATTTTCTTACATTACGAGGTCGAGGATGACGGGTGAGCAACTAACTCCATGGTTTGGGCGAGGAAGATGTACTGACGAGATGCTTTTATAGGTGTATATTTTTCGTACAGGCGTGGCCTGGTCGCACGAGGGCTATTTGCGAAGCACTAGAGAGAGCGGCGGGGATGGTAAAGGCGATACTTGAAGTAGATGCGTGATGCTATTTTTCAAGTGGAGGTAGAGGTACCTATAACGCTTAAGTACAATGAGATTATTTTGTTGATATTGGTCCTCTGAGTGATACTACGATTGGAAAGAAAGATACATAGGTACATAGAGTACAAGAAGCATCACGAGAGTCCTCTAAAGCAATGACAGATAATCTTCATTCAACGCTTCAGCCTCTATATCGAAAGCAAGAAAATCAGCTGAAAAGTCCCTTAAAACACGAGCCCTCGCTCCCTCTTGGTCCGCATTCTAATCGAGACAAAAGGTAGCCAGTTACAACAATCTCGCAGCCAATCCCTCTCCAATCTCCCTCACTTGCCCATCCCAAACACACCATCAAGCCAGCCAAAAACAGCCTGATTCAAAACCACCGCAGCACCAACCTGACAATGCTCCCCCGCCCCATCTACAGCATTGAAAGGAAAGTACGTCGCCCGATCCCCAAGCGCCGCCTTCAACTTCTCCGGCTGCCCCTTGAAATTCTGCTCGTTCTCCGCCGCTCCCACAAAGACCGGAACCGTGATCTTGTCCGTGAGTCCCTGCATCGTCATATTGGTCGCCTTGCGGAGGAAATCATAGCCGGATCTGAGCTTGAAGCTCCAGAGTCCCTGCTCAACGCCCCAGCGTAGGGAAGTGGGTGCTTTGGGGCTCGCCGACGCCGAGGTCAACGCCGCATCGAACGCGGACTTGTTGCCTGAGTTGTACAAGGAGAGTAGAGATGGTGGAAGCTGGTTCAGGAAGCCTTCGCCGGGACTGTAAATGCCATCGATCGCCACGACAGCTTGGATGCGATGCTCAAACGCAGCGGCTCGTGTCGCGAGCCACCCGCCGAAGGAGTAGCCGTAGAGAGCCACGCGCGACATGTCGACCTCTGGCAGCGTGGAGAGATGGTCAACGACGGGCGTGACCACCTTCTCCCATTCGATGATGAAACCCAAGTCCTGATCGCGGCGGACCGTCGGCTGGCCCGGCCCTTCATACGTGATGACATTCCAACCGCGTTCCAAGGCCGCAAAGCCGGTGACATGAAGCATCTCTTCCTGGGAGCCGTCGTAGCCATTGCAGACGATGAGAGTGGGACGCTTGGTTTGCCCCCGGCTGTTGGAGGGATCCGCGGCATAGAAGATGGCCGGTATGTCGAAACCGTCGCCTTTCAACGTCACACGCCGTCCGGGAATGGGTAGTAAGGAGAGAGCCTTGTCAAAGGCAGCGGTCTGCTGAACCCACAAGTTTTTGATCTCAGGGTCTTCCCAGTCGCCGTGCAGGTAGAAATCGGCAGCACGATAGTAGTTGGAGGCTGCAAAGAGATCGTCGCGCACGCTGACCGGGTACTTTTTGGCGTCCACGCCGTCAGCGCGCGAGCGGACTCGATCGGCGAGGTTATGGAATGCTGAGCTGAAACTCGAGAAGTTACCCGGTGCGATCCCGTTGGCAGCAGTGAGGACTTCTGCAACATCTGACCCGCCATAACGGGCGTGACCCAGGACGCGTAGGATTTCGAAAGCAAAGGCACTGTCGGAACTCAGGGGAAGTACTTGGGCGCCCGAGTCAGCCAGAGCGGGCCATGGTTGAATAGAGGCGAGGAGGACGCCGGAGATGGAGACGAAACTCTGTAGGCCGTACATTGTGGGATTTGTTGGGAGAGGAAGGTGGTGATAATTGCTGAGCTGTAGGTTGAATGTTTTATCGTAGAGACTGAGGTAGCCTCTTTATATATTGATTCTCATGGAGAATTCTAGGCTGACATAGCCAGACATAAAGGAGGTGGCCGTGGCAACGCCGATACGGCACAATCCTTACCGACAATCCGGACCTTGGTCCTAGCGCACACATCCTCCCAAACCAGTGTCTAGCCCGCCTGTTGGACTTTGACACAGAAGACTTCCCCATTAGCAAGATTCGCGCGGACATTCGGCGGAAACACGGCGTTCTTATCGGGGTAGCTGAGTGAGGGAGAGAAATCCTTTCGCGTGAGGCTAAGAATAGTCCCTGCGATGATCTACCACCAAAGCCTCATCTCGCGACAATTCCGACGGTCCGATACTAGCCATGGCAGCGAGACGGCGAAAGAAGTAGAAGGATGACCAAGGCCAAGACGGGCATCAGACCAACAGATCGTGTTGTCCTTGTAGAGGAATGGGTCGCTTAGAATAGCCGCCATCGGACTCGGACCCCGTCGGTCACTTTAGTCCCAAACTCACAGCCAATCATCCCAGCTATCCAACATTGTATTGTTTCCCTCTTTTGTCTCGTTGTATGAATAAGCCCCTTAGTGGATAATATACAGGCGTTCATGTTCCCTTTGAAGATGGTTGCTCTGCAGGCCAACGGGTATTGCGAAGGCGATAGTGATTTTGCCCTGCTTGTACAACAGTACTATTGTCTAGATCCAACATTTTGCTCACCCTACCAACTCACAGAGTACTGCCGAGTTCCTCATGAGATAATGATGTGAACAGCGAGCGCGTCTGAAGAAACCGTCGATCCGCAAGATCGTGGGTAGTACACACATCGATATATATATTGCAGACTTTTGCCAGCTGTGGGATGACACACGGTGAAGCGCATGTACTGATACCATCAACGTTGCGATCATCCATCTCCAAGCCGCGTAATCCATATCAGCAATCATTGTCAATGCCAGGTTTCCGCACACTTCCTGGCCCCATATTGTTGTTCCCCCCAATCGCGCCTCCACGTCCTCCCCAGCCATCTGACTTTCAATTTTCAGTATATGGGGAGGCTCTCACAAAACCTGGAAATTCCCATACGTCCCAGACATTCTCCGACGCTAGTTTAAACCTCACTCGTTGCATGACGACTTCAATCAAGCTTCAATACAACCTTGACGTATTGCTATTACCGTTGCCATCGGCAGAGATGCTCGTACTGCCCTAGCTCGAACCCAAGCTCGAGCCAGAGGCCCCGAACATGTGATCCGTCGGAGGCGAGAAGGCAGTGAATGAGTTGTGGGCGCCAGCTATGGGCGGCAATGAGGCCCCTCGTGTCGTGCCTTCTGTCGCTGTATGTTCTTCATCTTGCATCTGGGGCGGACGGTAAGGGGTGTTGGGCGAGATATCTTTGTCGCCCGCAGTAGAAGAGCGTTTTGTTAGACCAGACATGTCACTGAATAGGCCGCTGTCATCCGTGGTGCCATTGATGGCGGTATTTAAACCGGCGAGTTCGCGAAGCCTAGCATCTAACCCGCTTCCCTCGATGTCCAGATTCAATTGGATTGAAAACAACTCCGTAAGAGCAATTTTGCTCTGCAGTGCTCGCAACACGGTGAGGAGAAAATCTAAGTGGCCAAGAATTTCCTGGTGGCCTGGGGCTTTCTTGAGGTACTGTACAAAGACACGAGCTGCGACAAATAGACAGAACGCTATAAAAGGGTTCATCTGAACACCGTCAGCCAAGACACTGGAATATATTGATGCTGTACTCACACCAGCCATATCCATGTCGCTCGTCATACGCATGATGTCAGCTATCCTCAGCGCCGCAACGATACAGCGAGATCTGCTTTGCTCGAGTACTCTGTGGGGCAGGCGATTATCCTCTGCTTTGAAAACAGCCGCTTGATGGAGGCGAATAGTAGATGTTGGGATGGTCAGATTTAGGAAAACGGTCTTTGGATCTCGAATGCCATTCGGGAGCCTGAGATGGTCGGGAAGAGAGATGGAAGTGTACGAGAGCAGCGTATCTATTTTCCGGTGTCGCTTCCAAAATTCTCCGTTCAGATCGTATTCTCGCGAATCCAGATTCGCCTCCGAGCGGTAAAGGTGGGTGTGAATCAGCCCAAGGAAATTGGCAGAAAGAACGACACCGGCGAACGAGGAGAGTGATTTGATTAAGGCGGGCGTCATGGCTTCGATCAGGGTCGGAGCTTCTTCAGGCCTGCTTTGTTCGAAGCCATCTTCGCTGACTGGAAGGGTATTCGATATCTAAGGTGTCAGATCAGCGTCAGGCCTCGACAAAGCCACGATTCCTTCCTCGTAGAGTGGCGTACTCACATCTTTCTCGTTTATCGACAGAGGCCAGCCGGTTGACATACTAGCGTAACGATCTACGCAGTAAGCCATCCAGAACGTTCTCCTTCGCTCTTCGCATTCCGTCCAGTCTTCCGGCAATGGCAAGGACTGCTTAGCGTCTGCGCTGACGCCTTCGACTTGATTAAGTCCCATCATGAGGACTAGACGAGCTGCTCGACCTGCACTCATCCAAGCTCTAGGAAAATACATCATCTTAAATTCATACGTTCCGATGAGCAACCAGCATTGCGCGTGAGCTAGAGAAACAAGCCCCTCGCCCCGTCCTGTCATCTCGTCAGCTTCCACGTATTTCCTTGCTCGTCTGTAGAAAATGTCTTGGTAATCCATATATCTGTCTGTGACGGTAGCGGAATGACACCACATGATATAGCGAAGGCAGATTGGAGGACGGCGTCCATGACATAGATCCATGGAAGCTTGATACCGATACTTGTGGATCATTGGTATTGATGGATGTATTTTGTCGAAATAGACCGAGGTTCTGGGACCCATTAGCTTGTACTGAAAGCTAGGAGCGAGAATCATACAACTCATCCATTGCTTCCTGCGTCGGCATTGGCTCTTCTACCCCTTGGCTCATCATCTCCCAAGAGAAGCTTTCAGCGAGGCCAAGGTCCAGATTTGGCATGATCTCTTGATCTAGCATCATTGCTGGAGCTGTGCTTTGTGACATAATCCAATCATTGGTGGACATGGATTCGAACGACCTCTCCAACACCGGATATTGCATGCCTACTTCCATGCTCATGTGAGTGCCAGGTGTACCTTCCATGAGTTCGGGCTCGCTTGATCCTGCATTTTCCTTGTTGGCCGTGTTGAGCTGGGTCTCCAATTGCACTGCAGGAAAGACGGCCAAATCAGTCCGAAGTCTTTATTATACGAGAGGCTATGCCACAACCTAACCGTGCTTCCAATTCCAGCACATAACCACCTTTCGACGCTCCTAGACTCCGCGCCTCATCGTATGCACAATTGTGTCCCAGCCTTGCGCATGTCGCACACGTTGGCTTTTTCCCATCGCACTTGAGCTTTCTCTTCCTGCAGATGACGCATGCTGTACGCTTCATTTTCGACGTCCTTCCATATGTGTTATCAGTGGGGATACCGGCTTGTTCCTGAGAGACGTCCGAGCCTCTAAAGCTGGGGTTTGGCTGCCAAGATAGGTCATGGACAAAGCTATTCACATCGTTGTTCGCATTAGATGCCATTGCCATGTCAGAGATGGAACAATACCGGCTGTTGCTTCGTCGACCTGTTGGGACTTCCGCACTCCGCCGGATCGATTGCCTGGACTAGGCCTGGCAGCCAGGGTACTTCTGTTCGAGGCTATGAAGTGGTTTCCATAATTAATAATTAGTCCTTCTCTCGGGATGCGATGATTAGCGTCTAGGCAGTGCCAGATACCCATGCTAGCTCCGGCGTAATTCATCCGCGTCTTGGCGAAGGTCTGCCCGCCCCTGGAAGCAAGCGACATGTCACCGAGAAGAGCATCAAAGTCAACTTAGACCACGCTCAAGGAACTCGGATCCGACAGATTCAACCATTCGATGCTCAAGTTCTTCATGGAAAGCTGTGCGTTGCCATATGGCACTCGTTGAAACCCGTTTAACAATGTGATTACCATAGGATACAGGAGGTTGAAAACACAAATCGTGTCCACCATTGCCAAACCACTAGTATAGCAGGGCTGAATGCCTCAATATCCAACTCCTCTGCTGCGACGAAAATGTCTTCCCAGCTATAGCCCGGGTCTGCTTTCTTGATCAAAGGTTCATAGATCTCCACCGCAAGTTCTGCCGCTTGACTTTTCCACACAAATAGAAAGACGTGCGTGCGCTCACAATCTTCCATACCATTCCCCATCACCTCCGAAGTTCGTGCCGCCCTCCCTTGACGAATTGTCAATAGCGGCATGCTCTGCATGAGACCTTGGATCGAGATATGGGAGGGAATTTCCATGTCACCATGTCCAAAGAAGCTAATCCAAATTCATTGAGCAGCATATTCACTATTCCAGGAGGGACCGCGGCGTGCACACCGATACAGCGGACACTGGTTCACCTTGCTGATATGCTGCTGAAGAAGCGAGTGCAGGACTTAGGTTGCCTTCCCAGCCAATGAAAACCAACAGGCAATTTGTCTCCTCTACTGGCTCTTCGCAAACGGTCCACGTACGTCCTAGCTCGCGCGATACTTGGGAGAGTGGCACCTAAGGTTACTCAGCCTGCACCTGTACCTGCTATATTTACGCAGCCATTCATTCCATGACAAGTGCTGAAACCTGCAGGGTGACCAAATCAAATTTGCCGCAGCATGGTCATGGCAAGCAGCTCTGTCTACTAGAATCGTTTGATACAGCCCTACGCTTCGCAACGCAAAGAGCAGAAGTACCTGTTTGGGGGTTGGCACCATCTTGCAAATCGCCGTAACACAGTTTCTTCTTCGGTAGTCTACTGCCATCCAGACTTGCAATTATTGACTCCGCATCATCGACCTTTTCTTCTCTGCAGCGACTTGCGATGCATCTACATATCCGGAAATACATAATTGGAAAAGAGCGTCGTTAGACACAAGTCCGCAATGGTAATCATCACGCTCACCAAAAGGATGAAGTCGGTTTCGTGCTGCATTATCGAGTTGACGGCCTTGTCAGGCATCTTCTTGTATGTTCAGAAATGGGACCTGTCAGCGTATGAACTACACGTTCTTCGAGATGCCAGGCTGTATCCTCTCCAACTTCTCCATTAACTCCCGCCATACCTTCTCCCCTACCCTTTCCCCTTCTTCACTCAACACGAAAGGGCTTTCATAGCTCACTACACTATCAGCCATGTACTTCCCCGCCGTTTCTTCGCCTCCGGACGCCGCAGCTACCAAGGTCCTACTCCCAACCTCCGCCGTTCGCGCAAGTAACCTCTTCGCAATCGCCATGGTGGTGCGCGCCAAGAAATTTTGTTCTTCGCGAAAGAAGTCGGAGCGGCAGGCGCCCGGAGTAAGGGTGTTGACTATGACCGGGACTCTTTTGGTGGCGGGAGAGGTGATGCGGGATGAGATTTGGCGCACGAGAAGGATTTCGAGGAGTTTGGTCGTCGCGTACCTGTTGGAGGGAGTCAATAGGGATGCTATAGATGGAAAGCGTTCGGGATGCATTAACCTTTCGCCCATATTCGCGTTTTCCTTGTCACTCAACGCTTCGAATATATTGTTCGCGTTACGCTCGTGGAACGCCGTGACGAAGTGCAGATCGGAGCTGACAACCGTTAGACGGGGCGTCACGTTGTACCTCTGCGCCGTCTCCCGTAGTTTGGGCAACAGCAGTAAGCCCAGCAGAAACGTGCTGACTACGTTAGTAGTCACGGTGCTCTCGTCTTCCTCTGTGATCTCGAATTTGGTCACCATCATGCCTGCGTTTTCCAAGAGCACGTCGATCCTCTTCAGTTCCTTCGATGCCCTTGCAGCGAATTGTTTGACGCTCTCGTAACTTGAGAGGTCGAGAGGCCATACTTCGACAACGCCAAGTCGACCAGTTGATTCTTCGATGGACTTTTTGGCTGCTTCGCCCTTAGATGTGTTGCGCACCGCGAGGATCACTTTTGCGGCGTTCAAACGGGTCATGTGACGAGCTGCATCGAGGCCAAGTCCAGTATTACTGCCTGTGACTATAACAGTCTGCTCTACAAATGATTTGACGGGCGTCGGAGGTGTCACCAAAAGTTGTGAGTATAGGAAACCCAGAAACCAGGACATGGTGGACATATTTGAACGCGATGGTTGATATTGGTCAAATTAGTGAACGGAACGGAGAATAATGCGGATGGAAAAAGGACGAATGAGATGTGAGTACTTTCGAAATAGAAATATGAAAGGGACTCTGCAGCTCAAAATGCGGAAAAGCGACAGCATTTATATACGCCGCACCCCAAGACAAGATCTTAATCTTCGCAATAGAGTCCATTTGTCAGTCGTCTCACCGAAGGCAGGAGCCGCACGGGTAGTCGGCCTTCCCACGCGGCGCACGGAAATAACTCTATCCAGGTCCCGGAAGGGATGACGGGTGCCGAGCCAATTGCGGTGAAGGGTGCTAGGTAGGAACGGGTAAGAACGAGCTCTCTTTTGATTGGTTCCCGAAGCGAAGTATGAGCGTAGGGCTGGACTAGTACCTCACCCTGCAAGCTCGATTCCGTTCTGTTTCCTCCCTTATGCCTTGACATATCAGCTACTTGGGAGCTGCAATTCATCAATCAGCCGCAACATCCAATGGCTCTTTTATCTTTCACGCGTGGCCCTCCTGCAGCTACGATGGCCTCCCAGACTGCCATACGTCGAATCCCTAGCGTCGAGTATGGCGTTTTAGGTGTTGTGTACTGGGTAAAAGACGTACGTGTGCATTATATGTCGAGCTGCTACTTTCTTGTTCCACAACTGGACTTGGCTACTAACGTCTTTAAATCGACTCCTTCAAGATGTCGAATTCAATGTCGCGGAAGCGACAAATACTGTTTATTATCGTTGCTCTCAAGGACCATTCGACGCTGCAGCCCTGAGAGCAAATGCTCCTGCAAGCTGTGCACCACGCTTTGCCTGGTCCGAGAAACCGAGCACATTCCCAATTAACATGATGTCGTGAGGCGCCCCATTTTCCACGTGTAACTCTACCTTGTTTTCCACAATTGATTTCATCCCATCCACGAGCTCGATATTGTTCTGATGCAATACTTCCACCCCGCCTGTGTGCACAAATATTGGTGTCTTGGTCTTGAACGGGTGCCGGAGAGGTGATGCATAGGGCATCTGATCAGCACGGTGTTTAAGCAGAAAGGCGGTGGCTCCCCATGCTGCAAATTTTGCATGAACATAGTCGGTGCGATAGTTGGGACTACCAAGCCAAGTCTTGGGATCAAGCGCCGCAGAGACATCTGACCAAGGGGAGAACAGCCATGCACACTTGGGCGCGCAAAGATCTGGTGATGCATGCTCTTCGATGTAGCGGAGCAGGTTTAGGGCTAGGTGACCCCCTGCCGAGTCTCCGCTGACCACGATGCGATGTGGAGGAATCTTCATCGAGTGAGTCAAATGGACGTAGCTTGTCACTGCATCTTGCAGTGCGGCTGGGAACCGTCCGCCAGCGTTGCACGCGAGCCGATACTGGGGACAGAAAACATGCGAAGCGCCAGCTTGCTTCAGCAGTAACTGAGCGAGAAACCCACAGTTGGTCGATCGACCGTCGCCCATAACATATGCGCCGCCATGGAAGTGCAATACCACTAGATCTTCTCCATTACCCAAGCCTGACTGTGCAGCTCGTTCCGTCGAGTCTTCGTAAAGCTCAGGATACTAGGTGCCTCCAATAGATTCAGGTTGAATATCCGGATCACTGATGCCGCCGTCGTAGAAAGCTCGATCTGCCGGCTTCATAACAAGAAAGCGATTTTTCTCTGCACCTTGATTTAGCGAAAGCGGCGACTGTGCTTTGATCACAGTGATGGTGCGTAAGAAGAATCGCAATGCCATGTTTACGACCGCTTGGCGTACGGACCATTCATGATGCGGGCGAGAGCGCCGAGGCAGAAAGGCAAGGGTCCAGATAGGGAGATGCATCGTGAGTAAGGACATTGCGGTGAGCATAACGATTGACTTTCCTGGTTGTTGGGTTAAGACCGACATGTATTGACTTGAATAGGGTTTATTTTGCTAAACCAAGTCTAAACGGCGGATCTGCGATGCCAGCTGGGAACCAAGATGTTTCTGTGCGAAGAAAGAGGAGCGAACTCTGCAAAAGAAAAGAGGCTTTATGGGCGGCGAGGCAAGTCTTCGGCCGATCGAGGTTAGTTTTGTGCAGGTGCCTGTCTGGCGTTATTGAAACGCTTTCTTTCTTGGGAAGAGTTCCAAACTCTATTGAGCAGATTTGAGCAGATTTGAGCAGGATTCAACTGACAACGCTCTAAAAGCAGGTTCCGGACATCCGGACTCCGCTACGTGTAGAAGTACACGATCCTGGTGCCTGAAATCTTGGGTGTCTATCCCGTCAATCACCGTCCACACGTGACTTAGACTATCCTTGGCATTCAAATTCCATTATATATGTAACCACCTGCGTGGCAGATCTTGCGAAATATCCTACCAGGTCTACTACCTAAGCGTCCAAGGCATTGGAGTCAACCCAACTTTGATCAACTCAATTTTCAGTAATCACAATCCACAATCAAGACACCCTAGCGCTCTACTATGGCGCCCTTCCAGATAGGAGTGATGCTAGAGACTGTTCAACTCTCAGACATTACTGGAATTGACGTCTTTGGCAACCTCAGCCCGGAATACGTGAAAGTGGTTACGGACGACTTTGACGTCCCGGACATGATGCCATTCGCAACAGAGATGAAATTTCACTACATCTCATCCAATCTCGAGCACACAAAGATGACACCGTCTCTGGTAGTCCAACCCACCGTCACTTATGAGAGTTGCCCCCGAGACCTCGACATTCTGATCATTGGCGGTCCGTCTCTGCATCACCGCCCTGCAGCCGCCGACACTTTCTTGAAAGAGGCCAGCAAAGAGACCAAGATCATCATGACCACGTGCATAGGCTCGCTGTGGTTGGCTTCTTCTGGCGTCCTGGATGGAAAGAGCGCGACGACCAACCGGGGAGCACTGCCGCTGGCTAAGAAATTGTACCCCAAGGTGGAGTGGATGGATCAGAGATGGGTTGTGGACGGAAAATATTGGACCGCTGGTGGCGCGGGTGCTGGTATGTCTATTTTCGCCAAGAAACTGAATGCGATGACTGCATTCAACTACTGACCTTCCTCAGGCATTGACATGATGTCGCACTATGCCCAACAGAATTTCAACAAGGACATTGTGGCTTTCGGTCTAGAGGGATTGGAGTTTGATCCGAGTGTTCGGGGTCAGTTTTACGCGTAAGAGATTGCATGGGCCGTCGTGCACTTTAGGTGTACTATTGCTACCTTTCGCAAGATGTACGCCATGTCCGTGTCAGCTCAAAAGATACAAGAAACGCACACACATCACCGCACACAAGAACGTAGCCAATAGTAGATCAACATTGTGTTTGGCCTTAAAAAATGCGAACATATTGCCAATATCCCGAGCTACGAGGGTGCTCCATCAAGAAACATCTTCGAGTCAGGATTATCCTGAGCACGTGATAGTATCTCATACTTTCTGCTAGCAGTGCTACTTTACGTGACACACCCCTAGGTACCTAAGTAGCCATAAGAGGCTACCTCCAAACAAGACGCTAGTGCTAATCAACCGGACTCTTCGGACTCCGCCAATATCCCGCGCATCTAAATGAATCTGCATCAGTACCAACCCAACCCCAAAGCAAGTATAATAACGCAGCACATCTTCCAACTCCACCCCTCCCCTCCCCTCACAACAACCATCTCCGTCACCAACCCCCCTCTCAAAAAATGCCTCCCCCCCACATCCACACTCTCGCCCTCCTCTTCACCACCTACAGCCTCCTCATCTCCCTCTTCATCTTCCTCCGCCCCCTCCTCGCGATTGAAATCTTCGGACTCCACGTCCCAGCGTCGATGAAGGAAGATGTTGTGCCATTCATTTATATTTTTGGGGGCAGGAATTTCGCGTTGGGGGTTGCTAGTGCGGGTTTTTGGTGGGGGGGGAGGGAGAGGGAGATGGGGTTTGTGCTTGGGTGAGTGTGTTGGGTTTTCTTTTGTGGGGGGGATGACGCTTGCTTATGATAATGGTGGTTAGGTGCTGCTGTTTGGCTGGGGTTGTGGATACGGTGGTTATGAGTTATTGTGGGATGGATGGGAAGGCTGTGGGACATGGGGTTGGGACGGTGGTTTTGGGGGGGGTTGCGGTGGGGTTGGGTAGAGGATAGGTTTGGGGATGGATGAGGGCTTTTAGTGGGGGTTACTGGGTCAGATACTATGTTTTTTTGGCAAGCGTGTTCTCTCTAGTTGTGCCATTTCGAGAAAAGAAACCTCGAGATATTTGGGAGACTAGAGTATGGAGGTTGCCACTGAGATTCTTGGGCGGGCGCTAACTCTATAGGGACTAGTGCATCCTAGATCCGTTAGACTAGCTCCGAGGTTAGCCCAATGAAGTATAGACTAGCTGAGCTAACATATCATACTTAGCCGAGCGGCTTCTTCACATCTCATACAAGACGTGCTTGTAAGGTTTGAGTCGAATCGCGTCAGCTAGAGTATATCAATGTCGCCAAATGAATCAACTCTCACCTTCCCCTGGGTGATATGCTGTGTGAATGCTACCCGCCAAAGCTTTCAGCCACCTCCAGGCTTCTTTGCCGCACTGCGCCCGTTTCGAGCTTTGCTTGACCGTTGAGTTCAAACACCCTGCCATTGGACTTCAAGCACTCTCAGAGCAGGCAGCAGAGAGCAAGCGGTGTCAAGCTCGTAACCGCCGCATCCCAGGATTACCGCGCCTGACACAGCCTTGTTTCAGTCTTGCCCAAACAGATCCTGCTTCCAAACGCTTTGAGCACTGTCTGCTGTCAGGAATATGGCATTCGAAACCAATCTAAGCCTCCTGCCTTCGCCCCCGTTGATGGATCCGTCGTGCGGCCTCTGATGGAGAGTTGAGATGTTCACGAGGCTGATTTCAAGCTTTCCACCTAGCTATTTACCCTAATCCACGAGGATGAAGGCGGCATGGTAGTATGAATGGCTCTACTCACCTCATTCAGCCAAAGGATTCTGTTTCAGAGTCGCTATGATACATACAGCGCCGCTCAGTTGGGACTCACTGCTCACATGTGACCTTGACAGGCACACCACACCTACACAGACGTGTATATATATATACTCATATTTCCTTTCACTTCTCCATCTCCATATCCTGTGTGTATGTGATTTTCCGGCTTCATTTTCACTTTTTTCAAACTGTATCTCATCATGTTTTCGTTACATATCCCACTGATTGCTATTCTACTTGTGTCGCTTGTTTGCGCCGAGGATACGTACTACACTATATGGCCGAAGGACAGCTCGGACTTCGAAACCAACAACAAGATTAGAGACGATCTCAATAAAGAAGTTGGGGTCGACAAGATTTACGCTTCAGAAAGTGCAACTATTGGCTTTCTGTTCTGGTACCAGCAATTGAACGCGGAGCTAAAAGACCATTATTCAAACTTTCCAGGGGTCAGTCCACTATTTTATCATATCTGATCTACTCAAGAGAGCAGGGGTACAGTACAAGACTTCATTGGGCCTTTGATGAGCTCATGACTGGGCTTCTATCAGTTCCTCTACAACACCACGGCAGACTGATCCCAGCCCTGGGATGATCGACCAATCACCAACTTCAAGACACACTACAGGCTATATGAAACATGCTAATCTTACTAGGTCCGCTTCGTCTCAGCGCCTTGCACTGAGCCTAACAAACAGACCGGCGATCATCCCCACTGTGGAACTCCCTTTCGAGCTATAGGTTCCAGGGCAAACCTCAACAAGAGAGGCTCAAAGGTTACGCAACCCAATTCGCCTGATCAATTGAAAGTCCTATCCCAAGCGCCAAAGCAGAACTTGAAAGACGTGGAAGGATACACTTACGATGACACGGCAGGACAGGATGTGAGAGTATACATCATTGACTCAGGGGTCACTTTGGATCACCCTGTAAGTAAGATTCGCAGCTCTCTTAAATTAGCCATGTATCTGATCTTCCGTCCATAGGATCTCAAAAACACCAAGTTCGAGTGGATGTTCCCAGGCCCAAAGCCGCTGACAGGCCAAAAGAACGACGTCGTGTCTGACAGTCATGGAACTGTTATGGCATCCATGGTCGTCGGCGCTACTCTCGGGACCGCCAAGAAGGCCCCAATCACCATAGTCAAAGTTCCCTTCGATAATGAGAATGAGGCTTGGACAATCGAACGTTCGGTAGACGCATTAGCTATGGTTTATGATGACATCATGCTCAAAGACCTGCAAGGCAAAGCAATTGTCAGCATGTCTTGGGGTGTCAGCAAGCTTCTGAACAAGCCCTACGTGGATGCGTTCAGCGCAGCCTACAAATATCTTATCGATGCATTGTTGAAGATTGATGTTCTTCCCGTCCTCGCAGCTGGTCAGGATCTGTCAGCGGAGATTGATAATGTGCGTTTTTCCTGTCTACGGAGGATATTTCGCTGATTTTGATTTGCAGCCAATCGATCATTACCCAGCCCTTCTTGCAAAGGATGATGCTCGAATAACGGTTGTTGGTGCCGTGGACAATGCGGGCAACCCCTTTGAAGGAGGCATGTATGATGCAGATATTGTGAAAGTATCTGGGCCAGGGGATCACACTAAAGGCGCCAATAAGGATGGTGACTACGATTACAACGTCGAGGGCACCTCTGCTCGTAAGTGTTACCACGAAGCATCCGGATTAGAGCTGACAGATGAACACAGCGACCGCTATGACAGCTGGTCTACTTGCGGATTTCATGACGGCATTCGGCATGACATCTACCCAGGCACGGAATCATCTGTACGACAAGGCCTACAGTAGAGTGGACAATGGACGAGAAGTTATCTATTACAGCTTCGATACCAAGAGTGGACCTGATGCTGAAGCCGCGAAGATGGATGCGCCTCCGGGGCAGATCCCAAGGTAAGTGTGAGCGATGAGTGATCATTGCCCCACATACTCGTCTGGCGACGCCAGCATTGGCGCATTTTGTTCGAGTATGGAAGACTGTTGACAGGTGTTTTGGTCGCTGGAAGTATACATTGGATAAAGAATGTCATTTCGCTGGAGTACAGGCCCACAAATTCGAAAAGAGTCAGCTATAGAACAGCACAGACCCAGACACTCATGACAAGTTTGACACTGGCATCTATCTCGTAGACGAGCGGGATTGTGGGATTTCATGCGCCACAGCACAGCCACAACACAGCCCCTGCCCCCGCTCGCCCTTATCATCATAATGCTACCATTTCCCAAACATTGCACAACAATTTTCACATCGCCAAAATGTCCTCCCTAGACAGTAAGCCTTCCATAGAAACCACCTCGACAGAGGCACCATGTGCACCAAAGATCAACCCCGCAGACACCACAACACCGCCACAAACCACCTCCGCCGATGCACCATCTTCGCCAAAGACCAACCCCACAGATACCACAACACCGCCACAAACCACCTCCGCCGCCCTCCAAGCCCTCTTCTACGACCACGGCAGCAAACCAAACACCGGCAACGTAATCCCGATTTCCGAATGGGAGAAAATCTTGATCGGGAAGGAGTGGATCAGGGAGGACGCTGAGGGAAATGAGAATGTACGTTACTGGCTAAGTATATGGTCGTTGTTAGTACTCAGTGAGACGATAGACGTTCAAGCGATCGGACCTGCCGAAGCCGAATAGGGTGAATGGATTTATTAATGATGGGATGAGGCAGAGGGATAGATTGAATGTGGATTGTGACCGGACGACTAATATTGTGAGATGGGTGAAGTATGGATAGAGGAGTCATGGGGGGATGAGTCGGCGCTGAGACAGATGGAGTAAGGCTAAATACTGAGAGTGTCTGATGAGCCATCGAACCGGGACAAGAGGTCGATATTTCTTGGATTGGAATGTCGACCTAATTTCCTTGAACGTTATTTTGCATGAGCGCTTGATCTTTCGAATCTCACGAAGCAGATCGTCGGAACAGCTCCCCTTCTCCGCTTCTAGTACCCGTCCGAGGTGCCTCAGGATAGCAGTGAACTGTGAGACATGCTTCGCCATGCTGGCGATCTGCTGGTGAGCATGGATCATGATTTCAGCAGCTTCATAGAGACTTGTCGCAATTTTCGTCCCAAAGGCAGCAACGCCAAAGATACTGGCAACGAGGGCGATCTCTGCCATTTTGAGTACAGTTTGAAGATGGGATGCAGGACCTCGAATCGCAAGAGCCCTGACGAGCAGGAATCCTTGAGACGTTCGTTCCTTGGCGGATGCTATAGTATTTGCCGTTCTCTGGTAGTCTTCGACAACATGCAGCATGGCACACTGCAGGCTCTGCCTGCGATACATGACAATTCGTCACGGCCCACTACATATCGCAACGTGGCCATCAATATGACCATCCAATTTCCCGACTGCTGCAACCTTCTTAGTTCGGTATCGACTGATGACCTCTGAGATCGGTGCCTGAATGTTACAAATGTACTACCGAATGATTAGTGCTCAACAAGGTGGATTTAGTAATGGAAGAGTGTGTTGTTTATCCCCACCAAAGTCAATTGAAGGAAGCAGTACGGATACCTATCATCTTGTCTGTCAGTCGCGACTCACTTGAAGAGTAAATCCGATGATCTGTCCTTCCGGCATCAACCACAAGGATGGCCATTGGTTCTGATACCAGGTCTGGCCTCATAGGATCCCCACTTGAATGTTTTTGGTAGTCCATGATTGAGAATTACTGCGATTGGGTGTGTATAATAGCCTCGGATTTATTGGGAACTAAAAAGGATAGTAATAGTCATTGAATATTGGGGACGGATGGCGAAAGAAGTGAACGCATGCCAAGACTCTAATTACATAATCATCCTCCGCCAATCAGCTAATGGTGCAATGTTTACGGAACTTTTCCAACTCAACGCCTTCACATATCCCTTCGCTGATACCCCAATCTGAGACATTCTGCGACCCACTCTATGATCCCCGCCCAAAGATTCCCTTCTCAAGCCTTACTCAGCTGTTCCTTTCGGAAGAAAGTCGCAAACCCCACCGGCACCGCCAGCTGGAACAACAACGCGACCCAGAACCACACTTGACTAAGCCCCTCTTTCGAATTGACGCAGAGATTCGGGAAGACGCTTCCAGGGCCAACCTTATCCGGCGCGGTGGCTCGAGCGACCATGGTGGCAGCGGAACCGAGGACTTGGGCTGCGATGAGCACGAAGAGGACGTGGAAGCGGGTCAGGGTTTGAAGGAGGATCATTCCGAAGCCTGTAGAAAAAAAAGTGAGTCCTTTGGTCATCATCATTGGAGAAGGCGATGTGTGTAAGGTACGAAAGCAGATTTGCGAAGTAAAGACAAGGCGCCCACTCACCGACGCCTTGTACGGCATCCAGAACTCCCAGCCACAGCCACAACGATCGTCCAGCAATAGCACTCGCTACCGGTCCCGCAGCCCAGGGCAAATACTGTCCCATGTTCGAAGTACTCCAAAGTATTTGTGCCCAGCGTGGTGCGCCGAGTCCCATCGCGAACACTGGGAGAATCCAAGAGTGGCTTTTTGATAATTGGTTGAAGATCAAGAGGATCACGATCCAGACGCCAACAAAAAACGCTAGAACCAGAATACCAATGCACCAGGCCGGAATTGACTGATTAGACCACAGATAGATCCAATTACGGCCGTATGGCGCCGACAACCAATAGTTCTGAATCACTACGACGAAGAAGAACCACTGTACGCAAAGTTAGCCATAGTATTACGCTGGTCACAGGAAAGGAAGATAGCGTACTATGATGATTTTCCGCCGGAAGAGCGAAGAGTAGAATGACGGAATATTGCCAGGTGTCTGGTGATAGTACTGCGGCAAACCTATGAGGATTATCGCGCCGATGCCCCACATCAGACATGCGACACCAACGCCAAGCGGTATAATGATTGTCGGAAATGAGTTGAGGTTTGCAACGACGGAGGCAGTGCCTTGCGCTTTGGCAAGAGCAGCTCCCCAATACCACAGGGCCACCACGTAGAGCTGTTGCGTACCTTGGATGACACAAGCTCGATAGACGAACGTAGTGACAGGCGCGCCACCTGTGCTACGTTAGCTCTGATGCCATGGCCAATACGCAGCGTTCCTTTTCATACCTTCGTCCGCAAAGTTGACTGCGAAAAACAGCGCACCGCTCGAGGAAGCTAAGGCATAGAAACCTGTCGCGACGTTCTGCATCGATCCTTTACCACTTGGTGGCGCGGTAGGTAATATGCCGATAAGAAAGAAAGCTAGACCATAAAAGAAGAACGGAAGTGAAACGACGTAGACGGTCTGCAGTCTTCTGTAAAGTACCCACCACAAAATCGACGTGGCGAGATAAATTGAAGCAATCACATATAACTTGCTCGCTGACTCACCAATCGTGCCGTTGAGAAGGGTGATTTGGTATGAATTAGCGGCTATGATTTGGCCCTAGGAAACAAAGTCATCAATATTGCCATCATGGGCTGGGCTCAATATCACTCACGAAAGCCAAAAGAAATGAATAGATAGGCCAGTCTCCGATTCTCCTACGCATCATCCGTTTCAAACCAGACGGCGGCTTATGATTATCAGCCAGGCCGAAGCCCTCATCTTTGGCCTTTTTCCTGATCTCCTGGACCATTGCTGTCGGTGGCTCTTCTGAGGGACCTCCCTCAGGAGGTTTGCTCAATTCCGCAGCGCGAAGTTTCCCAAACCACGACTTTTCACTTCTCAACAGGTACTCCTCGATGCAGAGCTCATGTTCGGAAGTTCTCCCATTCAACTTCTTTAACTTCTGCTCAAATAAATTCTCATATTCTTTTTGGGGATCAGAGAAAAACGGAGTCACGTTTTGCAGCTTATTGTCAGGTCTCTCTTCTTGGACCTCTGACGTACTCAGCACAGCTACACTACCATGAGGAAAATAATGCCTCCCCATACTGGGAAATTTGTCAACGGCACGAGGTGTGTGGATGATGGGCTTCGCGGCACTGGCAATGACGGGAGCCATTCTTTTACTTCGCTTGCTGCTATCTTGCGGGGACGCATCAGCGGCGCCGACGGAGGTGGCAGTGGTGGTACTAGTCCGATTGCTCGAACTCTGCATAGATGAGTCGGCAGCACTGACAGAGGTGGCAGCCGTGATACTGGTCCGGTTGCTGGCATTCTGTGTCGTCGCTGTAGGTGATGATTTTGCCGAGTGGTATTCAGTACTAGCCGAGGTCGGGCTGATGGGAGTGCTGGGGGTGCTGGGATTGCTGGAAGTGTAGTTAGCAGAAGATGGTGGAGTGGAGCTATCGTCGCCCGAGACCTTGGGCTGATCGGAGGCTATCGAAGTGGGCATTCGATTCGCTGGCAGTTGCATTCCCAGAAGTTTGATGGCTTTGCGATCTTGTGCTCGCAGCTCCGGGATTGGCATTGTCGGTGCTCGGTTCATCGTTGGCCGTTTCAACGACTGCACGGCCTGTTGCTCGTTTTGTTTGTGTCTTGGCACAGAGCTTGGCGCTGTGGGAGAGCGATTTATTGGCGGCCGCCGAACGTTGGGCGTCGGATCGCCATCATCTTGCTCGCGCCCTGTAGCAGAATTTGCTAGTCTTGGAGTGGCGCCTGTAGATCTGCGTAGCAACGGTGGTGGTGGCAGCTTCCTTTTGCTACTAGGGCCCATTTTGCTTCCCAGACCTGGACTGGGTCCAGCCAGCAGACGGCCCTCCACAATAGAACTCAAGCCTCCGATTTGGGTATGCGTTTGTGTTAATGCCGGACGTGCAGGGCGTGCGCGCAATGATGCCTTCGTAAAGCGTGATTGCAGGACGTTCACCACACCCTTAGTCTCCAGAATCGCCGGAGTGCTTGGAGAACCCAAAGTTGGGCGCCCTTCCTTTGCCGCCTGTTGATGACTGAGATCTATTGCCGATGATTGAAGCTTCTCTAGATCTTCTACCCACTGGCTAACGGGGAATCGTTGTTTGGTAGCACGCGCTCTCATGATAGCGCGCACGGCAGGTTTCGCTCGGAGTGCTTCTTCTATGGCTGCCTTGAACTGTTGAATAAAATGACGGGTTGTCGTTGATTCAATGGTGAACCACCACCCGGGCATGTTACCAAGTCCTCCAACCCTAGCCCCTACACACATCTTAGGTCAGCTTTGATCCTGCAATACAAGATGCTGAGCTCTGAGCATCGTCTGCAAATAGAGATGACTCTTTAGGTCTAGAATACCCTGCTAACCCGCAGCCTTTCCATTGACCAGACATAGACTCTCCTGAAAGGACTTACCAACGCACAATACGCCCTTACGACCGAATTCAACAGCAACTAAGCCAAAGGGCTCGTCTCTACTAGGCATTAAAGCAAATTCCGCTCCACTGAAGATGTACGGTGGAAGTGCGGTGAATTCGGGCTGTGAAAAAACTCTCCCTTTGTAGACTTCCATCATTCGAGCGAGCTTTAGGGCCGCAAATTTGCCGTAGAGGTCTATTACCGGGCCTACACAAATCAATTGCACTTTCGGATGCCTTTCCATCATACCCGGGAACACGTCGGCGATTGCATCGACACCTTTCTGATTGGACCATCTTCCCACGAATACGAAAAGCTCTGCGTCGGGATCTTGCACCAATCTGTGTGGATTTAGAGTCAGCATCTCCTATCGAGATATACAGTTGGGCGTACAGGACTACCCAATCGAAAAGACTGTCTATTATCCAACTTTTATCCAGAACCGACTGCAATCAATGAGAAATGTACCAACCCAGCCCAATTCTGCGCCTGTCGCTTCAACCTTGGTTTGGATGCTTCGAGCTCTTCGTCTACGACGACCTCATCAGGTTTGATGTGTTCGCCATTCCATGCAGCAGTATCTGTCGGATCTGGGTTTGCCAACCCGCCAACGTCTTTCATGCCCCAAAAGATTGGGTATCTGGCAAAGGCCCGCTTGCCATATTTGTTCGATACTCCAACAGCGCCGAATCCTTTTTGATGGATGCGCAAGTAACTAGCGCCAGAATGTAAGAGGTCTATCACATCGACTCCAGTCAGCAACACTGTACGCCGCACAAAGACCATTGTCAGAGTACGTACTGAAAACTTCTCCAAACCGAACGTATTTGTGCACCACCTATGGAAGAGGATCAGCAAAGTCTCGTTAGAGAGGTGTGCATGTTACCGCAGGGTCGAGATTGTATATCTCACACACTTCCTGACTCTCAGCCTGGGAGCGCATAGGCCAGAGGCCCTGGAATTCCGCATTGTGAAGGGATAAAAGACAAGGCACAATGTTCGGGAGCAGATGCAGCGGTGCGACCGCTCCATGGTAATCATTGATGTGGTCTGCGTAAGCTTTGAGTCAGTAAATTTTCCTAATGCTAATATGAGCCATGAAACATGATGTCTTGCAGTTCATCTTTCAAGAGTGGCTGGTAATCCAAAGGCAACCTTACAGAGATCGATTGGAAACCTTCTCATGACCTCCGCGATGCAAGAGTTCCAGGCCGAGTAATAGACCGCACTATCAAGATCGTCCATTCGTGTTGGATAAGGTTCTGCTTTCGTCTGTTGTCTGAATATCGGCGCGTCCAGTAAAACATACGTAATGTTCTCGACAACATGGTATTGAGTCTTGATCTCGTACATACCACCCAACACCTTGATTGCTATACTTTCTGCTGGGCTGTCTGTGGGATACTTGGTGTCTGCAATGCTGTTGTCGGTCAGTGTGATGCTATCTCTCTGTCAGCTGCGACATCGACACTCACCAAGGTATCACCCATATTAGATCCTGGTGTTTGAGATTTTTGCCCATCAACGAAGACATGACACCTAATCCACCAATCTTGACTTTGATGCCCCAATCTTCTATATCATATTCCATCGTGGCAATCAGCACAGTGAGTCGTTTTGGAGTGGCAGTCTGTGGACTGGCTATCACGGAGAATTGTCTCATTCTTTTGAATTCATGTGGCACCCCAAGGTTGGAAGGTTCGGGCACCGAGCGATGATGCTCGTCGTCTGGCTGATGGAGTTCCTGGACTTTCCCTAGCTTGAAAGGTCGAAGTACTATCCGTAGATCCCACGCTTTTTTTGATGTGATCCCAAGTTCATTAAGTTTCACACCATAGAAAGATTTCATGAATGCCCAAATAGCTGCAGAACCAGTAAGGATGGGAAGGAACCAAAGGAGGACATACAAAATCAATTGTTTCCATCGGGAACCGATGGGTATCAGCTGGAACCGATAGTCGGCGTCATTTACGGCTATCTGCCAACCGATGAATGGGTATGGTGGCGCATCGGTGATGTTAATGACGTTGTTGATAAGGGAATAGGGAGGAATGCGATCCAATATAGAGTCGCCATCGATATCACCATAGATTCTGGTCATGTCTGGCTGGCCATCTGGATTGACACCCCATATGTTCAGAGACACTTGCGCTGGCCATTCGTGAACAAAATCATACGTCCAGATGTAGTCTGTCTTCATCTCCATTTGGTTGGCAAAGCCTCCGTCAAACCCATGCTGGTTGAAAGTCCCGTCGAGAAAAACGTGAGGAAATTGTCGTCGGAGGGAGCCGATGCCTATATCGGCAGACTGTACATGATCGCTACTTCCAACAAGGCGACTCCAGTACTGAAGTATAACGTGCTCTCCATTCCATTCCTGAAGCTTGGTGCCAGACCAGAGCTTCGGCGCCAGAGTGCTAGAAGCATTCGTACCTTTGGGGTAATCTTCCCAGTCGCTGTACGTTGTGCCGAAGTTCAAGGAGTATCGGAACTTGTCGGCACCTGCAGCTTTGTGAACTACGTAAAGACTCTCGCTCGCATCTCTGAAAAGCACATTCGAACTGTAATTGGCAGCAGGGAATACCATTGGATTGTCGCTTTGACCAACACGGAGCAAGAAGTGATCATGCGAGTTCGTAGTTGCATTTCTGTCTGCGGCGGTGCTGACATTTTTGATGCTGATCTGGTGTATACCATCGGCGACATTGATCAACAGGGCAGTGAATGACCAGGCCGTGTTTACCACTCCAGAAAAGGACGACGTAGCATTACGGAAATCACTGACATTATTACAGTGGATGCTGCCAACATCAACTCTAGGAGTTCTGTTGTCAGATGTGGTCGAGTTGATTTGCAAGGAATTCGCCACTTGTTGACAATCCATAGGAATTGAAAAGTGGATCTCAATCTCAAGTGACGGAGTAGACAGAATGCGGTAGTCATGGCCAGGCACAAATCTTGTAATGACAGGAGATGGATTCACATATGTATCTTTCAGGACGAAAGCCTTGAATCCCCAGGCTGCAATTTGTAGATGTGACAAACACCCCCTCGATTGATTTGAATTGTCATCTACCTCACGCTGTCAGCATCATTGCGTTCCGACCGCCAGCGCAGCCTGAGGAATTGAAGTGACCTCACATGGATGTTCAGCAAGACTTACTCTTCTTGACGCTGGACTTCTCCAAGATATACTCGTCGTATGGGTAATATGTGTTCTTCACCACGGATCCAGCGCTGAAGGGCGCAAGAAGGGCACCCGTTTCATCGCTGCAGTTGAAGTCTATAGTTGTATCATGGTCCTCATTGGTATATACTAGCCAGGCAATCTGAGTGAAATTCTCCTGGATAGTAAGCAAGCCCGCCCGTTCAATGCTCCAGAGTCCAGTCTCTGTTGGAGTATGGTAACTTCCCGGTAAGAATATTCGTCGAGTTTGATTAGATAGTAATTGGAGAGAGAAGCCATCTTGGAAAACAGGATAATTCTCTCGCATCTCGTGGGTACTTTTGATGAAATTGTGAACAGGATGAGAAGGGTCGCGATGATCGAGGTTCACCCAGTCGTCTTGGCATCCATGTAGCCCGGCTTCTATCGGCCAGTGGTAGTATTTTAAATTCCCAATCGCAGGATTATAGCAGCCATGCATGCCCCATGCCTGTGCCGAGCTCATAGGTGACCTCCCAAAAACATAATTTTCATTGGTACTGTCTAGCACATAGAAGGCCTATTAGAGACTCGTGAATCAGCGAAACTCCGTGACAAATGACGTCGGTCTGGAGATTTAGTGGTCTTCAACATGCGCGCTATCACAATACTTTGTTCGACTTGAGGCAGAACGGATCTAGAAATTACAAACCTGCTCTTCTCCCCAAACCAGGATGGGTATCCCAGGCAGCAATAGCGCCACGATGAAATATCCAAGTAGCTGTTTCTGGGTGCCATTCTTGATTGTTGGCCAGCGGAACACATCCTGATTGGTAACACCAAACATATGCCTTGGGTCAAAGGTAGCGCCGTCATTTGCGTTGATCATATCGTTAGTCAATAGAACGGTCTCCCAGAAGTCAATCCAGCCAACGTTAGCAGGGTCACCTTCCGCAGAAAAACTCCCATCTAAGCCTAAAAAGCGGGCGAGGAACCGGTATACTGTATAATGGAAAGCGACGCCGTCGAATGCATTGAGGCCTTTCTCGCGGATGAAATACTTCGAATCGGAGGTATCGTTCAGCACCACAGCTTCCGTGACGTTACGAGGGTAGTTTTCAGGCGTCCTTCCTCTGCCAATATATACCGAGCCGAAGGTATTTCCGGCTACAACTTCGCCTGGACAGTATTCAAGTTAGCAGACCTTGGGTAAGAGAGACAAGAAACAAAACTATCAGACGTAGCATTTTGGAGCTTTGTCAAAGCCTACGCATCGGAAGGCACCCTAGCTCGACAAATCATTGACCCAGATTGTGCGTACCACTGATGAAAAAATTTTCCTTGCCAAACTGCTTCGCACACGCCCTGATGGAGCTGGACCAATGCGCCATAGCATCAATCGTTATCGTAAGTCCTTTGTCGATACGGTAGCCGTCAATGTCCAAGGTAGCTAGGGCCATACAAGCAAATCTTTCGATCCTGGTGAGGACGTCTGGTCGCCATTCACGTAACCGATCCTGCACGAATGCGAACTTTGATAATTGGCGCTGCCTTCATTGTTTTCACCAGTCAGCATACATATCAACTGGATGGCCTGCTATTTTGAAAGCTTTCGCTGAGCGGACAATACTTTCAATTCTCATCTAGCGATCCAACATATGGCTTAGACTGGAGAGACTCTAAGCATGAAAACCTACCATTCGGGGTATATTCCAAAGGCTGCAACATCTCCATATTGATCGAAGTCTGAATCCCGACATCCTACTAGCTCCGCGCTCAGATTGAGTACTTGTATGCCACCATCATCGTAGAATCGTGGATAATCGCAATGAGCCAGCTCGTTGTTGCCGATCGAGAAATCAGTATATCTCCGATCACCCTTCCATAGCGCGTTGTGTTCTTTTGGATTGAACGGAGTCGAGGCATTCAAAAACCCCTCGAAACCAATGAGGTCGCCCATCCTAAGCCGATTAGGTATAATACAGATCTCGGTAATTCAAGACCCACGTGGATACAGTATTATCTAGTATAATATACATCCCCCGCTGATGGATTTCGGTGATTGCCGCCTGCCACTCAGATATAGTACCAAAGTGGTGATCCAGTAGCGTCAAGTCAAGAGGGCTATATCCATCCGCGGCCCATGGGGCATTGATGAAAGGGCTGCCTGCGAGGTAGAGCGCCTAGAAGTTGTAAGCCGCTTATCCGTTCGGCTAGTATGCTTGCATCTGATGTAGAGCAACCATCGTGTCGGAGAGTCTGGAGTGGGATCCACGATAGTAGACACAAAGGTTTCATGTGAGACCGACCTTTATCCCCATGCCCTGCAAATAATCCAAGCTGTCCTGTAGCCCTTTGATATCGCCGCCATGACGCAGTTGGGTTTGGCTAATGTCGTGTTCAAATTGGGTCCCGTTGATATCATCATTATCGGGATTCCCATTTGCGAAGCGATCAAGTAAGACAGTATAGAACGGGATCCTCCAGTTCGATGGTGATGGATGGAAGGTATGGTTCTGCCATCCGCCCCAGTAGTCGAGTGGATCATTAGCTGTCTGATTAGTGTTGACGTTGTATGCGATCTGGGAAGGATCAAATCGAAGCGCGCAGGCTGTAGTTACACAAAGGAGTAGATCCCAGAGCGATCGCAGCGCGACCATGCCGCAGGGACAGGGCAAGGCCGCTCGTGTGCGGCGGAAACGACTGTTACAGGGAGCACCTACTGTCTATTGCTGACCCTGCGCCTTTGTTATCGCATTCCGATGAGGAATTGATGAGGCTCGCGTTCGCATCAGCTGACATTTGTGGAGGGAAGCACGAGGGGCTAGTTGACGGAAGGTCAAACGCCAATGCGAATGAGAGGAGGAAAGCAAATGAATGGAGAGACACTTGTTTAGCTCTAACGGAGACCACCAATATTCGGATACTCCTGAACGAAATAAACACGCTGCCGCAAGACGAAGAAACGAATCATTGCAGAAGAGTGTATCAGTGGCTGATGAATCCCCACGCCCAAACTCTGAGATCCGTGGACAGACAGCGGTAAGTTACCACGGAAAACTTGCCACAAACGGCGCTTGAGCAGCAATACTTCAGGGACCAGCAGCAGAAGCTACGCCCAGTTTTCTCATGCCAAAGACTTCGAAAGATTCTGATTCAAGCGTCCAGGGACATGTCCGGTTTCCAAGCGCAAGACCGGTCAGAGAAGGTGCAAGCAGCTTCACTGTTGGGGGACCAGCCATCATGGGTTCGGTGATCAGGGTAAGCCAATACAACGATGCATACAAGGAGAAAGAATTCGAACGAGGAACGGTGTAATAGATTGGTAGAGGGTATCCGCCCAATAGCCGGTGGAACGGCAAGGGCGCTCCGATCCGCGCTGTACAAGAAGAAGCGCCAGTCTGGTTACACTGCATCGCCATCATCTTGCTTTTGGTGCGTTACACCAAGAAGCCAGCCGCAAGCCGTATGACATCAAGAGGATATATTGGGTTCACCGAGTACTCTTCAATGGGCAGCCGAAGGTGGACGCCAAGTTCCGCGAGAAAGTATCATGCTGAATGTGGAGAGCACACAGAAGGGCGCTTCGAGTGGAGCGGACGAGGGGAGAAGGATTTTCTGCCAAGAAGCCAAGGCGCTAATTAGAGCACCTACTTTAGGTAGAACTACCACAAAAGTCATTGGCCAATCAACTGTTCTGGCCGTGTGGCGCCAAGAGTCGAATGCTGCCATCCAAGTCCAGCACTGGGGCCATCTGCAACAGCCCTTGCGATGGAAGACTGGGTCTACAGCGATTGCGCGATCACATCACTGGCGAAAGTTGGAACCGATGGATATACTATTGAGCATACAAGATTTAAGATCCGAGGGAACTACTCAAACGCAAAAAATGGAGGGAAGAAAATGGACATGGCAATCATAATCCGCTTCCACATTACTAGGGTGAGAGAGGTGACAGGTAGGGAGAGCCATGATATGTCCTCGTAAGGGATGAGCCTTCTCTGGAAGTCAGTCCTGGATGGAGTCAGGATGAGACAGATACTCTGCAGGCCCTTTATATCCCCCACCGTGTATGTTCCTAGTCAGCAAAAGATTCTGGTATGCTTCTGCGCGACGCCTGAATACTAGCCGTGATTCTGACGGGCCCAAACCTGTTCAGAAAAACTCACAAGAGGTTGACGACTGCCTTTTGCGTGGCCTGCGGGACGCTACACATTTCGCTGGCATGTTCATACATCCACTCTCCTATATTTGCTCTGTTCTCTTCATCTTGTCCTGCATGGCTTATCTTAGTCGCCTGCCAACGCTGGCCATTGCTCATCTATAATAGGGTATGGCGGAAAGGCCCACACGTCGTGACATGGCGGGCTTTTGGTCTATCTCCTGTTTTCGCCCTGCAACGAAAACCTGCTGAAAAGCTTGGGGTCGACTGGTATTGAGCCATCACCACGGCTATCACAAGTTCTTCGGGTCCCACCTTCTCATTGTTCTCCTCTATCTTTCCCGTCTCCTCAAGATTCCTGCTGCCGTGGTGAATGAATATTTGCATTGAGGTATCCAGAAACACAAGAGCAAGGATTCACGAGATCAGAGAACGCTCCGCTTTATTACGCTTTACCCTTTGCCGCTCACCTGTTTAAAGTGGGACTGGGAAAGAGCGACCCCATCTTTCGAAAAGTACAGATCTCCGACCCTGACCACCAACATCACTTCGCCAGCACAGTATTCCAGGTATCCAATACACAATTTGTCTCGCCTGCTATTGATATCCGATATTCGGGTATTGCTCAGTTACTTACACTGCACACCGCCCTAAGGCTACGAGAGATTATTCAGCTTGCATAATGTGTACGCCTTCCAACATACATTGCCTACCAGGCATTGCTTCAATCGGAGCACCAAGCCATCAAACAACGCACCTCATTGGTCATTGCTTACCTTGAACCTCGTTCAGGTGTCGTCGAGGGCGTCGAATACACCTGCAGACATGTCGACTACCTGGTCAAAAGCTTCTGCATCTCCTTTTTCATCAGGCAGAGCCGCCATTTCTGCGGAAAGTGGTACACAGAGTACCTAATTCACCACCCTACACTCCGCGTTTCCGGCTAACATCTGCTCAGGAGATACGCTACGGGTCTTTGCGGTCAGTAGTCACTACACGGCCTTAGATCTCGTGACCTACTTTCCACTCGCTGATCGCATCACTTCCAGGCCGCTGCCTCGCCAGAAAGCCTTGAATATTGGGGGAAAAGTCTAGATGTGGATACGATCAGAAGCATGCTGAGAAGGATGGGCATTCTGTTATGAGGTGTTTGCTGCGAGGTTACGGCAGGTACGATGGCTCTTTCACATCAGTGCAGCTAGCTTTTTGTGGTGTCAAGTCCGCGTTCCTCGCTGGGTGAGTTGTTGTACCTGAACAAAAGGCAATTTTCTACACGGTCTCTTGCTCCACATTCGCAAGGTTTCTTTTCTCCTTCTCGGCTGCACCACCGTTCTATGTCCCAAAGATCTCCAGCTTGGCTCTTTCATCGTAGGAGACAGACATCACACTGATACAGCGAACTGCTATGATGGATTTCAATATACGTACTGCGTCGGTGGCAGAAGTGACCCATCAAGGCTCCCTCAAAATCCTCGATTTACCGACAGAGCTGCACCCCGCAAACATCAACTGCACGCTGGCTAGCGCAGCCGTCAATCTGAACTTGGCATGTGGGCAGCTCTTCCAGTGCGGCACTCCAATGGAAATATCCTGCTATTTTCCTCGAAAAGATCTCGATCTGTCCGTACTAACAAGCGCATACGCTCCGAAGAAGTAGAGGAAGATGAATATGCAATGGCTGCCGTCCTTGCCATCACCCACAACACTTGATTGGGATCCTAAAGCGACGACGTCCATTGTGTTGAGCGTCTTTATCAAAAGCAGCAGCCCGAACCAAAGAATTTTGTGTTGATGGTGCTCTTGCTTTACGACCTCACAGATAACATTCATCACGGCCAGCGAGACGGCTCTCATCTCCTTGCGCACAAAGCATCGTAGGTCTAAGTGGCAGTGTCACTGACAACCACGAGACGCTCATCCGGCATGCACTCTGTAACTCTCCAGCTGGCTGAACCTCCGCTGAGTAACGTTGCATCAACACCCACGATACCTCCACCAGATCCACAACCTCTTAATCAACACAATACCTCTCCTCCATCACCCCCACATTCCAAGAAGAGAAGCAGCAACAAAGCCAGCAACAACAATCTCGAAATCCGAATTACAAACCCCCAACACAATCTCTCAGCCTCCTACCCCCCAAGCACAATCCCCACTCCAAGCAATCGACCTACCAAGAAAAGGAAGATCTCACCCGCATACCAAATCACTACCCCTAGCGTAGCACCCCTGCCATGGAAGCCTCCACAAAAACAACCCTACCAGCAGACCTTCCAATTGTCCGCAAGGCAGCAGGACACTCTTCAACACCTACCGCCTTCGCAGCTGTTGATGAATAGCACTGCTTACCTGTCTGGGCAAGAGTCGCTGCTGGTGCCACCGGCTAGGGTTAGGAAAAAGCGAGCATGGGATGATGGTGCGACGGATGAGGCGTGGGGATTCGACGATTTGGGTGGACCGATGGTGAAGAAGGCAAGGGTTGGGAAGGGGAAGCTAGATTAGTACTTTAGATATTGAATCCGCTTTCTTCGGCCGCTTCTTCAAGGCCTTATGGTCGGATTTTACGAGAGCTCAGCGCCTGCCTGACTCTAAGCTGTAGACTGATACTAGTTTTATCCCTGTTTGACCTCACGACTTGCTGAATGGTGCCGCTTTTACAGCGGAAGATCTATAATTAAATTGCATGGTCAAGCAATCGCAGTAGGTCAAGTAACTCAACGCTGTAGTATGAATGATTGGGTTTCCTTGGTGTGATACCCGCAGTTTGACGCCTCTCGGCAATGTTTGAGCAGGGAAGATGTTGTATGGTTCCACCATCTGCTGCTGTGCGGGTTATGATCGATATTTGCACTGATAGGGACACAGTGCTCGCTACGCGAGCGGAAGTGCTAGAGATGAGAGGAAAGCTGCTGCCGTGGATCGAGCTTGTCTGATTTGGAAGTTTATGGCTATAGCGTAGAGCTTTTGCGAAGAAGATCAAGGGTACGTCAGAAGTTTTGATCGTTGGGATCGTGAGAATAGGATCGAGGAATTGCCACCAATGGGTGCTTTTGACGGTGTGTTGCCCAGCAACTATATTATATGTTATTCCGCGCTAATCTCCACGACAGCAGGGGGGTTCGGTAGAATTTAGGATCAAGATGTAAATTCGACGTGTTTACATTAACCACTAAGCACAATTTGAAAGCACTACATTCGCAGCAGCGAATCTTTTAGGCATCGGTTCAAAACGCGCTATGCAACTGGAATTTGGTAGTCAATCCTAGCCAATGGTGTATTCCAAACATAAGAGCCACGGCTTCGTCATGAACGGTCAGAATTGATCTTGC
>JAABUL010002381.1_pt1 | contig 31373 bp, 36 predicted proteins | sample 5559151 | NCBI WGS metagenome assembly JAABUL01 (sample SAMN10711876, study PRJNA513368) | rock metagenome | isolation source: Antarctica rocks | place: Antarctica: Victoria Land, Pudding Butte sud
TTCGCTGACTGTAAGCAGAGGTCCTTAGTGTGCCGAAAAACATGAAGCTCCTAGCTGTACCGCTTTTCGAACTCTACGACAACACCGCCAGATACGGACCGCAATTATCAGCAATACCCCATCTCTTGTCGCGCTACAATTTTGAATTCGTGGACGACGATGGTAATGTCAGTGCACAAACGCCAGGGACTGAGCAGCCTTCTGGAGCCAGAGTGGTAGCTGGAGGGGATGAGAACGGTGAGGAGAACGGCAATGGCGTAGTGAAACCCGAAGAGACTTCAGACATTAAAGAGGAGGCTGGACTGGAGAATGGAGCTTGATTTTTGGGAAGTGATACCAATGCTTTAGGTCCATCTAGCGAGTGACTAGCCGGGGGCATCTGGATCTCATGAAACGGGTTTCCAAATATAGCGACTTCAAAAGATTCGTTTCGAGTACGCAAGCTGTAGTTGCACGTTAAATCTACTTGTAAGCTATTACAATGGAAGATGTTTGACGAAAGATAGATTCGCACATTATTCCGCCCCGAATCTGTGAAATTTACCGTGTATGTACACTCCGCTAGTCTCCGCATCTCCACGTTTCCACCCCGCCTTTTTTCCCTACTTCCACATCAAAATCCCCTATCACGACCATGAACACGTTGCCACTCTTTTGAACTCGCTGGTCAAAAAGATCTTGCCCCATTCATATTACGACCTCAAATGCGCCTGCATTCAAAAGCAGCTCCCCCATTCCCACCACCTCGGCGACCGCCCGCCAACCTTCACCACCCACACCCACTATCCCCTATACCCACAAGTTCCCCCCCGCCCCAACTCCATCTCCCACCTAACCCCTCAAAATGCTTCTCCTCGGCCTGACCGGCAGCATCGCCACCGGCAAATCCACCGTCTCCCGCCTCCTCTCCTCCCCCACTCACTCCCTCCCCCTCATCGACGCCGACCTCCTCGCCCGCAAAGTCGTCGAGCCCGGCACCAGCACCTACGCACAAATCCTCTCCCACTTCGGCCCCACAACCCCCGACCTACTACTCCCCGCCCCACCTCGCGAAAACGGGAACGGCAAAGGCAGACCGCTGGACCGCGCCGCGCTGGGCAGGCGGGTGTTCGGCAACAGCGAGGAGAGGAAGAGGGATCGCGCGGTGCTGAACGGGATCGTGCATCCGGCGGTGCGGTGGGCGATGGTGCGCGCGGTGCTGTACTACTACTTCCGCGGGCACTGGGCCGTGGTGCTGGATATCCCGCTGCTGTTCGAGTCCGGGCTGGATGTGTTCTGTGGCGTTGTGCTCGTGGTTGGGGTGCGGGATCCGGGGTTGCAGATGCAGCGGTTGCGGGAGAGGGATGAGGGGTTGACGGAGGGGGAGGCGCGGGATCGGGTGTTGTCGCAGGGGGCGGTGGCGGAGAAGGCTGAGAGGGCGGAGGCGAGGGGAAAGGGGAGGGGGGTAGTGGTGTGGAATGATGGAGGGAGGGAGGAGTTGGGGGAAGAGGTGGGCAGGGTGATGAGGGAGGTGGAGAGGGCGAGGAGGGGGTGGTGGAGTTGGTGGTTATGGGGGAGTCCAGTGGTGGCGCTGGTGGTGGGGTTGTGGGAGGTGTGGAGGGGGTGGGGGGCTAGGAGGGGGTTTGAGGAGAGGAAGAAGGTGGAGAAGGCCAAGCTGTGAAGTTGGTTTTGATTGGGAAGGCTCGAATGAGATGGGGAAGGGTGGTTCAGGTTCAGGATCATCTTATAACGACGCGACGGGGCCCTTTAGATATTTTGCATAAGCTGTATATATATACGCCACAACGACCGCATCTCAAAGATAAAAAAAAACATCAAACAAGTGGGAAGACACCTCAGCGACTTGAACCCTGACCCAGCCACCCATTCAATCGAACCCACACGTCGTCGATCAGCCAACACACAGAAATGCTCTGGGGTTGATTCGATACATGCCATCGACAACGGTTGGTGCTGCAGCGTGGTTTGCGTAGATGATTGAGGTAGCTCCGGGGTGTATGGCTGAAGAGTTGATATCGCGGGATTTTGGTGTGGTAATGAGGATTGGGTGGACGTCGGGATGGTCTTCTTGGGATGAGAGTGAGATTTAGAGCTGGTGGGGGGAAGTGATTAGGTGAATCGACTTTGGCGCTCCGAGTCGGCTTAAGAAGAAGGGTGGAATGGTTCGGATGTCAGGGTGTTATGGAGATGTGGGCGGGCTGTGCTTGTTGGGCTTTTTTAGGTAGATTGATAGGAGTTTAGTTAGTGATCATATTGTATAAACATTGACGGGGTTTCCAGATATCTATTTCGGCGTGTTATGCAGTCAAAACCTAAGGATTTGTTAGACCAGTCTAAGATTCAGAGATTGAGGGTCGAGATGGAGAACAAGGTAACAGATAAATAATTTATCCAGCTCTGATAACTTCTGCAGTGTTTGGATCGGTCAACGACATGCCTAGCGTTGCGCGGATAGAAGTCTCATGCAATGATAGTATGGATTTCTTTGCTGCACTGTTCCCTTGAATCTCCCAAGTGATGGTCGGTCAATATCTTAGCAAAGGCGGCTCACCCGACAGCAACCCCATACTTTCAAGTGTTTAATAGTGAGCCTCGACTTCTCCCTACTTGTGTTGCCTTATTTCAAGACGAAGTGATTGCATGCGGCTATCAAGACTCACAAGTAACCAAAACCCCCAATCAATTGACACCAAAGGCTCACTCAGATGCTAATACCTCGGTAGAGAGAATACTTTCTCAGGTCCTCCTCCAGTTATCGGAGTCTAGGCCGTTGGAGAAGAAGTATATGTCTCATTTATCCCAATTTTCGCTGAGCCATGGTGAGTCATGTAGTTGCAGAACAGATGAGGCCAGTGTGACGGCGATCTGGAGGCGTTGCTGTCTAGATAGCTTACCGGGCTTCATGGGCTGTTTGCCTAGGTTGTGTTTGGCGGACAATAAATTTGCAAGCCGAACAGGCGCGGTAAGAGAAGACCGAGGCACAGTCGTGGTAAACGTTGAAAACTACTGAACTGGCTGTTCAGATTTCTATTGGAAAAGGAGTGATTAATTCTAAACTGGCCGAACGGGTATTTAACCCCGCTCGGCTGACTAACTATTGTTGAGCCATTTTGTTGAGCTATTTCGCTAGGCTATTATTGCCTCTATCAGCTCTCGGTGATATAGAAATGACCAGCTGTCCCCAGCTGGTTCCATCAAAGCGAAGAAAACAGGTAAAGGATGAAGCAACAGACCGAACAAGCAACCGAACGAACAAGCAACCGAGGGAACAAGCAACCGAACGAACCTCAGTTGGGCCGTTTAATAGGGATAAATAGATAGCAGAACAGCTCTCGCCCCCGAATTCCCTGACCCCCTTCCATTGATTATCATCGGTCGAGTCTCTCTGGGATCCGGTTCGAAAGTTATTCCCTTCTTTTGAAAGATCCCTCTCTCCTTGTATAGTAAGATATCATTCAAATGATATCTTTTAGTGACTTCGTCTTCGTGCAATTCCTGCACGTGTCCCGAGTTTTCTGAAGGAATTAGTTTGACTAAAAGGCGAGATTTCAACCATCTTGGTTCCAGTTTTCTACCTCTCTGATTATCGACGGCGTGATGTCGTACGATTACCAGGTTCTCTGCTTTGAGTAGTCGCTGCAATCTGTTTCTTCTGAAGTGATGATAGACTACATAAGAGATGAGTTCTCTAGCCGTTTGCCTTCTCTCATTTCTTAGTGCTAGATATATCTGTCTCTGATGTGCGAAAGCTTCTTCTATTTTCATTCATTGAATTTCTTTCGATTCTGTGATTGATTGAGCTATTAGTTTGATGTCGAAGTGAAGCTTCTGAGACTCGTATTTCAGCATCAGTTTCAAAGAGAAGTATTCATGAATTCTGACTGATTTAATATTCATGAAAAATGTTTCATCTTTCACATCTGCGTTTCAGATGTATGTGTTTTCTTTCTTCATGCTTCTGATTCGTAAATATTCAATCATTTCTTGAACTGCTTGTTCAAGCAGTTCTGTGAATGATGACGATGTTATAGAATCGATGTAATGTACGACTTCGTGCTCTCTAAAGAGTTCTCTTACGTCTTTGTTCACGAAATGTGAATTGTTATCTGAATATACAGTAGCAGACATCTCAAAGATAGAAACAATGTGATTTTGAAACATATTCACTATCTTCGTAGCTGTGTGAAACTGATAGACTTTTGCTCATACAAATCTTGAAAAATAGTCAACTATCAGAAGTACGTAGACAGCTTCGATTCTCAGATCAACGAAGATAACAGATTTCAATCAATTCATTTCAATTATTGTCATAGATTCAAAGATTTGAATTGACTGAACATCGACTTTGATAGATCTGTGAACTTTCATTTGACATGCATGATAGATTTGACATCAATTGTATACGTCTTTCACTCTATTTGATCAGTAAGCTCTGTCTATTAGAAAATTCAGAATCAATGCTGCTGCATAATAATCATGATCTTCATGAGTCACTTTTAAAAATCTGGAAACTTCGAACTCTATAATGCATAGACTAAAAGATTCGTTGTTTTTCTTGTACTTCAAAACTGATATTTTCAAGATTGAGATCAAAATAAACTTCTTGCTTTTTTGAATAATTTGTCAACGTCGATTTTGATTTAACTCTTCTAGAGCGAAGACTCTCTTTTGCAAGAACTCAACTAATCTTTCATACATGAGCAACAATTGATATTTATCGATTCTAGAGTTCTCTGTAGAGATCAATATATCTATAGACGATGTATGTGATCTATGTCGCTGACTCAATTTCTGAATAGACGTCGTCATTATCAATCTCTCTGCATCATGAGTTCTGATAATAGATGTCAATCTAGTAAACATTCTACTGAATTCATCTGCAATTTCTATGTGCTGATCTCTTGATGAACGATATGTCAGCTTTAGATCGTACTCTTTTAATCTATTCATTCAGTTGATGATTCTGATCTGATTAATGTTTTCAATGACGAAGATAAACTTTAGTGCTTCATGATTTGAATAGATTAATACTGAGTGATCATTCTCAATTATTAATCACTTTATCTCTGCTAGACACTTTATCACTGCTAAACACTTGCATTTCAAATTGAAATATCTGATTTCTGCATTCTCAAGTCTAAACGATAGAAACATAACAATTCTTTCGTTTAATAAAAGCTTGAGAGTTGCTTCTGTTTCTATGAATACTTCTTTCAATTGAAAAAGAACTTCGCTTACATCTCTTTTACTAGCATCGATGACTAGATGATACTGTGCAGTTGAATTCGCTTCAGTCATTGCGTTGTTTGTGATTGATTTCTTGATGTGATTGAATGATTTCTCTTGACTAAAGCTTCAGTCAAATGTGTCTTTCTTCACTCATTTTCTTTGAATAGTAGGTTTCTTTGAGCGAGCGATCGATCTCTTTTTGATTAAATTCTTATCACACTTCTCTATCTCATTGTCATGAGACTTCTTTGATTTAGATTCGATTGAAACCTCTATCAGATAAACTTCTTTCAGCTTGAGAACATGTTCTGCTCGCTCTGAGATAAAGATTCTTAGAAACGAAGTGAGTCATAGAAACGCATCTAGCTTCGCTCAATTAGTGAAAGTAGATCAGTTTATAATCTTCTCTCTGTGCTTCAGTGAGAGTCTCAATTCTTCTGACGTGTCTTAAAATTTTAGAAGATCTAGATTATTGCTCATTATCACTGTTTTATGCTCGAATAAATACATTGATTCGAAGATGATTCGAGAAAAGTATTGCTTGTGTAGAAACTCAAACATCGAATCAAAAATTCTGATCAAAGCGACGTGATCATTCATGTAGATCGAAAAAGTTGTATTCTTTCTGATTTTCAATAAAGTGAACATTCTTTTCATCTCTACTTCATTTGTTGATAGAGAATTGAAAACTAGGTTCGAGAACTGAAAGTAGATATGAGTCGCTTTCTTCAATTCTTGACTTATTCGTAGATATACTCATTGATCATTGAGAGTTAGAAATTCGATTTTGTTGATATCAGTAATTCTCATTGAAATTTCTCAGTAGTCATTGAATGTGTCACTGATGAAATATACTGTAAATTCAGATTTGATGAGTATGTCAATCACTTTTTTCAGTCTATGAATTGAATACTGTGATTTGATTGTATGACTATTGATCGATATGAAATTGTGTACTACTCGTAGCTGAGTAGATTCTTTCTTTTTGAGCAAGAACTTCGTTCAAACTTCTTAAGCATTGCTTCTTCTTACTATGATTTCGACATCTTTCATGATCGAAAAAATAGTATTAGCGAATTTTCGTTTCTGAGCTGTGTATTTGAGTAATGTTTCTTTTATCAATTTTGCATTTGATTTCAGATCAATGAAATGTTCAATTATATCTGTGACTTTAACATCTCATATTGATTCAGCAAAACACTTTCTTCAGATATAAAGTAGTCTCTTTGTCTTCTCAATTCTGACTAATGTATTCATCTTTGAATCTATCGTGATCTTGCTCAATTCGAACCATTCATTGATCATCTCTTTTTCTTTCTGACTAAGCTCTTGTACTTCGAAACGTCTTTCAATAAAGAACTTGTCATCTCTTTTCAATGCATATTTAGTAGATGACAATGACTTCAAGTCTTCTGAGGTCGAATCTATGATGATGAGCATCGAATGATAGCTTGAAGCTTTCAATGTCATTGATGTCATAGCTGCTATTGTGATCTTAGTTGACTGATTTTGACTTCGAATCTTCACTGATAGAGAGTTCAGAACTGTGCTTTTTTCTGTTTCTTCAACAGATGCTGACAAACTTCATTTGCGATTCAATTCTCATCTTCGTTCAATTCTATCACAGATAGATTTGTAGATACAGACATCAGTTGAACTGATATCTTTCTTACTGTCATATCATTTCTCATGATGATGATTTTGCTCTGATCGTACTTCTGATTGCAATGCACTCGTCTAAGTCAGAAAACTTCTAGTAGTAGATCGTATATCTTTACATCTATCAGTCAAGCTTTGATCACTGCTTTTATTTCTTCTACATTGACTGATATTAATACATACTTGCGAAGTGTAGTGATGAAATCATTGATCAGACTAACTCAAATATATTCGTCAGTTTGAATTCTTGATTTGAGCTTCATTTTGTTATAAATCTTTCGATTAAGTAGTTTTATCAGAAAACTCTCATTCAGCAGTGACTTTGATAAACGCTGAATTTCTATTCAGAAGTTAATCATCAATGATTTGCTTAGATCATCATCTTCATATGCTTTAGTCGTTACTTCTGACGATAGAATCGCTGCAGAAATTGTCATACTGACTTGAACGTTTTCTGCTTCTTGAGCATCATCTTCGACGTTGATCTTTGATCTTTTGATTTTATATCTGAGAATAAATCTCTGCATGTTAAATGTCAGATCTTTGATAGTGATATCAAATCAATTCAATAGTTTCTCAACAGTGAGTTTTAGCAATAGATCAAGAATTCTGCTGATATCAAATCTATCACGACTCTGCATGTCTTTAATTGAATTCGTAGATTTGAATCTCTTCGACGTCATCAGTTTCTGAATCTTTTCAATCTTGCTGATCTTGATCTGAAACAGTCTCTTTCTAGTTTAATTTGCTCTGAAAGTAGATTCTTGAAGAACGAGTTCATTGTTTTTCTCTACTTTCATATCTTTCGAAGTTTTCAGCTTCTGTTTCTCATCATCGTTCTGATGAATTTCTCTTTCTAGTGCAATAAAGTCGAATCTGACTTTCTGTTTGCTCACAGCTGCAATCTTCTTGATTTCTGATTTTTCTATGACAGTGAGACTTTGCTTTATAGCTGATCTTTGAGATTGAGCTGTCGTCATTGCTGATAGCTTGTACTCTTCGTTCACTAGAATCATCTTGCTGCTTACTATTGATTGATCAGATATGACAGCGTGAGCAAGAATCTCGTTCCTTTGACCTTTCTTTTCTCTATGAGCACTGACATAGTGATCTTTTTGCTCGCAGACATAGTACTCAATGTCATTGATGCTTTTATACTTTCGTTGTTTCTGACTCTTGTCACTATAACTCGCTGTGATAGTAATTTTCGACTTTGCAATAGAGACGTCTGATGCTACTGCTGTGTTAAGAGATCTTATTCTCTGAAGAAGAGCGAGAAATGCAACGTTTGTATTGATTAGAATCTGTCTGAGCAGTTCATTTGTAGTGATGATTTCACTATCTTTTAAGCTGATCTGCATAGATTTCTTATAGCTGAGATCAAACGAGCTGATCTTTTCTACTTCGCTGTAGACAGCTTTGATCAGCTTCTTGATCATGTCATAGAAGTAATTAGCATTCTTGTGACATTCAAAAGACACTCTCTTCTTCTTGCTGCCGTCTCTCATTTCTTTGAGAACAGTCATTTCTACATCAATATCATTGAACGATAGCTTAACAGCTAAATCGTCGACTCTATCTAGATATTCAAATATATTCTCGATATTCTTTTCGATTAGATTCGTCAACTGCACTCTGAGCTCAAACTTCTTGATCTGAACATTCTTTAGAGTGATCTTGTAGTTGATTAAGAACTTTCTAGTAAGTTTCTTTCAGTTATTCTTGACTTTCGAATCAAGTTCTCTGTATCAATCATGTGTCTTGTGCTCTAGATTCTAACGAAATAGAATGCGATACATCTTGAATCTATAAGCTTCAATCGCTGCTGCAACTGCGACTTCAAATTCATTGAACGAAAAGTTCTGTGCATAGACTCACTCAATATTCTCTAAATATTCAATGAAATCTTCTCTTTCGTCTTTCAATCCTTTGAAGAATCTTATCTTGATTTCACTCATTCTTCTGATGAGTCTGAGTGATCTGTGAATAGATAAGAGGTTTGGGAAGGTAGAATCTTGTGGTGGTGGTGTAGAAGTTTTGATTCTAACTGGTAGCTTAGCAGTTCACTTTATTGAACGAGTTCTGCTACTGACAGTGAATCGAGCATATGAGGGGGTTGGTGGCGGTGTGGGTGTGAGGTCGGTTCTTGAGTTTTTCATCTACGTTCGATCCTTTGAACGTAGTGACTACTTCTATACGTTCGATCCTTTGAACGTAATAGATCTGATGCGTCTGATTCTTATAGAAAAGAAGCAATCGCGATCATGGTCGCCATCTGAAAACTACTGAACTGGCTGTTCAGATTTCTATTGGAAAAGAAGTGATTAATTCTAAACTGGCCGAACGGGTATTTAACCCCGCTCGGCTGACTAACTATTGTTGGGCCATTTTGTTGAGCTATTTCGCTAGGCTATTATTGCCTCTATCAACGTGATGCTTCGGGTTCGCGCTCTAGCTAGTAGGAAGCCTAAGCATGTCGGCTCGGTCTGAGTAGCTTGAACGGCATGGCAAAGGGAATTTATAGGTGATCGAGGCCCAAAGTCTTCACTTAAGTCCGTCGCTACGATAAGCCAATGGTAGTTAGAATAGAGACATCTATAGTAATGGAATGGATGCAGCAAGCAATGACATTGGGCTTTGTCAATTGAAGTCTTAACACAGGGCATAGTGCCATTTCTAGCGATATTAGAAATCGGACATTTTTTGGAGACATGATTTTGTCAGCGGATAAGACTACATTTCCAGGAAGTATATCTGAGACAACACTGATGCCGTCGTCGATGGGAACTGACCAGTATGGGTTTTCCCTTTGACCGGTTGTGAGTGTACCGCTGGGATAGCTAATATGTTAGCAAGTAGTGAGTAACAGGGATGAAGATACTGAAGATGCATGAGGAAAGGCGACGGCGACGGCGATGGTGAGGTTAGGAGCTAGCTACTGTAGCTGGTCATATATACTAATCAGAACTGAGGAAGTGGTTGTGGATACATGTGATTGTGATTGTGATTGAGATTGTTCGGTTCGTGTGATGAATGATGGATCATGAAGGGAAGGAGTGGTAGGTATGTAGTTATGGTTTAGTTGTGAGCACTCGGAGAGGTATGTAATTAACGATTAGGGAATCGTGAACCAATTGGGAGGATGATCAACAGCTCTTGAGTTTTTGAACCGAGCCATGCAGTAGAATGCGTGAAGTGCTTTTTGCGGTTATCCCGCTTCTTTCGACAGGGAGCTCTATGCATCTATCTATCATACGCGAACAGGGGTGTCTTCACCACGAAGCTGTCCACGAGGATCATGGATAACAACTTCCAACCATGCTTCGAACTGGCCTCAATCTCACAATCGTATCAAGACATCTAGTTCTAATGCAGCTACCAAGAAAGAAAAAGTCTCCTCACAACTTCGGCTCCGACTCCTCGAACTCGCTCAGGTGGACCACCGGCCTTGGCCCTGCACTTGCAGCCAGCGCAGCCTTAAAGTCATGAACGTTCTCGATCAATGTCGTAGCTTTGACAGACGGTGCTTCCGGCAGCTCAGACGACTCGTCCACGCCGTTGGCGACCTGGCGGATCTCAATACCTAAGCTGGGCAGAGCAGTCGCTAGCAGCTGCTGTCCTTGCTCCATAATCTGGGACGACTGGTCTTCTGATGCTGAGACATCGTCTTTGAGATACATTGACATGACTTCGATGATGCCGGCTTGGTCACCACCAGCTATGTCGACTTGACCGAGTCGCTGGGATAGGAGTTCGATGTCGGCGTTGACGCCCATTGTGTTGAGGTATTTTGCGAGCAACGAAATTACCTTCTCCTTCTTCTCCGGCCCGGTCGTGCTGCCTGCAATGGCTTTAGGCGAAGCCTGTGCGATCATGTGTATGGATAGCTTTGCACGGGTAGGGGAAGTTGGATGGATATAATGATTGAAGAAATCAATCATTTCTTCTTTCGTCACGGGTTTAAGGTGCGCAACGTCATGGTCAACTTGCAAGAAGTCAAAGTATTCGCAACCGATGTGGTACCAGAATTTATCACCTTCCTGGTCCAGATTCTTGACCTTCTCCAGCCTCTTGTTGATCAGACTCTTCTTGTGGCCCTCAAACTCCTCCATTGACATTTTCTCGAGGAGTTTGGAGATGGAAGCAAGGAAAGCGTTGATCCGTTCTTCCAAGTACTCGGTTGCACGTTCTGATTGTATCACTACCCGATAGCCCATTGTTGTTACCATTAGTTTTGGCCCAGTCCAAACGATATAGCCAAGCTGCTCCTTCGAACGCAACTGATCAAAGCCTGGCTCATCGGTCAACTGCCCTAAAAGTAGCAACTTTGCCCTGAGAGTCCGATCGGCAGCATCACCGATATATACATAGTACTCGATACAGTGGTTGACATTGGCCGGATCACCTAGGGTGCGCTTGTACGTAAAGTCGGTTCCTTGCGGAAGGATTAGATTCCTGCGGACGTGCCACAGTGTTTGAGGGAGAGGTCTTGGTTTGAGCGTTGATTCTATTAGCTTAGCCATGCGTAAAGCATCCTCTTTGTAGATGTTTCCGTGAGCAAGAACTTCTATGTGCAGCTGCTGGAGAATTTCCGGGAAAAAGGTGGAAATGTCAATGGGTGTAAGATGAGCAAGCTCGGCTTGATATTGTTCGCTGATCCATACATTCTCCACTCCAAGCCACTGAGAATAGCCGCCGACCTGTTGGTAAGGGGCCTGAAAGTCCCGGTTGCGATACCCTCGCGAGACTCGCTCTTTCACAATCTTGAAGCGATCTGGCTTTACCTCAAGATCCCTCATGCTAACAAGGACCTTCTCCAGTAATACAATGAGTTTATCGTTGTATCCACTGACGTCAATATCCAAACCGACACTAGAAGAGCCAAGTCCGTAGTACAGTCCTGCGATCTCAGCATCGTACGAATATTCGACCAGTGCGTCCTTTACAAGCTCGCAGAACATCTTTGCTTTGACCGAAGTCGCTGGTGTGGCACCCGCGAGGGGATTTCTGAGAGTGACGAAAACGTTCCCCTTAGGAACCCAAAATCGGTCATCCTTCTTCCACCAGGTCCGAACGCTTTCGTCGTTACGGATCAGTTTAGGAGCTCTCAAGGGTTCTGCAATGTCCCTCTTTTCCACGTTCAGCTTTGTTGGGATGAATTCGTTCTTGTGTGGCATATACAAGTCCGATATCCTGTCCTTTGCTGTGCTTTGCCCCGCTTTCTTCACAGCAGCCTCAAAATCAGCGTCGATCCGCTGCGCTCGGTACTCCGTACCATACCATTTTTCCTTCTTATCCCAGTGTCCAGGGACTTGCTGGCTAACAATAGTAAGCCGATAATTATCCGTCCTTAGGTATGACAGGGCTTCAGTAATCGCCGATGAGTCGAATTTCCTGAGTAGACTGGAGCCACTCAAAAGCCACTCACGTGGCAATGGCTTTTGCATAACACTACTGATTCTGCTAGTAAATCTGCTTGAGGGGCTTTTTTCTTGGAACCTGAAATCAACCTCGGCCATCCCTTTGACTTCATTGAATATCCAATGTTGAGGTGGAACCTCCTTGATCAAAGATATATATTGGAAGACAGCCTTGACAATCTCCAGATAGTCTTTCAAGCCATCTTCGGTAAGCCGGATCGAAATCGTGAAAAACGCGGCTCCAGGGCACACAGGCATCGCACCTGCAGAAAGCCCGTTCGCCCAGCCTTTGGCCTTGATGTATGCTAAGATACTGCCAGGGCCTTCGTGCCCAATTAGATGGCTGATGTAGCGGCTAGGTTGCGATTCATACATGTGTTCTTCGTCTTGGAACGGAAAGTATATGTCGAGGGACCGGGAGTCCATCACAGGCTTGGCAAATATCTGAGTCAAGACTTCATTTTCAGAATAGGGCTGCACCCCGTCCCAACGATTTGGTGGAAGGTCCTTATTTTTTACGCCTGCGAACAGAATCTCAACCCATGATTCTAAATCATCAAGGGACTCGCGACCCAAGACGACCAACTTCATACGATTTGCCGAATAATGCTTGTTGTGGAACTGTATGAATTCTTGCCGAATATCTACACCTCTTTTCCTAGGTTCGTCTCTAAGAGTCTCTAAGTTACCGGTAGAGAAATGGTGATAAGGGTGCTTCGGGTTTGAGAGCGACTTGTTGAGCTGCGAAAGACGCCAATTGTCGCTTTGTAGATTCTTCTTGTTCTCAGAATCCACAGCTTTCAGTTCTCTGTCAAGAGTAGAGGAAAGAAACAGGGGGGCTATAAAGAACTGGGCGAAACGATCGAGTGCTCCATAAAGTGGTGATTCAGGAGCGCCGTTTGTAAGGGAGCCGTTCGTAGTGGAGCCATTTGTAGGGGGCGTTGATCCGACCCCTGAAGAGGCTGCCACTTCGAAAAAGTAATTCGTCTCGGTAGATGCTGTGTACGCATTAGATGAGCCGGAATGCGCGCTTAGATACTGGCTGTAGGCGTTTTCAACAGGATACTAAAGATTGTCAGTAAAGATGGTAGTGGCGTCATTAACACACACCTTCTCGGTACCCATGAAGAGGAGATGCTCCACCGCATGAGCCATGCCAGGCATGTCGTCTGCATCGCTAAAGCTGCCAACCTTGACGTTGACCGAGGCACTGGCTTTGTCTGTTTCTGGGTCGTGAACGAGGAGTGCTTCTAATTTGTTCGGCAGTCTTACAACTCTGTACGATCTATCATCCAGCTCAGACGTTTCGAGCTTGTCCGCAAGCCTTTCTAGAGGAGCCATATTGGAGGAGAGGCGTGTGAAGGCGTGATGAGGACGTTGCGGATATAAGGTAGTCGTGGTGGGTATGGTGAGTCTCCAAGTACTCGAGCACCGCAAGGGAACAGTAGCAAGCGTTACAGAATGAATGAACGTCGTGAGGCTTCTAGTAGTCATGTATTACAGTTGGGGGCGAGGGGTGAGAAGCCCAGTAGACGAAGTTTGCTGTCCTCCGTACTCGTACCTTAAACGGAAGCTAAGATATTACGGGAGATCGCCAAAATAGCGCGAGACCCTGAATTCATAACCGAGATCCAAGCCAGCCTTACCGTGTCACGTGTGTGTCTACATCTGACTTCGACTGCTTTCTACACTTCCCCTTCTCTCACACTGTCAAACCACCATTTACCATCATCGCTAGCACCTACTTCCATAACACGGTCGATAGTGTGACATCACTAAGATAACATTCTAGAAGGGGAACCGTCTATGCCTGAAAGCTCAGGTGCGTACCTATCAAATCACAGGCTATACGACTTCATTCCGCTCGCGGGATTAGTATATGTGGTGAGCTACTCGCAATACAATACCACTGGTGAGAGCCTTCGGAAGAAGATTAAAGGTTGTATTGGCCTTTGTTCATGAAAGTCAGTCGGTAATCCGGATATCATTATCTCTATATTCGTGAAGAGGAGCTGTTCGATGTCCTCTTTGCCTTTACCGATTGATGATACCTGTTTTAAATGATACTCGATGATTCATTTGGTATTGAGTGTCCCTTGGAGCTATGTCCGTTCCTGCGGGAATGAATTCTATCCTTTATCACGCTACTCAACGATGCCGCGAGCAAATCAACATCGAAACATTGGCGTCATGTCCAGATAGGTTTCCATGAGAATGGATCCCGAACCAATCAAACACATAGTTTTTCCCGTTAGTGAAGTGCAGAAGCATGTGACATAGGAAGGGTGGGATGCGTTGGTAGGAGAAAGAGCTAACAAATCATCGATAAATGGAGTTCTTAAGGCCTTAGAAGGAGGCAATAGGTAGCCATACTACAATAAGCACCGCAACGGGTTAATCTATCTTTTCGTTGATGGAAGAAGTCGTCAAACGACTACCTGCCTACCCGAACCCCTAATCATATCAAGTTGGCTGATAGCGGCGCTAGAACGGAGCATGCGAGAGATTCTCAAGCCTTTCCCACCTATGTAGACCTTTCAGGCCATCGCCAGCGCCAGCAGCTTCTCGAAATTTGGAACTCCAAGGCCAGTGACCGGATCCCAACCAGTCGTCGCATTCCAACTTGCGTATGGAATGATACTAGGGTTACCGGGGACTGGCTTGCCTGTCTGACCATTAGTACCATTGCATCCTACGGAGCCACCGGCGGTGATATCGGTGAGGCCTTCGAAGCCGATGCTGTAGAGCCAGGGGTTGAGGTAGCCGAGCTGTTTCTTGCCGGCGCGGAGACGGGCGTCGTTGAGGAGGGCAATGATAGAGGCGAAGACGGGCGTGGCGGCCGAAGTTCCGCCGGAGAGGCTACGTTTATTGTTGACGACGACGGAGTAACTGTGTCAGGGTCTTCGGGTTAGTTTGGCCAGGGGTGAGAGATCGCGCGGGCTGGGTGGGATTCAGGCGATGTTATAATACTTACTCTGGACGGAGACTGTGGGCAGCGACGTCAGGGAAAGCTCGTCCGTCAATGTTGAAGTAAGGCTTGAAGTAGTCCAACGCTGCTTTGCCAATGTATTTCGTCAAGTAGGTAGACACGGCACTGCTTTGGTAATCTGGGCGTTTGAAGTAATTGCTGAAGCCCCCAGTGCTGGCAACCCAAGCTACCTCGGGGCTGATGGATTGCGTGCCGCCAACAGAAGTGATGTATGGGCACTAGCAAGGAGTCATATTTAGCACATTGTTTTCTTGCTGATTCACAGGCCATGGTGCATGTCAACAGAGTATTTGTTCTCGATGTTGTCTCAAGCCTCATACTTTAGGTCAAACCGAAGATGTGCCAGCGAAGAAAATGCTTACCGTTGGTGGGAACTGAGGCGTATATTCAGGTGTCCTTTTACCGTCGTTCGATTGACACGGCGCACCAACTCCTATGATGGAACCCTATTATCATACTGGCTCTTGGGAGATAAGGATAAGTTAACTTGCCGGTATCACCCGAGCTCGCGAGAATCGTGAGACCTCGCAACCCCAATTGGCCAATCATATTACAGACACGGCGAGCATACTTCTCAGGGACCGTCTGTCAACCATTGCATGTTAGCTGGATCACTTCCTTACCCATCTTGCAAAACCACTGTACCTGCTCATCGTCGCAATACGAATTTGTAATGACTTGAGGCAACTCGCTGTTTTGCTTCGAAAGAAGATAGGAATAGTAATCGAGGTAAGGTTCGTTTGTATTGTTTGCATGAGTTGGCTGATCGAGATTTGGTATGAATGGTGGCGATCCTCCAGTGATGTAGCTGAGAACTGGTAAAGGGTGGCTGACACCAACTATATACTCAATATCAAGGTTTGCTTCCGCATGATTGCTACTAATACTCTGGTCATTGACGCCACCGTTGACGAGCTCAACTGAGAAACTCTGGTGAGGGATCTTGTACGTCGTCTCAAAAAGCCTGAGATCTTGAGCGCGTGCAGACTGGTTGAGGAAGCTACCAAATGCTATCCTACTTCCGGACTTCGGATCCGGAGTATAGTTAATACTATACAGCTGTTTGAGACACCGCGGGGTGATGAGAAGAGCGCAAGATGCATCGACCTGGTGAGCCTCGACCCGGTCTCGACCAACAATTGTAGGCGCGTGAGCCTTGGGTTTACCGAAAAACGTGGTTGGGGTGACGAGGTCGATGTGTTGAGTCAGTTCGTCAGGGACTGAATACTGAGTTGTCCGGAGTTTCGTAATGCCTTCGCTGTCGTAGTAGTTGAATTGGGTATTTAGCAATCTGTTTGCCGTGGCAACAGTAGTAGCAAAATTAACCCAGGTACCATCACTATAGACTGTATCCACAGCAGCCTGTTTCAACCAAGCCAGGACGGCGCTGTTGGCCTCGCTGGAAGGCTGCAGGAGGCTTTTGACATCGTTGGCCTCCATATAGTCGCCGTACTGGGTGCTGCCTGGTGTTGAGACGGCATAGAGCAGCGATTCCAATTGGTCAAGATTCTGCTCCTGCAAACCGATCTGTAAGATTATGGTACTGCTGTCATCGGGAGTGGCTACGCGGGTCCATCCATATGGGGTGGTCGCCAACTGCTCATGAACTGCGCCAAAAGCTGGAAGGGTACGAAGGAAGCACAGCCCAATAAACAGGAGCGTAGCCGTCAAGGGAGTTGTGTACATGTTGCCGGACCGGTAGACGGAGAAGTTGACGACAAATCAAGAAGTGAAGAAAAGGAACAAGGAGGCACGCACTGTTAACGGTGTGTTGGAAATCATCAAGTGAATGGGAAAAGAAAAAACACCTGCCCTGTCATTCGGCTCCATGGCTTGACACCAAGGGCCACGAGCTAACCAAAGAGGGCCGCTGGAAGCGCATAAGGGGATATCACTTCATAACGTAGATCTTCCGTGTCGCTTCAGGAAGGACGTCGAGTTTGATAGGAAGGACAAGCGACTCCACTTCCGGTAGCCGCGCAAGCGCGACCGCGACCGAGATTCACATCACGCCATGGACATTGCATCAGCAAAAAGCCTCTTAACAAGGATTATTTGTATGAGAGCGTAAGCCAGCTAAGGTATACCTGAACAAGCCCGGCAACGCTTAAGCAATGTCCGGCCCGCTGCAGGAAGGACCTGTACTCGTACTGTCGTACAGCTCAGTTTGCAGAGCGCTAAACTTATTGGGGCTAGCGCCTCTTCTTCACCTCTAATTCTAACTACATCTACAACATCACTAAGGTACCTAGGTAGGGGTTGTCTATCTTCTGAGTTCATTAAGGTATAAAACATTAGATGCTGAACATGTATACTCGTATTCCGCGAGGCTACTAATACTAGCATGCTGCAAACTGGGTGAATGCAAGTACGTCATCTGGTTTTGAAATACCTGAGTAGGCAAGATTCAAATCATGAAATAACTCCCGAGATCGATGGAAAGTACATGTATCAGGGGAAAGGCAAATAATGCAACTAGGCCGTAGGACTGGAATGACGATACTGCGCTGGGAGAATGATCTGCATAATCGGACACTGCAGTAAGAAACCCCCTATAACGATATTCCACATAACGATCACCTCTTAGTAACGGTATACGTTCTAAGACCACTAGGGACTATTCAATATGTATGCCCGCCATTCATATAACGATATCCTCCTGGTAACAATGTAGTCAGGTGAGCATTCAGACATCGTTATAACCAAATGCTACTCACTCTTTTGAAGGACGCTGGCAGCGCCTATGCGTGGTGCGTCCTCAATTAATCCTGTAGCAGCGCAGGCACCGCAAAGTCCACCGGGCAAGCGTTATAGGCGATCATAAACGTATCAGCCGTAGGCGTTTTATTTGCCTCTTGTTATTCCGACTGAACATCGTTACCATTATCAGGCGTATAATTGGTTAAATTGATCATTCTTTTCTTGAAAACCTGAGCATCTCCGCTATTTCCGAAGAGGGTACAACATGGGTCAAAGAATTGTACTTCGCCATGCGGGCTTGTCTTCAATACCCAACCTCCGCCTGACAGTCCTTGGAATCGATAATTAGCACCGCGTATGCCCTACAGAGGTGGCCACCTCCCGATAAGATAGCAGTGGACCATAACGCTTTACGCTGGGTGCAACATTGAACATCGGGTTCGCTACTTTGGCACTGGCTTATCCCTAATACTAAGCTCCTAGGGCATCTTGTCGAAAACATGTCTTCATATAACTGAATCCCACATTATCAATAACTTCCTTCGGAACATGTTAATGCGGGATCTTATCAACTCGCGGTTACGATCGTGGATCGACGTCCAGTATCCAATCACGGTTCGGCGCCCAGTCGAGATATAAATACCTCACAAAGTTTCGAATCTGTGGTGTAGGGGCCGCGCCATTCTTCAGTCCGGAGCCCGTCTCCGCTCCAGCTTGATTTGACAGCGCGTTGAGGTGGTCTTCAACAGTGGGAATGGAGATGGGGATTTCGATCCGCAAGATCTTGGCTCGAGTCTGCAATCTTGGTGATACGGTCCTTGATTGTGACGACAGACATGGTGGGCCAAAGCGTTCGTAAGAGTCGCGATAATACTCTTCTTCAAGCAGCACACAGCTATTATTCAAGACGTCTGGGACTTCGATCTTAGCGCAATCGATAGAAAGCTTGTATAGCGCTTCTGGCCAGAACCGGAGGTAATGGAACCATGGATCTGGAACGCGTGACCTCAGCCAGATGTCAGGAACTGAGTGGTATTGATTAGGGACACGTCTGCATAAGGCTCTTCGCTGGCAGGGTTTTTGCAGAGCTCCCATTCCCCCATATTGATGAGATCCTCCATGATAACTCGGCCTTGTGATGAACTTGTTAGGATGTCAATCTTGTCCTGTACCAGGCTGTTGACACCACTCCATGTCAATCGTGAGAGTGCTAACTAGATTGAATGGGTGTTTGTGCCGTCTGAAAATATCCAGAGTTCCATCCAAATATCTGGGACAAATTGGCAACTCAGGTGTTATGTACTCCGCCTCGATCTCATCGATACTCTGAGGAGCAAACACAGGCACTGATGTCGCCATTGGTCTCATGACGGCGTACATGAACCAATTGGTGACTATACCGTCAAGCACACACTAGCGCTAAGTGGCGTGAGTCCTTGGCAGAACGGCCCTCGGGTGTAGTGATTGTTGATGATTAGAGGCCAGTCGTGAGTTGAATATAGGGGTTTGACTGCGTAGGTGCACTGATATCCGATTAGACCGCTAAATCGTTCAAAGGAGAATATAGTGCGGGTTTTCAACAGACTTGTCTTGGAAGTTTCTAGTAAATGTTGACGACGATCAATGTTACGTCTGATCTACAAATAGTCTTCTTGTCAGATGATGTTTGATAAATGCCTTGAAATAATTTGCAAGATGCAATGACATCAACTATACTAATTTATTCTGATTTATACGATTTGTGCTCTTGCTATCACTACTCATGGCCGCCGCTACTCATCAACCCCTCCACCAAGACTCACATCAATACTCCTATTACCAGACGACGAAGCACCCCCTCCCGCCCCCTTCCCAAGTCCCTATAGTACGCCACATGCTCCCCAACCCCTATTCCACACAATCCCCCACCCCCCATTTACTTGTATCTTATCGCCTCTTAAAGCCCAACATCGTCTCAAGTACCTTTCCATCCCATAAACCAACAAATTTGCTAAATGGTGGAATGAGTTGGATACTTCCATATCGCAAGTGCGCGGGGCTTGGTGGTGATTAGGGGAGGGAAGGGAAGGGATGGGAGGGGAGATGGGGGATATGGGATTATAGTTGATGGTAGGGGTTTAGTTGAGAGGCATTTAGCGGGATGCTGGGAAGGAGTTCGCGGATAAGGGGAAGGGGGGTTTTGGGGCGACGAAAGGCGGTTAGAGACGTTCCGGAAGATTTGAATGGGAAGATATATCGAGAAGATAAAAACCTGACGGGGAGTATTATTAAAGACAAGAAAATACATAATGGTCATAAAGCGGGAAAGTATGAGATTAGAAACGTGAACGAGTACGAGAAATCCTTGCAGAGGATTCCCCAGGAGAGGAAGTCGGAGGATCACTTACCATGACGCTAAGCTCTCTTCATTCGATGCAGGCACCTTGACTGTCTCGGCTGAAAACACCAACCTCCCCTCTTCGTTTCCTATAACCCCCTTTTACAATCTCTAGCCCTACCTAGACCTTGCCTCGACGAACTGTGGATAAGAAGCCATCAAACCTACTCGGGTTCACCGCGGCTTTGACTGGGGTCGGATGTGATGGTTCATGAACGGTAGGGGTTTGGAACTCGAAGGGGGGGGAGAGAGGAAGGATACGACGAGCGAGAAGAGAAGAAGGCGGTGGGGTTGTAGGTGGGAGTTTTAGAGTTGGCTCTGTAGAGCTGCTGCGTAGCTGCTTAAGCGTCCTGGTTCTTAAACGCAGGAGATTGAATCTTTCTGTGAATATTGGTGTTGGGTTTGGAATTCCGGAGGTAGAGTAGAGAGATGTGTGAGGATGAGACCAGTTTTGAAAGGAGGGTTTGTTGAGATTCCGTTGAAGGTGCAAGATTGTTGAAAACGAGGTTGAGTCTTGGCACCATTGAATCTGATCGCGGTATGGGATCAAGATACGCTGTTATGACTATCTAAGGATCAATATAAACCTCAGGTCTCTCACGCTTTTATAGTTATCCAATCTGACTACTTCCCACCGTCCCCAATCCACTCACTCACTCACTCCTCACCTTAGGCGGCCTCACCTTCCCCACATCATCCAAATGCACCGCATTCTTCAACAACGCAATATCTCCTGGCCCCATCCTCGTGCTATACTTCTGCTCGCCCCCAAACTCAAACAGCATGCTCATCGGAAAGCCGACCTCAAACGGCACTGCCGCTTCAATCTCGTCAATCTCTTCGTCGCTTAGTTCGATACTTAGTGCCTCGATGTTGCCTTTTAGATGCTCGATCTTGCGCCCGCCGACGATGGGGAAAACGTAGGGGGCTTTGTGCATGACGTAGGCGAGGGCGATGGAGGTGACGGCCGTAGAGTGCGAATCCGCGAGTTTCTCGAGCGCGGCAGAGACGGTCCGGACCTTTTCCGTCGGACCGCCCATTTTGCGGCCTTCATTTTTCTCGTGTTCGAATGCTTCTGCGGTTCGGAAATTGCCCCGCCCCAGAGCGCCCCATGGTGCCAAGGCCATGCCTTCAGCTTCGCACATGGGCAAGATGTCTCGCTCAAAGTCGCGCATGGCGGCGCTCCAGTGGCCTTGGTAGACGCTGAATTGGGTGAGGCCATGGTCGCGGGCGTATTGATTCGCTTTGCTAACGATCCAGGCTGGGGTATCGCTGATGCCGAGGTAGAGAACTTTTCCAGCAGCGACGACGTGGTGGAGGGATTGCATGAGTTCGGGAATCGAGGTGGAAAAGTCCCACCAGTGGATGTAGAGGAGGTCGATGTAGTCTGTTTGGAGTTTCTTCAGACTCGCTTCGAGGGAGACTTTTAAGCTTTTGGAATGGTTGCCCTGATAGTTCGCTTTAATGCCCTTTGGGCCGGCTGGGAACGCCGTCGTGAATTTTGTCGCGAGGACTATCTCATCTCGGTTCTTGCAGGCAGCCATCCATTCACCGATCCAGGTCTCGCTCTCTTCAGCCTGGTAGTTGTTTGCTGTGTCGATGAAGTTGCCACCTCACATACCTCCGTTAGTAGTGCAATTCAGGATAATAGGTCTGGCACCAACTAGGCTTATGTTTGGGAGCTCACCATTTTCGTAAAAGAAATCGAGGATTTCAAAAGACGACTTTTTATCGCATTCGCCCATGAAAGCTTTCCCAGCGTCGCCGAAGTTCATGGCACCGAGACATAGGGGAGAGACCCGGACGCCAGCCGTGGGCGCGAGGATGCGGAGGTAGCCAAGGTTGCTCTTAGGCTTGGGGGCTGGCTGGAAAGCCATTGTGACTGAGGACGGTGTGGATTATGTGAAAAGATATCTGAGCTTCTCGGGAGGAGTCGATGGGTCAATGGGACTGACTGTGTTTCTAAAGGCTTGAGATTAAACAAACATGAACAGTGGGAACTTCAGATCTAACTGTCAAATTGCCAATTGCACTTCTTATAACCAGCAGTCGGGACACATGTACAACCGACGGATTTAAAATAAAGTCCGACAGAACACAGTACGCTTTGATGACTTTCGGATGTACCGAAAAGTGAAAGAATGGCGATGCATTGCTTGGTAAGCCCGAGTAGTGCAGGAGTAGTAGTCGAGAATGATCAGCAATCATGGTTGTTGGGCAAAACTGCTGGATCCCGGGACCGTAGTTTGGATGAATTCATGACGGGATCACGGAGCCCTGCCTGATAAAGGTTGAGCCCAGCTAGAAGAGACAGCGATTCGGTAGACGACAGCGCAACACTATTGAGCAACAAAAGAGACGGTCGACGAATTGACAAGGGAATAGATGAGGAGGTTGAGGGAACCACCAAGGGTGGAGAACTCGGTACAGCCGATCATGCAAACACCTACACAGCGGGGAATTGGACTAGGTAGATACTTTACGCCGCGAACATGCTCCCCGCTCCGTCATCTTCTCGTTGCCTCGCCATTGAAGCGGAATACACAGGAGACCAAGCAGAAGAACAAGAACAAGAACAATGGGACGCACTGAACACGCCTTCGACGCTGCCTCGGCCAGAGCAAAGTTCCCCGCCTTGAACCAGAAGCAGATCTATCTCGACAATGCCGGAGGAAGCCAAGTTCTAGGCACTGTCATCGACTCGTAGGTGCCAGCCTTGTTTGTCCGTTCTTCATCCACCACCTTCAATGACATCTCACCGATATGATAGCATCACCGAATACCTCAAGTCAACCAATGTACAACTGGGTGCATCATACAATGTCGCTCAGCAGAGCACGGATCAATTCGATGCGGGCATGGAAGCCGCGGCAACCTATATGAATGCTGGTGTTGATGATATTGGTATTGACTCCGTACCTCCATTGAATCTGGTAATGCTAATATCCATCGTACAATCAGCAATTGGACCATCTACAACCCAATTATTCTCCAATCTCGCTCAAGCCCTCGAGTTTCCCCCAAACTCCGAGATTGTCATCTCTTCTATCGACCATGAGGCCAACATCTCTCCATGGGTTCGTGCTGCCAAGGCCCGTGGACTCACTTTTAAGTGGTGGACTCCTTCCAATGGCTTGACCCTCACAGCGGAAAACCTTCGGCCTTTAATGTCGGATAAGACAAAGCTTGTGGCTTGCACACATACGAGTAATGTACTCGGAACAATACATGATATCAAGGCAATCGCAGATGAGGTACACAAGGTTCATGGGGCAATGCTCTGTGTCGATGGCGTGGCATTCGCGCCACATAGAGAAGTGGATGTGAAGGCTTTGGGTGTGGACTTTTATTCATTCTCGTGGTACAAAGTAGGTGGATTTATAATCTCTTCCATGGGCAGCAGCGGCTAACGAATCCACAGGTGTACGGTCCTCACATTGCGGTTCTGTACGCCTCACCAACCGCTCGAACCCAAGTCCAGTCACTAGGCCACTATTTCCATACTCCTGCGAAATCTCTCGAGACCAAGCTCGGGCTTGCAGCCTCGAGCTACGAGCTTGTCGCGTCAATCCCCTCGATACTTGCCTATCTCGGTCCTGATCGCAAGAAGACCTGGGGAGCAATCACGTTGCACGAACAAAAGTTACAAGCTGTTCTTTTGGACTACCTCAGATCAAGAAAAGATGTTAGAATCCACGGGGAAAAGTCCGATAGTTCAGACTTGAGGGTTCCGGTAGTAAGTTTCAATGTTGAAGGAAGAAGTTCAAGAGAAATCGTTGAAGAGGTAGAGAAATGTTCAGATTTCGGAATACGCTGGGGTCATTTCTATTCTAAGCGGATGGTTGATGATCTGCTGGACTTGAAGGTAGATGGTGTGGTCAGAGTGAGCATGCTACATTACAATACCGGTTAGTACGGATTCCATACCCCGTGTTGTGTTCCGACGCTCTTTGAGGCCCACCAGCTAATGCGCACTTTCCAGAGGATGAGATACAACATTTAGTGAAGGTTTTCCAACAAGTACTAGCCTAACTTAGGTTTGAGATCGAACAGTGATCTAATTACATGTTTGATAAGGAAACCAAATCAGGTCAATCCATTGACTTTTAGAGTTCCTGATCATTGTAAGAGGGATTGAATTCCAGATACGCATTGAAGTTCGAGTCCCGCTCCTTTCCATTCGGACATTCGATATTATACACATCTATTCTTTTGAGCGAGTATAGCGTCAACTAGCCGCTACTAATATCTTCTTTCGATTTTCAGATAGTCAACCTGCTTCATGACTTGATCCCAAACAATGTCACCTTCTTTGTTTTGTCACATTCGTTATCCGCAGCATCCATTCTCATTCTTTCAACATTGATATCCGAAGGCAATCCGAATAAGAAGGCTTGATGCCGATTGAGCGATCCCAAGAGAGCATTATCCACCAAATGTTATTGGTCATCATTGCTTTTCTCCATCAGAAACAATCGCAACGCTTCCACCATCGCCGAAGAATAGGACCTGTCCAGAAACACCAGGAGATCCCCTACAAAAAGAATCTATGGAGAACTGCAAACGACACGCCTCCGCTCAAAACACAGCCGCCCCACATGGCATCTCCCAAAAACAAGCCTTCCAAGCTCCCCCAGCCACCGGTACAAATCCATACCATAATTCACAAACACCTCCCCATCACACCCACCCAACCCCTCCGAGACACCATCGCTCCCCCACATAACATCGCCTCCCCACTCTAACCACCGCCTCTCCTTCTCACAAACACAACCTCCCTCCCAAGAAGCAAAACCCAACCCCCCACCATCCCGCACCCCGACCCACGAAGCTATCAATTCCCTCTCCGCCGCCAACGAGCCGGTTTCCAAGATGATCTGGAGCCTGAAAGTAGCTTCGAAGGTATTGGTGGGATAAGAGGGGGGTGGTTGCTGGCATAGCCACCCGCTGGTAGTGGCCGGGCCAACTCACTCGTATGAACGTCGTACGTAAGAACTGAAATGTGCCAGGGCGGGGGGGAAGAGCAGCGACGAATAGTGGTGATTTAATAGTTAGCTAACTGCGATGGTAGGTGGCGGGTTGAGTAGGCCGGCCGAGGAGAGGATGGGGAGGGGAGGGAAGGGGGAGGAGAGGAGGAAAGGGGGAGAGGCTGGGGGGTGAGAAGGGGAGGGTTGATAGTTGAGGGAAAGGGGGAGGGGAAGGCGGGGGAAGGGTTGATTCTGATCCAAGACTCTTCTTTGCTGGGGCAGCTTTCGTTTTTTCTACAACCCCTTTCCTCCTACAACTCCACTTCCTCCTACAAACACCCTTTCCTTCGGTTGTTTCTTTTCTCCAACACCTTTCGATCCGTCAATTCTCGTGCTCCCTTTCAGTCGTCTCTTTTTTTTTTCCACTTTTCGCTCTTTGAGTCTCAAGTTTTTGTTGTCATGTCGGATTCTCAATTTCTTGGGATTATACTTTATCGTTCTTGTTTGAGATTTTTCGTTGATATGTGTCGTTTTGTTTTTATCGATAGTAATATACTAATATTCACACGTCAACTTCAGAGGTATTGTAATAATTTGATAGTTTTGAGATATTTAATTGTGAATGATTGTTTTTTGAGATTTAGATTGAAATTAACATTAAAGATAAGAATTATCGAAATAATGAGTTGATGATGTGTTTGAGGGTTGAATACGAGCGAAGCAAGAATTGTAAGAGGGTGAGACAGAATAGAAGGAAGGGTAAGGAACGAGGAGGGGCGGGGAGGGTGTTTTTGGTGGGAGGCCGACGGGGGAGGGAGAGGAGACCAAACTGTTTTTGGGAATGATGATAGGAGGAGGGAGGTTGGAAACGGAAGAGATCCGAAAGATGGGGTTTATAGTATGCACTTGAATCTATGCGCTATGCTCTATAGTCTTGATCTCCATCTAGAACGAACGCCAGACGCCATCGCCCAGTTTCTAGAGAGCTCTAGTCTTACACCACCCCCACGGTCTTCCGTCCCGACCTTTCGTGGGGTTTGCAAGACATGCTCTTCTCCTGGTGCGGTCTTGAAAAGTAAAAAAACCCTCCGATCAGGAATTTATTGGAATATCCGAGCGGCTTCTATCACATAGACGTCTATTCTCTCTTTTCCCTCAATCCGGCCCTCACAGCTTCGCTCTCAATTGCTTGTTCTCCTCAGCCAACGGCTCCGCTTCTTTCCCAGGCTGTCCCATTTTCCCAGGCTTCCCTTTCTTCTTCGGCGCACTCACATAGCCCCCATTTTCGTTATCTACATTCGTAACCCCCCCTTCGCTATCCCTCTGTATCCCCAATTCAAGCAATTTCGCAAAAACCTTTGCGAAATCCACAAAAAACGTTTCCTTATCCTCGGCGTACTTGTGCACCCAGGGCCGGAAACTGGGGTCGGAGAGGAGGGCGAGGTCGGTGGGCAGCATCATCAGTTCGGCGTCAAGGTCTTCGTCGTAGTGGGTGAATTGGCGGACGCCGTTGGCGAGGGTGGTGGGGCGCCAGGAGAGGGAGGTCATGAGTTTGTAGTAGGTGTTTGTGAAGCGGGTGGGGTTGTGGACCCACGCGCCGTTGAAGCCTCTGCGTTGCGGATCAGTATTCCAGATTCAGGGATAAATGGGGGGCGTGGGCTGGAGGAAACATACGATCGGTCGCTATGACACCGTCCAAGGTTATGTGCACCTGACAAGGCCACAATCTCTTGGTCGTTGAAGCCCATTCTGTAAAATATAAACCGCAGATGATCCGCTCCCTGCGCTCCATCCGGCAGCCTTCCCCGCGACGGCAGCTTCGAGTCGTCCACATAGTCTGTTCTTCCACCTTTCCACTCGATGTCTGGCCCACCCGTTTCCTTTGTTGCCACGACGCCGGCTAAGGTCCATAGATCGGCGTAGGTGATCCAGCTGTGCTTTGCTTTTACGGGTTCGAGAAAAACGCGGGCGTGTTGGAGACCGGCGTTGGCGGGGTCGCCACCTTCGGCCTCATAGCGCATTCCAGCGCCGTTGGAGCCGCCGGTGTCTGTCTCTTCATCGTAGGTTCCTGAGGAATGCCTGGGAGGGGTATCGTGTCAGTAACTCTAGGAATTTATAGGCCGATGCAATGAAATATTCAAGGCAGACAAAAAAGCGACCGAGCAAAGGCAAATGGGAAAGCGGGGCCGTGTATGCCTCTTGACGTCCGTATAATCTTCCTAGATTGATGGGGGAATCATACCAAGCAAGGCGTACGAGTACAGGCCCCGCACTGCCATCATCGTACTCAGGCTGATGCAGCAGTGCCGCTATATCCTTGCGAACAGCATCGAAGTCTCCAGGCTTGCTCATAGTCAGTATAGTATATCACAACTCAGAATGTTTGAGCCTGATATCCTTCCAGAGATCAAACCTCGGCAAGAGCAGGGCGGCGGAAAGAAGATCTCCGAGTGGAATGCTAAGGCATGTTGAAGCTTTATCGATGAATCATGTCGCACATGTGCAATTTCCGCTGTTGGGAAAATAGTAATGATGTCAAGTTCTGCCGAGGCTGGAGATAAGGGAAGGTTAATGATAGATTAGATTAGATTAGATTAGATTATATAAGGTCTCAACGCTAAATATACTTTGATAAGTTCGTTAACAGACGTTGAACAAAGCTTATCGATCATTACTGAGATTTATCTGTCTGCGTTCTGATTGACGAGTGTAAGACTTAATCACAGCTTGTACCTATCTACTTTCCCCATTATGCGACGAGATTAACTTCTTGCTACAGTACGTGGGCGACACTTGGTTCAGTAACCGAACATAGGATATCCATATGGACAATCAGCAAGAGCAGATACGCTCCGATAGCAGAGGGAAGTCTCATCATTTCTACAAGCCTGAAGCCGGATGTGAAGTTCTGCAGCATGTCCGATTGGACCTACTACGACATTCTCTCTTTCAAGCGTTAGCCGATTCATGCGCGCACTTCTCTCCAACGCGGATGGAAACGATCTACCCGCCGTCATCACTGAGGCGACGTGATCTAAGGATATATCTTACCTACCGCCCGCTTTTGTCATCTTTTTCCATGCAAATCCCTATATATTTAGATTTCACAGCCCAAGGCTCTATCGAACAATGTCTGCATTCACCCTTTCCCTCCTCCTACCGTCTCTCCTCCTAGCCTCCGCCCTCCCTCCAACCGCAAACGTCACTCCCAGTATGACACCCTCGCTCAACAACTTCCCAGTCATCTGCTACCCACCCCAACCCTACATCTACCCAATTGTCCCACCTGACTGCACCGGCGCCTTCGTGGTCCTCGGTAATACGGACCAGTACCACGAATCTCGGAATTGGTCTCTTCCCTACAATCGCGTCTGGGCTTCGCCAACGGGAAAATGTCGGATCAGATTACATCCCGTGAAATTTGGGGCCGAGGACGAGTTCTCGCCATCTATGATCGCTGAGAAGGCGGGTCAGGTGTATAGGCGTTGTGTAGCTGAAGGAGACCATCTTGGGGGCAAAATGCCGGTGGGGTTTCGAGAGGTGTTTGAGGTGGCAATTACGAATCCGGATGATGGGCCGCCTCGGGCCATACACCGAGATGCTTGATGGAGGCTAGTAGTTGACGCTTTACTTCTTCTGTTTGCGCTTCAGGTTCTAGAGTGCAATAAGAGCTTGTGGCTCGCTCCACCGCTGGTATTGGTATAATATAAAAGACATGAGATCCTTCTCAGCTGGCTAAACCCCACTGCTTCGAGGCCCTAGCCGCGCAGCCAATTGAATCCATATCTTATTTGCATGCTCATTCTTTTGTTTAATCAACCAAATACTTGATCCTGCAATAGCAGCGACAATATCGCATACAAGACTTCAGCAGATGTTGGCGCGTTTCAGTTCTAGGCGAAAGGAGCGACAAATGTGGGGTTACATGAGTACCTGCAGGCCTTCCTCAAGCTATGCCCTCGACTGATGTTGCCAGACGCAGAAGTGGCAAATTCACCGAGTATGCCTGTTTACTACTACCGCGATAACATTACCCCCGGGGACAAGTCTGAGCTGCGTGGTATCGCCGAAGAGGCCGCGAAAATCGTCGAGTCTGTGGCAGATCCAGTCAATCTCCTTAGGGGGAAAAAGGATGGCGGGTTCAAGGTCAAGATGGTGCATGTACGTGTGTAGTGTTTTGGGATCCGTCGCCGAGTGTCTGGAAAGTGGTTGAAGGGAAAATTGTGGGTTCTTCGTCGTTGATCTTCATAGGTTTTGGGTTGGGTTTCTGGGGTTGGGAGAGTAGCTTGGGAGGATGTCTTCGAACAGTGGCTTGTGCTGAGATATCTTACCAAGTTTGCACCAATCTCAAAGTGTAAATCTCGTAACTAGCCCTCTTTTTCAGTGTGGAACCTCTCCAACACCCCTCCTCTAATGATCTGAAGCCCTGAACTATAAACATCTTCAGGTGTAGTCTGATCATTAGGTTTCTGATACATATTCGGTAGCAGAAGTATCTGCAGTATTAACGTGATGTCCAGCTTCATCCTTGTTGCCCAGTTTGAAGCCCAACATCGAACCGAGCGGACTCCCCTGTGCGGCGTGTCTGTTTCGAGAAGCTATTTAGCCTTGAGCGTGGGATAATGCAATGTCTATAGACATATGAGAGCAGGAAAAGAGGATGCAACAGGCCTCAAGCTCTGATGAAAGTAAGCACATTTGTTATTCGATGTGCTGACTAGAATGACAATCAAGATGTAGTCAGTGCGACAGACATAGGGATCGTAAGATCTCAAACGAAATCAGTGGTAACATGAGTATAAGGATGTAAATCTATTGAAAAGGGAGCTAAGGTTTTGACGAAAAGGTGCGCCAGATTTTTCTGACAGGCACCAGCAGCAAATGTAGGAATTTCATCGGTCTTTACAAATCAATTGATCGGCCAATTGATACTAATAGCGATCTAGTAACGGTATCGTTGAAGAGACTAGGAACCTGAATACAGTCGACTGGCTGCTAAATCGTGTGGTGGTGCTGGTAAACCAGTACTATTTCCAGAGAAACTGTCAGACGGCTGACGTGTTTTACCGCACAAAATTGCTATTGGTGGCAAGAAGCGTGGTTGCAGGATTGATTAATGTTATGGAGACAGTTTTCAAGAACCAAGCCAGAGCTCCATGCTTGCGGATGCAGTAATGCCAGTATGTTACTTATTGCCCTATTTCATGTCGTACTACGGCAGGCGATCTTAGATGACAGGTGCCTAAGAAAATAGAGACAGACGCCTTCTCCTTTGGCGACATCAGGTCAAGAGTTTTGTGGTCATTGTTCTTCAAGCAAGAAGGTCGACAGCTGACGTCCTTGGAGCTTAGTATGAGGGTAGGAAAGATCATGAGAAAAGATGAGTAGAGTAGATGCTATCGACACTACTTAGCACGACTTTCGGGGCCATGTACGAGTACTCGCCTTCCACTCTACATGCTCAGTCGCTAGCCATGATGCTTTACACTCCAACACTTTGGTCATGGCTCTGAAGCAACAATGAACGGCTTGTGGTCTCTTCAACCCATTACTGGAAAAGTACCTTATACTTGAACTGGTAGAAGAACAATGAATAATGAATAATACACCAATAGACTTCATAACTGTATGACTGTATAACTGTATAACCGGCTCGGCTGTTATTCAACGTCCGAACGCGAGATGCGCGCCTCAGCCTCAGCCCTAAGAAAGAGAGCACGCTTGACCTCAACTGGCTCCGCGCTAACGGTAACAGTACTAGACTGACCAGACCACATTGAAGCTGACATGAACAATCAGTCATTTACATTCTTCAACAACCAGCTCCTCCCAAAGCTGCTTTTGCACACAGATATTGAAACCCCGACCGTAAGTCGACAGTATTCAGCGGTATGGCTCCAAAACCGAACCATGAGGAAGAACACATGGACCAACATGGACCACCCCCTCCCTCAGCCTCGCTCGAGCAAGCGCGTCTAAAAGGTCATCTGGGGCATTTGACGACAGCGGAGGAAGACGCATTAGATGGATTC
>JAABUL010002382.1_pt1 | contig 31369 bp, 9 predicted proteins | sample 5559151 | NCBI WGS metagenome assembly JAABUL01 (sample SAMN10711876, study PRJNA513368) | rock metagenome | isolation source: Antarctica rocks | place: Antarctica: Victoria Land, Pudding Butte sud
CTTTGATGGTGAAGTCGCACTCAATTGCTTGCAGACGATTGCAACACACGTCTGTACCAAAGAGTATAAATGCAGTTTGTCTGATCACTCAAGTTGTACTGTATCGATCCGGAGTTTCTCGACCGAGCTTCGACTCAGTAACTCAACCATTACGGGTCTTCCCCAACGATGCTATCCATACACCTTTGCAGGAGATTGAAATTCTTTCTATATGGACTGAAGTGGCGTCGGAGAGACCGTGAGTGTTACTTGAAGCGCTTGAGCCGCCACCTCAAAAAGCAGTGTGCTCATTCTGTGATTGTTCGCATCTTTCTTTCGAGACCTCACGATGAGCCAAACCAGCAATGTCCCCGCCCCAGAGGACCGGTTGCCGACCGATGCAAGAGATCATACGGAAGACAAGACTCGACCACTTCTAAACGGTTCCCAGAGCCATCGTAATCCTGCTTTGGTTGTCATCGATTTAAGCGGCATTGACAATCCTCACAATCCAGTGAATATGCCAGCCTGGCGAAAGTGGTGCTGAGCATGTGTGCTTGGTGCCCTTACTTTTGCCGCAACCTTCTCCAATGGTTTCCGTGTTCAAGTAATCTTGCTGCAGTCTTTGGCCTATATCATCGACATGTGCTTGACGAACGCTAATTCTGCCATCTCCAGAACGGTAATTCTACGCTCGCTAGACGCCAGTTGGTGAGCTGTTCCCGCTTCTTGCCATCCGCCTGTATCCAAGGCTTCATTGAAGCCATGTCCAACATCCAAGATTGGTTAGGACTGACGAAGCTTTGATGACAGGTATTCCGGGCGTCGATGTTGCTTGATCCTATTCACTGGCGCTTGCTCCGATTCTTATGATATTCACTTCTATGGTGCACGTATCAGATCATTCGGCAAGTACGTCAAGAAGCAATAGACTATCTTGCTTGACCTTGAGTTACGCTATCAGCGAATAATTTAGTTTGATCCAATATTGGTGGCAGACTCTGGGTAAAATAATGACGAGGCTATCCAGAAGCGATGTTCGCTGGTTCGCGGTGCGCTTATGCCGGCTACTCCTTCTCACCTAGTAATGCAACACACCTAGTAATGCAACACGCTAGCAGGGGGGTTTTAGGGTCCAACTCTTTAGGGTTAGCAAGTTTCGAAATCTTCAAAACCAAGCATTCTGCATTATTAATTGTGCCATTGAACTACCCATATTGTCTATATAGTTTTAAAATTTATATTTAAGATAGAACCAATTATATCGAGTCTATCTAATTAAGATTGACGCATAAATAAAGTTATTACGATGTTTCGAACGCTTTAGAGTTAATATAAAGTTTGTCTATATATTGACAACTCTTTTGAATTGCTTGTAACTAAAATTGTTGCAATCTTCTATAATATTTTTTCTAGCATTTTTTCGAAACGTCTACGCGAGATTACAAAGTTTATAAAGTTAACTTATATTTAGAAGCAACGCATTACTAAAGAGAAGAAAGAGTCGTTAGTTACATAGATCGAATTGATACAAATTTGAAAATAGTTATTACGCATTTATTAAATTCGATTAATAGCGACAAAGTTTTTAATCAAAAGAGACGTCGACATTATTAAGCGTTCTTTAGACTTTAATTGAATACAAAAGTTTCTACTACATTATTCGCATATTAATAGTAATTAATCTTAATTTATTGAATACAATTATCTTCGCTTTAATTGTTACAAAAATATACAAGATTAGTTTTCGTTCTTTTAACAAGTAATAAATTGTTATAATCTTCTCTTTTCGAACGTCTACAATATAGATAAAAAAAGTTTTGCTCAAAAGCTATTAGAAACTCTTAAAGTTATCTATAATAAACGTCTTAAAGATATTAATAAGTCTCTATATAAGTATTACAATTCTCGCGAATAAATATTGATAATTAAGTGCATTTACGTCGACCAAACAACTATATTATCGTATTTAATCTTTGCTAGAAAAAAGCATTTATATATCTAATTAAATACTTTTATTGTATACGATTTACGAGATATATCTATATTTGTTACAAAAAGTAAATAAACAAACAACAAAATAGATATAGAATAATTTTAACAATTGTTTAAATTGCAAACTTGTTATTGTTTAGACTAATTATTGAATCAAGTTTTAATTTTAACTATTGAAATCGATTCGATTTAACAATTTTAACATTAGAAATCGACTTGAAACTTAAGTTGATTTCTACTTTTTTAAAATTAACTTAATTCGATTCGAATTAATATTTGATTTTAATATTAGAAATTGAATCGAATTGTTAAAAAATCGAAAATTACGTTATTATGTTAAAAGTTACTATTTTAAAATCTAGATAATTAAAATATATTATTAAGATTACAATTTGCTATATTATTAAATTATAATTACTTGTTAATATAAAATCTTGCTTAATTTATCTTATATTTGCATTATTTTTTTGCATTATTGTTCTACTTTAATTTTTTTTTAAACTATTTAAAAATATTGTTTATATTATTTTCGATTACAAAATATCTAATTTTTTAAAAGCTTTTAATTAATAGTTGTCTTTATTCGAAAATAATTTTAATAAATCTATTTTTTGCAATTTGTTATTTAGTATTTTATATTTTAATCAATTCGCGAGTCAATTTAATTAAAATTTTAATTGTACATTTAATACTAAAAAAAAGTATTTCAAAAAGTATTAAATAAGATTTTAAATAATTTTTTATTACTTAAACTAAAAGATAAAAACAAATATATTAAATAAAATACAAATATTAAGATTTAATTTAAAGAATAATAATTATATACTATAGTTAATAAGAGTATCTTGCACAAGATTCAAAATAAACTTGTTTATTTATATTAAGTTAAAAAGATTAATATTAAAGCAGAATTTAAGTTTTGAAACAAATATATTTAAATAGTTTTAATTATTAATAATTTGTCAAAAATTATTTGCAAAAGTTGTTAAAAAATATTAAATTATTTTATTGTATACAATTATTTAAATATCTTTAATTTGCGTTTTGCTTAAAACAAAAAAGATTTCAATTATAATTAATAATTAATTTAGCTTTTATTCGCATAAGTTATTGTTAATAATATAAATAAGTAATGCAAAATTAACATATTAATAAAAGAAAAACTATATTAATTTGTTATTTTTTAATTAAGATAATTGAGAAGATTAACTATACAAGACATTTGTTAATTTAAATCTACTTTTTCGAATTATTAATAATTCGAATTTTTAAAAATTACTAAAAATATTTTAATTAAATTTAGTACTTCTAAATTGTATCAAATTATTAAAATTAATTTTTACAAATTTTAATTAAAGTTGTAACAAAATTAAATTAAATTTAAAAAAGTTTTAACGTATTTTTATTGCTTTAAATATATAATTTAGTTTTTAAAAAATTGTTTATCTTAAAGTATTAATATATTATATCGATATTATATTTTAATATCGCGAACATTTTATTAAATTTACTTCTTTTAATATTAAATATATAGATCGATAATTAATGTTAAAGCTTATAAGAATATTGAATTTTTTTAAAATTAAAAACAATTTTTTTAAAATTGTTATTAATAATACAAGCAATAATAATACTTTTAAAGACAAATTTAATAAAGTTTTAAATCAATAAAAATCTTAATAAAACAAATAACAAAATTTTATTTTTTGTTTAATTTATGTTATTAATTTAATAATTTAAGATTTTATTGCAATTCTTAAATTAAAAGCAATTGTTAACAATATTGTTTTTTAATTAAAAAATAAATAAGTTTAAAATATTGCAAAAAGTATAAACTTGTTTGTTGTAATTAAAAAGATATTTATTTGTGTAATAATGCAAAAAGATAATATATTTGTTGAATTTTATTTAAATTCGCACTTTTATTTGTTACGAACTTATTAAAGCTATATTAGTAGTTTAGGTTCTACGCCTTTGAGGCGAATCTACTATTATGCTCGACATGTTCGAGGAGCGAGCATTCTAAGCATAATGTTTAACATGCTTAACGAACGAACATTGCGAACAACTATGCTCGCTATGCTTAATAAGCGAACAAGGCGAGCAACTAATATTTTTTTAATATATAGAAAACTAGAACACGACTCTCTTATAAATTGTGTTCAACTTATTTATTAAATTATCTCTTATTATAGATACAAGTTGCAAACTCTTGTTATTAAGTGATTGCTTACATTGTCTAAAGACGTCTACAAATCTCTTCAAAAGTATTAATCTATTCTAATACTTTAATCGCTTAAATAGTAGCGTAACACTTTAAACATCTTAAGAATGTCTATATTAGATTAACGCGTCTCTATCCTAAACACTAGCTCATTAGCATCACGCCAATTATCGATCATAAAAGACGACAAGATCAAAATTAATAAACTTAATATCTATGATAAAGATCGTATCGACTTAAAGAACTAACTTATGCAAGTGAATATCTATTTCATCTTTTATTTTATTCTAGCGAATCAAAAGACGATTTTCGCATCAACATTTCTTAAAGAAAGAGTTTAACATTAACTCAAATCAAATTTACGAAAATATTTAAAAAATTATAACGAAAATTCTTGTGCGATGTTCACAAACTTTAATAACTTTAAAAAAGAGTTTCGAAAAATCTTTAAAACATTTAACGAAAAACAAATTGCGAAAAAAGTGATTTAGCATCTAATTTAACGAATCTTTGCAACAAATTACGCAATTAGATTTCAAAAATATGTTAATCTAATTAAGTAAAACGATGTCGCACTTATAACAATGTTTCAACGAGATCTTAAAAACAATTTAAAGAACAAAATTATGCGTAATGAGAAAACTTTTAACGACATGTTTAATCTTATCGAAATAATTATCGATTTCGACGACAAACTATATAAAAGAGCTATGAAAAAAAAATATGATCAATTTCAAAAAAGAGCAAAAATTTTCTTTGAATCAACGATCAAATATTAACAAGAAGAATTTTGTTCTAACTAAAAATATAGTAATCTCAACTATTGTAAGCTTGCATCTATGAAACTAAATTTTACTTAACAACGTAAAAAAAAGAATTTTAGAGAAAAGCAAAATAACAAATTCTAAAAAACGTGTTATTTATGTGACAAATTAGATCACTTCGCAAAAGATTATTAATTACGAAACTTAATGAATCGTCAACAAATCAATGCTATGTTAAAAGAGATATTTAATAGCTAAGACGACATTAGAGAGCAAATTGACACAAAGGCGAACATTCTTAAAATTAGATCGAACGACAACTACTATTTAATAAAAAATCTAAATTAATTACAAAAAGTTCTAGATGAAACATTATTAAGCAAGGCATTCGCATCTACGCAAGAAATTAATCAAATACTTAATGAAACTATAAGAGCAAAACGATTAAAAACGTTATATTCTTACTTAATAACAAACTTAAACGACGAATATAATTAAAAGAACTTTCACGAATGTCTAAACAACATTACGAAACATCTTAAGACTTTAACTAGTTTATCGAAGAAACGATAGATAAATTAAATCGTAAATAAATGCGAGAAAGCGCTAAGAAGCGACGTCACTATAAAAAGAAATATTCTTAATGAAATCGAACGACAACTAAGTAGTGTAAATTTATCTTAAAAAAAGATAAAGAAAGCAAAGAAGTACGCGACACTTAATTAAACAAAATGCTATAACAACTTATGTTAAACTTATTTAGAAAACAAGAAAGAAGTCAACTAATTTCCTAGAAAGCCAAAGTTATTAATTTAACATAGAAAGAAAACTTAGCGTAAGCAAGCGCTCGAAGCAGAAATCGCAACACAAGAACAAAAAAAAGTTCAAATTTCTTAATAAAGAGTATACTAAAGAAATGCAATATGTTAGCTTAACAATAACAACTAAACTTAATAGTATATGTACAATGTTTTATTACATTAATTAAGATCAATAATTATTAACTTATCGCAATGATCAATTCTAATGCGATAAATAATTTTATAATTAAAGCTTTTGTTAAAAGAAAAGAATATTTTACTCAAAAGAAGTCTAACGCATACAATCTAATAATTGTAGATAAAAATCTATTATTTAACGAGAATAAAAAAGTAAATAAAGAAACGAAATTATTATTAATAGCTATTTAGCAACATCACAAGAAACTAATCTTTAATATAGTAAAAATAATTATTTACGATATCGTTCTAGAAATGCTTTGATTGAAGCAACACAATTTAAAAGTTGACTAAAATATATAAGTACTCAAATTCGCATAATGTGATCACGTAATTCACATTCAATCTACGTATTAATAATTTTCGATAATAGATAAAAGATTAAATTAAAAATTGATCGCAAGTAGCGAACTTGCATTCTTGCAAAAAAACGACTTAACAAAGTCTAATTTAACAAACATTAGCAAAGATTAATCGAGTTATAAAGTCAAAGTAAATGAAAAAAATTACGAACTTTTTAGAAGTCTTAGACTATCTAGTATAACGAAAAAATTACTAAAATACGTATCACGAATATATAACAATTAAAAGCTTTTATTTTAAGAAGAAAAAACGACAAAGATTCTCTTTAAACATTAATTATAAAATTACGAAATTAAACTTAAATTAGACAAGCAACTTAAGTTTAAACTTATATATGTTTTATTTAAAAAAAAGTTTGAAGTACTTCGCGAATATCTAGCAAAAAACGAAAAAAAAGAATTTATTAAAAAATTCTAATTATAAACAAGATATTTGATTTTCTTTATATTAAAGAAGAATAAAACTTTTCGTTTATGTGTTAATTATTAAAAGCTAAACAATATTACAATTAAGAACTAATATTTACTATTTAATATTAACGAACTTCAAAATTAATTATTTAAAGCGAAGTACTTTATTAAATTAAACTTATAAGAAGCGTACAACTAGATTAAAATAAAAACAAAGAAAAAGTAAAAAACAACTTTTCGCATACGATATAAATTATATAAATACATAATAATGTCGTTCGAACTCACAAATGTCTTAATAATGTGTTAAAAAATAATTAATGATGCATTACGACAATATTTGAATCAATTTGTCATAATATACTTGAACGACATTATAATTTACTCAAAAACTTTAAAAAAATATATTAGTTATATTTTTAAAGTATTAAAATGTCTAAATATAAAAAACTTACATTTTAAATTAAAGAAATGCGAATTTCATCAAAAAAAAGTTGACTTTTTTGAATTTGTCGTTGAACGACATGAAGTACGCATGAATTTAAAAAATTACGAGCAATTAAAGAATAAAAATTATTAATAAATATTAAAAAAATATAATTCTTTTTAAATTTTATAAACTACAATAAGAAATTTATCAAAAACTATTTAGCAAACGCAATATCACTAACGAATTTTACGAAAAAAAATACGTCATAGTTATGAAGACTCACAAAAGAGAAATTATTTTAAAATCTTAAACTAGAATGTTTGAAAAAACTAGTATTAAAGATGTACGATTCGCAATTGTTAAACAAAATTAAAATTAACGCATTAAATTTAATTATTAATGCATGCTTCAATTAAAGACATGAAGATATATAACACTTAATAACATATCTTTTAAAAAAACTTTTATTAATTAAACAAAACTATAATGTTTACGATAAGAAACTATTCGCTATAGTAGTCTTCTTAAAATCATAAAGAGTATATACGAAAAAATTATTTAAATTTACGATTTTCACAAATTATAAGAATTTTGTGCACTTCATTACTATTAAACAATTTAACAAAAAATAAATGCGATAATTAAAGAAACTTAAACAATACAAGTTTAAGATACAATATATTTTAAGCAAAAATAATAACAAAGCAAACGCACTTAACAAAAGAAATAATTATATAAAAACGAAGAAATCGTTCAATTACAACATATTTAAAATTAATAAAAACGAATTATTATTAATAAATAAATACGAACTAAATGTTACATTACGAATATTTCGAAACAATACAAAAGAGTTTCTAATAAAGAAAGAAAAACTCTAAATATTTATCGACAAGATTGACGAATATATAAAAGAGCATTATGATAAATTACTACAAAAGCATCTAAAAGTAACAAAATTTTTTCAACTTTTACGTTAACATTATTAGTTTTTATAGATAAAATAAGTTATCGAAACATACATTAAACGATGTCTTAATTATTAATAAAACAAACATGATACATATGCGAACTATAACGAAATCTAATATTAAGAATTATTTAAATCGTTATAAAATAAAGTTACGATAAACTTTATTATTAAGTTGTCAAAGTTAACAAATTTAACAATTGAAGATAAATATAATTCGATACTAGTAATAATTAATAAGTTTATTAAGTACTTACATATTATCGCATGCAAAGAGAAATTTATCGCAAAACAACTAAAATACATTATATTAAATTAATTTATACAATATCACAATATTATTAAGAGATTAATTAGTGATAAAGACAAGCTCTTTACGTCTAACTATTAAAAGACGCTTTTTCTAATGTTAAATACAAGACTTTAAATATCTATTGTTTATTATTCGATTACGAATGATTAAATAAAAAGAACAAACTAGAGTCTTAAGCAATATTTAAGGCACTACATCAACAATACTTACAATAATTAAATATTACTTTTATTTATGACACAATTAACACTTAATGCAAAGATTTTAAATATCATTAAGATAACTTTATTCTTCGTCAATTATAGCAAGAAATCAAATCTCTTCGAGAAAAAACGCACGCATTTGTTTGCGCAATTAGTTATCGAAAGAATAGCGACATTAAAAAAGATACACAACAATATTTTAAAAATGCAAGAAAGATTAATTAAGTATTAAAACAAGAAACGAAAAACAATATCTTAATTAAAAGAGAAAAATAAAATATATCTTTTTACAAAAAATCTTAAAACAAGAAAGCTAAGCAAGAAATTAAATTATGTTAAAGTTAAATTATTTCTCGTTAAAAAGACTAAAAGATTAATCAATTACAAACTCGACTTACTTAAGAACGTCAAAATATTTTTAATATTTTATATTTTATTGTTGGAGCTAACAAACTTAATCACGTCTTTATAGAACACATTTTATTTTTATTCGCAAAAAAAGAATCAATTCAAGATCGAAAAAATTTTACGACAAGAAAATTAAAAGTATTTTATCAAATGAAAAGAATATTTTACTTCGAAAAACATCTAAAAACTAGAGAAGAATCTTAATTATTGTCAAAATCTTTTAAAGAAATTTTATTAAAACAAGATATAAAAATAGTATTTTAATTTTAATTAATCGAAAGTTAAAATTATTCGAACGATATATTAAACAACAATTCGAAAGTCTTTGTAACGAATTTAACGAAGTGTGCTTCATTTATCTTTAAATCGTCAATGTTTTTTCATTTCGTTATAATCATTTCTTTCTTCTTATTCTTTAGAAAATTTAATTATTTTTTTAGTCGACTTAGCTTTGCACGCGCATCGCGCACTTCTTTCTTTAAGCGCATTCGTTCTTCATAAATTCATTTAATCGATGTAAAAAAAATTGTTAAATTATAATTACGATTAGATCGCACACATTTTACACACTTTTTAAAATTATTATTTACACAACAAGTTTTACTAAACATCGTACAATTACAACAAGAACGCATCGCTAAAAATATGGAACTTAAAGCGTCAAAAAAATCTTTCTTTCGAAAGAAGAAATTTTTAGTATTAATTCTTTTTGAAGACATAATGAGAAAACATTAAATTTCGAAACGAAAACTTCGAAGAAAAAAAATAGTGTTACGAACTTATTAAAGCTATATTAATGATTTAAGTTCTACGTCTTTAAGACGAATCTATTATTATGTTTGATATGTTCGAAAAGCGAACATTTTAAGCATGATGTTTAACATGTTTAACGAACGAACATTGCGAACAATTATGTTCGTTATGTTCAATAAGCGAACAAGGCGAACAATTAATATTTTCTTAATATATAAGAAACTAGAATACGACTCTTTTATAAATCGTGTTTAATTTATTTATTAAGTTATCTTTTATCATAAATACAAGTTGCAAACTTTTGTTATTAAGTGATTGCTTACATTGCTTAAAGACGTTTACAAATCTCTTTAAAAGTATTAATCTACTTTAATACTCTAGTTGTCTAGATAATAACGTAACATTATTGTTGTTATTAATAATTTGTCTTAATATTTAATTCGCTTTAGAGTCTTTTAAAAACAAAAAAATAAAAAATCTCGAAAACTAATACAAGATATTCGCATTTGTTAAAATTCTATTTATTTAATACTTTGTCGTACGTAGACTAATCGTTCGGGTTGGTTTTTTCCCAAAATCTATAACTTGATCCGAAAGTTATATCTAATTAGACCAAGTTTTAACCTAATATAGTTAGTATTTTCATAATTTATGCAATTCGATTTTAACTATTAGAATCGAACGATTAGTCTAGTTGTACGTATTAACTACGCGACTACATTAATTTTTAAATAAAGAAATATTTAAAAAATTAAAAAATTTAGCGTATTTAATTAGACGAAAACAACTAACAATCGATTTAATTTTTTAACAATATATTAAATTCTTTTTATAAATGCACTTTTATAGTTTTTCGAACAATTAATACTAATATTTATTTAGAATTTCGAATATTCGACGCAATATTTAATTATCTTAATTATTTAAAGAAAACTATAACAAATTATAGTTATTTTTTAAGAAAAATTATATTAAAAGCTTGTAAAAAAGCTTCGACAAAACTTGTTAAATATTATTCGAAAACAAAAGAATTTAATAAAATATTATATAATTTTGTTAATATTTTGAATTTTACGCAAAAATTAAGTCTTTACAAAATATAAAACGAAAAAAAAAATAATAGTTTTGTAAACTACGAGACAAAATATTAAACAAAATTTAAAATTTATTTTTAACGTTATTATAATTTAGCTATTGCTTTAAAAACAAAAACATAAAGAGCAAATATTATTGAAAAAATAATACAATATAATAATGTATTTGATTTTTAATTAATTTTTTTTATAGCTTAACGCAAATATTATAAAATTCTTACTTTAATAATCTTAACGCTTTTGTTTAACTTAAAGCAAAGATAATCAATAATTTCGCACTAATATTATAGAGAATAAATATTTAACATAAAAATATTAAAAAAATAATGCTTCGAACTATCTTAAGTTAACGCAAATAATTAAAGATGTTTTTTTTTATCTAATATTATTAATAAATATTGAACAAACTTTTAGTTTTATTTGAAAAATATATTGATAAAATTGATCTCAAATAAGTTCGCAAACAATCGAACAAATTATAATAATTAAATACTATAATTGTATTATAAATTTAAATTTAAAAAAGATTATTGTTAAATTATAAAATATATATCGTAGAATACAAAATAATAATTAACGAATTAATAAAAATAAGAATTTTTTCAAATAAAATTTAAGATTGTTTTAAGTAAAATTTATTTATAGCTAGATTATTATACGAGAGATTTTACATTTATAATATATTATAAATAAACAAATATTATTAACGATAATATAAATAAATAATGTATTTAAAATAACTTAATACTTAATATTGCATTAAATTAATATTTTTAACTTTTTAAGAATTATATTATTTCTAATTTTAATATATATTTAAACATAATAAAATTAAATAATAAAATTTTGATAATTTAATAATAATGCGTTTAGTTTTTTGTAATAATAATACGCAATCTATAATATTGTTTAAGATAGCATTATAATGCTATTCGAGATTATACTATAGATTGCATGTTATTAGCACAAAAAATTAAAAAGTAAGAATTCGAATCTTTTTAAGATATAATAATTTTCTTTTTGTGCAATCTTTTATAAGATTATATAGAACAAAATTGTTAAACTCTTTAATTAAAGATATTAAGTTAATAATTTAACTTTAATTATTTAGATAATCTAAAAACATAATTATAATGCACTTTTTAATTATTATATTTGATAGAAAAGAACATAAAAAATACATATAATAAGACAATGCGCTTAATAAATAATATAACAAAATAATGCAAATAATAAAATACAATAATTAAAATAGCTTAAATTCTTATTTTTTTACTAATTATTTCGAATTTCAATATAACAAAGACATTTAAACGTCAATTTTATTACTATTTATTATAGTAAAGTTCTAGATTTTGCATTAATTGTTTCAACAATTACAAATTCTTAAACTTAATAATCTTACAATTAGTATAAATAGCAAGAAGATTGCTATCTAAATATATAAAGCAAGACATCAATATATATTATATAAAAACAATAATAAGGCAAATAAATAATATACTTATTAGAGAAAAAGTTAATTATAAAACTCTTAATAATTTCTTAAAAAACTAACAAAATTAATACTTAAATTTAATATTTTTCATTGTTTTCTTTGTTAACAACTTTATTTTGCAAAATTTCGTAAATTAATTTTGCAAAAAATATTTTCGAAATTAATAAATTATTAATTTTTTAATACTTGCGAATTTTATATAAAGCTATTGTTTTAAGTTTGTATTTGCGCATCTTTTATATTATAAACACTTAATTAATAATAGCTTAATATATTATCTCTTTGCATTATCTTTTGCACATTAGAAATTATTTTAATCAATTTTTTTTGGTTACAATTAACTTGCGTTATTATATTTTTTTGCAATTTCTTGTCTTTTATTTTACAAACTAAATTAGAAATATTAGCAATATATAATATATTAAATGTATTACTTAAATACATTATTAATTTATTTAATTTAAGTTATTAAAGTTTTAAAACAAAATATATTATTAAGTTAAAAACTTTCAATATTAAATAAAAGAATTAACAATATAGAATGCGAGAATTAATAAGTTCTGCGATTAAGTATTTGATTGTCAAGGACTAGGCTTGGAACCTCTATTAAAGAGATATCTAGATTGATAACTAGATAGAACTTAGATCTATACTAGATTTAATATATAAAACAAAAGACAAAAGAGAAAAGAAAAAAATAGAACAATACTAATTATATAAGATTGCAAACTTTATGTTTAGCAAGAATTAACTTAAATTTAATCTAGTTTAATTCAAATTTAATTAAGATTAAACTCAAAAAATTAAGCGAAATTAAGACAAAGAGTTGTTTAATCGACAAACATAGTTGGCGAACTACTAATTTAATATTATAACAATAACTTTTCTCTACAAGACAAAGCTTTTGCAAAACAATCAAAACAATATAGCAAACTATCGAAGAATTAAAGAATTAAAAGTCGAAAAAATTTTAAAAAACAAAATAAAACAAAACAAAACAATTAGATTTATTAAACTAAATAAAGACAAAACAAGACAAAAGCAAAACAAGATATTCGAATTTATTAAATTAAGTTAAAACAAGAAACAACAAAGACAAAACATAATATCTAGATTCAATAAATTAAACAAAATAAAAAGAAAAGATCTTTATTATTTAGATAAAATTTAAATAAAACTAAGCAAGCTTAAACTAACTAAGTTAAGACTAAGCGCATTTAAAGTAACAAAATACTATTAAGACAAGACAAAAAAATCTTTGCTATCTAGATAAAATTTAAACAAGACTTAATATCTAAATTTATTAAATTAAATAAAATAAAGCAAGACTTAATATCTAAATTTATTAAATTAAATAAAATAAAGCAAGAAAATCTTTGTTATCTAGATAAGATCTAAGCAAAATTAGATTATCTTAATTAAAACTAAGCGTATTTAAAGTAACAAAATACTATTAAAACAAAATAAGAAGATCTTTGTTATTTAAGCAAAATCTAGACAAGATCTAGATAAGATTAAACTAATTTAGTTAAAACTAAACGCATTTGAAGTAACAAAACACTATCGAAATAAAATAGAAAAATCTCTATTATCTAGACAAGATTTAGACAAGATTTGAACAAAATTAAAACTACTATCTATTCTTCTTAACATTAACAATTAGAAATAACACAAAATACTATATATAATTTCTCGACAATAAAGTTAACTAAATAATATTTATCAAAAGCTTGTTAACAATTGTTCAAAAAATTAAAAAATTCTTAGATAGAGAAATAATCTTTCTAGTTAATATAGTACTTAAGCAAAACAAAATTAAAACGTCTATTATGTTTAAAGTTTAAAATGCTATTAATATATTAAAATTTTTTGTTATTTTTAACAACAACAAATTTATAAAATTTCTAATACTATTTAAGAAGAAAATCGATAGCAATATAATTAACAAAAGTAGTATAAAAAACAAAATAAATTTTTATAGATATAAGAAGTTTGAACTCGACAACTAAAGAATTTCTTTTAGAGATACACTTTATTTTAAAAAAAATAATATAACAATTGTTTAGTTTAATTGCAAAACAAGCAATATTAAGATTTTTAACATTAAGTTAAACTTTGTTATCTACAAAGTATTTAAAACAAAAATAACAAAAATAATTAATATTAAATTTATAAATAGCTTAAACAACAAATATCTTATCACATAGATATTAAGTAAGTTTCTTTATCTTCTAAGTAAAACTTTTGATATTAATTAACTAGATTCGAATCTAAGTTGTAAATTCAAAAAACAAGAATTCTAAAAACTTAAAGTCTAGACATAAATTCTAGCTCAAATTAATCAAAAAGAACAAAACAAAAATTGTAAACAAAAAGACGTTCTTAATAACAAACTTAACATCTAAAAGTTATGTAACTCAATTATTCTATATATAGTTAATATAGACGCAAAGATAATATTTTATAATAATATTAACTTGTTTAATTTAGTTATCAATCTTAAGATAATACGCAATAAATAACTTAATATTAATCTTTAGCATTTAACAAAGATATTCTTAAATATTAAAAATAAATTATATATCTCGATTAAACACAAAAAACTTAAGTAACTTATAATTTTTTTAGACATAAGCGTAAAAGCAATTAACAACTTTTTTTACTTCTATAAAAGTAATAAAAACTAAATATCTTATTTTAATAAAACAATCAACAAAAACAAAAATATATCTATATATAATATTTATAAAGATACTAGACAATAAAGAATCTACGTAATTTATAAAGATATTATGTTAATAACATTTAATAACAAAAAAAAAACACAATTATTCTTGTATTTTTTATCTAAAAGACTTGAAACAAGTATACGTATAATAGTTTTATACAAAGTGCTAAATATACTTATAAATATTAAACTATTAATAAGCTTAATTAATTAATTTGTAGCATTTTGTTTTTTCTAAATAATTATTAATAATACTATTGTAAGCAAACTAAATTACGCGAAGATAAAAACAATTCAAGTTAGAAATATACTTTCTTTCTTAAAAATACAAAAAGTTAAAGTATTCTTTATATTTAACTAGAGGGATTTTATTGTAATAATATACTTTATTACAAAACGCTTCGAATACTTAAAATACAAATTAATTGCTAACTTCGATTTAATTTTACAAAATTTAAATAGAAGTATCTTCTAAATTTTTGTCAAAATTTAAAATTTCTTAATTTAATTAATATTCAATATTATTAACGTCAAATTCTTTTATATTTAGCTTTATCGAAACTAATATAACAAAAAAAGCAAAAAAAAACTAAAGAGAAATATAATTAAATAAAATCTAAAGTAATAATTTAATATTAAAAATCTTTAACAATCTTAAAATCTAGAATATAGATTTTTAAAATTGTCTAATATTGATACAAATATTAAGAATTAAAAGTATTCTTCTTTTTAGAAAGATCTCTTAAGCAACATCTAAAGATTTCTAGTTTTTTATTAATTTTGTTAAAACAATATATAATTTAATAGTTAAATTAAGACAAAAACTTGCTCTATTAAACTTAACAACAACTTAGTTGCTTAATTAATATAAAATATTTTAAATTTTTATAATTTCTAATTATCTTAATTAGATAAATTAAGTTTTTAAGCTTAAGATATTATTCTTTAAATACGCAAACAATAGTTATAAGTTTTTTGTTATAAATTTTATAATTACATTCGACTAAATTGTGTTTCTTAAAAAAATAAACAACTAAATAAAGAACTTTTTTTTTATTGTACTAGAAAAAAAAATCTTCGAATATATAATTTGAAGTATTAATTTCTATTATAATTTTGTAGTTTAAATTGTAGTAATAAAGTATTATATCGAAAATAAAGACTTTTCTTAAAATAATAAATATTAATTGATATTTCTTAAATTAGACAAAGAATTAATTCTTTCTAATTAAATAAATTAACAAGATAACTATTTTACTATAGTTGTAAATAAATCTTCTATAGAAGTTTGCGAATTTTAGAAAACTTTAAATATTCTTAATATTAATTAGAATAAATCAATTAACTATAATATCTATTTTAATCGAATTTATCTTAATCTCTTTAATAGTAATTATTAATTCTAGATACAAGACTTAAATAATATAAAATTTGTATTTAATTATATTTGCTTGTAAGCTTGCTTTGCGCAACTTTTAAAAAATAAATTTAATATAAACTTTATACTTCAATTTATTATTATTGTAGATAAAAATATTATTTAAATAAGCAATACAAAACTTATCTAAAAATGTTCGAAAAATATTGTTAATATATTTCTAAAACAAAGCAAGTCTATTATATAGATTAAAAGATATAATAAGATACTCGAAAAATCTAAAACAAATATAAAAAACAATAAAAGCTTTATTTCTTTTTTAAATACATAGTTAATTAAACGCTAAAATAATATCTAACTTAATAAAGATTTTAACTTAACTAAAACAATTTAGCGTCTCGAAAATTAAAAACAAAAAATATCTATTCTTAACTATAATAGCATTTAAATCTTTGTAATTTATGCAAAATCTAAATTTATCTTTAGATTTCTTAATAAAAAAAATAGAAATTATTGTCTAAAAACAATCTGTTTAAATAAATTTTTTGCTAAGATTCTTATTTAAATAACAATAAAGTTCTAAAGCTTTATTACAATTTATATTGTATAAAATAAAGACTAAAGACTAAATATTTTTTTTAAAATAAATAACATAATTGTAGAAACAATAGAGAGACAAAATATCTATTTTTTTCTTAGAAAAAATATTAAGAAATTCGAAATATTTAAAAGACTCTTTTTTAACGTTGCTATTCTTTCGATAACTAATTGCGCTAATAAATGTGTGCGCTCTTCTCTAAAGAGATTTAGTTTGTTGTTATAATTGGCGAAGAATAAAGTTATCTTAATGATATTTAAAACCTTAGCATTGAGTGCCAATTGTGTCATAAATAAAAGTAATATCTAATTACTATAAGTATTGTTGATGTAGTGCCTTAAATATTGCTTAAGACTCTAGTTTGTTCTTTCTATCTAATTATTCGTGATTAGATGATAGATAATAGACATTTGAAGTCTTATATCTAATATTAGAAGAAGCGTTCTTTAATAATTAGACGTAAAGAGCTTGTCTCTATTATTAGTTAATCTCTTAGATATATCGTGATATCGTATAAGTCAATTCAATATAATGTATTTTAGTTGTTCTACGATGAACTTCTCTTTGCATGCGATAATATGTAAGTACTTAATAAACTTATTAATCATTATTAGTATCGAATTATATTTATCTTCAATTGCTAAATTCGTCGATTTCGACAACTTAATAATAAAGTTTATTGTGACTTTATCTTATAATAATTCAAATAATTTCTAATATTAAATTTCGTTATAGTTCGCATGTGTATTATGTTTGTTTTGCTAACAATTAAGATATCGTTTAATGTATATTTTAACAACTTGTCTTATTTGTAAAAACTAATAATGTTGACGTAAAAGCTAAAGAGTTTTAATCACTTTTAAATGCTCTTGCAATAATTCGTTATAATGCTCTTTTATATATTTGTCGATCTTGTTAATAAATATCTAGAGTTTTCCTTTCTTTATTAAAAATTCTTTTGTATCGTCTCGAAGTATTTGTAGTGTAGCATTTAGTTCGTACTTGTTTGCTAATAATGATTCGTTTTTATTAATCTTAAGTATGTTGTAATTAAACGATTTTTTCGTTTTTATATGATCACTTCTTCTACTAAGTGCGTTTGCTTTATCATTATTTTTGTCTAAAATATATTGTATCTTAAACTTGTATTATTTAAGTCTTTTTAATTATTATATTTATTTTTTGTTAAATTGCTTAATAATAGTGAAGTGCATAAGATTTTTATAATCTATAAGAATCGCAAGTTTTAACGATTTTTTCGTATATACTTTTCATGATTCTAAGAAGACTACTATAACAAGTAGTTTCTTATTGTAAACATTATAATTCTATTTAGTTAACAAGAGTTTTTTCGAAAGATATGTTACTAGATGTTATATGTTTTCATATTTTTAATTAAAGCATGCATCAATAACTAAATTTAATGCGTTAATTTTAATCTTGCTTAACAATCGCAAATCGTACATTTTTAATATTAATTTTTTCAAGCATTTTAGCTTAAGATTTTAAAATAATTTCTCTTCTATAAGTTCTTATAATTATGACCTATTTTTTTTCGCAAAATTTGTTAATAATATTGCGTTTATTAAGTAATTTTTGATGAACTTCTTATTGTAGTTTATGAAATCTAAAAAGAATTGTACTTTTTTAACATTTATTAATAGTTTTTATTCTTTAATTGCTCGTAGTTTCTTAGAATTCATGCGTATTTTGTGTCGTTCAACGACAAATTTAAGAAAATCAATTTTCTTTTGATGAAATTCGCATTTCTTTGATTTAAAATGTAATTTTTTTATGTTTAAACATTTTAATACTTTAAAGATATAACTAACATGCTCTTTTAAGATTTTTGAGTAAATCATAATGTCGTTCAAGTATGCTATGACAAATTGATTCAAATATTGTCGTAGTATATTATTGATCATTTTTTAACACATTGTTGAGACGTTTGTGAGTTCGAACAACATTATCGTGTATTTGTATAATCTATATCGTGTGCGAAAAGCTATCTTTTATTCTTTTTTTGTTTTTATTTTAATTTAGTTGTACGCTTTTCGTAAATTTAGTTTAATAAAGTACTTTGCTTTAAATAATTAATTCTAAAGCTCGCTAATATTAAGTAATAAATATCAATTCTTAATCGTAATATTGTTTAGCTTTTAATAATTGACACATAAACGAAAAGTTTCATTCTTCTTTAATATAAAGAGAATTAAATATTTTGTTTATAATTAAAATTTTTTAATAAATTCTTTTTTTTCGTTTTTTGCTAGATATTCGCGAAGTACTTCGAGCTTTTTTTTAAATAAAATATATATAGATTTAAACGTAAATTGCTTGCTTAATTTAAGTTTAATTTCGTAATTTTACGATTAATGTTTAAGAAAAATCTTTGTCGTTTTCTTTTTTTAAAATAGATGCTTCTAATTGTTGTATATTCGTAATACGTACTTTAGCGATTTCTTCGTTATATTAAATAATTCAAGACTTTTAAAAAATTCGTAATTTTTTTCACTTACTTTAACTTTATAATTTAATTAATTTTTGTTAATGCTTGTTAAGTTAAACTTTGTTAAATCGTTTTTTTGCAAAAATGTAAGCTCGCTACTTGCGATTAATTTTCGACTTAATCTTTTATTTATTATTGAACGTTATTGATGCGTAGATTAGATATAAATTATGTGATCACATTGTGCGAATTTAAGTATTCGTATATTTTAATTAACTTCTAGATTGTGTTGCTTTAATTAAGACATTTCTAAAACAATATTATAAGTAATTATTTTTACTATATTAAAAATTAGTTTCTCGTGATATTGCTAAATAACTATTGATAGTAATTTCGTTTCTTTATTCACTCTTTCATTCTCGTTAAATAATGAGTTTTCATTTATAATTATTAGATTGTATGCGTTAGACTTCTTTTAAATAAAGTATTCTTTCCTCTTAACAAAAGCTTTAGTTATAAAATTACTTATTGCATCAAAATTGATCATTGCGATGAATTAACAATTATTGATCTTAATTAATGTAATAAAACATCGTGCGTGTGTTGTTAAGTTTAGTTGCTATTATTGAGCTAACATATTGCATTTCTTTGATATGCTTTTTACTAAAAAATTTGAACTTTTCTCTATTTTTGTGTTGCGACTTCTGCTTCGAACGTCTACTTGCGCTAAGCTTCTTTTCTATACTAGATTAATAACTTTAACTTTTTAGAAAATTAATTAACTTCTTCTTTGTCTTCTAAATGAGTTTAACATAAGTCGTTATAACATTTTGTTCAACTAAGTGTCGCATATTTCTTTGTTTTCTTTATTGTTTGTTTAAATAAACTAACACTATTTAATTGTTGTTTAATTTCCTTAAGAATTTCTTTTTTTATAGTGACGTCGTTTTCTAGCGCTTTCTCGCATTTGTTTACGATCTAATTTATTTGTCGTTTCTTCAATGAATTAGTTAAAGTTTTAAGATGTTTCGTAATATTATTTAGACATTCGTGAAAGTTCTTTTAATTGTATTTGTTGTCTAAGTTTGTTATTAAGTAAAAATATAACGTTTTTGATCGTTTTGCTCTCATAGTTTTATTAAGTATTTAGTTGACTTCTTGCGTAAATGCGAATGCCTTGCTTAATAATGTTTTATCTAGAACTTTCTATAATTAATTTAAGTTTTTTATTAAATAGTAGTCGTCGTTCGATCTAGTTTTAAGAGTGTTCGTCTTTGTGTTAGTTTGCTCTCTAATGTCGTCTTAACTATTAAGTATCTCTCTTAACATAACATTAATTTGTTGACGATTTATTAAGTTTCGTAATTAATAATCTTTTGCGAAGTGACTCAATTTGTCACATAAATAGCACGTTTTTTAAAATTTGTTATTTTGCTTTTCTTTAAAGTTTTTTTTTTTACGTTGTTAAGTAAAATCTAGTTTCATAAATGCAAGTTTACAATAATTAAAATTATTGTATTTCTAATTAAAACGAAATTCTCTTTGCTAATATTTGATCGCTAGTTCAAAGAAGATTTCTATTCTTTCTTAAAATTAATCGTATCTTTTTTTTATAACTCTTTTATATAATTTGTCGTTAAAATCGATAATTACTTTAATGAGATCAAATATGTCGCTAAGAATTTTCTCATCACGTATAATTTCGTTCTTTAGATTGTTCTTAAAATTTTGTCGAAACATTGTTATAAATGCAACATCGTTTCACTTAATTAAATTAATATACTTTTAAAATCTAATTGCGTAATCTATTGCAGAAATTCGTTAAATTAAATGTTAAATTATTCTTTTTGCAATTTGTTTCTCATTAAATGTTTTAAAGATTCTTCGAAGCTCTCTTTTAAAGTTATTGAAGTTTGTGAACATCGCACGAGAATTTTCGTCATAATTCTTCAAATATTTTCGTAAATTTAGTTTGAGCTAATGTTAAGCTCTTTCTTTAAAAAATGTTAATGCGAAAATCGTCTTTTAATTCGCTAGAATAAAATAGAAGATAAAATAGATATTTACTTGCATAAGTTAGTCCTTCAAGCCAATATAATCTCTATAATAGATATTGGGTTTATTAATTCTAATCTTGTCGTTTCTCATGATTAATAATTGACGTAATGCTAATGAGCTAATGTTTAAGATAAAAACGCGTTAATCTAATATAAACATTCTTAAAGTGTTCAAAGTGTTACGTTAATACTTTCTACGAAGATATTAAAATAAATTATGTTGTTAAAGAGATTTGTAAACGTCTTTAGACAATGCTAGCAATTACTTGATAACAAAGGTTTGCAACTATAGACAATTTTTATGTTTAATAAATCTTAGAAGAGATTCGATAAATTAAAGTAACAATAAGTAAAAATTTATAATAAGTTAAACACGATTTATAAGAAAGTTATATTTTAGTTTTCTATATACTAAGAAAATATTAATTGTTCGTTTTGTTCGCTTATTAAACATAGCAAACATAATTGTTCGCAATGTTCGTTCGTTAAGCATGTCAAACATTATGCTTAAGATGTTCGTTTCTTAAGTATGTCGAACATAATAGTAGATTCGTCCCAAAGACGTAGAATTTGAACCACTAGTATAGCTTTAATAAGCTCGTAACATATTGAACTTCAACTATGACAAATATTTATTTAGTTAAATCAAAAATTATGTTAAAGACGCTCTTAATATTAATAATAAATACATCGTAAAAAAGCTTTAAGATTGCGCAAACAACTTTGTAGCATAATATTAATTATACGTCGCAAAATATAAGAATTTATTTTATAATCAAATTGTCTTTGCATAAGATTATATACGTATAATCAACTTTATTTAAGCTTATTTTCAAAATTGTATCAAAATTAATAATTATTTAAACTAGAATTTAAAATTGTGCGTAAATGTTCTTATTTATATTAGTAGCTTTAATAAAAGAGTTTATATAAGTAAAAAACTTTACTTTATAGCTTAAAAATAAGATAATTATATTGATTTTCGCAAAATTATTACAACTTCTATAATTTCTATCGCATTCTTCTTATTACTAACGTTATTAATTTTGTCATTTAGTTTATTAACGTCGATCTTTTTTTTTTTTTTTTTAAATTTATTATAAATGCTTGCGATATCTTTAGCGCAAGATTTTGTTAATTTAGTTGTGTTTTAATTTTTTGTTATGTTTTTTTGCATAAATTTTTCTAATTTTACGATAATAATTTGCGTTTCGCAAATCTTCAAAAATATTTTACATAATTCTTTTCGATTTTAGCATTTTTTTATTGTCTCTCTTTACGAATATCTTTTAAGACATAAAATGCTTTTTAATTTAAAACAACATAAATTGTATTATTTAACAATAATAGAATCAATAAATATATTCGATAACAATAATCTTTAAAATGTTATTTAATATTAGCTAAATAAAGAACAAAAAAACTTGAAGATTAACGTATATACACAAAACAATTTCGATAAATAAGTATTTGCTTTTTATTATTATTGTTTAAGTAAAAAATAAAGCAATTAAGTTAAAATGCATTTTAACTCTTATTAAGTCTTCTAAACAACAAAAACTTGTTTCTCTTTAATACGCAAAAGAAGTTAAGCTATTGTTTAAAGAAGTTAAAGAATAATCTTTTCAATAATTTTGCAAAAAGTAATACTCTTTTTGATTCTTTATTAAATAAATCGAAAAACAATTAGTATTTAACAAAAGCTTTATTGTTTTAATTGTTAATAATTAATTATATTCTTTAGACTTTAAGTATTTTAGAAAAACTAACATATTTAATTTTGACTTCAAATTAATAAAGAAATCTTTTCAAAGAAAGCAACAAAAAACAAGAGAACAAAACAAAGATATTAATAATTTTGCATTATATTAATTTTTAAACAATTTTAAAAATAACAAAAAAATTATTATCTAGATTTCGAAAATCGATTTTAAAAATAACAACAACATCGAAGATAAAAAAGAAAAAAAAAATAATACTAGAATACAACAAGAGAAAAATAAGATTAAAATTATTAATAATAATAAGAAGCATAATAAAGACAAAATTGTTACAAACGAAATCAACAAAAAGAACTAAAATATTCGATAAATTAATTGCTCTCTTTTGTTAATACACAAATGAATTTTTAATTAAGTATAATAATTATCTAAAATAGTTAATCTTGCAAGTATTTTAACTTAGAGTTTTGAACTTAATTTGTACGCGTTGTTTGTATTGTTAATTTTAAGCAAACTATTGCAAAATTTAAATAATCTTTTTTTAATCTAAAGTTTTATTTCTTTTATTAACAATTGCATCTAGTAATTATTATTGTTTATATAAATAGCAAAGTCAATAATTAATATAACGATTTAATTAATAATAAAATAAGTTTAGAAAAGATATTATACTCTTTCGAAGACAACTTACTTGAAGATAAGTATTAACAAGCTATAAACAATCTAAACAATTGCTATAGTCGTATTTCGATTGCATCTATAAATAAAATAGCAAAAAATTCGCAAAGAATAAGCAAAGAAGTTAAAGTCTTAATAACATTGTTTAAAGACAACATTACTAGAAAGTCTTTGCTCTCTATTTTACACATTAAAAAAGTAATTCGCTATCTATCTTTGTTAACTTAAATTAAACTTTTTCGACAATAAATTAAATAATAAAGCAATTGTCTTTTTTGTATTAATAATAAACATTAATAAATAATTTAATGCAATTAAAACTTATATCGACTTAAATAATCTAAACATTTAATTTGTTAATATACATACTTTGTTATTATTTACAAATTATCTTTTGTTATTTATAAAAAAAAAGCTTATAGCAAAGCGTTTATTAAGTGTAATATTGTTTAAGAGCAAAATAATCTTATATAATATAAATTATTTTAATTGTTCTTTTAAAGTTAGTACAAAAATTTGATTACTTAGTATATAGAAGACTTAATGTATTAAACTTCGAGATTCGACAATAATTAAATATACATTTAAAATAAAAGAAAAATTAAAAAAAAAATATATACATAATGTATTGTAATATGTTTGTCGTTAACAAATTATATACTGTAAAGAATATTAACAAAGACTTGTAAAAATTTATCAAAAAAATTAAAATTAATCGATCGAAATTTCGCTTTTAATTTATCGTTATATTTAATATTATTATTAGCGCAAAATCTTCGAATATAATAGCATTACTTAACATTATATTATCTTTAACGTAAAATTCTTCTTAGCACATTTTTTATAATTTTAACATTTGCAAAATCAAAGAGTTTATTAAAACGCTAAAAAACTATTAAGTTAATCTTACGTTAAAAAACAAGACAAAAATAAATAAAGCAATCAAAAAATTTAATTAAGTTCTTTTATATAATTTTATTTAAAAACATAAAGACAATTAATAATTTTTGAAACGTCTACTTAAGTTAATAAAGCTTTATTGACAAATTGTTTAAACTTTTTTCTTAACAAAATACAAAGAAATTTATAGCAAGATAGTTAACAAATAAAAGAAATCAAAGCTAAATAAACTTGAATTTTTGTAACAACATTAAAAGAACAAGCAAATCGACATTATCTACATAAAAAATTATTTTAACAAATCGACAAAGCTTAACGTCGAAGACGTTATTAATATTGTTAAGATACTTTGTTTTTGCAATAATATATCTTATTTTGCAATAAAAGAATTCGAATTAAAACTTAAGACAAAAATGCAATAAACAAATTAAAGCGTTTAAGACGTTTATATATATAGCAATATTAAACAAATAATTAAGAGTTGTTCTCTAAACAACATATATTTAGCTTTTGTCAGAATATGTCCGAAGCTTATTGCAATCAAATATATATTTTTCAAATTTAAGCATTTAAATAAGTTGACTTTAATTATATTTGTTTTTCTCGAAATAACATTAATAATTAAAAGAATAAATAATCTCTTTAAATCTTAATTTTTGTATTTTCTATTTTCTATTTTTATTTTTTAACAACAAGTACATTTTTTTATCTTTTAATTAGTTAACAAGTATTAATTATTTTTGTTTAATTTATTCGCGAGCATTTTATTTTTTAGCAAACAATTATAATATTTTATAACAACTCTAAAAAGCGTGCAAAAGCTAGATTGTTCTTTATATTGTAACAAAATTTCGAAATCGACAAGTTACTAAATAAAAAGAAATTAAATATCTTAAAAAAACTTGCTAGAATTATAAGCACAAATTCGAATATATAATATATTTAAATTGTTATCTTGTGTAAATTAACGTAGGATCTTAAGCTTGCATTGTAGATTTTTAAAAAAATTTATTATTAAAAAAATTCTTTCGAAGTTTTCTATATTGTTATTTGTATTAATATTAATATTAAAAATGCAATTAATACAAAGCGCAAAAAGAAAACAAACTTTATAATAACAATCTGTTAAATATTTAAGAAGAAGAAGAGTAAATTTGACAATATTCGTAATATTGACAATATAATATTTGATAAAAAGAATGCGTCGATTGTAATATATAATAATAAGATTTCTATTTAATAAATATTCGAACAAAAATTTGTTTACTTTTACGAGACGCGTATCTTTCGAACTTAACAATAAAATTTTATTAATTATACTAAAAGTTCTATAACAAAGTTTTGTAATTTGCTCAATAAAATATCTTTATTAAGATTTTGCTCAAATTTGCTACAAATCTTTGTTATATAATTGCGTTAAGCTCTTTTTAAATTAACAAATTACTTAAACACAATTTTAATTGTTGTTAATTATTATATTATCTTAATAATTAATTCTTAATTATCTTAACTCGATTCTACAAAGTACTTTTTTTTTAATTTTTTTTTTTATACTTTTGCACGTATCTTGCGAAGTTGTACTTATGTTACAATATATTTTTATTATTATTTGTCTCAAACTTTAATTACGTCAAATATTCTATTATTTAAAGCAAAGAATACAACAAAGGCGCTTTTAATATTAATTATAAAAATATTATAAAAAAGTTTCGAACTTTTGTTAATTAACTTGTAGCATATTATTAATTGTATATTGCAAAGTATAAAAATTTATTTTATAATCAAATTGCTCTTGAACAAGATTGTGTATATATAATTGACTTTGTTTAATTTTTTTTTCGAAATTATCTTAAGATCGCAAATTAGTCGATATAAAATTTAAAACTATGCGTAGACGTTCTAGTCTACGTTAGTAGCTCAATTGACAAAATTTATATAAATAAAAGATCTTACTTAATAATTTAAAAGTAAAATAATTATATTGACTTTTATAAAATTATTACAATTTTTATAACTTTCATCGCATTCTTCTTATTATTAACGTTATTAATTTAATTTTCGAATTTATCGACATCGATCTTCTTATTTTCTTTCTCTTTAATATTGCTAGTTTTGTCTTTAATATTCTTAACACAAATTATATTAAATTTTATCTTATTCGAACTTTATATTCTATCTCTTTTCTATAAGTTTTGTCAATCTTACGATTATAATTTGCGCTTAGCAAATTTTTATTACTTCTTTAAATAAATCTCTTAAATTTACAAATTTTTTTCTTAAGTTTCTTAACAATTATTTTACAAGTTGTTAATTTCTTTTAAATTAAAAGCAATATCGATTTTATTATATTACAATTGCAAAGTTAATAAATATATTTAATGCAAAGAATTTACAAAGTGCTATTTAATATTAGCTTTATCAAAAATAAAAGAACTCGAATATTAACGTATACACACAAAACAATTTTAATAAGTAAGTGTTTGCTTTTAATTGTTATTGTTTAACTAAAAAATAAAGCAATTAAACAAGATTCTTTGCGATCTTATTTTAATTATTTAAAAAACAAAAACTTGTTTGTTCTTAATACGCAAAAAAAGCTATATTATAATTTAAGAGATTCGCAAAGTAATCTTCTTAATAATTTTGCAAAGAGTAATACTTCTCTTAATTCTTTATTAAGTAAATCGAAAGACAATTAGTTTTTAACAAAAGCTTTATTATTTTAATTGTTAATAATTAATTATATTCTTTAAGCTTTAAATATTTTAAAAATAATAATATATTTAATTTCGACTTTAAATTATCGAAGAAATCTTTTTAAAGCAAGCGACAAAAAGCAAAAGATCAAGACGCAAATATTGACAATTTTATATTATACAAATATTTAAACAAGTTTAACAACAACATGAAGAATTATTATTTAAGTCTTAAAAATTAACATTAACATTATATTAAATATTATAAAAGACAAAGAGATTAATTATGTGCAAAAAATTGCATTACAATATATATTCGCAATAATGTATACATAAAATAAAATATTAAGAAATAACATCAAAAATACAAGTATAAGTCAATTTAGTATTGTTATATATTAAAGAGAACAATTAATTAATTGCTCTCTTTTGTTAATATTAAGATTAATCTTCGATTTAATATTATAATTAAACAAATCAATTAATTTTTAAAGCATTTCTTTAAGAAGTTTTAAACTTAAATTATTAATATTGTCTATTTAATTATTTTCGAGATAACAATAGCAAAAGTTAGATAACTCTTGTTTAATTTAAAGTTTGAACTCTTTTATTAACAATTGTATTTAACAATTATTATTGTTTGTTTAAACAATAATATTAACAATTAATAAAACAATTTAATTGTTAATAAAAACAAGCTTAAAGAAGATATTATACTCTTACAAAGACAAATAACTCAAAGATAAATATTAACAAACTATATATAATTTAAGCAATTGTTGTAATCTTATTTCGATCGTAATTATAAATAAAATAAGAAAAGATTTAAAAAAAACAACTACAATAGCTAGAATCTCGACAACATTGTTTGAAGACTATATTATTAAAAAACAATTACTCTTTATTGCAAACTCTTAAAAAATAATTTGCTTTTTCGCTTAAGATTTGCATTCTTTAACGATAAATCAAATTATAAAGTAATTGTTTTTCTTGTATCGAAAATTAATATTAAAAAATAATTTATTGCAATTAAAATTTGCGTTAATTTGAAAAATTTAAACATTAAGCTTGTCGATATTTATATCTTGTTACTTTTTATAAATTAGCTCTTATTTTTTGTCAAAAATAAATTTATAACAAAGCGCAAATTATAAATATAGTAATCAAGAGTTAAAGCAATCTACATTAATAATTTGTTAACAAAATTGTTAAGTATTCGAAAGAATTAAAAGAGTTAAGTTTAAGACTCGTATTTAGTACAATACATAATTATTATTATTATGTTTGCAAGTTCGTTATAAAAGAACATCTTAATATTACGTAATATTCGTTGTTAATAAATTATATATCGTAAAGATTATTAACAAGAGATTATAAATAATTATTAAAAAAGCAAAACGTAATTGTTTAAATTTTCGTTTTTAATTTGTTGTTATATTGAGGACTATAATCAACGTAGAGTCTTCGAACTATATTGTATTACTTAACACTTTAATCGAAATTTATCTTTAAACTTTCTTTGTTACTTTAGTGTTATTAAAAACAAATAATCTACTAAAGCGCAAAAGAATTGTTAAGTAAACTCTACAAGATTGATCGAACAATTAAGAGCTTTAATTAAATACTTCTCTATAAGCTATTGCGAAGACAAAAGAACAATTAATAATTAAAAAATATTTGCTTAAGCTTAAATAACTTGATTGACAAATTGCTTTTGCTTTATTTTTAATTAAATATAAAGAGTATTATAATTAAACAATTAACAATTAAAAGCAATTAAAGTTTAATAAGCTTCTCAATTTATAAAGCTCTTAATATATCAAACAAAATAACAATATTTATCTAAAGTTTGATTCTTAATAATTAACAAAGTCGAATATCAAAGATATTATTAACGTTGTTAAAATGCTTTTTTTATACAATAATTTGTCTTATCTTGTAATAAGAGATTCTAACTTAAAAGTTAAAACAAAGATAATATAAACAAAACAAAATATACAATAAGTTTGCATATATAGCGAAATCGAACACATAATAAAAGAATAATTATTAATTAACATTTACTTTGCTTTAATTAAAATATATTCGAAGTTTAACGCAATTAAATATATATTTTTTAGATTTAAACATTAAGACAAGTCAACTTTAATTAAATTTGTCTTTTTTGAAATAACGCTAATAACTAAGAGAGTAAATAGTCTCTTCGAATTTAATTTTTGTATATTTTATTTTAGATTAATATCTTTTAATAACAAGCATCTTTTTTTATATTTTAATTAATTAACAAGTATTAATTATCTTTGTTTAGTTTCTTTGCAAGCATTTTATTTTCGAACAAATTAAATTATTGTTTTACAACAATATAATATATCGAAAAAAGACAAAATTCGTTTGTATATTCGAATAAAATCTTGAGTCTAACAAGCTAATCTACAAAGTAAATCGAACTCTATTAATTAACTCGTCAATATTATTAATATTTGCGCAAATTATTGATTTTTTTGAGTCGAACTTTTGTGCAAGATTACGTAATATATCGAACTCGCAAAGCAATTCTTTGTTAGCAAATATTTATAATAAAGAAAGAGTTAATAACACTATTTTGTGTCTTTTGTTTAAACTAATATTAAGGCGAACGTTATCTTAGTTAAGTTTTGATCAAATTTGAACAAGATGTACGTCAAATTTGTTTCAATTAAAGAAAGAATAAACTATTTATAGACGCAATCTCAACTAAATCTTGACTAAACTTGAACAAGATATACGTTAAATTTGTTTTAATTAGAAGAAGAATAAATTGTTTACAAGCGTAATCTCGATTAGATTTTGACTAAATCTAAACAAGATATACGTCAAATTTGTTTTAATTAAAAAAAGAATAAATTGCTTATAAATGTAATCTCGACTAGACTTCGATTAGATTTGGGCAAGATATACGTTAAATCTTTTTTAATTAGAGAAAGAATAAATTGTTTACAAGCGCAATCTTAACTAGATTTCGATTAGATTTGGGCAAGATATACGTTAAATCTATTTTAATTAAAAGAAGAATAAATTGTTTACAAACGTAATTTTGATTAGATCTCGATTAAATTTGGGCAAGATATACGTCAAATTTGTTTTAATTAGAGGAAAAATAAATTGCTTATAGACGCAATCTTAACTAGATCTCAATTAGATTTAGGCAAGATGTACATTAAATCTAGACAAGGTATACGTCAAATTTGAGCAAGATATACGTTAAATTTGTTTTAATTAAAAGAAGAATAAATTGCTTACAAGCGTAATCTCGACTAGATCTCGATTAAATTTAAACAATTTTGTTCGTAAATGTAAGACTATAATTATACTATACATTTTTTCTTTAAACGTAGCTCTCTACGTTATTATTTGCATTAGACGTAAGCCAATTAATGAAAAAGATAAGTAATCAAACGCGTTTTTCTATATAAACGACATTTTTTGATAAATCTTTAGGGTTTATCTAGAGTCTATAATTTAAAAATTTATCTATTTTATACAATAAGTAGTATAATACTTTTGAGCTTACTTATTGATATATATCAAATCAATTCTAATATTAGAAGAGAGTTATTTTTGATACTTGGAATTTAGACTATTAGAAGAGTCAATTGTTAAATAATAAACTCTTTAATCGACTATAATATGCAACAAACTAATTTTCGAAATTTTATTATATCGAAAAATTAAAATATTTATTGCGAATTAACAAGAATAATTATTTAAAAACAATTAAGATTT